>Ga0255094_1000027_pt1 | contig 92611 bp, 61 predicted proteins | sample Colum_Law_RepB_8_2_FD_188434 | JGI IMG/M metagenome (GOLD analysis project Ga0255094, IMG submission 188434) | Freshwater microbial communities from Columbia River, Oregon, United States - Colum_Law_RepB_8d | ecosystem: Environmental > Aquatic > Freshwater > River | place: USA: Oregon...
TCGGCTGACGTCGTTTCGGCCATGAAGACAGGCTGATCAACATGAGAGCTACTCCTTTCGCTCTCAATCAACTTCAAATCTCATGCCATTGAAATTGCTACAAATCAGGTTTTGAAACAGCCTCTACCAGATCTGCCACCAGGGCTTCTTTCTTTCAGGCTGAGAGAGAGGTCGCGGCGGAACATTACCGGATTGAAGGACAATATTCTCGGGCAGCAATACACAGCTTAGCTCCCCATCAATTCCTCCGGTTGTGTCCGTTGCAATCAACCCGTTCCTGAACAAGACCTCGGGAACAGGGACATGCCCCATCACTATGGTTACCGGAGAATCCATCGGTGGCCCGGCATTGATATAGTCTTTGGAGTACAACCAGGGAGGATGACTCAGACTGAAATCTCGCTGGCGAAGAATCTGAACCTGCGTCTCAAAAGGCATATTTCTGTCGAGACCCGCATGAACAAACAGGTAGTCTCTGTGCTCAATACTCCACGGCAAGTCAGACAGCAGTCGCCGATGCTCGTCCGGAAGAGCCTTTCGAAGTGCATCAACATCACGATGCGGCACCCCATAAGACTCGAAAGTCGTGTGGGAATCATAGTGATTCGTCCAGCGTTTTTCGAAATCCACGTAGTCAGGCTTTTCGAACAGTCCCAGAGTCCCAGCCATCGCCAGTTCATGATTTCCACATAGCCACGTGACGAACTCATGGTTCTTTGAAAGATCACAATACAACTCAACGGTACCTGCCGGATCCGGACCTCGATCCACAAGATCACCAATGAAAACAATCCAGCGTCGATGAATATCAGGCAATCGCGACAACTGTCCAATAATTTGCCTAAGCTTGTCCGTCTGACCATGGACATCGCCAATCACCGCAACGGGTCCATCAATACGTTGGGGAACAGAAGGCATAATATTCTTATCTGACTAAGTGTGAGACCGCGTCCCGCGACCTGATTTCGAAATATGCCAACAGCCGTTCAAACCGATGAAACAGAGAGATTCTGCCGTTCGATGCTGATCAAGCCATGGTCCTCTTTTTGAGAAGCTTCCTGGAACGAATGCTAATCGACTCCTAATCAAATTTCAGCCGTCCGCCGTAAGTTGTCCCGGCCAGACCAGATCCTGCCACAATTGAGATCTGTCCACGACGTAAGGTAACGTGGGGAGTTTGGCGACCCTAAATTTCTCTGCACCCTCAGCGAATCAACTCCTCAGAACCGCCATTACGTTGGCTCCAGTCCATGAGCCATTTCTGAGGGATCCCGATATCTGAAATCCAGATGACGCCCGTATAATGAGTCGCTGAATCCCGCAGAAAGCCGTTCTTCAATGCAACAAAAGTCACTGTCCAATCAGCTTTCACACAGGGCCCAATGACCACCCCGGAGTCACAGTCGAAACCAGTTGGAATATCAACGGCCAATACCATCGCACCAGATTCATTAATCGCATCAGCTAACTCTGAGAAGGGCGATCTGAGTTGTCCCCTGGTTCCGGTGCCAAGCATTGCATCGACGATTAAATCCTGATCCGACAACGGTGTGATGAACTGCACCATATCTTCCAAAGAGGATTCATCCACGGCGATACCGCATCGGTTCAGAAAACGGAGATTTTGCGCCGCATCCTCCGACAGACTCTTTCCGTTCCGAATCAAATGCACCGTTGCGTCAATCCCGCGTGCCGCCAGAAGTCGAGCGACTGCCAGGCCATCGCCACCATTGTTCCCGGGACCTGCCAGGATCAAAATCGACCGCCAGATGCCAGCTTGCTGGATTCGGTCACAGACCCCCCTCGCAGCATTCTCCATCAACAACAAGGAAGGAATCCCCAATTCCGTGACAGCATCCTGATCCACGCGGCGACTTTCAGCACTTGAAAAAGCTCGCAACATAACTCTGACCCCTTGCGATTACGATTCGAACGCGAGAAACGCGGGTACAGTGAAGACGAACGCCACGGCAAATTCACATGGTATCATGGCAGGTCTGGCGGCGAATTCAGACCGGAAGCCTACCTGGATTTGATCTGTAACCTGATTCTGAGAAGATACCGGCAGTGTCTTCGGCACATACGCAGGAACGGATTCGTGATTTCTTATCGAGCCCTCAAGAAGCTGATCGGCGAAAGCAGCCTGGAAAGAAAGTGTCGCTTTCTTTTCGGGTTCGCGCTGCTGTTCCTTATTACCGCGAGCTTCTGGCTTTACGCGTCTCGTACGCGCCGACTCATTGAGTATCAACAACTGCTCCGTGCAAAGGACATGGTACCGCAGGTACTACCTCTGGTTCACTACCCGAAACTTATCACGGCATCGGTAAGCCCTGAAGAACCTTCGTCGCTGAAGCCGCAGGACGAAGCTCGAGAAAAGAACAATCCAGAGGATGAAATCGACACATCGCCTTTGGACTCAAATCACAGGAGTTCCGCGGGCGACTCATCGCTTCCACCAAACGTTGTGCTCTTCAACAGAACCCTGAACGAACTCCCCGGCACTTCAGACAAAACTCTTTGGGGACTCACGTCTGCAACGGATGAGTTTCCCGACAACGAAGACGGATTTGAAGCACGCCGAAGATTCCTGGACCAGGAATCTCCAGAAGATGAGTATTACATTTTTAAGGCCGCTGAAGCGGATCGCCCGCGAGAGCTGGTCTATTTTGCCGCAATAAGAAATGCAAAATCATGCCAGGCTTGCCATATCATGGACGGAAACAAGGCGCTGACAAGTCCAATTGCTCGGCAAGAGACTGCGACTTCTGTGCCGGAGGACAAGCCTGTTAAGCCAGCAGAGACCATCGAATCATCAAAAGAGCAGGGCACACGAGAATCAAAACCACCGCTTCTAAGCATCGCAAGGATTCAAATCTCCCTGGAGGCAGTTGATGCGCAACTGAGTCGTAACAGGGCCATTCTTCTTGCGACGGGTATCGTAACATCTTTTCTCGCGATGTTGGCCGCATATGCCATCGTGCGTTACATCATTGTTAAACCGGTACAACACCTCAAAGACGTCAGCGACGAGATCGCTCGCGGCAATCTGAATCTGCGTGCGGACATCAGTACCGGTGACGAATTTGAAGAACTCAGCCATGCGTTCAATCGCATGCTCAGGCACATGATGACAGTCAACGATGAACTCAGATCACTGAACGACAGTCTGGATGGAAAAATCGATCAGCTCGCTCAGGCGAATATGGAACTCTTCAACAACAACAAACTGAAAGACGATTTCCTCGCGACCATCAGTCATGAATTGCGAACACCTTTGAACAGCATCCTCGGCTTCAGTGATATCCTGCAAAGCGCCGTGAACCTTGATGAACGCCAGAAACGCTACGTCCATAATATCCAGACATCAGGCCAATCCTTAATGGTGCAGATCAATGATCTGCTCGACCTTGCCAAGATCGAAAGCGGCAAGATGGATCTGCATCGAACCGAAGTTCAAATTGCAGACCTGCTGGAACTTCAGATGCAGCAGATCATGCCGCTTGCAGACCGCAAAAACATCGACCTCCGAATCGAACCGCCACCGCAAACGCTACCACTTCTGCAACAGGATCGAAGTAAGATCAACCAGATCCTGACAAATCTTCTGTCCAATGCGATTAAGTTTACGCCGGAGGGTGGACGAGTCCGTATCGCTTCGCGTCTGTCAGAATCTGATTTAGTTGAGTTCAGTGTTGAAGACACCGGAATCGGTATCCCTCTTCAGGAGCAGGAACATATCTTCGAGAAGTTTCGCCAGGGTTCTACGGGTTCCGGCTCAAGAGATCATGTGAAGCGAGAATATGAGGGAACCGGACTTGGACTCTCAATCGTGCGTGAACTTGCTCGCCTTCTTGGTGGAGATGTCTCCCTCCGAAGTGAGTTCGGTAAAGGCAGTCTGTTCATCGTCAGACTTCCCATTATCGCGCCGGACAAGAAGAAAATGGAAACAGTTGAAACTGCGATCGAAACCCGAACATCACCTGCGATGCCATTAATCACGACTGTGGACCTGATGGATTCCACGGGGCTCGACATCAGAGTCACCAACACAGAGCGAGTTCCTTTGGACGTCCAATCAATCTGAAACCCGGGCAGGCGTTCCGGAAAAACTCATCTCGCGATTTCGCAGGAAATGCGGACGTCGGATCCGATGGCTGATCCGATTAAGAATCCGGCGAGCCTGATCAGTTGGATGTCGAGAGATATCTGCAGAAAAGCCAACAACGTCGCCAATCCCAAAGATACCACTACACCACGTCTCCAGGGACGATGCACACCAGAGACGTCCGAGCTCATCGGGCTCAACTCCAACGTCTGCTAGACCAAGGTGCTCAGTGAACCCAACCGACCTTCGAAAATCGAGCACCTCATCAGACCGACCTGACCGAGATTGTTTCCGGACGTACTCATCTCCGTTCCCGTCATCAATGATTCGCACACCCCCCGCAATAGCCAATTCCTGCATCGCACAATCTGCATGGCCATCGGTTATCAACCGAGACTCTACCCCAACCAGACTCAACAGTGCGGAAAAGCCCGCCCCCAACTGATCTCCGCCGAGAATTGTCACAGCGTCCGGAAACATCGCGCCCGACAAGAGGGATTCAGGCCGGGAGGATGGTATTAATCCCAATGGACGATGAATAGCGGTCCGTCGTGTGCCACACCCCACGACAACATTGTCCGCGTTTAGGACAGCCCTTGAGCAATCCATCCCACTAGTGATCATCACACTATTGCGGCTCAAAAGCCTGGCCTCACCGACACGCACGTCGACACCTAACCGCTCCAGGATCGCCATGTAATCCATGATCTCGGAAGTGAGGGCATTTGTCAGCAGTCGCTTCACCAGACCAGGTGAGCATCGGCGCACCGAACTGGGCAGCCGCGATCCAGTGCCATCATTCAGTAATTGCTCGACCAGACGCCGTAAAGCAATGCTAATCATCCATTCAGAATGTCGCTGCTCTGGAAGGATTGCAAGCACACGCTTACCCAAAGATCCCGCCATACATGAAAGTTCCATTGCCGCTTCGTCATTGCCAATCACAGCGATGTCATATCTCATGACAAAATCCCCCAAAGACTCGCGGCCATTTGTGCTGGCAGAACAAGATGTCAGCACATTCGCCAACTGGCGCAGTAGAGTTTAATGAACGCATAGTCTGCGTGATCTGGTCGGCACTTTGGGGATCAGCAGATAAACTCCGCTCAGGCAAAATAGTCAAACAAGGAAAGACCACCCCGAATGTACCGATCGCATCGATTCTCCCAGCATGATTGAAGTCGATAGATTTCTGCCGAGACACCGGAATCCCCACCGCGATGATCCCGACAAACCGTCTAACCCGTGAAACCATACCTCCGATTCGTCTCGATTCGAGCCGTTATGAGGGTCTACCAGCAAGTCCCATGAACGTTTCTGCGATCAAGCGACGCGAGCTGACACACTAGCGCCGAGGATGCGGTCGCAGGTTGGTTCCAACATTCTCGCTTCTGTTCCTGCAAAGATTGATGCACAGCCATGACTACTGACTTCTCGCAGTTCACGCGAATTCCCTCTTTGCCAACGGTTGCGATTGAAGCATTGAAACTATTTCACGACACGAATAGTTCCAATGAACAATTGGTCTCTGTGATCAGGAAGGATCCCGCGATGGTAGGGAAACTCCTGAAGGTTGCGAATTCATCAAAATACGGGACAAGAGGTGAAGTCACCGATCTTGGTCGAGCCGTGATGTTGATGGGACGAACCGCAGCGGCTCCACTGGTACTGAGTTTCTCGCTCGCCAAACAGTCCATGGAGAATTCTGACCATTTAGAGCACTACCGCCGCTTCTGGCTGCGATCGTTTGTTCAGGCAACAGCGGCCGAACTGCTTGCTTCTCAGTATGGGTCACCCGCCTTCCGCGGCGAATGTTACACTACCAGTATTCTGGCAGGCCTTGGCAAACTGGCCTTACTGAAGGCGGAGTCAGTTAAGTACCTCGAATGTTTGCGGCGGGCTAAAGCCGAAGGGATTCCGCTCCCGCGTGTTGAACAAGAGACTTTCGGATTCAATCATTCCAAATTGTCTTCAATCCTGCTTCAGCAAATGGGACTTCCTGAACGCTGTCACGCCGCAATTCGTGGAATCAACGACCCAAACATGACAGCGTTAAAGGCTGGCAGTGAAAAACATCCGCTGCTTGAAATTACGCGTCTGGCAGATGCTGTCGCCAGCCTGCTCTGTGATGAGACCCCCGCGATCTCATTGATTCATCTTGAAGAATCATTGTCCAATTTCATGTTGCCAAAACAATTGTCTGTTGAAGAAGTTGTTGGAGGCGTGCAAGAGCAGCTCGATGCGACCGCTCAATCCTTCGATATAAGTCCGGATCAGTTACCATCGACGAGCGACCTGCTTCAGGACGCGCTGGAAGAAATGTCCAGACTGGCCGATCTTGCGAGCCGGGAGAACAGTTCCCAATCAATCCCGATCGAATTGCTTGAAGAAAATGGTCGGTTAAAGCGTCGAGTGGCAGACCTGCTGCATGTATCCCGAGTTGATGCTCTGACAGGGATCTGCAACCGGGCCTATCTGCTTCAGGAACTTTCTGAGCGAGCAGCGCTGCATCGAGTCCGTGGCTGGTCCCTCGGCATGGCAGTGATTGATATCGATCACTTCAAGAAAATCAATGACACGTATGGTCACCAAGCCGGCGATCAGGCATTGAAGACTGTGGCCGAAACGCTTCGAAACACGATCCGCGATTCTGACATTGTGGGTCGTTACGGTGGAGAAGAATTTGTGGTGCTGCTTGAAGACTCCAATTCCGTCGGTCTGGCCGTTGTCGGAGAACGATTGAGGAGCAAGATTCAGCAGTCTGTCTGCGTATTCGAGGGAAAAACGATTCCTCTCACTGCCAGTGTTGGCCTGGCTGAAGGCAATGTCATTGGTCCTGAACAGGAATTTGGCGAAAAACTATTCGCCGCCGCAGACGCAGCAATGTATCGGGCGAAACACTCCGGCCGAAACTGTTTCGTTGTCGACTCACTGGTGCAGGAAGGCGATTGCCTGAGAACATGCGAACGCAGCCGATCCAAGCCAGAAATGGTTACGGCATGAGTGAATGTGTCGTTACCAGGGCTGCTTGATACTTTCTGCAGAATCATTTTCCCCGTCTATAAGACGGGGATTTTTCATTTGTCCGGCATTTGAATTCGGTGACCGCTGCATCACGTTGCAACATGGACTCGCAAAACGACATCTTTCGCTGACCTAAGGCTTCTTCTCTTCATCCGAGCCTTTTGCAGCATCCGTTTTTTTTGCAGCAGACTTATACTTTTCTAGGCCCACAGCCAACCGCTGCTTCTGATCGGCGTCTGCTGAGGCGTCAACAGCCTTCGTCTGGAAGGCAATAGCCTCTGCCACGTTTCCAATTCGCGAATGAACACGAGCGATCGTCTCCAGGACAGAGATATCCTGCTCCTTTGTCAATTCCACCGCCCGTTGAATCGTGGAAAGGGCAAGTTCAAGATCAAGACCGGGCTTGTCTGTTGCGGTGGCCAACATCCATGCCACATCGTCCAGGATTCGCACATCCTCGCCTGCCACATCGGCCATCATCTTTGCCGACTGGTTAGCCTCATCAAAGAGAGGAACCTGCATCGCAATCTTGAACCGCGTCTTCAGGAGCGTACTGTTGCCTGGGAATTGTTTCAGCATCTCATCAAGCAGAACAATGGCCCCCGCAATATCTCCGGCCGCCATCGCTTCATCAAGTTTAGGTCCAACAATTCTAAACGCCTTATCCAAAGCTTTCGTTTCCAAAGCAGTTTTCTTCGCAAGTGCTGAATCCCAACTGCCCTCAACAATCTGCTTCAAGGGACCATCAATCTCCATGGGATGCCCGATCCACTCGATATTCCCTGTCTTGCCGACGATGAAAGCACACGGGATCCCGGCTTGTCCAGAGGCATTCATAAAGACGTTGTTTGTTTTGCCATCATCATCCGTAGCAATGCGATACGTGAGAACCTCACTCCAGGTCTTGTCGCCCTGACCAGCCAAATTTGTCATAAACTTCGTCACCGTGGCATCATCCTCCGCTGTTACTCCTACGAAGGTCACGCGGTCACCGTACTCTGCCTGCAATGAAGCAATGTGGGGCATACTCTTCAGACAAGGACCACACCACGTTGCCCAAAACTCAACGACATAAACTTTCTCCGGGACATATGCAGTCACGGGCTCACCATTGATCCATTTAGAAATTGCAATCATTGGCGCTGGATCGCCGATTACCAACTCTGATGAATCCTCTGAATCCTCGACCATCTCGCTGGGTTCTTCCAGATTCAGACTGGCGACGTCAGTCCCCTCATCGCTCTGCGACTCGGAAGTGGCGGGTGACTCTTTCTCCGACTTAGCGGAGGTTACTGGTGATTCCACATCGGCACAGCCAACGATAACTGCCGAGAAAACTAGCAGGGCGACCATGCGAAAAGAACGAAACCTCGAATTGAGCAGAACCATGAGAAACAACCCCACAAATCACGGCAAGGGAAATGCATGACCTGAACCAGACCTTGAAATATCGCGATTTCGGTCCAGGATGCGTTCATCGTAACCATTTGCCAAAAATCGGCTACTGCAAACTCTGATGGTGGTGCCCGGATTAAGGCTTGACGCTATAACCTCCGTGGCTGGCGGGGTCGGACGCCCGCCGCTCTCTTCACCGAACACAAGATTTAATTCGGTACGCAGCCTTCGATACATTTTCGTGCCTATCGAAATCGGTGTTCTCAAATCAAAGCCGTCCCACCTGGATTACCATTTTTGATTGCTCGATCACCCGACTGGAGTGAACCAATATGACTCGTGTTCCCAAGTCAATGGCGCTCTATGAGCGCGCGCTGCAACTGATTCCCGGGGGAACGCAACTGATCAGTCGGCGCCCCAATCGGGTCGCGTATGGGGTCTCACCGATCTATGCCGTCGAAGCAAAAGGCGCGAGGTTTCGAGACGTTGACGGGAATGAGTACATTGACTGGATCAGCGGCATCGGCGCAATCCTGCTGGGGTATGCCGACCAAGTTGTGGATGACGCCGTCAAGGAGCAGATTTCGAAGGGCACGATGTACTCCGTCAATCATGAATTGGAAATCGAGCTGGCGGAAGAACTCTGCGACTGCATTCCTTGTGCGGAGATGGTGCGTTATGCAAAGTCCGGGGGTGAAGCGTGTGCCATGGCCGTGCGAATCGCCCGCGGTGCCACGGGAAAAGATCTCATTCTGTTCTGCGGCTATCACGGCTGGCACGACTGGTATCTGGCAGCCAACCTTGCGGAAGAAGCGAGCCTGAACTCTCATCTCTTTCCGGGGATTGAACCGATCGGAGTGCCCAAAGCGCTCGCCGGTACAGCACTTCCTTTTCCCGGCGGAGACTTGATGGCTTTGGCAGAAATGCTGGAGCAACATAAGGGCCGAGTCGCCGCGATCATGATGGAGCCTCTACGATCCGAGGTCCCCGCTCCGGATTATCTCAGCGGCGTTCAGCAACTTGCCAAAGAACACGGAGCCGTTTTGATCTTTGATGAAGTGTCGGCTGGTCTTCGATTTGGAATGGGCGGCGCTCAGGGTTTTCTGGGCGTGACGCCTGACCTTGCGGTCTTCGCAAAGTCGATTTCCAACGGTTATCCGATGGCCGCAGTTGTAGGTCGGCGAGACGTCATGGAGCCCGCCGCAAGAATGTTTATCTCCAGCACTTACTGGAGCGACACCATCGGTCTGCGGGCTGCTCTCACGACTCTGAAGGAAGCTCGCCGCCGAAACGTTTCAAGCCAGCTTTGGAAGTTTGGTGCCGAACTCAAGAGTTCTCTCAACGCCGCCGCCGCGGCCTGCGGGCTGTCAGCTGAATGCATTGGAATTGATGTGCATCCTGCAATGCACTTTAAAGTCCCGGATGAAATGCGGAGCGAAGTCACTACCTTATACATTCAGGAAATGGCCAAGCGAAGTTGTCACGGCTATGCCTCATTCTACTTGAACGCCGCTCAGGGCTCGTCTGAACTCGAACAGACGACTCAGGCTGCCAAAGAAACCTTCACAATCATCGCGGAATCGATTGCGGCAAACAACGTCGCTTCAAAGCTGGAATGTTCGTTGCAGAAGGATGCCTTCCGACGACTTGTGCGTTAACTCGAAGTTAACAGACTGGAAACAATCGAATAATGGAAACGGACAAATCGCCGAGCATTCGGAATCAGGGACCTTCACCAACGTGGTATCGACGTGATCATCGCCCGGATCTCAGTCGTTGGGAAATCCCCCTCTGTGGAGAGTTGACGGAGCGTCAGGCCGACTTGCTGGAACAGGTCGCTGAGGTGCCTCGTAACAGTCGCGGTCTGATGTACTTTGATTCGTGCGGTGGCAGTGTGTATACCGGCCTCGCCCTTGCCACGCTGATGCGAGTCCGTGGACTGCGAGTAACCGGAGTTGTCATCGGAGAATGTTCCTCAGCCGCTTTACTGCCATTTGCTGCCTGCCAGAAACGGTTTGTCACTGCGCATTCCACACTCCTGTTCCATCCCATGCGATGGCAGTCGGATGAAGATGTGCGTCTTGAGGAAGCCACGGAATGGGCGCGTCATTTTAAGGATCTGGAAGCACGCCTCGATACGCTGCTACTCGATTTATTCGGTGTGGAGCAATCCACTCTGCATGGATGGACTCGCCCGGGAAGATTCGTATCGGGGCCAGAACTCGCAACGGCTGGGCTAGCGGAGCTGTTTGATCCTTTCAAAGACTCTGATCCCTGGAAAACAATCTGTGCTCAGTAGACAATGGTCTGAACTTCAGAGACAGATGGCCTCTGACGAGAACTAAAAGAAGCTACCACCTTGGACGGGAGATGTTCATGTTGTTTTTGAGACGTTGTTGCCTGGCGGCTCTGACATTTGTTTTCCTGACATCTTCGTCTCTGAATGCGAGTGAAAAGGCGAAGTCCAGAATCCTGATGGTGACTCAGAGTCAGGGCTTCATGCACAGCAGTGTGCGGCGCCCTGATGGAACGGAAGCCGAGAAAAAACTGGCGGTGTCGGAAATTGCGATGATTGAACTTGGTCAGAAGACGGGGCTGTTTACCGTCGACTGTACTCAGGATGTGGCCGCTGACTTCACGAAAGCCAATTTGCAGAACTATGACATTGTGATGTTCTACACGACAGGCTCGTTACCCATCACAGAACAGGATCGCGACTACTTCTTTACAGAATGGCTCACAGCAAAGGGTCACGGTTTTATCGGATTTCACTCAGCAGCAGACACTTACGGCGACTATCAACCGTACTGGGACATGGTGGGGGGAACATTCAACGGCCATCCCTGGAATGCCGGAGACACCGTAACAATTACGGTTCATGAACCCGAGCATCCCACGATGAAACCGTTTGGCAATGAATTCACCATCAAAGACGAGATCTACCAGTACAAGAACTGGCAGCCGGAAAAAGTCCGCGTTCTGATGAGCCTTGATATGTCTCGTTGCAAACCTTCCGCCCCCTACCACGTGCCGGTTGCCTGGGTCAAATCCTATGGCGAAGGCCGAGTTTACTTCAACAATCTTGGGCACAATGAATCCACATGGGCTGATAGCCGATATCTCGAATCCATTACTGCAGGAGTCAAATGGATCCGAGGCGATGTTGAAGCAGAATCCGCTCCGAATCCGGAACTCTCCGCAAAGGAAGAAGAAAAGGCTAAGGCAGCGGCTGCCACCACGGCCCAGTAATCACTAGTGCCCAGTAGTTCTGCCACTGCTCCAACGCACAGAGCACCGAGCCAAAACACTGGCCAGGATTTGACCTTCCTGGCCATGTCGTATCTCGGTGCACTTCCTGGTGGCATTTGGATTGCTGAGTATTTGAATCAGAACACGGATCGTGTCCGCCGACCATTTCATGTGCATTACTGCACGATTGGGTGAGCGTTCCGGCACATGAGTCGGAACTCACGAGGCGAATCAGAAATGGCACTCCACTCTCGAAAAGAAAAAAACCGGATAGTTCTGCTTCCTCATCTCTTATGATTATTGTTTGGCGAGGCGGCACCATCGAACTCACGAAAGTTCAATCATCATGGATAAGAATTTCTCTTTGTCACGTCATGGAATCACGGTCAACGATATCTGCCGGAACATTTCTCCGGGCAGCCTTTACGAAGAGGCCATTCGTCATGAACCGGGAACAAGCATTTCTGACACTGGCTGCCTGATTGCCTACTCGGGCGAAAAAACGGGGCGATCCCCCAAAGACAAGCGTGTCGTCCGACATTCGGATTCAGAACAGAACGTCTGGTGGGGACCTGTCAATTTTCCGCAGGATGAGTCCACATTCTGCATCAATCGTGAGCGTGCTGTTGACTACCTGAATACTCGATCACGAATTTATTGTGTCGACGCTTACGCTGGCTGGGATCAGGATACGCGGATCAAAGTCCGCGTCATCTGTGCCCGACCTTATCATGCACTGTTCATGCACAACATGCTGATCCGTCCGACTGATCTCGAACTGGAAACGTTTGGTGAGCCGGACTTTGTGATCTACAACGCGGGCGGTTTCCCCGCGAACCGATACACGACCGGCATGACGTCTCGCACCAGCGTTGATCTGAGCCTGGAACGCAGGGAAGTTGTTCTGCTTGGAACTGAATATGCGGGTGAGATGAAGAAAGCTGTCTTCACCTTCATGAACTACTTTCTCCCGAGCAGAGGCATACTGTCAATGCATTGCTCGGCGACCTGCGATCGCCAAACGGGATCCTCTTCGGTTCTATTCGGTCTTTCCGGGACTGGAAAAACAACGCTCTCCGCCGATCCCAAACGCAGCCTGATCGGAGACGATGAGCACGGTTGGTCTGACAACGGGATCTTCAATATTGAAGGAGGATGTTACGCCAAAGCCGTCTACCTGACGCGGGAGTCAGAACCTGAGATCTTTGAAGCCCTGCGATTCGGAGCTGTGCTGGAGAATGTCGTTTATGACAGGTCTCATCACCATGTCGATTTTAACGACACCTCGATCACACAGAATACTCGAGGAGCTTACCCCATCGAATTCATGCGTAATGCAAAGATCCCGTGCGTTGCCGGTCATCCGACAGATGTCATTTTTCTGACCTGTGATGCCTTCGGAGTTCTGCCGCCGGTCGCCAGATTGACGCCCGAGCAAGCCATGTACTTCTTCATCAGCGGATATACTGCGAAAGTCGCAGGTACAGAAGTTGGTGTTTCTGAGCCGGAGGCTACTTTCTCCCCATGTTTCGGTGGACCGTTCCTGGTGTGGCATCCAGGGGTGTACGCGAAACTGCTGGCGGAGAAAATTCGTCGTCATAATGCCAATGTCTGGCTCGTGAATACAGGCTGGTCGGGCGGGGCCTACGGGACAGGAAGCCGCATGCCATTGCGGTTTACGCGTGCGATCATCGACGGCATTCACTCCGGACGTCTGCAGTCTGCCCCGACTGTGCGTGATGAGATTATGAATCTTGCGGTAGTATCCGCATGTGATGGCGTCCCCGCAGAAATGATGCAACCGCGTCTTTCCTGGCGAGACACTTCGGCTTTCGAAGAGACATCGCGGAAACTGGCCGCCCGGTTCCGAAAGAACTTTGAGCAGTATGCGTCTGAGTTGAGCAGTGATGTGACTTTGGCTGGACCCGTTGGCTAACAACATGCGACCAGCAGGCGGCTCGGAATTCTGTGTTTGATCAGAATGAACCCTGATCAATTCTCAATGAGCCTTTTTGGGGACAGACGCTGATCGGCAGGGAGGCATGTCTCCGTCCGCTTCGTCGCTCCCTGGCGATGAGTTCTGGCACTGTTGTACGCAACTCGCTCCCGTTAAGATATAGCCCACCCTGGTGAAAACTCGGACCAGAAGTCCCCTCGATCAAATAAAATCCGGAAGGAACAGCAGTTCTCGATGTCCAAGCCTGTTCTTTGTCCGATCTGCCAAAAACTGGCTGCGGAACCCAGTAAAACGCCCTTCTGTTCAGACCGTTGTCGAAAAATTGACTTTTTCCGGTGGTGGGACGGACGCTACGCTATTTGTCAGTCGCAGACTGAGGATTCAACTGGCGAACTCGGAACGAGAATGATGAACGGCGATTCCGAAAGCGATGAGAGCGACTCTGACCCACAGTAGTCACGTTGTCAGGACGGTTACGGGTTGCTCCCTATTACTTGTGAAGCGTGTTTATTTGGCATATGCGGGCTTTCCTACTCAATCGCCAAGAGTCGCGTTTCCACGCAAACGCCACGAAGAGGGGCACACATCTGCGGGTTCGGAATTGCGAAGCGAGCACTTTTTGCCGATCAATGGATCGGGGATTGTGCCCTGCTGGATTCCGGAGTGCTGGTTTGAGCGAGTTTTGCAAAGAACGGCGACCGAACCCTCACTATTCCCCCGAAAACATGTTGCTAGCCCATGAATAGGTCTTCATTATGAGGCGTTCTCAGAGGATTTATTAAGCAAAATTCCTGTCCAAGTACTGAATACTCCGGTTATGTGACCGGATGTTGTTCGTCATAAAGATTTGAATTCACAGGATGTCACGAGGCCTGCGGTTTGCGCGGAGCTTTTTGTACTCCAATTCGATTGATACGATCATTTTGCAGAAGGCCAGTGGTTCATGACTCATCGCCCAACTCGCATCTCTCGATGGCTAGCAGCGTTTGGAAATACCGGGAATTCTGCACGCAGCCGACGTCAGGAAAGAATTCGAAAAACGCTGCTTTCTGAGATGCTGGAATGCCGTGTTTTGCTGACATCGCAGTATGTCGCCAATCACGTGATTGTGGAAATAGCCCCCTCGTTGGAAAGCCAAACGACGGGTGAAGGCCCCGGTGCCGAAGATAAACTCATCATATCGAAAGGCATTGGCTCACTTTATCCGGGGGCAAAACTCGCTCCATTGGGTGACTATGGACTGTATTTGATTTCGCTCCCGTCCAATGTGGACGCAATGAATGCTATTCCGCAAATACGTACTCTTCCGAATATCAAGTCAGCCGAACCGGACTGGATCGGTGAATGGGCAACAGTGCCAAACGACCCTGACTTTAGTCGCATGTGGGGCTTGCGGAACACCGGACAACTGGTCAACGGTGTCACAGGGATCAACGATGCGGACATCGATGCGGATGTTGCATGGAATGATTTCACTGGAAGTTCGACAACGAAAGTTGCGATTGTTGACAGCGGAGTTGACTATCTCCACCCGGACCTCGCCGCCAACATCTGGACTAACTCCGGCGAAATTGCAGGGAATGGGCTCGACGATGACTCGAATGGCTACGTTGATGACATTAATGGCTACGATTTTGGCAGCGACGATGCCGATCCGATGGACTTCGTGGGACATGGGACGCATGTTGCCGGAACTGTTGGGGCTGTTGGAAACAATGGTATCGGTACAGTCGGTGTGAACTGGAATAGTTCAATCATGGCGTTGAAAATCGGGACCGATTTCGGCGGACCGACGAACGCAGGTGCGATTGCTGCTATCAATTATGCAGTGGCGATGGGTGCCGTCGTATCGAACCACAGCTACACAGTGAACCCGACAGCCGCTTTACAGACCGCAATTGTCAATGCTCGAGCGAACGGTCATATCGTGGTTGTGGCGGCTGGCAACTCGAGTTCAAATAACGATTTTTCACCGGTTTATCCGGCAAGTTACACACAAGACAATGTCGTAACAGTTGCCGCCACGACTCAGTCAGATGCATTAGCATCGTTTTCCAACTACGGCGCGGTGAGCGTTGACATCGGTGCGCCAGGGGTAAACATCTGGAGTACAACTCCTCGAGCTGGGTCTCTGTTCTATGGCCCAAATTATGACTTTAGCGACGGTACTTCGATGGCGGCGCCAGCCGTTGCTGGAGCAATCGCGTTTCTTCGAGGACTTTCGCCCAGCTCAAGTTATACCGAGATTATCAATGTGCTTTATCGGGGAGCCGATATCATTCCGGCACTTGTGGGTCGCGTGTCGACCGGTGCAAGATTAAATCTTGACCGTTCCGCGCAGCTCTTAAGTCCCGCCTCAATTACAATTTCTCCTTCTACGGTTGCGGAAACGGCAGGGGCGGGTGGTGCATCCATTACGATTCGCAAGGAAGCATTTCCGGTCGGCACGAATCTTGTCGTCAATCTGACATTTGATGACAACACGGAGGTAAATGTTCCTGGGCTTGCAGGTGGAAGTTCAGTCACAATCCCGGCAGGCCAAACACAAATCACGTTGCCCATCAACATCCTTGACGACACTCTGCTGGATGGAACGCAAACCGTAACATTTGACTTGTCCTATAACGGGAAATCAATTGATACAGACTTCCTCCGAGTCACGGACGTCGAAACATTGTCGATCAATGTCTCTCCGACATCTGTTCGAGAAGACGAAGGTGCGAATGCAGGCACGATCACCGTCCGTCGGAGCAACACGGACTTTGCGGCACCCAATTCCTTCGCTGTTGTCAACAACCGACTTATTGAACACAATCCATCCGGCGTGCAGGTGAGTAGTCGCGTAATTCCTTGGCCGACGGGCACACGCCCGGTCAGTGAAATCGCCGGGGATCTGGTTGTGATGGAAAACGGTCGCATCGCAGTTCATAACGGAACAACGACGGGCTATGTCTCTATTCTGAATCCGGCAAACAACACATGGCAGCACATCCTTGTTCCGGGTCTTTCTTCAGACCCAACAGTCTCTGGAAGTGGCGGTATATCCTCTTCCGGTGATTACGTATTCCTATCGGACATGTCGACTTCCAGCAATGACCCATTTGGCGTCGTGAGGGTCGACACGCTAACTCAAAGTGTTACACGATTTGCAAACAAGTCGCTTGGGTACCGGATGTTTGTAAAGGATGTCTTTGGCGACAACATCCTTGAGATCGACCTGCAGACCGGCGCCACTATCAACACCATTCCAATACCCGCCGCGCTTGGCACACAGTCTGATTTCGACAATGGCATGGCCTTCGATGGAACGAGCCTTTGGCTCACAGGCGGTTCTCTTGCACCAAATTCACTCTATAAAATCGACCCGGATAACGGGGCGGTACTTGAAACTCATTTCGTCAGCACTATTGGCGCAAGTTCGTGGGAGGGACTGGCGTGGCTGAATGACCAGTTGTATTTGCTGAGTGGTGGTGTAAACAGCATTATTTCTGCATATGACCCAGTACAGCGGCGAGTTACGAGCACGCTGGACATTGATCGCATCAACTCAACCAGCTTGACGATCTGGAAAGGACTGGCCGGCATTAAAGGACCGGATCGTCTGGTTGCGACTACCGTTCTGGGAAATCTGGTCGTTGAAATTGATCCCCGAACGGGCGCGATTACTAATCAATGGCAGAGAGGAATCAATGCGACTCCATACGGAATCGGCGCTGCAAATGGTGAAATCTACGTTGGTCAATTTCTGAATGGATTGATTGAAGTCTATAATCGCCAAGGCACATTGCAGAGGATTATTGATGCCAATCTTGCATCGCTCGAAGGTATGGCAGCATTAGGCGGTGACGATGTTCAGGGGCTGGTGCCCACAGATTATCGTTACCGAGATATTTACTCCGGGCTTGATGGCAAATTCTATGTTCTTGACGCCGCTGGCACTACGGTCGGCCGGTACGATACCACGACGTTGGCTGTGGATGAATTCTTCGATCTTGCAAGGCCAGTGAATGCGATCGCCGTGGCAGCTGATGGCAGCATTTGGGGTGCAGGTGGGGATGGCATACTTTATCACTTCAGTGCCACGGGAGCCGTGATTGAACAACGGACAATCGGATCGGTCTCGCTCATTGACATTGACCTGAACGTCTCCGGCCAACTACTTGTCACCTCATCCGCTGGCAGAGTTTACAAGACGAATACTTCGCTCGTCGCTCCAACCTCATTCTCAGCGGGCTCATCTCCTGCGTTTGCCAGTTTTGGACGACACCAGACGCGGCCTTCCGGTGACCTTTTGGTACAACTGACAAACAGCGATCCGACAGAAGCTTCTATACCGCTTTCAGTTGTGATCCCGGTCGGACAGCAGTCCGTAACAGTTTCGTTGGATGCAGTCGACGACTTTATTAATGACGGCACTCAGACGGTCACATTTACGGCGTCTGCGATCGGCTATGCTTCTGTCGTGTCAGCCTCGATTGATGTCCTGGACGCCGAATCGGTTGGAGTCGACATCGTCGCCGGATCAATCTCCGAGGCCGCTGGATCCGGTGCAACTCAGGCACGAATCTTCCGAACGGACATTGACGGACCGTTCAGCTACGTCGGCCCCAGACAAGTGTTTGCTAACAACACGGCTCAGACAATTCTGGATAACGACAAGATCAACTCTTACATCAACGTTCCCACTCAGACCTCGCGTTTGACGGACGTTAACGTGACCCTCACCCTGACTCATTCATTCCTGGCCGACCTTGACATTTATCTTGTCAGTCCTCGCGGTACCCGAATTGAACTGGTGAGTGACCTGGTCTCAAATGAACCAGACATGATCTCTACGTCTTTCGACAATGTTGCCCCGACTGGAATTCTTACGGGCAGTTCACCGTTTACGGGCAGATTCCGACCGGAAGGCACACTTGAAGATTTGAATGGCGAGAATCCTTCAGGAGTCTGGACGCTCGAAATCACCGATGATAATCCTACAGACTTCGGAACTTTGAAGTCGTGGGCTTTGAATATCGAAACGATCGGCCTCGCACCGATCACAGTCAACCTCACAAAAACCGGCGATACTGATGAGATTGATGTGCAGACCACTGTGGTGATTCCTGCAAATCAATCCAGTGTTTTTGTTCCCATCAACGCTGTCGACGATACTGTTCTGGACGGTACCAGGGTATCGGGAGTGAGAGCCACCACCACATCATCGGGACACATTTCCGGTTCGGACACCGTGAATGTCCTCGATCGTGAAATACTCCAGTTCACGGTGAACAAGTCGACCGTTCCTGAAACAGCCGGCGCTGGTGCGATTACGGGCACGCTGACAAGACTCAACACGGACATCAACGCCAACTTTACGGTATCACTGACAAGCAGTGACTCATCAGAAATCACTGTACCTGCGACGGTCACCATACCGGCTGGCAAGTCATTCGTGACTTTCCCGATTACCGTCGTTGATGATACGAGCACTGATGGGACCCAGACCGTCACCGTCCGGGCGGTAACATCGCAGTACGTCGTCGACAAAAATCAGATCATTTCGGTAACGGATGTCGAACCAAAACTTGTCTTGTCGAGCAGTGTCAGTTCTGTGGCTGAAAATTCCGGGACCTTCACCGCTACGGTCACCCGACAACAGCAGACCGACATTAGCCAACCAGTGATTGTTAGTCTCTCAGTATCATCTTTCACGGGATTGTCTTCTCCGATCAGAGTCCCGGCCACAATCACGATTCCGGCTGGTCGCGTCGACCAGACATTCGTCGTAACGGTGTTGGACGATCAACTGTTGGATGGAACACAAACGGCAACGATACTGGCGAGAGCCGCCGGGGCCACAGATGGTTCTATGACGTTTCAAGTCACGGACCATGAAGTATTGTTCTTGAGTCTCAGCAAGACTGCTGTCAGGGAAGATGCCGGCCGGTTTGCTGCAAGAGGCACTGTAACACGAAGCAATCTTGACTATGCTTTCCCGGTCACAGTGACTTTAACCAGCAGTGATGTGTCTGAAATCAAAGTTCCTACCACCATCACGATACCTTCCGGTCAACTGAGTGCCAGCTTTGACATTGAGGCTGTTAACGACCCATCACTCGACGGGTCACAGACCGTCAGGATTTCAGCCTCGGCATCAAAATACGTGGGTGCTTCGTCAACAATCACAGTTGACGACCATGAACCTCCGGTGGTCACTGCTCCGGCACCAGTTATCGTCGATCCAAACCCAACCGTCCAGTGGATCGCTGTTCCAAATGCAACACGTTACGAGGTGCTGTTGCAAAATCTTAGCACAGGGTCAGAACAGCGTTACCAGGTTCCGCGTACGAGTACAACTTTCAAAATCCAGAAGCCAGTTGCTGATTCCCTGGGTCTTGGTCGATATCGAGTCCTTGTTCGCGCCTATGACCAATTGGAGCGAGCAGGATACTGGAGCATTGCACGTGACTTCCGCGTTGTGACAGCCCCAACTCTTATTGGACCATCCACGACATCGTCACTCGTCTCCGGCACTTTCCCCGAAATCGTTTGGACCCCGGTTCTGGACGCATCGGGTTATGAACTCACGGTTCATAATCTGACTACGGGAAAAATGAATGTCATCTCACAGAAGAACATCCCCACGACTAGTTATCGGGCAGTGGAGGTACTTGGAACAGGAACTTATCGGGCTACTGTCCGTGCGTTTCTCTCTGTGGCATCGCAGGGGCAGGCTCCGGTCATTGACTACGGTAACTTCAGTGCTTCATTAGACTTCACAGTGCTCGCAGCCCCGAGTGTGTTGACTCCAGTAAGTGGAGGAACTTTTGACCGCAGTCCAATTCTGAGCTGGTCACGAATCACTGGTGCAGCCACTTATGACGTCATGGTGCGTAATGCTCAGACACAGGTCATTGTGTTCCGGGATCAATCGGTGCCGAGTACAAGCATCCGGATTCCTCAGGACCTGCAAAATGCAAACTACGAGGTTCTGGTAAGAGCACAGAGCGGACGATTCTACAGTAACTGGTCGGCCTCGAGATTCTTCGCAGTTGGTGCATCTCCAGGAATTACCTCACCGTTAGCTAACGAAAAAGCGGGGGCACAGCCAAAGTTCGTCTGGACCAGTATTACAGGTGCGGAGCGGTACGAGGTTCGCGTTCTGAATCGGGACACAAATGCTTACGTGATCCAGGTCGGAAACGTCACTGGCACATCATACACGCCGACTACGAAACTGCCTCTGGGTGAGTATCAGGTAACCGTTCGCGCCATCAGCCTGCTCGGTGAAATCACCAACTGGAGTGCTCCGGTGAACTTTGTGGGCGGGGCGGCTCCTGTTATTAGTAGACCGACTAACAACTCTGCAAGTGGCAGAATGCCTTCTATCGCGTGGTCGGCAGTAGATGGAGCGACAGCCTACAACGTGAAAATTGTTAATCTTGCAGGCAACGTTACGGTCGTAGCGACGGGAAACCTATCGGGTACCGTCTTTACCCCCACAACAAATCTTGCTGCAGGCAAGTATCGCATCTGGGTTCGCGCGGTGAGTGCTCAGGGACATTTGTCCAACTGGAGTACTGCGGTTGACATTACCGTCGCCAGCAATGTCATCGAAGAAGAGTTGACGACGCTCGGAACTCCGGTCGTGGCTGCGGCCCTGCCGGTACGACAAGTAGAGTCCGTTCCATCGGGTGCAGAATCCACTGTTCGTGAGAATTCCTCGTCGACGAAGTTCATCACCGCAGTGATTCAGAACGTTGCTGAAGAAGCGAATTCAGCGGCGGATGTTATCGAAGCAGAAACGATTGCCGCTGCCACCGACCATGTGATGGCCGCCTGGGACGTTTCTGATTGGTGGAACACGGCTGCGATTGTCAGCGAGCAGAATAATGAAGTGATCTGAATCCAAGTCGAAGATCAGAATCGACAGGGTTTCGGTCGGAATTTGGTGACATAAGTTGACCCGGTCTTCCAGGAAGGCCGGGTCATTTTTTTTACGCGTCACGTCGTTACAGGAAACGTTGGATGCTCCACTGGGCTTACTGCGAAAACTTACTGAGTGATCAAATCACAGTCGCTGACGCTGAAGCTCATCACCTGATTCACGTCCTCCGATTTCGCGTTGGTTCTGAATTGATACTGTTCGATGGCCACGGCACGGAAGCGACCGCCAAAGTTGTTTCATTGACGCGTCGAGATCTCACATGCTCAATTCTTTCCCGTACCCTGCATGTTCGTCCGTCTCATCCTGAATTGATTGCAATCGCCTCACCCCCGAAAGCTGACCGCCTCAAGTGGATGGTGGAAAAGCTCACAGAAATCGGTGTCGATCGACTCGTGTTGCTGAATACTTCGCGAACAGTGACGACACCGGGAGAAACGCGTCTTGATAAGATTCACAGCACTATGATTGCCGCCTGTAAACAGTGCCGACGGCCATTCTTTATGGAACTGAGGCCGCTCCAGTCGATCGAAACCATACTTTCCGAGCTGAAGCATGGAGTCGCCAGCCCGTTCATCTGTATCGCGCATCCCGGCGCGAGCGTTACTCTGGAGGATGCCTGCAGTCCGGCCGAACAGACTGGACCAGCCGCAATCATGATCGGACCAGAGGGTGGATTCACAGACGACGAAGTCCAACAAGCCCTCACCTGCGGTGCAGTCGCGGTTTCGTGGCCAAACACAATCCTTCGCATCGAAACTGCCGCGGTCGTCTTCGCCACGTTAATGATGTCACGGATTCATAGAAGCCAGCCGTAACAGCAGGAACCCGCATTGCCAGGCTAACCGGTCAAAGAAGAATCGACCCTTTGACAATACGAAGACGACTGCAGCCGCCATTCAACTGGAACCTCTTTCCAAATCTACCGAGAGCGATTGTCCCTTACGGCAAACGATTTTATTTCCAGCATGGCTGGAGATTTTCGTCCAGCGAATGGCACAGGGTGGTACGTTTCAACTGTTGCTTTGTTTGGCAGCACGTCAGGACATGCCTGTTCGATCGCTAGGTTTTGCTGAGGAAAGGTGCTTCCGATGGGAAGACGATCTTCTTTTTCTGTTTCCGGTCTCTTCATCGCGGCTGTCTGTCTGATGTACACGGCTGCTCATGCCAGTGATGGTCAGGTCCCTCAGACATTGTCGTTGGGTATTCCGGGCTATGGCGGATTCGAAGTATCACAACCGGCCCCCGGCTCTGTAGCCATGGCACAGCATGCATTGCCGCTGGCTCCCCTGCCTCCGGGCACTGTGGGACAAACATACAGCCGCCCCTCTCATCCAGTGCCAGTTGACGAGCATCCGCGAACAGCGATGCTGGCCGTTCGCGATGATGGCTCCATACCGTTCCTGAGCGTTCAGAACATGGGTGGTATCAAAATGAAGAGTGGAATCTGGTTGTTCGAATCCCGACGTCCACTTGATCCCGGCGTATGTCAAATTGTCCGCGTAGAAGCACGACAAACTGCTGCTGACATTGAGCCCTATTCAACGCGATTCGTTCGCCTGATTCCCGGACGAATTGTCTACCTCGATTTTTGATTGAATTCCGGAAATGCATCCCAGCCGGCTGCCCGAATCTCTTCTGTTGGAACAGTGTCTCGTGCGTCGCACACGCCACACTGGTCCTGGTGGTCAGCATCGTAACAAGGTTGAAACCGCGATTGAGATTGTCCATACGCCGACCGGGATCACAACGTTTGCTGCTGAACGCAGAAGTCAGGAGGCGAATCGTCAAGTAGCCGTTTTTCGAATGCGGCTGCTGCTGGCGATTCGCCTTCGTGCCGTTGAATCTGCTGAAGTAATTCCTTCCAAACTTTGGAGCTCACGCTGTCGCAATCAGCGGATCTCGTGCAACGAAACTCACGAAGACTTTCCAACGTTACTGGCCGAAGCTCTGGATGCCGTCGATGCCAAGGAATACGATGTGCGACGCGCCGCAGCCGCACTTGGTTGTTCCACGACACAACTGGTTCGATTCATCGCGAAGAATTCAGAGGCGTGGACTTCTGTCAATGCGGAGCGTGTGAGTCGCGGCCTCAATCGCTTGCAGCCGTGATTTCACCGGCCACAATGCAACCTGTCAGCTCCAACCTCTATTGTGACAGGACTTGTCATGCCCCCTGCAGATCATCCCGCCTCCAATTCGCATTCCTCCGCGAATAGCTCTGACCCGAATCCCGCAAAGATCACTCTTGCTATGATGCGAGAGGTTCTTTCTGTTCCGTTGCTCTGCGACGCTCTGGACTCCTTCGGTTACACTCGGCAGTCGCCTCGACTTCCCATCGTTCCGATCACGATGCCGGACGTGACACTGATCGGTCGCAGCAAAACGTCGCTGTGGGCTGACATGGCGCACCCCGACCCGGAGCCTTACAAGCTGGAACTGGCCGCTGTCGATTCCTGCCGCCCCGATGACATTCTCGTATGTGCGGCGTCTGGTTCGAATCGCTCAGGCATCTGGGGCGAACTCCTGACGACGGCTTCGCGCAATACGGGATGTGTCGGAGTCATCGTCGATGGCGCAGTTCGCGATGTTGCAAAAATGAAGACCATGCAATTCCCGGTCTTTGCGCGAGGCATGAATCCTTATGACAGTCGCGACCGGCAACGAGTGATCGATATTGATATTCCCATCGAGCTTGATGGTATCCGAATCCAGCCTGGCGACCTGATTGCAGCCGACATCGACGGCATCATCATCGTTCCTCAGGCCGTTGAAGAACAAGTCGTCCGAGCCGCATGGAAAAAGGCTCACGCAGAAAATGAAGTTCGCGACGCGATCCGCAACGGCATGTCGGCGACCAAAGCTTTTGAGACGTTCGGCGTTCTTTAAGCATGCGCAAAAAATCGCCCTCGGAACATCACGAGGGCGACTTCTTTATCATCCGGGACAACCCGAAAATCTACTTGTCGCCTTTCTTCAGGCGAGCAACAACTTCCATAATCGCCTTGCTGTCGTCAGCGGCCACGACAGACGTGTTTTTCGAGGCAATCTTGCCATCAGTGCCAATGACGAATGTCCAGCGTTTGGCAGTCACGTGTCGCGTCAGGACTTCCTCCTTGCCATCAATCGTCGCCTTGACCGACTTCTCTTCGCGAGTCACGGGGACTCCAAACGCATCGGCAACTTTTCCATCGACATCGGCAAGCAGAGCAAAGTTCAGATTGTGAGCTTTCTTGAACAGCCGATGATTCGCGGCCGAGTCACCACTCACGCCAACAACCTCGACTCCTTCATCTTCGAGTTTAGGGAAGTCATCACGAAAAGCACATGCCTGCTTCGTACAGCCTCCGGTCATATCCGCCGGGTAAAAGTACACGACGACGATTTTCTTTCTGAAGTGGTCCTGCGACTTCCACGGTTCACCTTTATCATCTTCCACTTCAAACTCAGGCGCAGGATCGCCTACCTTGAGATCCACTTTTTCATTTGCAGATCCAATGACAGCACCGGAATTCATCATAAAAACGCTGACCAGGGAACAGACAACGAATTTCAACATCGAGATGGCTCCTTCGAGGAAAGTGATGGTGGGATTGATCAAGCAGGAAAGAGAACAAGGCAGCAAATCTGTTTACCGGACTCCACTTCGAAACCGAACAGAATTTGCACAAGCCCTATCATCAGAGAATATCAGCGACTGGCATACAGGCAACGGAAGCTTCAACACAAATCAGATGACTTCAAAACCACTTCTCTGAGGTCGACTGAGGAATTTGTTGGCTTCTTCGTCCTCAACGAATGCCTCCACCGAGGGGTTCCAATTCAATGTTCGCCCCAGTCGCAATGCGATATTCGCCAGATGACAGGTCGACACGCTGCGTTGCTGACTTTCAATGTCTGAAATTGGCATTCGGCGAGACTCAACGCAATCAAAGAAGTTCCCCATGTGATTGATGATCGCATCAAGCTTCCCGGAACGTTCCGGCCGCGTCAGATTATCAAAGTCATAAACACTGAACTGCTCTCGCGGCAATGGATTCGTTGCCAGATCATCGATCGGCTTTCCAGTAATGCTGCCGCGATTCACAAACAACCGACCTTCCGTTCCGGTGAACAGAATTCCGTTTCGTCCAGTGTCGCTAACCGTCAGCACAACTCCATTCTCGTATCGAATTTTGGAATCGAAATCGACGGGCACCGTATACCCATCCGCCACATCCGGAAACTTTGCTTTGCCGGAGATCTCAACCGGTAATGAATTGATGGCCCACTGCGCGATGTCAATATGGTGAGCACCCCAGTCAGTCATTTGGCCGCCGGAATAGTCCAGCCACCAGCGAAAGGTGTAATGAGCCCGTTCTGCCAAATAGGGCACATCTGGTGTCTGCCCCTGCCACAGATTCCAGTTGAAATGCTTCGGAACGGAAACTCGTTCGAACGGCCCCCCCACCTCATTCTTACCAAGGACAACCTCTACAGTCTGCAGTTTTCCAATGCGCCCGGCTCGGACCAATTCAACCGCTTGTCGGAATCTGTGATCACTTCGCTGCCACGAACCAACCTGGATCACTTGCTTTGATGAGGCCGCAACGTCCCGAATCTTCTTACCTTCATCAATCGTGAGCGTCAGGGGCTTTTCGCAGTAGACATCTTTCCCTGCACGGCAGGCATCAATCACCATCTTCGAATGCCAGTGATCCGGTGTCCCGATCAGTACAACATCAACATCCTTGGCTGCCAGCAACTCAACGTAATTTTCAAAGATCTTCGGCGTGCTCCCGAAAGACGCTCTCGCCTGTTCCCGCACATGACGATCCACGTCACAAACCGCAACGATATCGCCGTACTCGCGAGCTTTCTCTGTAATGACGGTTCCCTGATACCGCAGTCCAATCGCGCCGATCCCGGGTCGCTCAATACGGTGCCGAGGCATTGATGCGGCAAGCGTTCGACCAAACGTCACAGGAGGAATAAAGCCCATCGAGGCAAAGGCCACTGAAGCCTGCAAAGCTTGCCGTCGTGTCGTAATGCGATGTTTCATGAATCACCTGGAGTCTTCTTGCTCTCTGATGGTGGGAGAGATTGCTCTATCAACCTGTCAGGTCGAACAGCGAGTTGAATGAGTACAACGAGAATGATCTCACTATGACATTTGTCTATTTCGAACCGGGCGTTGCTTCTACCTCTTTCGGCACATCCTTCAGAACTGTCTTCACAACATCCGTCCAGATGTTGTAGCCTTTTTCGTTCATATGCAGGCCATCGTCAACCAGCAGATCGGCATTCGGTTTTCCATCCGCCGTCAACATCGGCTCCCACACGTCAGCATACTCCGCAAGCGGATCTTTATCACAGTCGGCTTTGATAAGTGAGTTAGCATTCTGGATCTTGTCAGCGAGCGTCCAGCGTTTCACGCTGGGCTTTATGCCGATGTAGACAATCTGACGACATTCAGGAAGCTTTGCACGAACTGCAGCAACAAACTGTTGAAAATCGTCGCAAACGGTTTCAGGAGTCTTCTCGGAAGCAATATCGTTGTCGCCCGCGTAGATCACGATGACCGTCGGCTTTACCGGGACTACGATCCGATCAAAAAAATGCACCGAATCGGACAGAAATGATCCGCCGAAACCATGGTTCGCGGTCACCAAATCAGGGAAGGACTCTTCCAGCTTCCAGAGCCGAATGCTGGAACTACCAACGAACAGCACCGCGCCCGGAGTCGACTTTCCCGAGGCAATTCTCTGCTCAATCTCAACAATCGATTTTTCCCATCGAGCAGGCGACTTTTCGTCCGCCCGAACGAACATCGGCAGCAGCCCGAAACACAGACAGCCGACAAGTGAAATGCATCGCGACCGAGAATAGGAGTGTTTCATGAATCGGATTCCCTCGCGTGTTGATTTTCGGACACCGCAGGTCAGCATACGCGACAAAGACTAAATGTTCCATCGCCGGAGACTTCTGAGATCATGACAATCACAGCGAGACATCGTCGACTCATGGTGATCAACGTTGTTGGTCTCACCAGTCAAATGATCGGTGAGAACACTCCGAACATCAGCCGACTCCTGAAGACCGGTTTTTCTCGTCCACTGCAGACGATATTTCCAGCCGTTACCTGTTCCGTTCAGGCAACGCTCCTGACCGGACTTCTGCCGTCTCAACACGGTATCGTCGCCAACGGTTGGTACTTCCGAGATCTTGCAGAAGTAATGTTCTGGAAGCAATCGAATCACCTGATTTCCGGGGAACGCATTTATCAGTCGGCTCGTCTGCGAAATCCCGAACACACAACCGCCAAAATGTTTTGGTGGTACAACATGTATGCCGATGTCAACTGGTCGGTCACCCCCCGACCTTCATACCCGTCAGACGGCCGCAAGATTCCCGATATCTACAGTGCTCCTGCAGAGTTCCGAGACCAGCTTCAGCAGAAGCTGGGAAAGTTTCCGCTGTTCAATTTCTGGGGCCCAACGGCTAACATTCGCAGCACCGCCTGGATTGCAGATGCAAGCGTTCACGTTTTTAAATCCTGCCAGCCGTCACTGATGCTCGTCTACCTCCCGCACCTGGATTACAACCTGCAGCGTTGGGGACCAAACGATGCGAGGATCTCTGAAGATGTACGGCTCGTGGATCATGAAGCGGGTAAATTGATTGCCGCCGCCGAGGCTGCTGACGCAGATATCGTTGTGCTGTCAGAATATGGGATTACCGAAGTTCACCGCCCCATTCATCTGAATCGAATTCTTCGAGATGCGGGTCTGCTGGCCGTTCGACGCGAATCCTGCGGCTGGGAGACTCTCGACTGTGGAGCTTCGCGAGCCTTCGCGGTGGCCGATCATCAGGCCGCTCATATCTACATTAAAGATCCTGCTGATACCGCACGCGTCCGCCAGCTGCTGGAGCGTATTGAGGGTGTTGAAAAAGTGCTTGATCGCGACGGCCAACGTCTCGCCGGAATCGCGCATGAGCGAAGTGGCGAACTAATCTGCATCAGCCAGCCGGACGCGTGGTTCACTTACTATTTCTGGCTGGACGATAATCTGGCCCCGGATTATGCCCGGACTGTCGACATTCACCGCAAACCGGGTTACGACCCCGTTGAACTTCTGGTGGACCCACTGATTAAATTCCCCAGGATCCGTGTTGCGCAGCGGCTGGCCCGAAAAATGCTCGGTTTTCGATACTATATGGACCTCATCGGTCTCGATGCGTCCATCGTGAAGGGCAGCCATGGCCGAGTTCCTGACGCAAATCGGATCGAAGAGGACGGTCCCGTTCTCGTTTGTTCCTCGAAACGTGTGGAACGTGACGAATTACACGCAACTGATGTTCGAAATCTGCTTCTCGACCTGCAATTTGGCGTTTGACACTGGAGGATCGCCAAGCTTCCCGCAAAAATGGAGGGGGAGCAGCAATGCGACTCTCAACGCGAGTTTCGAGGTGGTCTCTCAGGGCTGGCTCGGGGCGTTTCCAAATAAAGTTGTTTCGACAGAGTTCAGAATCAGTTAGATATAGAGGACTCCAGACAATGGCTGGCCCACCAAAACCAGATCCCAAAAAAGCAGATGCCGGCAAGAAACCTGCAGAAGACACATCAGAGCAGGAAGATGTTGAGCAGGTACTTTTTCAGGGACCGCTTTTTGGGCGTGAGTCCAATCTTAAAGCCAACGCAAAACTTGTTCAGGCCGCACTGGTTCCTGTGAAGCAGATGATGTCCGACGCCTTGTCTCGTCGTGCCCATACGCTGCTGATGGAACCGCGCGAAGGTCGGCTCAGTATTCGATTCGTCATTGATGGAATGCCATATCCTGCCGCCGCTGTGCCGGGACAAAAAGGCGTGGCGATGGTTCAGATGCTGAAACTGCTGGCAGGCCTTGATCCCAATGATCGCAAGTCACCTCAGGCAGGAGGCATCAAAGCAGAGTTCGACGGCTTGCCTTATAACCTGATGGTGGAGTCAGTCCCGGCTGGTGGCGGTGCAGAGCGAGTTCGAGTCAAGATCGAGAACAAGAAAGTCGTACGCCAGAAACCGTCAGAAATTGGCCTTCCCGATCATCTGAAGGCGAAGATCCGCGATTTCACGTCCTCGCGTAGTGGCGTCATTCTGATTTGTGGCCCCCCGGACTCGGGAGTTACAACACTTTCCATCGTTACGCTTCACAGTGTCGACCCTTACCTTTACTCCGTTTATAACCTTGCGGACATGAAGGGGAAGGAACTGATTAATGTAACCGAGTTCAAGCCAGAACCCGGGCATGATATGGAGTTAACTTTTGACCGCATTCTCCGCCGTGAAGCCGATGTAGTCTTCTTGAATCCTCTGACTTCCCCACAAGACGCCCAGACTATCTTCCAGTACGCAGATCGTCTTTCGCTCATCATGGAGATTCCGGCCAATACACCGACAGAAGCCGTCAAGAAGTTGATTGAATGGGTCGGCGTCGATGAAGTGATCAAGGGCTTGAAATGCGTGATCACTCAGAAGCTGATTCGCAAACTGTGTGATGACTGCAAGCAGGCTTTTCGTCCGAATCCAATGCTGCTTAAAAAACTGGGACTGCCACCCGAAACATCAGTGCTCTATCGTGCTCCGCTTCCGCCACCTCCCGATGACCCCAAAGCACAAACAGTGGAAGAACTGTGTGCGGACTGTGACGGGGTTCCTTACCATGGTCGAGCAGCCGCATTCGAAATGCTGGAGATGACCGACACGATGAAAGAAGTCTTCGCCGCCGGCGCCGCGCCCGAGGCAATTCGTAAACAAATGGCGGAAGATGGCCAGACCACTCTGCAGAAGGATGCCATCCGACTTGTGGCTGAGGGAAAAACTTCTCTTGAAGAAGTTCAACGAACGTTCAGCCCAGGCGGTCCACAGAAAAAGGCTCCACCAAGGCCAAGACCTCCCGGAAATTGAGAGGATTTCCAGGTCATTACAAACTGACCGCCAACGATATCGGCCCACGAGACGAAAGCTCCAGTGGCCTATAAAAGATCACGATCAGAAACGCTGTTTTTTGACCGCGTCAGTGACAACGCTGAAACATAGGACCAGTTCAAAACTTCATTCGCAGGAAAGTACTGATCTCATGCAGAGGTCTTCTGTTGCTATATTGATGGTGTGCCTGTTCGGATTGAGCACTCTCCACGGAGCGGAGGAACTTCCGGGGCTCGCCAAAGAGAAACCTGCCGAAGGCTTCTCTGTGCAGACAGAGCAGGGGTGGATGATCGCGTATGAGATGGCGATCCCGGGAACCGAAGTTAAGTTTCAGATGGTCCCAGTTCCGGGCGGCGAGTACGTGATGGGAAGTCCGGCGACGGAGCCGCACCGAAAGGACGATGAGGGCCCCCAGAGAAAGGTTGTCGTTGCTCCATTCTGGATGGCTGAGTGCGAAGTCACATGGGCTGAGTTCCGTCAGTTCATGGAATTGTACCGTGTTCTCAAAGAGCTTCAGGCCAACAGAATCCGCACCGTCACTGACGCCAATCGAATCGATGCTGTCACCGCCCCGACGCCTCTCTACATGCCGGACTTTACGTTCGAGTTCGGAGATGATCCCAAGCTGCCGGCAGTCTCGATGACTCAGTATTCTGCCAAGCAGTATACCAAGTGGCTCTCAGCGATTTCCGGCCAGCAGTTTCGTCTGCCAACAGAAGCGGAATGGGAATACGCTTGCCGAGCCGGAAGCACAACGGCTTATTCGTTCGGTGATGATCCAGCAATGCTGGCAGAGTACGGCTGGTTTGAATCCAACACCGAGAAGAAAGGTTCTCGCCTCGTTCGACAGAAGAAGCCAAACGCATGGGGGCTTTACGACATGCATGGCAATGCCGCAGAATGGGTGATCGATGGCTACGCGAACTACATGCCTCAGGATGCAGCTGTCAATGCGGCGAAAGACTGGGCACGAACAGACAAGCCCGATCCGCGAGTTGTCCGTGGTGGATCATGGGAGTTCCCGGCTGCCGACTGTCGTTCCTCAGCACGACTGGCTTCTGATGACGAAGCATGGAAATATCAGGACCCGAACCTTCCACTGAGCCCGTGGTGGTATACCGACGACCCGGCTCGCGGTGTAGGGTTTCGCTTGCTACGGCCACTGCAGCCATTGCCTCGCATGGAAATTGAAGACTTCTGGAAGATTGACGCCGAAGATATTCAGTACGACGTCGATGACCGACTCAATGAAGGTCGAGGAGTTCTCGGGTTGGTCGATAAGGATTTGCCACAAGCGATCCTCGACCTCCAAAAGAAGTAATGTCGGATACTCAGCTCGAGATCCGACGACCGGAGCTGTCAGTATTCAGCGTCGCGTAAAGATTCAGTGACGCATGAACTCAGTTTCCCAGCACCTGTTCATCCCGAATGGTAGTACATCAGGAATTCTCATGAACTCTCAGAACCCACGTCCTCAACTGCGTGCCGGCATGGTTGGCATGGGGATGATCTTCGATGAAACCTATCGCCCATTCTTTGAATCTGTTCACGCGAAAGGCCTTTATGATCGTCGCTTCGGAGATCTCGATGTCACAATGGTTGCCGTAGCATCGAAGACCGGCCAAAGAGCAGATCGATATCTTGAACAATCCAAAGGAAAGATCCCGGCCTTCCAAAGCTTCCGTGGCGACGATGCCGTTCAGCAGATGCTGGGCGAGAACTTAACTTTTGCCTGTGTCGCAACGCCGGACGATCGACATTTTGAAGCGTCAAAAGCTATTCTCGAGGCAGGCGTTCATCTGCTGGTTGAAAAGCCATCGGTGCTTACTCTTCAGGAGATTGATCAGTTAAATGCCATCGCTGAAGAGAAGGGATTGCTTGCCCGCGTCGTATACCACAAGCTTCTCGACCCTGACCACAAGAAGCTTCGTACGCTGGTACACGACAACGTCCTCAAGCACGTGAACAACGGCTATTGTTCATTACTGGAACCACGGCAGATTTCCGGCAGCCAGTTTTCTGAATGGATCACAGGCCGAAACCCAGGAACTTACGTCGCCGTTCATTACATCAAACTTATCGACTTCACATTTGGTGGTCGCCTCAAAACTGTGATGTGTACCGGTCAACGCGGTCTGGTCGGACCAGAGGATGGGAACACCTGGGACAGTTGCCAATTGCGACTAATCTACGAGTACGAATCTGGTCGCGAAGCGGCCTTCGATATTCACACGTCATGGGTGACCCCCGACAATTTTCCGGGGTATGTTGAGCAGGAAGTACAGTTCCGTTTCGACAACGGCATCTGGAACGGACATTCACGTAAGCGTGGAGTTGAACTGACCGTCGAGAATATGACTCCGCTGAAGATGAAGAATACGATCAATAACCATTACAACGGGAGCTTCCTCGAACCGTGGGGTGAGCGTTCTCAGCGCGGCTACGGAATTGAAGTGATCGACCGTTTTGCGCGTGAAGTTGCCTTTGTTGAACATGGAGGTCCGGCCAACCAGCGATCGCAACGACTGGCAGAAATTCGCAAACTGGATTACGCAGATCTCGCGGCTGATCGCCAGGTCGTCGCGGCTGTGCAGGCGATGGAAATGATTCTTGAACAGCAGGCGAAAGGCAATCCGGATCGCGTGGCTCGCTATGATGGCAGGAATCTGACACTTTCGTAGCGGTTGAACAAAGTCGCCGTTAAACAAAATCAGAAGCCCGGCGTTGTTCCCAACGCCGGGCTTTTTTGTATTCTTGTGATCAGTCAGCCAACCCCACTCCGGCCGATTGTTCAGACGACGAAAGCAGAATACCTGATGCGAGATGCAAGCAATGGTCCGCGCGCCCACGACGCGTTGACCAATGAGCAGTCATCTATTGGCCAGCCAACAACAGGCATTCCCGCCTGGGGCACCGCCAATCTCCCCACGCCAAAACCTCTCGGGCTGAAAAACCTGGCTGGGTTGATTGGACCGGGAATCGTCATGTGTGGCATCCAGATTGGTGGCGGCGAATGGCTGCTGGGACCAGACACCACAGCTAAGTATGGTGGAGGATTGATGTGGATCGCCACAATCGCGATCATCACTCAGGCCTTCTATAACATCGAAGCTGGACGTTACGCTCTCTACTGCGGCGAACCGGTTTTCACCGGCTTCATGCGAACCGCTCCCGGCCCGGGATTCTGGATGGGTGTCACGCTTTTGATGAGCCTGTCATTTTTTATTCCGGGTCTTTCTACAAACGCAGCCGTACTGATCGCGACCCTGTGGCTGGATCGACCGCCTACTCCCGATGATAGCTTTCTGGTCAATTCCATCGCCTATCTCTGCCTCGGTGGAGTCATCATGCCAGTCCTGATCGGAGGCAAAGTCTACAACACGTTACAGGTTGTGATGACGATTAAGGTCTTTTCAGTCCTGGGGTTCTGCCTGTTCCTTGGACTCTGTTTCGTCAGTCCGCAGGGATGGATTGACGTCTTCAGTGGCTTCCTGAAGTTTGGCAACATCCCCTCTAAAGATGCTGCTGGTCATGACACGGTTACCAACGTCTTTGCATCACTCTGGAAAGACGGCACACTGCCTGTTCTGGCCCTGGGCAACATTGCCATGTTGGGAGCATTCGCAGGCTATGCCGGTGGAGGCGGACTGAGCAACTCGACTTATTCCAATTTCGTGCGAGACAAAGGCTGGGGTATGGGGCATGAAGTCGGCGCGATCCCCAGTGCTGTGGGCGGTCGTAATGTGACGCTCAGCCATGTCGGTAAAGTCTTTCCACTCACGGAAGAGAACATGCGTCGTTGGCGCGGCTGGTGGAAGTATATTCTGGCCGACCAAATACTGGTCTGGGTTCCAGGTTGTTTCATGGGGATGGCTCTTCCGGCATTGATGTCGATTCAATTTGCTCGCCTTTCACCGATGTACGGAAAAAGCGTGACCTATTCTCAGCCGCTCATTACAGCGGACGGAATCCGGCATAGTGAGGCCATCGGAACATGGGCTCCTTTGCTTTGGACAGCGTCACTGATCGTTGGTCTGCTAGTGTTTCTTCCCAGTCAGATGTCCATCGTCGACGACTTTGCCAGACGATGGACAGACATCCTGTGGTCAGGCAGTCGACGAGTTCAGAAGCGACTTCGCACCAATCAAGTCCACTATTTGTACTACGCGATTCTGGGTGTCTACACCGTCTGGTCGTTTATTGTGGCCACGCTGTTTCTGACCGTTGTGGATTCCCCCAAAGTCATGACCTACGTCATCGCCAACGTCAACAACGCAGCACTCGCCATCACTTCGTTTCATATCCTCTGGATCAACTGTCGGCTGCTACCCGAGCCACTGCGACCGCGATGGTATCAGCGAGTCGGCATCGCCGCCTGCGGAGTTTTTTACTCCGCATTAGCCATGCTCGTCTTCTGGGCCGAGATTCTGCCCAGAATCTGGTGATCACTACCTCTCCCCAAAGACACGGCTGATACTCGTCAGTGCTTATCTACGATGCTACACTGCCAGCATTGTCGCGACGTCAAAAATCGCGGAACCGTCGTACTGTGGTAACGCTTGGTTTTTTTGGCGGGCAGGGTGCTAATTCCTGCTCCTCGAAACACTTTCGGACAAGAATGTCCTAACGACATTGCAAGCGTTGATATCGTCCTCGTCCCTGCTTAAGACTTCTCAGACTGCAACTTCGGAATGTCAGCTCAAGATACAGATCAGGACAGCTCAAACGACCGATCTGACGAAATCGTGCAGACGCAGTATGTGGATCTCTTCCAGCCGCCGCATCTGCTGACGTTCGCCAGCGGTGAAACATTGGGGCCGGTAAGAGTCGCGTACGAGACCTATGGCGTTCTCAACAAAGATGCCTCGAACGCCATCTTCATCTGCCATGCTCTGACCGGTGATGCTCATGCGGCCGGAGTTCATTCCACTTCAGATCGCAAACCAGGCTGGTGGGATGGCTTTATCGGTCCTGGCAAAGGCATTGATACCAATAAGTACTTTGTCATCTGCGCAAATGTTCTCGGAGGATGCCAGGGAACCACTGGCCCCGGATGCGTGAACCCTGTCACAGGAAGTCGCTTCTGCCTCAACTTTCCATTCCTGACAGTCAGAGACGTGGTCACGGTTCATTCTGAACTTGTCCGCCATCTTGGAATCAAACAGCTCCTGGCCGTGGTGGGCGGAAGCCTTGGTGGGATGCAGGTTCTGGAATGGGCTATTCTATTTCCTGATCAACTGAAGGCGGCCGTTGTCCTGGCATCAGCACCAAAGTTGTCGGCACAGGGAATCGCCTTCAACGCTGTTGGCCGTCGAGCGATCTATGCCGATCCGGGTTTTGCGAATGGAGATTACTACGACTCCGAAGGTCCACGTTACGGTCTCGCACTGGCTCGCATGGTGGCTCATATTACCTATCTGTCTGAGGACTCCATCGAGCTGAAGTTTGGCCGACGACTTCAGGACAGCGATCGCTTCGCCTACAGCATGCAGAAAGAAACTGAGTTTCAGATCGAAAGCTACCTGCATTATCAGGGAAAACGATTTGTGCAGCGATTCGATGCGAACAGCTATCTGTATCTGACTCGCATGATGGACTACTTTGACCTGTCCGAGGGATTCCCTTCACTTGAAGCAGCACTCGCTCAAACAAAGGCTCGATTTCTGGTCGCATCCTACGATACGGACTGGCTGTTTCCGACAAGTCAAAGTCGAGAACTTGTATCGGCTCTGCTGCATGTCCGGCGTCATGTGTCCTTTATCGAGCTGCGATGTCCGTTTGGACATGATTCATTCCTGATCGATATTGATCCTCTCGCGGCATTAGTGTCTCCATTTCTTGAACGGACATTTGAATCCACCAGTCCTTAGCAGATCTTTCGGATCGTGACTTCGTCGCAATGCCAAACTCCAATCGCTATCAAATGCCGGACCCGTCGATTCAGCTCACCGATGAGCTGATCATGCACCATATTGATCGCAATAGCCGAGTCATCGACCTCGGATGCGGTGATGGTCGTCTAATGCAGCGACTTCACGATGAAATGGGCTGCGAGGTGATGGGGGTCGAAGTGGAACAGTCCAACATCGTCGCCATTATTCAGCGCGGACTTCCGGCGATTGCGGCTGACCTCAACGAAGGTCTGGTCGACATACCGAACGATAGTTTTGACTTTGCAGTTCTCAGTCAAACTTTGCAGCAGGTACGAAACCCTAAACGTCTGCTGCTGGAGATGCTGCGTGTTGCTCGCAGAGCTCTTGTGGTCGTGCCGAACTTCGGGCACTGGCGTGTTCGTATGGAAGTCCTGCGACGCGGCAGAACGCCCATCACTCAGGCGCTGCCCTACGAATGGTATGAGACGCCAAACGTCCACTTTATGTCGATGCGTGATTTTCGCGATCTGATGGACGGCATTGGACTTCGCATTGTTAAGGAAAGCCCGATCATCAAGGGACGCTCTGTTGATCAGCTTTGGGGTTCCAATCTGCGAGCTGACAGTGCGTTTTATTTGCTGGAGAGAGATCCGGGCAAAGGGTAACAATTGACCAGACTACCAATCGCCCCGAATCCAACATCCTTACCCCTCCCGTTTCCTCTACTCAAACATCGGCAGATTTCGCCGATGCGAGGCTCTGACGGTCGAAAAGGTGCGGAGATTCACGCTATTTCGGCGTTTGACTCGCCATATGTGGCATTCTGACTGAGACCTCGTATTGACCCCAAAAACCACCCGTCGGATACTGCCCGATGGCATTTTCAATGGGTGCACTCCTGCGCAGAGTCTGCTCAAGAGCCCAATTGGTTTGCCTGGGAAACAAATTGCTCATGGATGGGCGCTGCATATTTCTTTCGATGTTTCTCTCCGGGCTGATGCAGGGATTCTGTATCGCTCAGGATGGCGGCACGGAACTGCGCGCGACGCCGAATGATAATTCCCCCGGCATATTGGTTCTGGCCGATGGCACAGTCATGAATGGACGGTTCCTCCCGAGACCCGACGGATATGAGGTCGAAGTGCAGGGCGGACGCATGTTTATAGAATCGGAACGAGTGCGATTCATCGCTAAGGATCTCGATGACGCTCATCAAAGAATGCGATCCTCGTTCTCCGAACTAACACCACAAAGTCATATGGAGCTGGCACGCTGGTGCCTGACCAACAAACGCACGGATCTGGCTCGCCGAGAAGTGCTCGACGCTCTCCACAAAGATCCGAATCGAGTTGATGCGCAACGTCTTCTCCAAAGTCTGGTACAGCAGAACGAAGGGGCATCGAAAGCTCCCGGCGGAAGTGGTCTCACTGAGTTCCCTTCGCTGACAAGACCATCTGGGCCGGTCCCGGAAGCACGTTCTCTGGCGGGATTGTCTCGTTCCGTCGCACAGGATTTCACTCGTCACGTTCAGCCAATCCTAATGAACAAGTGCGCCAACGCAGGTTGCCATGGAGTCCGCTCCATTTCGTCGTTTCAACTGACACCATCTCATCGCGGAACGAGTGTTTCGATCGCCGAGAGAAACCTCGCATCCGTCATGAAACAAATTGATCTGACTCGGCCATCATCCAGCCCGCTGTTGACGACACTGGAGGGCAATCATGCAGATTCGACGACGCCAATTTTTCGTGGTCGCAGTGGTGCAGTCCAGATGAAGACTCTTCGAGATTGGGTCGGAGCGGTCTCCAATGACATCGCTCCCGAGTTAAACGAAGAGGTACGTGAGCGACAGGAGCAAATCCAGCTTGCCTCAATGTCAAAGACAGCGGAACCTGAATCCGACTCTGCAACTGATGAGAGCACGATGGCACCTCACGGGCGAGTGCTGACCACGACTGAAACGGATGTTCGATTTCTTCAGAAAGCCTCCCGCGCGAATGCTCGTGATGCTTTCGACCCTTCAAAATTCAATCAACAGTTTCAGAAGTCCAAAAGGACTGAAAACTCTGACCAAACACTGAAAGACACACAAACGACGCCTAGCGAAACCAATGACGGTTTAAGCCTGGATTGAGAACATTCAGGGGTACAGCCCCGATTTGTGGAGCCAGTGCTGAGTCCCACAGGTCATGTCCGTGATTGATCGGTAATTCGAAAACCTTGCAATTCAATTTCAAATTCTGCGACACCACCAGACCCTCAGTTTCCCCAGAGAGTCATTGGCGGAGGATCATGCGATGATCAAGAAACCAATCCTGCTGACTTTGGCCTGTGGCCTGTTGTTTTCAACGGGTTGCGCCGCAAAGAATCGCTGGTTCTCGCGAAAAGACTATTCGGAAATTCAGGATCCGTTCATGGAAACTGAAGCGGTTGCGTCAAAAGATGAATCGCCAGCGTCAGAAGGATCCCGGGACAGCGCGGGACGCGCCAAGCTGGGCGGAGCGGCAAGTTCCACGGGCTCTGTCGCCAAATCTGAGTCGTCACCGGGCTCACCACCAAAGTCGGTTCTTCAAACCGGAGCTTCCGAAGACGGGGTTGCCAGAGTTGGCCGTGTTGCCAACGCTTCCTATCCGGAGAAAACTGCAGCAGCCGGATCACCCACACAACCAGGTGGGACCACAACAAATCCCGCTGTGCGTTCCTACCAGGGACCAGCGTTGTCTGACTTCCTCAGCCGCAAACAAACTGAGTCTGTGACTGCTGCAGCCGACAAAGCCAATGCGGTCACTCGAACAGCGTCAGAAGTTGCAAAGAATCCGGCAAGTGCCATTTCTCCGGCCGCCAGAGCTGCTGCGATTCCAGACCTGAGTGAAGAGGCGGCAGGGTTCGATAACTTTCTTCAGAAGGGTACTGACACTGTCAACTCAAAGGCCAAGCAGGCTGCGAGCAAGGTTCAGGAGACAGAACAATCAGCCGAAGATTTCAACTCATGGGCTTCTCAGGAAAAGCAGAAGTGGACCCAGGAAGGCAGCAATGCCGCAGCCGCGGTTTCAACGGCACCAGCAGCGGCAAAAAAACAGGTAAAATCAGCGGCAGGGCAAATTCGCAAGGCGGCCGATGACGTCGTGACGGAATTCGAAACGCCTGAATTCGACGAAGCAGCGACGGCTCGACCACTTCTCAAACGACACTCTCCAGCTCCGACAACTTCGGAAGAAGAAGTAGAAGAACCGGAGTTCGAGTTTGAGCAAGCTCCCTCCAAGCGAAGCAGCGGAGCATCAAACCCTTTCGCGAATCCCTTCGACGATGAGGAAGTCAAAGCGACTCCACCCAAGAAGCGAACGACACCGCAGCCTTCAACGTCTGGCAAAGAATCTTCGAAGTCACTGGACTCCTCATTCCAGATGGACAGTGGCTGGAAGCCATCGCATCTGACGAACGAATAGTGCCGTTGAGACTCCGCCCCAATTGCTTCCGGCTCGACACGCGATTAGAACAACGCCCGCAAAACATCGGTCCACCCTGAGTTTTCGGAGTTCTTCGCGATGAGGTCATTATCGATTCATGCCGTGCTGTTCGCACTGCTGATTTGGTGTCAGCCGAAGGTCAATGCAGAGCCGAAGCCACCCAACGTTGTGGTGATCTACATCGACGATATGGGGTACGCAGACATTGGTCCATTTGGAGGAAACCCGGCGTTAACTCCGCACCTGAATCAAATGGCTGCGGAGGGCCGGAAGTTTACAAGCTTCTACGTTTCGCAGGCCGTATGCTCTGCGTCTCGTGCCAGCTTGTTGACAGGTTGCTACAACGTTCGGCTCGGAATCCTTGGCGCGCTGGGGCCAAATTCCAATCAGGGCATTCATCCGGACGAGATGACTCTGGGAGAACTTTGTCAACAGAAAGGATACGCCACCGCCTGTTTTGGTAAGTGGCATCTGGGACATCATCACCAGTTTCTCCCGCAGCAGAATGGCTTTGACGAATACTTCGGACTGCCTTACAGCAATGACATGTGGCCATTTCATCCTGAAGTTCGCCACTTGCCGATGGAACAGCGTCTCAAGCATTGGCCGCACCTGCCATTAATTGATGGCAATGATGTTGTCACGAGCGAAGTCACTGAGACCGAGCAGACACAACTCACGACGTGGTACACAGAGCGAGCCGTTTCGTTTATTGATCGAAACGCCCAGAAGCCGTTCTTCCTCTACGTCCCGCATTCTATGGTCCACGTCCCGCTGTATGTTTCCGAACGTTTCAAAGGAAAGAGCGGAGCAGGGCTGTTTGGCGATGTCGTTATGGAAGTCGACTGGTCTGTTGGCCAAATCCTGCAGGCCTTGAAGCGGAACTGTCTTGATGAGAACACCCTCGTCATCTTCACTTCCGATAATGGTCCATGGCTTAGTTACGGCGATCACGCAGGTTCAGCTGGGAACCTGCGCGAAGGCAAAGGCACGATGTTCGACGGCGGATGTCGCGTTCCGTGCCTGATGCGATGGCCCGGCAGAATTCCATCGAATACAGTCTGTAATGCTCCAGCGATGACGATTGATGTGCTTCCAACCGTTGCAAAGCTCATCGATGCCAGTCTGCCCCAACATCCAATTGATGGACGCGATATCTGGCCATTGATGGCAAATGAAGTGGACGCGAAATCACTTCAGGAAGCGTACTACTTTTACTGGGGAAATGAACTTCACGCTGTCCGCAGCGGGCCATGGAAACTTCACTTCACTCATGCTTACCGAAGTCTGAATGGAGAACCCGGCGGCAAAGAAGGAGTTCCTGCAAAGTACCAAAACCTGACGATTGAACAGTCGCTGTTCAATCTCGAGGATGATCCGGGGGAAACGCAGAATGTTGCAGACCAACACTCAGAAGTCGTGAAGCAGTTGATTGCCCTGGCTAACCGGGCACGATCCGAGCTTGGAGATGGTAAACAGCGTGGATCCGGTGTGAGAAAAGCAGGGACTTTCGCCATAGGAAAATAGTCACAGCTCAGCGCTAAGGTCTCAAAGTTCTGCTGCGATCAATTTCGATTCAGGCGTTCGCCCTCCCCTTACATACCGCGAACATTGGCCCTGATCCGAAAACTCCTGACTCGGTCAGGAGTTAAAGAGCCTCACGCTACGCCGCAAAAACTTGCTCAAAACGGCACAAATTCACCCAGAAACCCCCAAAAAATCCTGAACACCGCAATCGCCGCATACCAGTTAGACCTCCCAGTTGATATTTGATACCTTGTGAACTATAGGGAAAGCAACGTTTCTTCACGGCAAGATGCCATTCGACTTACCGGGGATTGATGTCTATGAAAACAATCGTGCGAGTTGTGCTCCTGTCTGTAGTGGCATTTGTTACGTGCATGTCAGATTTGCAGGCTGCTGGTCCAGCCGGTTGTCCTCCATGGCGGCCGTGCGGTCCTGGAAATTCATTTGGCGGAAATCGATTCTTGCCGCAGGGCGGTTTCGGTGCTGACTTTCGCCCGTCTTGCGCGACTCACGACGCCTGCCTGGCTTCTGGTCGATCACGCCGCGAATGTGACCGTGAATTCTACAACAGCATGAACTGTGCCTGCGAAAGTTCCCGGCATCCATTTCTCTGTCGAGTCCGGGCATTTCGTTACTATGCTGGCGTTCGAATGTTTGGCGGGCTCTACTATTAGAGCAAGCAAGAATCTCTGGCCCGGGGCAAATTTTTGAAGCCCGCGGCCATTTAAAAAAGACATCAGAGGGGCAGACCGCGTTGGTCGTCTCTGATGTCTTTTTTTTACACGGATGGCTCCAGATCGAGCTCCATCCCAGAGGACATCGCAGTAATCATTTCCGGAATGAAGCCACGAAAAACGGATGTCCCGAAGATTCTATAATGCATCGGCTCCAAGAGTCCCCTGCAGTTCCGTGAGGTATTCCGGAGCAAGGACTTTGGTAAGTTGCAGTCGAGCCGACTCCAGTCGGTCATTGATGTTCATTGAGATTTTCTCTTCTGCGTACTCGTTGCTGTTCTGGAATGTTTCCAGTGCCTGGACATGACGCTGCCACAATTCCTGTTCGCGTTGCTGGCGGCGACGGAGTCGATCTAAATACCATTCGGAAGCGAGCATAGCTTCCAGAGTAAACATGCTGCGAATCTCAGGATCACTGATCGTTCGCCCTTCAAAAGTCCCGTTCACCATGATGTGCAGCAGTGCCTTCAGTGGCGGGCAGGCAAGATCAACGGAGCCGTCTTCAAAGTACGTTCTGGCAATGCGTTCCTGAGCTTCTGCAATAAACAAGATCCCATCTGCGAATGCGGCTTCGTCCTGAGACTCAGGCTTCAGGATTGCTGCGTCAAATACTTTATTTGGATTGTCGAACACGCGTCCCGCAAATCGTCGAATAAACCGGGACGTGATCCTCCACCCAAGTCGACTCGCCGGTATCAACTTGCCTTCAAAGGTAAAGTCTTCCAGCTTCTCCAGCAGTTGTTCAGAAATCAGAAACTTCGGATCTCTCTCCTGAGGGCTCAGGCGACACCAGATCTCCGGAATCAACAAGCTCACGTCATGATCCACGCGAACTGCGCTCCCGATGTGACCAGCCGGAGTAGAAAAGCCAGCCAACCCGGTTAGCAGATAGCTGACCAGAGCATTGTTGAGATCTGTAATCGGCCGCAGACAATTGAACGGCCCTTTCGTCATCGCGCCTTCACTGCCGGCACCGGTTGTCGATGGACTCTTTCCGGATAAAGCACTGATAAAGTCCATGAAAAGTTCTGGCAACTCCTGGTAATGAATTGGATTGTAGACCGCCAGAGATCGAATACCGCGAGCGAATTCCGGCGGGTTATTTCGACGTCCGATGAGCACGGCCTGAACAGGCGAGTGCACCGGTTTGTCCAATGGAACAGCGCGCGACAAACGAATTCCCATCTCTCCCACATACCGATTCACTGGATCAATTAAGTCAGGACGTGGCTGCAGGTAGCGAGGATTCTTGCTGGGAACGCCGTTCACAAGTCGAGGGGTATTTGAACAGACAACAAAGCTGTCGTCCGCTTCCTGCATCTCATGCAGCAACCGCTGCATAGGCAACGTAAACTGGCTGAGATCCACTGGACGGTCACAGATTTCATTGACCTGCCGACGGGCCAGGGGTTCAAAGTTCACGATAAAATTATCGTAGCGGGCCAGATCAGCCTCAGTTTGCTTATCGAGTCCTCGATGAATGGCATCATCAGGACGCTGAAACAATCGGTACTCGCAATTTCGCACAAACTTGTAGCTCACTTCTTCCGTCAGAACATTGCCCAGATGCTGCAATACACGGCGAGGAACCACGACGGACGCACTGATGTCGTCTTCAGTCTGAACCTTCTGAGCGGGTGCAAAGTCCTGCCGCAGTTTATAGGTTCGCCAGGTGTTTTCACCCAGCAACCCCACTCGCAGATAGGTACCCACAAGCTTGCGGTCACCAAACTTCAGTTCATGACCCGGATGCCCATTCACAATGTCGACCGAAAAGTGTTTTCTCCATTCAGCTGGATCACCCGAATGCATTCGCTTAATGATGAACACGATCGCATAAATGTGGTCCGGGATCTGTTCGAGCCATTCGTTATACGAATCGGTATAGTCAGGAGATGGCGTCAGTAACTTGATCACGCTTCCCAGTGAGCGGCCTTTGTCCAGAATTCTGCGGCTGGCAACGCGAGCATAATCCGGCTTCACTGATCCATCCGGCTGCCATCGATCTGTGTAGTCCCGATCAAAGATCTCCTGAACCATATCCAGGTCTTTCTCGGCCTCCGCAATAAAGATCGGCCCATGCAGCAGATAGTCGGTAATCGACTTGCTGATCTCGCTCTTGCCACCACCGCTCACCGTACAGGGTTTGTGACAAAACGCACCTTCAAACAAGGTCCCAATCAATCGCCATGACGGAGCAGCCGGATGTTTCTCCAGCCGAACCTTGTAACCCGATGGCGTCATGTAGATGTAGCCGGGGCGCAATGGAATGTGATGCGGTTCGCTGTTGTAGTGCCACGAAACGCGCTGATCACTGACAGTAAACTTAGCATTCTCGGACACATAGATGACAGTCGGATGAAGTTTATCAATCGCGTAACCTTCTGACCGTACATCCATCGCAGAACCATAGTCTCTGACGACGTCAGCGAATGTCCGATTGTTGTATTTCCTGCTGTCAGCAGCGAACTCCTCACCCAGATTGAAGCTCGCAAACGCCATTGCTCCGCCGGCATGCTCTTCTTCGACCTGCCCCGTCAGATTGGCTGCATAGCTTAGTTGTGTCTTCACTTCCTTCTTGCAATAGCCGTAGTAGTTATCCGCAATCAGCGTGACAATCACGCCTTCTTCATCGCGGCAGGTAATCTTAAACGGAATACCATCGTTGTATTTTTCGTCCTCTGATTTCCAGCACATGCCATCTTCGCGCTGACGTTGGCTGGCATCATCATAATGCGGCAGGCCACAGTCTTTCTTGGTGATATCAACCAGATGCGGAGCAAGAATCACGCAACCAGTGTGACCACTCCAGTGATCTACATCCAAAGCGGCATCATTCACAGGCAGAAACGGATCCCCGGCATTGCCAAAGATCGATTCAACAAAGTCCAGATTGCTGACGAGTGCACCGGGAGCAAAGAATCGGATCTCCATCGTCTGTCTTTTACAGAACCCCGCCACCTCTGGACAAAGCAATGGCCGGATCAGAAGCGAGACAAATGCACTGGCGGGTTCCGATTCATGATGTGTGAATGGCAACTGGAGAAGTTCCTGCGGCGGATTCATCGCGTGCCGAAACAATGCGGCAAATGTCACCTTTGGGACAACCTTCTTGTCTCGAGGAATTGGCAAACCGCCTTCGGTGACATGAAATGTACCGACCGTCGTACGACGATCATTGGCCGGGTTGTGCAGTACACCATTCCGTACTCGGTATGAGGCCCCGTAGCGATTTGTGTACTGATCGCCATCGTGCGGCAACGACAGTTCGCGTGCAATACTATGGCGATCGAGGATCACAGTCAGATCCGGAAGCCGCATCGCGCTGCAGCCCTTCACACGATCAAAGTATCGGCGCAAAAACGCTTCAATACGAGCGTCTGCAGGACAGTGAATTGAGTCCAGTCGCTTTAATCGATGATGATACGTACTTAGCAGACGTGGAGCCCCAAGGCGATCATGATCCTCAAAGCAGTTCGGTATCGGCAAACCATTCGCCAACAGCTTGAGCACGATATAACGCGTGATGCTTTGACGGGATTCAGCAAGCTCCTGGCTTGACTGATGCGACACAAAACCAATCGATTCTTCGAGGTCGCTGAGAGACATCGAGATAACCCCTGAAACGAAATCTATCTGACTTGAATGCTGCGCTGAACAGCGCCGACGAATTGCACCACATCAGATCGATTGATGCGAGAAACACTGTACAGGACCTTTGACTTTTTGAATCAAATTCAGTCAATCGCGTACACCATCAACACACATTTGATCGCTCGTTCAGCAGTTCCGCGCAAATTCGGTTCGGCAGAAAGATAGACAGCCCCACTTCTCCGTGCGATACGGTACATGAACCGCCCACAAAGTGGTCCTTCTGGACGCTACGGGAGTCCAAACACGATCGCAAAGTCAAGGAGACAGCACCAACCAAAGGCAGCACGAAGCCAAGCCCGATTCGCAGCAAAAGAGGAGCAGCCTCGACCTGATGTTGCGGTTGTCTGGAGTTTCACTCACAGAATTGTGCGCTGGCCCCGGGCCAAGTGTTGCGAAACACTCTGCTTAACAAAAAACTGATTCTTGCGTTCGCCATCTCCGCCACAGAAGTAATGACAGACAACTGCGATTTCAAGCGATGACAATGCACTCGCTGTCAGCCGTCCCCAGGCCGTTCAGCATTGTTATTGAACGGCCAGAGCGAGGATCATCAAGAATCACTCAACTCGGCCTGACAGAGACGTCACGATCACAAGTCTCGCTGGATACTTATCAGACAGGAACTACAAGAGAGCGAGGTCCTGCATCCAACAGTCCGACAAAGCAGCAACAGACAAAAATCTCACTCGCTCGCATCTTCAGGTGCAGGAGCGGCAGCAGGATCCTTCTTTAAAACGTCTGGCATAATTGGGCGAGCACCCGGGTTCTGATGGTACGACGCAAACTCCGGAGACAACTCCTGCAACGGATAAATAATCCATGTCGGTGCACCAAAAATCGGCACTGGCATTGCGCTAACCTCAATGCGCGTTTCAGTAAAGCATGCAACACGGCCCGATGCGGTGCTCAAGTAAACCCGGTCTGTGAGTGAGTTATTGATATGGATCGTGTAGTCGCGAGTTGGCGTAACAATGGGACTTCCGCCGTGCTCTCGACTCACTGAAACAACTCGATCATTCAGGTCGACGAAGTAGGCCGTGTTTTCGGAGATGGCGACCAGAGACTTAACTCCCGCCACTCGCCACGGTACCGCAACATCCACGAATACACCAACGACTTCTCTTGGTGGAAATGGCCGTACCTGTTCAGCAACACTCGCAGCCGCTGCTCGAATAGGTGATACAAGCGATTTGAAATCACAGCCTGAGAAAACACTGTGTGTCAACTTCCACGCAGGAACTTCCGGATGCACTACATCCGGGTAGAAGCGAAATGTTTCGTCTGGATGGAAATCCGTGAATTCGATGGTCATCACCTTACCGTCTTCACTTAACTTCGCCTCACTCATCCCGGTTGTCGCCCGATCTTCATCTGAAACACCAATGATGGGCTTTCCGTTTTCGCCAGCGACAAATGTCACAGCCTGTTTCGATTTGGTGAGGTCGAGGACAATTGAATTCACCATTTGTCCAGTTGACTTGTTTGTAATGCTAACGGGCTCATGAGCCAGCAAACCATTGCAATCTGCTACTACAGAGGCCCCAAACACAGGGAGCCCACCCTCATCTCCCTCAGTCTGACTTGCCACTCCAACCACACCTTTGGAAATCTTTGTTGGCTGACCAGTGCGGAGATTGAATTTAAGAAGTTCTCGGTTGCTGGATACGACATAAACATCATCCCCCACGACAGAAATCGGGTGCGTCACGGGATGCGACATCGGGATTGTCCAGACCATACTTCCGTCGGTTTTGAGAGCGATACAGAACAGGCGATTGTTCTCGCACGCGGCCAGCAGGTATTCGTTATCGTCGCGTGTCACTACCGTTAGCGGAGCAGTGGTAGCGCTGTTCATGAGGAACTCAAAACGAGTATTCCCTTTTACATTGCCTGTCATGTCCATCACGTAGATATTGCCGACATCCGTGGCAAAAGCGAGCCGCTCTTGTCCGGCAACAGGAGCAAATCGAATGTCCTGTGCGGTCGCAAAACGCCAGTCAAGTGCTCGAATAACACCCGGCTTCAACGTTCCATGAGTGCCAAGGTACTGTAACTGTTCAACGTCGTAGGCCACTAATGCCTGATCCGAGGTTGGAACAAAGATGTGTCGAATGACATCAATACGATTCCCAACAGCAATCTCACGACGCGTAATCAGTGGAGCTCCACTGGCGGCATTATCAAGCCGGAACGCAAAGAGCTTTTGGCCACTAAACTTATCAAATGCATGAACAACGGGCCCGACTACAACAGCCACCATCTGACTGTCGGTCGTGGCTTTCATTGCCACTTCATCGTTTCGACCAACCTGAGCAGACCAAAAACGCCGTCCACTTTCTGAATTCAGTGCAGTGACAACCCCGGCCGAGGACTGCACGAAAACGACCTCTTCATCCAAGGCGATGTGAGCAACCTTATCACGCCCCGTGTTGATTACCGCCTGAGCTTCCCAATGCAGCTTCAGACTGGGCAAATTGTAGATCGTGACTGGTTCAGATTCATCAACAGGCGCAGACGGAAGAACACTGTCCTCCACCGGGGCCACTGCCACAGCTTCGTCCTGTGCCGATACAGACTCAACACCTCCCCAACCCAAAAGTATGAGCGAGGCTGCTGTTCGAAGCAGGACTGAGTTTCGAAGCAGTGTTGTTCGGAGCGAAGAGTTCATTGTCCGTGATTCCGCAATTTGCGATAATTAGACGAATCAAAAAGGAACAGCCACACCCAAGCAAAAATGGGTGCCGCAACCTGATCAGTCAAAAACAACACAACCAGACAGGCATCCTGTTCGGGTCTGTCGTCACTAACCAGACGTCTTCACAAGTCGGAAAAACCACTCTGCTCCCCTCCACGGGGTAGAAAATAAGCAGGTTCTCCGATCGCTGACATCGTCCATGGTACCAACAACAGAAAAGCGAACTCCAGAATTGACCTGTCCGAAAGTGCATCGTGGGCCAAAACTTCCGGTCCACATCGCAGCTTCGGCACATTCGGGGGGAGAAAAAACGACCGATCAGCCCCAAAACCGCGTTTACTGGAAACCCAGGCCCGGGCCCGCAAGTCGACTTGTGTCGATTGTGCCATTTTTGACATTAAAGAGCGTCGGAAGTTTCTTGGCCCATTTCTGGTTTGCCGATGGACAGTATTGCCGCGCGTTTCCTTCAATAGCGGCAACCCCAGGGATCCTCGCAGCAAGGCTGCACGAGTGAAGGAACGATGCTCCCGGGCAGGTTAAGTCCTGCACACACAAGAACATCCCAAACTTCTGAGCCGCAGCCGCCATCAGCAGGGACTCGGTCTGTCCCTTGCAGGCCTTTAACGCAATACCCGAGTAACCCAGCTCCCGAGCTTGCAGCAGAGACTCATAGGAAACCAGAGCTTCGTCGATCACAACCGGCTTGATTTTAGCCACCTCATGCATCTTCGGGGCGTTTTCCGCGTCCAGATTTCTGCTCGTCGGCTGTTCAATGTACTGAATGCGATCAAATGCCCCAGGACTCGATTTTCGAATCCGATTCAGGAACTCGATAACATAGTCTGCCGACTGGCATTTTTCATTGAAGTCACAGGAATAAAACCAGGCTGCACACCCTCGCTCCGCCTGAGCCTGTGCTGTTACTTTTTCAATAGCCAGAACTCGATCAACATCCCAGTCAAGCTGATCACCGGCCAGCTTGATCTTCAGGTGAGTCAGGGTATCCGCCTTGATCCATTCACCAAGCGTCACTGGCAGCTTATCAGCTGGACGATCTTTCACGTCAGCTTCCGTCAAGGGATCCATCGCCCCAATAAGATGATACAGTGGCAATGTCGGCACTGGTTCACGCGACGTGTATTTATCGAGATACTCACCGGCAAACTGACTGTCGAGAAACTCGCCGAGGTCCGTCTTGCAGAACTCTTTCGACAGAGTATTGAAACTGTTCAGTTTGAGCATTCGACCATACGCATCGTGCACCGCCGCATCGATCGGACTTGCGCAAACCATCCGAGCCAAAGGTGGAATCGTTTCACCAACACCTTTTGATTCGCAAAGCCGTCTCGCCTGATGTTCATACTCTGTAGAGACTTCGAACTCAATCTCAAGAGGATGGCCGAACCCAGGATACGTATCGAACAGATCCACGACGGACCTGGAATAAGCCATCATGAGTTGCTCGGTCTGATGAGGCTCCAGTGTTGCTGAAGGCCAGGCCCAGACATTTCCAACAGGCATGCTTCCATGTCCGGTTGCATGCTTTCCGCTATGCGATTCGACCGTGACTTCGGCATTGATCAGATACGACGAACTAACGATCCGGCCACCGAACTTCAGCGGAGCACGGAATTGAACCGGCTCAAATGACACACTGACTTCCTTGACCTGCACGTCAGTGGCTTTCCCCTGACCCATTTCCGAGTGTCCTCTGCTAAATGATGGTTGTGAATGCTCGAGACCTCCGGAAGTATTACCGGAGAAAACCGTTCTGAGAAGCATCCGACGGGTTTCCTTGCCCATGCCGCAGCAAACCAACCCAAAGTACTCCGGCGGAAGACGCGGTGAAAAAGATCCCGGAATGGACCAACAGTGCCTTTCCGCACGACGGACAACGATCAAGAATGCGTCGGATATGCGCATCCGGGGCAAAGTTCGAACTCGAAAACCAGATGATCGGCCCCCGAAGTAATCCGGGAAACGGCCTCACAGCGAATCATGAAACTGCCGTCTTCTCGGGGCTTTTCGGAAGAAGTCGTTTTCCAAGTTATCGCCCCGCGGCTGGTGCTCGCGTCGCATGCGAGATCACCAATCGGCCCGGAGGCTCCCCAGGCTTGCCAACCTGCATGACATCTGGCTGCGAACGCAAAACGCACCATACGCCCAGCACTTTACCCTGGATTCAGATTTACCATCGAGACAGCAAGGCAATAACTGCATAGAACAATATCACTGTTTCACATGACCCCGAGCAGGGTTTTTCCATGTCCAGATATCGTCCTCTCGGAGTCGCAGATAGCTGTTGTATCGAGATTCTGAAATCAACGCCTGTGCGACAGCTTCTTTCACTCCACAGCCATCTTCATGCGTGTGAGTACAGTCCTGATAACGACAGTACGGAATAAACGGACGGAACTCGACATAGTAGCCGTCCACTTCTTCAATGGAGATATCCCACAACTCAAACTGCCGAATGCCGGGCGTATCACAGACCCAGCCTCCGAAGGTCAACGGTACCAGCCTGGCACGGCGAGTTGTATGAGTTCCCTTGCGAGTCCAGTCGCTGACATCAGCCGTGCGAAGTCCCAACTCGTTATCCACACAGTTCAACAGAGACGACTTGCCGACTCCACTTTGCCCACTGACGGCCGTCTGACGATTGGCCAGTAGGCCTCGCAACTGATCAATTCCTCGACCATCTCGAGTACACGTCAAGACGACCGTATACCCCGCGCGACCATAAGCACGAACGTGGACAAGCAGCGATCGTGGATCCACGAGGTCGATCTTATTGATACAAATAATTGGCTGAATTCCTCGTCGCTCCGCACTCACCAGATAGCGGTCGATCAACTGCGGCTTAAAGTCCGGATCCGCTGCAGTTCCGACAATCAACACCTGGTCAATATTGGCAACCAGAACATGCTCGCGTCCCTGACTACCGCGAGACAAAATCCCGCGCCTCGGCTCAACTCGCTCAATGACGGCCTGACTGACATCGCCTTCCTGACGAAACAAAACTCGATCACCAGTGACGACGACATTGCGGGAATCACGAGCCAGTGAACGCAGGATTCCGCGAATAGAACAGGCGTACTCTTTGCCATCAGCATCGTCCAGCACCATCACGTGCAGCCCAATGAAGCTGGAGACACGTCCGCTGCGGCAACCGGATTCATCGACAACTCGCAACAACTGATCCCCGTGAGACTCGATTCCAACCAGTGTTCGACGACGCGAAAGGTCGCCGCGAGCAGTCACTCGTTCACCGCGTGAGACGTCTTCCACAGTTTCGTCGCTGCTCTGCAAATCCTGAGTCAGATTCTGCTGCCGCGTGCGTGTCTGCTTGTTCCGACGGATATCGACCCGGTGCTTTTTCCCTTCCTGAGATCGATGATGTTTACGTCCCTTGTCAGCCATTCACTCGCCCTGTTCCAGACATAATTCAACCCTGAACCGATTTTGTACTACCCGTTTCCCAGTCATTCTTTCAAAGACTGTAGAAAACGACGCTTAGTATCGCAGATCAACCTGAAATCCGGAATCCGCTTCAACTGAGGATACATCACCGGACTACGCAGACCAGAAGAAATGCGGCGACTGGGCAGAATCACTTGAGTCATCAGTGCGAATGGCCTTACACTGGCGACAGGAATGGAGTTGGCCAACCTGTCCTCTGTCAGGTTCGACCCCAAGAAATGTGCCAATTCCCGGTCATCAGGAGAACATCAATGAGATTTCGATCCAAAGGAAAACCGCGAGGGCAAATTCTGGCTCGAGAGCAACGTCGTATCACTCTGATGATTGTGGGCGTGGGTTTGCTGGTCATGATCCTGATCATGTCGGGGAAATCAGCCTGGTTCACCCAGTTGTTTTCAGATCCGGCAACAGCACAGAAAAAAACACAGCCTGTTTCTGAAGCCTTGATGGGAAACACTGAACTGCGACCTGATGAAGTCGAGTTCGTGCCGACCGAATCACCTGCGGCAGCGAATGACTACGCTTCCATGATCGATCGGGCCGGGGCTGCTCAAATGGAAGCGACTCTCCCGGAGAACACGAATGGCGTTAATAACGTTCCTTATAATCTGACACGAACAATTCGCGACGACGTTCTTGGAGTGCTTTCAACAGAGAGCGACGCGTGGTTTGGAACGCTGCGAATGGCTCAGAAAATCACCAGCGAACAGCGATCCCGAATTCCGGAGGGACAGTTTGCTCTCTTCATGGATGCCCCACAGTCCTGCCGCGGCAAGGCGTTCACGATTCAGGGCCGCCTGCGACGCCTTGTAAAAGCTCCTCTCCCAAAAAGCGCGGAGACCTACGGAGTGCGTGCTGCGTACGATGCATGGATCTCAACTCGTGATTCCGGAAATCAACTTCTGCATGTGGTTGCTCTGAGCGCCGATTCTGGTTTGCCTCTCCGCGAGGAACTCGGTTCCAATGGCCCCGATGTTGAGTTAGCGGGATACTTTTTCAAGCGTGAAGGCTATGCGGCCAAAGGTGTCGACGGACAAGGCGACCTTGCACTGGCACCGTTGATTTTAGCGGGTCGGTTACGTTATCTACCGCCACGCAGCCTTGTCACTCGAGCAGACGAGATGAATCCGTGGTTGATGTGGGTGGGAATTATCGTCGGCATTGGAGTCCTGCTGCTGATCTGGCAATTCCAGATGTCCGACAACATCTTCCGGGGCACCAGAACGCATCAATTGACTTCACCGCCAGTGCGTCCATCATTTGATGGCGTTGAGTCTGTTACGATCGAGCAAGTGCTGAAAGATATGCAGGAACATGCTCAACAGACATCTCCTGATACCAGCCTGATCTCGAGATGAACTAGTATTCGGCCGCGTATCGCGGGGAAACAGAATCGTAAAGAGACCCCCAATGACAGAATGCGGGAACTTATTAGCCTCGACTCCCATAACGATGGGGTGTGGTTACAAATCGGGCTCTGAAAACTCGATTACGTTGGCTTGCCCGGCGAAACTCAATGTGTTTTTGGAGGTCCTCGGAAAACGCCCCGACGGGTATCATGAACTCGAAACAGTGATGCTAAGAACTCAGTTTTCTGATCAGCTGACAGCTCGGCCAACACTTTCCCCGCAATTGACTCTTCGTTTCAGCGATGCAACTGCTGCAGGAAACCGAAAAGGTGTACCGCTCGACGAAAGCAATCTGATCCTCAAAGCCGCCGCTGCGGTAAGAGAAAAACTGGGAACTCGCTATGGTGCCGAGTTCACTCTTCACAAACGGATTCCTCCCGAATCCGGATTGGCTGGTGGTTCCAGTAATGCAGCCGCGGCACTCTTGCTTTGCCGCCAGATCTGGCAGCCATCACCCGGGATGTCGTCACTCTCGAATGCTGACCTCCATGGACTTGCAGCCGGTCTCGGAAGCGATATCAATTTTCTGCTGAGTGGTGTGCCAGCAGCAATCTGTCGTGGCCGTGGGGAATTGATTGAGCCGTTCCCGCTTGCTCGAAAGCTATTCTTTGTTGCGGTCCGACCGAACTCCGGGAACAGCACGGCCGCCGTGTTTCAGGCCACCGACATGTCGGATCAATGCCTCAATTCTTCCGCTGTGGTATCCGTCTTGAGAGGGCAGGGCTCCCAACGTTTCCAGGATGTTGTCTTTAATCGACTCACCAGTGCGGCTAAGAAAACAAACCCTGAGATGGCCGAACTGATGGTGCGCCTTCATAGACTTGCCGGTCGTCCGGTCTTCATGTCCGGTAGCGGCTCAACCGTTTTCGTTGTTGCCGAAAGTCGCGGCGAAGCGACTCAACTTCAGACCCAGGTGAAACAAACATTGCACAAGACGGCCTGGATCCTCGAAACCGCTGACCCTGCCACCATGACCTGCATGTAGAGCAGACAATGCCGGTCATTATTCTGCATGTCACGTTTCTTTATTCTTCCGGAAGCATGTCGCTCCGGCTCACCTGGACAAGCTCAGTTCCTCAATGCTCCTCCGATTATTCAGGCGTTGCCGATCGGCACCATTTGAATCATTTCGTGTTGCCCGCGCCGAAATGCGGTTGAGAGCCTGAGTTACGACGCTTTCGTCAGGGGAATCCATTCCCCTCGTTGATTTCAGGCAACATTGTTCGGACATTGCATTTACGATCTGTAAACCCCGACGCAAAGATTGAAGAATCTTCGTAACACAATACCGCACTTGTGTTTAGATCCGATCAGAACAACGACAAAAACAATCTTCTTTGCGCGCCAAGGGGGTTTGGCATACAGGCTGCTTTACATCTCCTGCATCAACGCTGATCAAAGTGACCAGCCAAGACAGACAAGAGTGAAACTCATCCGAAACTGAGCTTCACGACAACGACACAGGAGACGAACGATGAACATTCTGAATGCACTGAAGAACGACGAAAACGGCTTTGTAGTTTCTGCGGAACTGGTTCTGGTCGGAACCATCTGCGTCCTCGGCATGATCGTCGGACTGAGCGAACTGAGCTTCAACGTCAACCAGGAACTGGAAGACGTCGGTTCAGCCATCGGAAATATCAACCAGACCTACTACTACACACTCGCCAGCGGCAAAAAGGGTGAAGTCGTCGGAAGCACAAACCTCGACTTCCAGGACGAATGCGACAACAGCTGCGACATCAACTGCGACTCCCCTGCTCAGGGTGAGAGATAATCAGCGAGATGCTAGCAGCGAAAAGCTAGTCGCTGGAAATATCTGATACTGAACAATGAACTGACTTCTCAAGTTTCAAATATCAAATCCCAAGTCTCTGATTCCAAATAACCAAATTAATAGCCTGGAGTAACTTCGATGAACTTGATCAACGCTCTTAAGAATGATGAAAACGGCTTCGTAGTTTCTGCTGAACTGGTTCTCGTCGGCACCATCTGTGTGCTTGGCATGATCGTCGGCCTGACAGAACTGTCCTACGGCGTCAACGAAGAACTGGAAGACCTGGGCTCTGCGGTTGGCAGCATCAACCAGACCTACTACTTTACGCTGGGAAGCGGCAAGAAGGGCGAAGTTGTAGGCAGCACAAATCTGGACTTCCAGGACGAGTGCGACAACAGCTGCGACATCACCTGCAACAGCCCAGCTCAGGGCGAAAAGGGCAACAATAGCTCTTACGACAACAGCTCTTACTAAGTCTGAAGCCAAACGGCAGGGCATCAACCCTCCGAGCTATCACGACAGATTGAACGTTTTGTTTCACCACAGAGGTCACTGAGTCCACAGAGAGGAATCGCAGAGTCAAGCAGCACAAGCCTGCCCTCTGCGTTCCCCAGCGACCTCTGCGTTCAAAATCGTCTGCTTGAATGACTGTTTCCGTGAATCCTCTGTGCTCTCCGTGACCTCTGTGGTGAAAACGCCCTCTTCGCCTCCCCCCGGAAAACAACCTCCCGAACACCCGTGTCTCCTGTTTCGGGACAAACAGCCCGCATTCCTCGCGAATGCCGGGCTGTTTGTCTTTTGTGGGCAGGAATTCTCAGGAATTGCGGCAGAAAAAGTTCCTGAAAGCTGCCATCGCGGCGAACCTGATGTGTCCCTAGAATCCCCGAACCCCTCAATTCAAATGCTGGTCGCGTCCTCCCATACTGATCGGGACGCGCCAGCGAACCGATTCTCGGAAACGAACCATGCGCAGCGAATCAGAAGTCCTGTTTGAAGACAACCCTTTCACAATTCCGGTCGCTGATCGAGTCCGCCGGTTGCCGCCTTATTTGTTTGCGGCCATCAATAAGCGAAAATACCAATTGCGAGTCGCAGGCGTTGACGTCATCGACCTCGGCATGGGCAACCCGACCGATCCGCCAGATCCAATGATCGTCAAGAAGATCGAAGAGGCCCTGGTCGATCCGCGAAATCATCGTTACTCCGTTTCCAACGGGATCGGCAATCTTCGCAAAGAAGTGTCCGCACGCTACCTCAAGCGATACGGTGTGCGGCTTGACCCGAACGATGAAGTATTGGCCTGCCTCGGTTCCAAAGAAGGCTTCAGCCATATGTGCCTGGCGCTGATGGGCCCGGGCGACACCGCAATTGTACCGGCACCTTCATTTCCGATTCACGTGTACTCGGTGATGCTGGCGTCCGGCAACGTGATTGCTCTGGATGTGCGAGACCCCGAAAAATTCCTTCGCAACATCGCCTACACCTGCGAACATCTTGTTCCGAAGCCAAAAGTTGTCGTTGTCAACTTTCCTCACAATCCGTCATCGACTGTGATCGAGCAGGACTTCTTCGTCGAGCTGGTTCGATTGGCCAAGAAGCATAACTTCCTGGTGATCAGCGACTTCGCCTACGCGGACGTCTGCTACGACGGCTACAAGGCTCCGAGCTTCCTGGCAACTCCCGGCGCTATTGATGTCGGCGTCGAGCTGACTTCGATGAGCAAGAGCTACAGCATGGCGGGCTGGCGTATCGGCTTCTGCTGCGGAAATCGTGAAATGGTCCGCGCTCTTGCCACAATCAAGGGATATTACGACTACGGGATTTTTGCTCCGATCCAGATCGCTGCGATCGTGGCCATGCGTCATTGTGATTCTGCGATCGACACTATGGCCGCCGAATACCAGACTCGCCGCGATGCCCTGTGCGACGGACTTCGCCGCATCGGCTGGAATCCAATCGTGCCCAAAGCCGGCATGTTCGTCTGGTCAGAAATTCCAGAGCCATGGAAGAAAATGGGCTCGATCGAATTCGCGATGAAGCTTCTGAATGAAGGCGGCGCCGCAGTCAGCCCTGGTCGAGGATTCGGTTCCGAAGGCGAAGGCTTCCTGCGTCTGGCAATCGTCGAAAACAGCCAACGCCTTCGCCAGGCCGTTCGCCAGATCGACAAGTGCCTGAACTCCCCCGGCGAAGCACCATCTGCCTGACAAGGGCATTGCCCTTGACCGTAACACTCTCAGAGCGGGCTCTTCAGCCCGCTCTTTTTCTTGTAACCCTCAACGTAGCATGGGCTTCAGCCCACTTCTCGCGTGCAATGGTTTCACCACAGAGGTCACAGAGCACACAGAGACAAATCGCAGAGGACTGTTCGAACGCAGAGGTCGCAGAGTGAAACACAGCTGGCTGACAAGCCTCCCCTCTGCGTTCCTCCGCGAACTCTGCGTTTCAAAAATCGCCCCCTCCTGCGATTCCTCTGCAGCTCGCCTCTGTGCCCTCCGTGACCTCTGTGGTCAATCTGCCCCCTCATCGCGTCTCAACGCAACGAGGTCAAACATCTTGCAGGCCAAGATGAGTCCATCACGCCAGTCCCGCCAGCTTTCGGCCGGTCCAGAACACACCCAGCAGCACAACGATCATCGCAGCCCACACGGGATGACTCCACAATCGAAACGGCCGATTGAGAGGTTCCGGTTCCGGCATAGCGGCGATTTGATCCACAAGCTTCTGAATCTCCGACACCGTGGTCAACTCACCACGTGTCACCTGAGCAATCTCCTTCAGCACATCGGTACGAGCAGGCTGACCGATGAGCTCCTTTTCCTGGCCCTGAACAGCAATCGTCGTTTCCAGCCGACCACCGTTCTCCGCACAGGTCGTCACAAATTTATACTGGCCACCTTCGGTCGGAGTAAACGTGCCGGTAAACAGTCCCCAGGAGTCTTCACCGGCTGGCGCCAGTCTAACAGAATCCGTCTGCCCCGAAGGCGACAACGTCTGCACAACCACAGTTCCCGTTCGCAACGGATCCCCGGCAGTGCTCATCACGTTTGCATTCAACGTCAAAACATTTCCGGCCTCCGGGCGATCGGGCGAATAAAACAATCGCATCGATTCCCCCTGAGACATGTTTCGCTGATACGCCATCCACCGAACGACCTGGCCCCAGAAGCGATAGTGATAAAGATCCTCCACACCTTTTCGCCATCGCCACGCGCCGTCGGAACCCATGAACAACACTTTGCCGGTGCCAACCGTCCGAGTCGCGATCAGTGGGACTCGACCGGATGACGACGAATCAGAATCGTGTGTCGCAAGGACCTGCGAACCGATCTTCGCCCGCAACGCCGCCGCGTACCACTGGAAACCGGGCAATGCATTCCAGACTGTTTCATTGGCACTGTCATCAGGCTCCAGCCGAGTCAACAAGCTGCGACGACCGGCTTCCGTCAAAGCAAACCGCGAGGGACGAGATGACCCGTGTCCCTTCGGATGGGCCGGGTTCAGGACGACAGGGTAAAGCTCTTCCAGTTCACTGGTCTGCAGAGAATTCTGGAATCCTCGAAAGCCCGGCAAAAACACGAGTCCACCGGCCTGACTGCGTACCAACTGCCGAAGATTGACACAATCCTGAGGTGTCAACTGCTTGCCACCAATCCCAACGTCACCCAAAAACACGACGTCGTATTCGAACAGTTCTTTCTCTGTGGGAAACTGATCCAGATATCCTCGCCCACCGCCCACACTTTCCAGATCGGGATGATAAAGCAGACAACTGACCTCGACGCCGGGATCACGCTCCAGTGCATTTCGCAGATAGCGATATTCCCATCGAGGATACGACTCCACGACAAGAACTTTGAGCTCCTCGTCACGAATGCTGATCGGGATCGTCAGCTTGTTGTTGTCCGTCAGGGTTTCCGAAGCATCAACAGGAATCTCGATGGTCAACTCATAGTCGCCCGTCTTCTCCGGCTTCCATTCAATCGTATCCTGCAATTGCCCCATCCCAGTGACGCGAACGTTTTTTTCAATCTTCTCGCCACGAGTCCCGTCCAAAGAAACTTTGATATCTTTGTCGGCTGCCAACCAACTAATAACTCGAAACGGAATGCGCAGCGACTTATTCACGACGCCAAACGTCGGAGCGTCGGACGGCGCCAGTTCCATATCCGGTAATCGCTCTTCACTACCAACACCGACCGAAAACACCGGCACGTTCTTGACTCGCAACGAGGAGGCAGCAGCACTCGGAGCTTGCCCCATGTTCCAGTCGCCGTCAGATAACAACACGATTCCTCTCAGGTTGGCATGTTTGTCAGCCGCGGCCTGCAATGCCTGGTTGAGGTCTGTTCCTTTCTCGACCGTCGGAGGTTGCGAAGAGAACGGCTCAAAAACGACTTTCATACGGCCTTCGACAGGCTTCCAGAGTTCCGGCAGAATTACCGGCGCAATGGATTCTTCACGCGTCTTTGGTTTCTCGGCTGGTGCAAGTGGATTAACAACATCCTGAGTTTTCATGCTGCCGGAGGTGTCATGAAGAATCACGAGCGTCGGTTGTTCCTGAGGTTTAACCACCTGCACAAACTCAGGCTGATTCAAGGTCAACACCACCAGAGCGATCAGCAAAAACCGCAGGCTCTCCAGCCAGAACATTGATCGTGAATAACCGCTTCGCCGCCAACTGATCAGGCAGCAAAATGCCGCAGCGATCAGGACGATCACTGAAAGCGTGAGAGTAAATGGTGTCCAGACAAACGTCATGGTCGAGTCGATTCTTTCAGCATGGCGCGTTTGCCCCAGTCGTAAGTCTTTTGTTCGGGTGCAGCAATTCGGGATTCACTGGCAACGGCGCTGACTTTTGGTGCCGCCGCAGAAACCTGCTTCTCCGGCACACACAGCAACGCTTCCGCCATCAGCGCCAGAATCATCAATACCAGAAACGTACGCCAGATCTCACTGGCCAGAGCCATCGCACTGCCGGCCTTGTCGTCGATCCGAGTATAATTCAGACCATTCAAAACCTGCTCCAGAGTCCCGTCGCTCACAACTTCAACGGCATCTTCTGTCAGCGGGCGATTGAGCGCGAACAACGCTTCTTCGGATTCATACAGTCCGTTATTGATAGTCCGTTGAGACATCAGCACTCGTCCAGAAACTTCATCCAGCGGTTTCCACGTCTCAGCAATTCCCGCTGGTAGCGTTCCACAGTCATACTGCCGCGCTTCACCCAGAGCCGCGGCTCCTCTAGCGACCGCACGCTGGATCATGACGTAGAACGTGATTCCGTTACTGACGAAATTCGAGCTTGCCGTTGTGGGCAAGGTACTGCAAAACCAGACTGCTCCCTGATCTGTCGGAGCACGCAACAACAAGGGCGGTCCCTTTTCCAACTGAGCCAGTGCCGAGCCTTGTTCATTCACGACTTCGCAACTGCGATAGGTCACGAGTTGGCCGACAGGCAAGGGTGTTCCGCTGAGAGTATTACCCAGAAGATCTGTATCCGTTCGCCATCGCGAAATGGCAAAATGGTCGACATCCTGCGGTTCCACCCACTGGCCCCAGCGAGTTCCCATGAACGCTGTGTCGGATGGAACTTCCGGCGGGAAGAACATCACACATCCGCCCATCCCGACAAACGATTCCAGTTGCTTCGCGAGAACATCCGTCGGCAACGGCGCATGCCAGAGAATCAATGCGGTCTTGTCGAATTCAATGACCGCCGCCTGCGATGTCGCCACAATCTGCGCGTCGTAGACCAAACTTCGGTCTGAAGGAGTCACCGCAGCGAGCCGCAATAATTCCGCGACTTCCGCATCATCAGATACGATGACGGTCTTCTGCACGGCCGGCTCCGCATAGACAAAATCAAAGACGTTGTCGGACGAATTTGCATCGCGAGGCAACTCGACTCGCCCCCATCCACGCTTTGATTCCCGATCGATGGGAATCGTATGTCCGTTGCGAACCAATTGAGTTCCCGTCAGTTCCAGATCAATCGTGGACCGAGCGCCCCCGATGACAAAAGTCACAGGAACTCGCACAGGATCGTTGGTGGTCGCTGCTCGTGTCAGCTTGAGATCCATCACCAGCTCAGCACCGTCAACTGTCTCGCGTCGATGAACTCCGCTGATAGATACCGCTAGATTATCCGAAGCCTGATCCTGATAGGCCAGCAGATAGATTCGCACGCCGTCACGATCACGTAATTGTTCGCGAACAGATTCCCAACGGCCACCGCCCGGATTCCAATCCGACTGTCGCAGATCTGAACAGATCCAAACGTCCGTGCGACCTGCTTCGTTGGCCAGAATGTACTGAGTCGCCTCCTGCATCAACGATGGGATATCAGCACTTGTTGATGTCGGTGCAGTTTCCGGCAGTTCCGTCAGAGCTTCTGGAGAAGTCAGATCGAATCGTTGCCCGGTAGCACTGTCAAAAAGAGCGATGCGAGTATTCCGGCCCAGATCTTTGAAGACACTGGCCAGTTTCTCCACCGCAGTTGCTCGCTTGGAGCGATTGGTGTTCGGATCTTCCTCTTCCATACTGACCGAACGATCCAGAATCACCACCGTAAGTTCCGGCGCGCCGCTGGTGGTCAGCCCGAGCCAGCCACCAGCCATCGGTCGACTGACAGCAAAGATCAATCCCGCAACGGCCAGCATGCGAGCCAGCATGATCAGAATATATCGCAACCTCGCCATGCCTCGCGCCATCCGCTTGGCCTGCAGCAGGAACATGGTCGCTGCCCACGGAATCGTTTTATGCCGATTCTGATTGATCAAATGGATCAGAATCGGCAACGCGATCAGCGGAAGGGCGTAGAGAAGAAATGGCTGAAGGAAGGTCATGGGGAGTGAGGGTTTTCGGTTTTCAGTGTTCGGTTTTCAGTGAGGACAAGACTCGTTTAACGGCAAGCCGGAGGCGACTGTGTTTCTCCAAAGAACGCTGTGCAGGTAACTCACCGTCGCCTGCGGCTTGCCGCTAAACGAAGGGGAATTCAACAAACCTCATTTCTTTCTGGCCAACAAAAATCGAGCGAGGACATCGGCGTAGTTTTCCTCAATGCCGACTCGATGATAGTCCACTGCGGAGTCACGAAAGACGACTCGCAATTGTTCCAGCCAGTTCTGAACCGCCTGGCGATACTGTTTGGCGATTGTTGTCGGATCAACAAGCAGAGGACCAGCTCCTTCCAGATCCACAAAACGAATCGGGCGATCAAACTGGAAGTCAATCTCTGATCGTTCCACAAGATGAAACACGGCCACATCATGTTTGCGAAATCGCAAATGCTGAAACGCGTCTTTGAGCGTTGCGGGATCCATTAACAGATCTGAAATCACGACAACGAGCGCTCGCTGAGCAATCCGTTCGGCGGCTTGATGCAGAGCTTCCGGCAATCCGGTTTCACCTTCCGCCTTCATATCTCCCAACTCATCCAGCACAAACTTCAGATGAGCACCGCTGCGTTTGGGGCGAATCTCTTTTTGAAACGTCTTGCCAGCCGAATACAACCCAACCGCGTCACCTTGTCCGGAGGCCAGATAAGCCAGGGTTCCAGCAAGGCGGCGGGCATAATCCAGTTTCGTTGTGCCTTCTTCGCGACTACCATCAGGCCCAAAATTCATCGATCCGCTTACGTCGACGACCAGACATAATCGCAGATTTGTGTCGGCTTCGTACTCTTTGATATAGAAGCGATCGCTGCGTCCCCAGGCGCGCCAGTCCAGACGTCGAGTGTCGTCACCGGGGACGTATTTCCGATACTCGGAGAATTCCAGACTGGAACCACGAGTCGGGCTGCGATGGCGTCCGGAAACGCTGCCGATCATAGGAGTTCTGGCATCCAGGGCCAAACCCTGCAGGCGAGCAACGACTTTCGGATCAACAAAGTTTCGCATGATGTTGGCGTGCTTGTGGTGAAGACCGTATTCCGAAAGTCAGGTAGTGGACGCACAAAGTCCCGTCGGCGGAGCGACGGGCGTACGGTACACCCGTCGCTCCGCCGACGGGACTACTTGCGTTTTATCCAACCTGCTCCGCGTTCAGTTCCTCCACCAACCGCGAAACAATATCGTTGCTGGTAATGCCTTCGGACTCGGCGTTGAAGGTCGTTAGAACTCGATGAGTCAACACAGGCTCAGCCACGGCTATGATATCTTCGAGGCGAGCCATGTAGCTTCCGGTCAAAGCGGCCCGCGCCTTCGCACCAAGAATCAAATACTGGACAGCTCGCGGACCAGCGCCCCAGGAAACAAGCGGCTTCAGCCAGTCCGGCGATTCTTTTGTTTTCGGACGAGTCCTGCGAACAAGATCGACAGCAAACTCATAGATGTGCTGTGGAACCGGAACACGTCGCACAAGGTCCTGGAATTTCAGCACCGCTGCTGCATCAAGAATATGGTCCAGCTTTGGAACAGAACCGCCGGTCGTCGTGCGAGCAATCTCCAGCTCTTCTGAGCGTGAGGGGTAGTCGACCGTAATCAGAAACATAAACCGGTCCAGCTGCGCTTCGGGCAGCGGATACGTTCCTTCCTGTTCGACGGGATTCTGCGTCGCCAGCACGAAGAAAGGTGGTTCGAGAGGGTAGGGCCGTCCCACGACGGTGACTCGATGTTCCTGCATCGCTTCCAGCATCGCGGCCTGAGTCTTCGAAGGAGCACGATTGATTTCGTCAGCCAACACAATGTTTGCAAACACGGGACCTTTGACGAACTCAAACTCACGACGACGATCAGACGTTTCCTGCAGGATGTCTGTTCCGGTGATGTCCATCGGCATCAGGTCCGGCGTGAACTGAATGCGGCTGAAGCTGAGCGACATCGTCTCGGCCACACGGCTGACCAGCAAGGTTTTTGCCAGTCCGGGAACACCCATCAGCAGGGCATGTCCGCGAGCAAACAGGCAGATGCAAAGCTGTTCGATGACTTGTTCCTGTCCCACAATAATCTTGGACAGCTCCGCCTTGAGCTTTCGGTAGACGTCTCGCAATTCATCAATTGCGGCGACATCATCAGACTGAAGAGGCGAAACGGCAGTTGTTGTGGAAGACATCGGTTTCCTGTCAATGGTCTGTGATTACTGTTGTCCGGAGGAGACTGGCTCCACGCTTGATTTTGATAGCTGCTACTACTGTCCAATCTGAAACCCAAAATTGCCGTTGTTGTTTCTCAACTGGATCTGCACATAATTGTTCTGATTCTGGTAGTTAAAGAAGGATTGCATGACCTTCCACACTTCCTGCTGAGGCGGCGAAAGAACTTCATTGCGTTTCTTTTCATTGGTCAGAAACAGCGGATGAGCCATCAACACGACTTCGCGGATGTAGTCCTGATATTGAAGCGACTGTTCTGATTCCGGGACGGATTTTTCAAACTGCGACACCAATGCTTTGCGCTGATCCGGAGTCAGCCATAATTCTTCATCAAACAAAGCCAGCAGAGATACGCTCCTGCAAGCTTTCAGGGAGGCGGCTCGCTCGATCATCCCGCCATTGGACGTTCCTTCTGTCATCGTCTTCAAAGCTTCTGACCAGATCTCATTTTGGTCGATGGCCCTTGTATCAATTGGGTTGGCTCCAAATCCAAAATTGCCGCCTGCCTGAGCCAGATGCTGCTGCATTTGCTCGAATGTCTGCTCGGTGCTCTCCTTCCAGTCGGCCAAAGCTCGAATTGCCGCACCTTTGCTGGCAATCGTAAGGTGGTCGACTTGCTCGGGAGAAAGCTGCAGTTCCTTCTGATACCACGCGATTCGCACCGCTGCAGCTCGCAGATAAAGTTCCCGCTGCTTTGACCCGAGTTGATGCATTTTTTTGTACCAACCCTCAACACCCTCTTCCGCCTGAAAGCTAACCTGCTGAATATTCGGATCGGTGCCGGTGAGATCCGCCAGTCTCTTCTTCTGCGGAGGATCCAGAATACTCTTGCCAGGAACACTCGAAAGAAGCGTCGACGGGGACTCGTATGGCAGATAGTAATCCTGTGGCTGGAACGAATACATGGGATGCGTAATGGCCTTCTTCCGCTCATGTAAATGCGCTCGCAGAGCGTCACGCTGCGCTGTAGCCAGGAAGAGTTCTTTATCAATCATCGACACCACAAAATTGACATAGGCCTCGCGATGAAACGTCTCACGCTCAGCTAATGCCGGATCCAACTTCGCGATTTGCTCGGGCGTCAAAAAATCTTTTCGCAGAGTCCGAAAAATGTTCTCCGAAAACTTAGACGCGATTCCTTCTTTGCGAGTAAACAGCAGCACAAAGGTTTTCGGGAAGGGCCGATTCTGTTGATTGGGATCCTGACCTTTGCCGAATGCTTCAATATCACTGGCCACCTGAGCAGCAAAGATTTCCTTCAGCCGACCTTTCTGCTCTTCGGAAACCTCACAAGTGGAACTTACCCAAGCTTCGACGGTATCACTGTAGGCTTGAATCCGTTTCTGGAAGTCCTGCCGATCCTGTTCGCCGGGCTTGAGAACAGCTTCGTTCGCCGGCATCGCTCGAACAGCAACGTCAGGCTCAGCTTCGCCACGGACCGCACCGCCGATCATCTTTCCGATCTGCAGAAACAGCGAATCCTCGTCTGCGTAAACTTCGTTCGCAGGCCAATTGAGTAAGGGCATGAGGAGCACAAGGATGATTGACCATCGAGTCATCGAATACATCACACAGGCCCTGCCAAGTTGGTTATACACTGCCGGAGTTCCTGAAGACTCCCCGCAGGTCGTTGCGAATTGTCCGCTTCCGGGCGAGCAATGGCAAGCAGTTGCTGAAATTTCTGACGTTGCCGCTCACGAACTTTTTCAGGCTCCAAAGAGCGTTCTCCGGGTGGAGTTTGTCTGAAATTCTTGTTGACCCAGCCATTATCGCACGGGAAACAAGTTTTTCGGTGCCGTTAGCAGGCGTTGTCCACAACGACTGAAACAAACGGGGCCGACTCAAATCGAAGTCGCAAATCGGACGTTAACGGCCTATTGCGTTCATTGTTTAACGGCCAGCCGCTGGCGTCGTTAGACGAATTCGCCTACGCCTGATGCACGCCGTTAAACGAATACGCTCAACACACGACAAACCAATCAAACCGCTAACGCGTGCCGGCTAACAGCAGTCAGAACCCCAAAACCGAAGCCGCAGCCTTGTTCGATTGGTCGTGACAGCCGGGATAATCACGCGAACTATGTGCCGCGGACGTTGCCGAACATCTCAATATGCAGACGAGATGAATAATTGAAACCATGCCGCCGCGCGAGTCGACGCAGCCAATCGGACTTCTCTGACAGTTGTTCTCGTGTTCTGGCCTGCGGCATCAGCCACACGATATCAGGCTCTGCTTCAGGAATCTCTGACATCCATCGAATGACTTCTTCAACATCCTCAGGACGATCAATGACAAACTTCAGGATGCAGCGATAGCGAGACAAAAGTGTGCGTATCACCTCAGGCCGAAACCTTGCCTGCTCATGCCGATCACGCCACTGGGGATCGTCAGGAACGGAATTGCTGAGCTTTGGACTGATCGCCATCAGGTCGCACTCAACCGGCTGATCGACAGTGCCAGCCGTCTCGATGGTGACTCGTCGTCCCAACTCATGACACTTCTTTGTCAGCGCCACCAAATCCGGGACCAGCATCGGTTCACCACCGGTCAGAACCACATCCGGTGCCGAGCACTCAGCGACACGTCGAGCCAGCTGATCCAGCGACCAGGCGGTGCCTTCCGGCTTCCATGATGTGTATGGCGTATCACAGAACCAACAGCGCAGGTTGCATCCTGAGGTCCGGATGAACAACGATTGTGTTCCGGCCCACGGTCCTTCACCCTGAATAGATTCAAAAATTTCGGCGATCTGCACGGCTGTGGATTTTTGGAAAACAGTACTCGATCCTGCATTATTTTCTGCGAAAGATAGCCATCCGCAGTGTCAGATGCTTTCGTCAGATCCCGGTTTGACACGAATTCGTCACCTTCGGACCCGTAGAAACGGACTTAAAGGTGTAACCCCCGTGAATTTCCCGGCGGATTTCTGAGAAATCCCACAACAGACGAAGGCCGATTTTTCGAAAGGTCCTGTTCATTACTAGACTCTGGCACTGTGAAAGCTGACCGGACCACCGGAAAAAGCGGACTCGAAGGTCGCAAACCTGACTTCAATAGGAGCGGTCTCGACTTTGTTGACCCGGTTTGTTTCGCTTCAGAAACAATACACGTGACCCTGAACTACATCTTCACCCTTTCCCACAAACTACCATGCACACTTCCGAACTTGTAAACAATCTGAAGCCGTCTGAAACTCTGGCCGCCGCCGCGAAAGCGCGTGAGCTGCGAAGTAAAGGCATCGACGTGCTGGAGTTTACAGTCGGTGAACCAGACTTCATCACTCCGCAGCACATTCGCGAAGCCGCCAAAGTTGCGATGGATGCCGGACACACTCGCTACACAGCGGCGACCGGAATTGCTGAACTCAAGCAGGCAATCTGCGATGCGTTCAATCGCGACCACGGAGTCAGCTACAAGCCGTCGGAAGTCACGATCTCCAACGGAGCCAAACACTGCCTGCATAATGTTCTCGTCGCTTGCTGCGAGCCGGGCGATGAAGTCATCATTCCAACGCCATACTGGGTCAGCTACTCCGCCCTGGTAGAACTCGTTGGTGCAAAGCCGGTACTGGTTGAAACAAAAGAGAAGGACGGTTTCTGTCTTTCACCCGAGCAGTTCCGAAAGGCGATTACTCCAAAGACTCGCCTGATGATGCTGAACAGCCCAAGCAACCCAACGGGGGGCGTGTATCCCGTCGACATGCTGGAAGGTCTTGCCAAAGTCGCTGTTGAAAAGGACATCATCGTTCTTTCTGACGAGATCTACGACAAGCTGATCTACAGCGGGCACACTTTCCGCTCGTTTGCTTCGTTCGGGGAAGAAGTGAAGAAGCGAACCGTCATCGTTAACGGTGTCAGCAAAGCGTATGCAATGACCGGCTGGCGAATCGGCTGGACGCTGGCTCCGGAAAACGTCAGCAGCGCAATCAACAAGTTGCAGAGTCAGCAGACTTCGAACCCCTGCAGCGTTTCTCAGTACGCAGCTCTGGCAGCTCTGAACGGACCACAGGAATGCGTGGCCGAAATGTGCGAAGAATTTGCAAAGCGCCGTGATTATGTTTCCGCGCGACTGCGAGCGATCCCGGGGTTGAGCTTCGCTGAACCAGGCGGAGCATTCTACGTGTTCTTCAACGTCAGCAGCTACTTCGGCAAGCCCGTCGGCGGTGGCGAACCGGTGACCAATGCAACGGATTTCTGCACTGCATTGCTGGAACGAGCCCACGTGGCTCTCGTCAGCGGCGACGCATTCGGTGCTCCCGGCTATGTTCGCCTGAGCTTTGCCGCGTCAATGGAGTCACTGACCCGTGGTCTGGATGCGATCGAGAAGTTCCTTAAGTAGTTCACGGAATGTACGTTGGACATTCTTGTCTGACGGCCTCTTTGGCTGCGTTCCAATGGGCAGGATGCCCATCTTTTAGCATGTTCGTTGTTGTGTCTGCAGGCGGCTCCGATCCTGAATCAGGATAAGGTCACGGGAGCATCTTCAGCCGCGGCAACTCGATCGACATCTCTTTTATCAGACCATTCGCCGACCTTCTTTGCGGAGTCCAGAATTCTATAACGAAGTTCACGGCGATTTCTCCGAATGGCCTCTACTCGAAGGATCAGCTCAGCAATGGACAGACAAACGATCAATCCCATGAGCCAGCCCAGCGAAGGGAAGTAGATCTTCATGGCCGAGTTGGTAGCGATCGCCAGCACCGAGACCACAGTCAGCCCAATGACGAGTGTTGTTCTCCCCGCTACCTTGCCTTTGGCCTGACGAATGCGATGAGATGCCAGGGCATGCTCGAGGGAGGTTGAAGCGACATTGCGAAATGAATCCATGTGCTGACGAATCGCCTGAACGTCAACCGGCCTTCTTTCGACTGGCGGCCTGATTTCCTCTGGCCGAGCGAACTCGCCTGAGGATGCCTCCGAAGAGTTCTTTGTGACAGAATCCTGAGACAGCTCACCGGCATGCTCACTCATGTAAGACTCAATGTAAGATTTTACAGGAGCCTTTGCCTTCTGACCTCCGCGACGATCAACACCATCCCATTTCCCCGGCGTTTTCTCACCGACTTTTCTGCGGTCCACAAAGATTGCGTCAGCCGCCTCTTCCTTCTTCGATCGCTCCAGTAACTGACTCAAGTACTGAGCAACGGACTCCAGATGCGTTTCTTCCGGGCAGGACTCTGGCTTATTCGTATTGTCTTCAGTGTCTGGAGTTTCCTGTACGACTGACTCAACGCGAACGCCTCCTTTGGCCTCCGATGCTTGAGCCTTCTTCTGGATCGCAAACAAGTCCGCCAGCTCATTCCTCAGACTGGCAATCTTGTCATCGGTTGTCTCAAGGTCCTCAACTGACTTTGAATCTGCAGCCAACGCTGCAACCGTTTCGGTCGTTGGCGTTGGACCTGCAGTGTCCGGTTTCTCTTCCGAATAGCCAGGCCAGTCGGAACTCCAGCGAGGTTCCGCCGGTGATGCAGAATCGTCACTATAAGTCGAATGCGGAGTAGGGCTATGAGCGAAATCAGAGCGGTCTTCCCGCGTCGATACTTCCGCGAATTCACGATCCTGATCACGGGAGAAGTCGGCGGCAAGCAACGAACGTTCATCGGACCCGGCTATTGCCGACCGACCGTATAATGTCGCCGTCTCTGTCAGGAGTTCATCAATTGGAAATCGATCCTGCGGAGCAGATTCGATAGAACCAGCAACCGCCTCCAGCCGATCACCCAGCCTGGCATTCTTTGCTTTGAGTGATTGCAGGTCGTCTGCGTCATTGAAATAATCATCATCAATCAGTGATTCCGGATCAAACGCTGCGCCTTGATCCTCTTCAGCTTTTTGTGCGATGACGGACTTCAGCGTCTGCTCGATCTGCGGGAACACTTCATCCAGAATCGGCTCCGCAACAAACTCATCAGCAGCCTTCAGCTCCTCCTGATCTTCCTGAGATGTTTCGACCGCGGAAACATTTTGCTCTTCCGGCGTCGTCTGCTCCGCCACTTTCTCTTCATGAGGCTGTGGTAACGACTTCCTGAAAGACTTCCACCGATGACGCAACAGATAGGCTGTTCCCAAAACGATGAACAGGCTCACCATGCTGCGCAACAGGAATGTCCTCTGTGGATGCACGACAGTTTCAGCTTCTTCGCCTTCTGCAGTCGTCAGCGCCTGATCTGCGCCAGACTCAGTAGAGTTCGGAGTGAGATTTCCGCTGCCGTCGGCAGTCGCAGTATTCAATTGAAGCACACCCTGGCCCGATGATCCTGACAGGGCCAGCGTCTTGCGATTCGCATCGGACGGCTCAGGAAGCACTGAAGGCACATCTGTAGGCATCGGCACCTCAGGCTCCGATGAAGTAGAGATGTCTTCCGCAGCCATCAAAGGCTCTGGTACACCGGAAACCTCTGCTTCCCGAGTCTGCATTCTCTCGATATCAACATTTGATTCAGGTGTCACCAACTGCGTCGCAGGCGGCGATGTCACAGAGAGAGGCAATTCCTTCGCAGGCGTCACCAACTCTGGCGTCACGAAATCTTTCGAACCACTCTCAGTGATCGCAGCTTCAACAGAAGGATTAACCGCTAGCCCATCAACGGCAGCAGGGACTTCGTCAGCTTCCCGGACATCGCGTACCAATACCTGAACCTGGATACGTTGTTCCAGTGGAATCAGTCGGGAAAGAGTTCTCGATGAAAACCCTTCGTCGCGAAGGGATTCGGCAAACTCGGCAAGGTAAGGGTCTTCCTGTTCCTCGCGAATATCAGCGATGATCGTCAGGTTAATTGTTGATCGTTTTTCGAAATCAAGCTTTGCACCGTCTCTGGTTGAAATCACACCCGTATCGGGATGAACGTGAAACAATGTTGATCGAGATCGACTCGACAGGCGAAAACGATTGAGTTCCGGATAAAGCTCCGCCAACGCACCAACTTCAGTCCCCGCTTCGCTGTTCTCATCAATGGAGAAAACCAGCGTAGGAATCTCGATGGCAGCCTGCCCCCACAAATGGTCGTTGATCGTCAACAGCAAAGCCGTGGCAAGCCACATGACTCTGGTCTGGAGAACGAACGACCCTGAAAGATTTAGGTTTGCCGGCATTATTTTGAGAAGTTAGGAAGCGAACCACGAAACGATCGTTTCATGAACCGCTGAATAAAAGGTCAGTGATCGATTTCAACCTGCGCAAAAATAGCCCGCCTTTGTTGCCCTGTCGGAACAGGTTGTTGCCGAATGTCATCATGCCAGGGGTGGGTATTAACCTGTGCGGGCTGTAGCGATTGAAATGAAGAGTCACACGTCCCGACTTCAAGCAGCAGAGCCTATGAAATCAGATCAAACCGCGAATCTGCCCAGAACCGTACTTCCGCCATAAAGAGAGCGACGTCCACGATGGACAAAGAATCTCCCTGACACATCCCATGAGTCTGTGCGATCGAAACCAAAGCAACCGAAGAAAGATTCGTCTGCGCAGTGATTGCCAGCCCACGATCATGGACGATCCTGAAAGATTCGCACGGATGCCTTTTCTCGGTCTTCACATTTCAGCGATTCGACTTCGCTCCGCTCCACTCCTGTGGACGCTGATGCTGGTGAGCAGTCTTGCAGGCTGCCGGTCGACTTTCCGCGAAATGCCCCGTGCGACCCGGTTCGGATTTCCAGCTTCGCAGATCGCAGAAAAAACAGCGGCCGAAAAACGTATCGAAGAAGACAGCTCGAAAGGGCCGCAGACCAGCGATGACGGACTGATAGAACCGTCACAGAAGATCAGCCAACACGATTCCGAATTCAACAGCCCGGAAAGTCCGTTCCCGCCAGCCGCGGACATTCAAATGCCGGATTCGCTACAGGAACCCGCAGACCCAGCGCCTGAACCTCTCTCAGAAGAAGAAGTCGTCGAAGCGTTTCGACGGTCCGGCGGAAAACTCAAGCCCAACGAAACAGGAGCAATCGTCGAGATCGACCTTTCGTTCAGCAGCATTACCGATCCGCTGCTGCAGACGGTCGGGATCTTTCCGCAAGTCCGTGAGCTGGATCTTACCGGCACCGAAATCCATGATGCTTCAATGGCCGGTTTGCTTGGCCTTACAAAACTGCGAGCTCTCAAGCTCAAAGGAACAAAGATCACGGACGAAGGCCTGCGTTCCCTGGCCGGCGCGTCAGAACTCATTCTGCTTGACGCATCCAACACAGACATCACCGATGACGGTCTGGCTGGAGCCGACCGCTGGGAAAAGCTGCGGTATTTATCGCTCAATAACACGCAAATAACAGACGCCGGTCTGGTCCATCTGCAGACCCTGAAGGAACTCAAGGGACTCAGCGTGATCAATACGGGAGTCACTGAAGACGGTGTACGTCAGCTGAAAGAAAAGGTTCCAAACTGCTTGATTGTGGCCCAAACAGGCCGAGAACTCAGCCGCGTACGGACATTCGATAAAATGCCGCGGTTGGCGGAATCAATTCCGTTGAATTCTGCGACAGTCGGTGTGGCGTCTCACGATCAGTTGTCGCAGGTGATTCAACTGGCGGCTGATCAGCCTCATCTGGCCGTTCATCTTTCAAAGATTTATGCATCCCGCGACCAGTGGGAAGAAGCCGTTCAGATTCTAGAAGTCGCAACCACAGCGAATCCATCCGACCGAAACATCCACTACGCGCTCGGTCAGGCGTTAGCTCGCTGCGGACGTCCTGCTGAAGCCTTGCCTCACTTTGAACAGGCTGTCGATGAAGCCACAGCGAAGTATCAGGTCGCGATGATTGTCTATGAAAACTCACTCCGCAATTGCGAGCAACTCTTTGACGAAGCCGTCAGTGCAGATCCTTCCTTTGCGGCGGCTGAATCAAGGCGCATGGAGATTCAACGCGAGATTGCTCAACTGAATCGCCAACGAGGAACACCTGAGCCAATCAATAATGCCCCGGCCTCAGACGTCGCACCGGAAGTCATTCCTGCACCTGTTCGTAGTGCGTCGTTCCATAACCTGCGATTCAATAAATGATGGCTGCATTGCGTTACGCAATGACCTCTTCGCCTTTTGTAAGGTCACGAAAATCCGGCACTAGCCCTCGACGCTTCGCATCCTGATCTCGGATGACGACTTTGATCATGTGCATGATCATCAAAGTGCCCGCGATAGCGCATAGAATCAGCAGCGGTGCATCGTAACGCAGGAAGCCGTCTGGGTCGCGCGAAAAGAAAACCCCGTCAGCAACGATTCTTCCACCTTCACCTGCGTGAAATGTGGCGATCGCGTTGTTGCAGAAGTGGAAAGCCATGGCCGGAAACAAGCTGCGACTGTAGATCGCCAGCAGCCCCAGCACGAGTCCCAACAGGGCCGCATTGAACGCCTGCTGCGGTATCATATGGATGATCCCGAACATCATGCTGGAAATACCAACCGCAATCGCCAGACGACCACCACGAGCCAGCCCGCTGAGAATAAATCCACGGAAAGCCAACTCTTCGCAAATCGCAGGGGTCACAGCAAAGACGAGCAGAAGCAGCCACGTCGGCTTATCTCCGGTCTTCATCAGCCCCATGACCTGTCGCGCTGACTCGGGGAGCTCCGGAAACACCTGATGCTCAACCAAAAACTGACTCAGTTCCACGGTCAAAGGATGAGCGACAATCGCCAGCCCCACCCCCAGCGCCATGGCGGTTATGGACGGCATTCGCAGGCGAAATGTGGCCCGCAAACTCGTGGTCAAAAGCATTCCCATAAACACTGCCGGACACGCGATCATCGTCAACTGCTGAATCACGATCAGCCGCATCATCGTCAGGCCCGGATCTCCGTTGGTGAGATCGGGCTTCATGTAAGTCATCGCGACAAACTGCAGCATCAAAATCAGGATGAAGCAGAAGCCCGCTTCAGGCAGTGCCGGAACCGCATCTTTTGTTCGCAGAAGCTGTCGGAACCACATCCGGATGTCAAACTTCTCCGCTTCACGGAACAAGACGTCTTCACTGTTATAGAGCTCGATCGCCCACCAAAGCGCCAGCATGCTGTAACCAATACTGGAGATCAAAACCGGTATCGCATACACAACCAGATTGCCGGAACTCGCGGAGTTCAGCAGCAACCCTTTCAACAACAGCGCCACATTGACGACAGGAATCACGCTGTAAAGCGGCGTCATCTCCACGGCCGGTGACAGACAGAACATCGTCAGCCCCATCACGACCATCAGCAACGGCGTCAGATAGTATTGACCTTCTTTTGTCGACCTTGCAAAAGTCGCCAGAGCCAGACATAGCGCACTAAAGAGAGCAGACAACGGCAGCAGGAGAATGACCAGCCAGGCCAAAGGTGCAAGGCCCGGAAAATCCAGGCTGACTCGATTGGCCATACCGTCACTCATTACTGCCGACATCTGCTGACCAGTCAGACCCATACTCAGCAGATTCAGGAGTGCAGTCGCGGTACTGAAGAGCATAATTGTGGCAAACTTGCCGAGCACCAGTTCAACTCGCTTGGCAGGACTGATCAGCAATGTCTCCATCGTGCCGCGTTCTTTCTCGCCGGCTCCAAGGTCAATCGCCGGGTAGAAGGCTCCCGTTAACGCCATGATGACCAGCAACGCAGGGAACATTTTGCTCCACACACTGGCCGCCACCTGTTCTTCCAGGGCGACTTCGATCCACGCTAATCGTGCCGGATGTTGTAACTCTTTTGGCAATCCGGCCTGCTCAAAACTAAACTTCCGGACAGCATCTTCCCATGATTGCAGAGCCTTCTGGACTCGACCAAACGCCACCATCGACTTGTCGTCTGCACTGTTGCGTACAACAAGTACAGGTGGGACTCGAGTCGCAATGGCCTTCGCGTCGACACCTGTGGTCGCCGACGAGGACGTCTGAATCTCTCGCTGCATGGCTTCCATTGCAGCTCGATAACCCTTCGGAATAATCACCAAAACCTGAAATCCGCTCGTCCCGAACTGCTGACTGATGTCATCCTGAGCCGCAGTCAGCTTCGCTTCTGTCGATGCAGCTTCGGCTTTCTCGTCCGCAGACGATATTGCAGAACTGGTGTTTGATTCAGGTGACTCAGCACTCGTAGGTTGCGGCGTAGCCGTTGCCTCCATCGATTCATCTGCCACCGGACGAAGACCATGCAAAGTTTCGATCTTTTCTGCGAGTTGATGAGCAACGGACAGTAACTCTTCGTCCGTTTTCTCTCCTCGTCGAGGTCGTCGAGCAGACTTCTCTTCGTTACCAGCCTGCGGAGTTCGCTCAGCCAGTACTCGGAGTTTTGAGGTCTCTTCCGCTCCGTTTTCAAACCATTCCTCACCAATGCCGGACTGGTCCAGCAGAGCAGGAGACGTAGGCAAATCATCAGCATTGAGAATCACAACCACGCGCGGCTGCTCGCTGAAAGTCAGCATCATTTCGACAATGCCCAGCCCCAGCATTGGATACAGCAGCACCGGCAGAATGGTAATCATGAACAGCGTACGTCGATCTCGAAGCTGATCTCGCACTTCGCGAAGAAAGACAAGTCTGATGTTCTTCCAGCTCATCAAAATCCTCAGGCTTCCGAGTTTGTCCCGGAGTTACGAACCTCTTCTTCACGACGCTGTATCAGGTCAAAGAACAACTCTTCGACATCAGGCTGCTGGTATTTGTCGGCCAGTTCCGGAAGCGTCCCTTCCGCAAGGATCTTTCCTCGATGAATAATCCCGATGCGGTTACACAGTTTCTCCACTTCACGCATGATGTGAGTAGAAAAGATGATACATTTACCCTGATCACGCAGAGACGACACAGCCTGCAGAACCGCCCGCGCGACAAGGACGTCCAGTCCGGAGGTGGGTTCGTCAAAGATGATGACGGGCGGATCGTGAACGATCGTGCGTGCGATCGAAACCTTTTGTTTCATTCCGGTCGACATCTTGCCGCCCAGCCGATCTCGAATGTCATTCATCTGCAGGACGTTGAAGATCTCAGTGATGCGGGCCTGCAGCTTTTCTTCCGGGATTCCGTAGAGGCGACCGTAGTACTCGACCATTTCCCAAGCCGTCATGCGATCATAAATGCCCGTGTTGCAGGACATAAACCCAATACGGGAGCGAACACCTTCTGGATTGCGAACGACGTTGATTCCGTCCACTTCGGCAAGACCTCGCGTCGGTCGCAGCACTGTACTCAGAATTCGCAGGCAGGTCGTCTTGCCTGCGCCGTTGGGCCCCAGCAGTCCGTAGATTTCTCCCGGACGCACTTCGAACGACACATTGTCCAGCGCGCGGAAGATCCCGCTTCTGGGGTCGTCGAATTCCTTGAAGAGTCCCTGAACTCGGATCATTCGTGGCTCACTGACAAACGAGGCCATCAGAAATCTGACGACAAACGCATCACCGCACTCTGAACCTACCACACGTATCTGATGCAGGTTTGAAACAGTCACTGTTGCGTTCGATCTTTAAGTCGTCAGAATCGGAACAATCGATCCGCACAGTCCTGATCGTCGCAGCAGACTGTTGAGTCGCCTCGCCAATAAACCATCCGGAGCACACCCGATGAACGCAGGGATTTTGAAATTGGCGTTCATGAATGCGACACGAATTCTGAAGCTGGCGCTGACCGTTGCGATTGTTTTTGCACTGCTCGGCCGGATCAGAGCCAGTTTTGTCGAGAACAAGCATATTTCACCATTGATGCAGTCCGTGACCATGGGTGGTCTGGCCTTTGTCGCAACAATTGCTCTCGCAGTTCGCGACCTTCAGAAGCTAAGTACTCAGAAGGGCCTCGTGCGTCAGCATCTTGAAAACAGACCTGACATCGATGAACGCACATTTTCCGCCGGGTTCGAGGTGATGAGTATGCAGCTCGCGGTCTTCGTGCGTGCAGCCGTCGCGGAATTCTTTATGGTTCCGGTCGAGAAAATTCGCCCTGACGACCGTCTGGAGCACGATTACCAATTCCAGAGAGTGATGCCGGATTTTCAAGTATTCGTCGTATCTCGAGTGCTTCGCGAGTATCATCTCAGCCCCGCCGTTTATCGATTCGAGTCCCGAAATCTTGCCGACTTCACCGACCTCGTTAATGAGGTCGGGCGAATCATTTCGAATTGCCAATAACATGCCCGCCTCAAGATCTTCCTATTTCCGTGCTGTTTCGCTTTCTCCGTTGTTCCTTCTCAGCAGTTCGATACTGGTGGCCGGCGAGCCACCGGCAATCGATCGCTTGTTTCCGCCGGGTGGCCAACGAGGAACATCGTTCGAAGTCAAGCTGACGGGCAAAGCGGGAGATGGAGAAGTCAAGCTGCACTCAGAAGCGGACAGCATCACCTGGGCTCTCGGAGAAAAACGCGATACGGCCACAGTGACCATTGCTCCGACGGCTCGCGGTGGGGTTCACTGGCTTCGCTACAGCAATCCTTCCGGTGCCACAGAACTCAAGCCGTTCGTCGTCGGACTGATTCCGGAGGTGACGGAGACTGAACCAAACAATAAGATCGCAGAAGCTCAACAGGCTGCTTTGCCCGCGGTGACAATTAACGCAGCCTTCGAGAAAGCTCGTGATGTTGATTCGTTCGCTGTGCAGTTGACCAAGGGGCAGACATTGGTCGCTGCGTTCCTTGGCAACGACATACTCAACTCTCCGATGGACGCGGTGCTTCAGATTTCCAATGCTCGCGGCACTGTCGTGGATCAAAACAACGACGACACCAGCCTGGATCCGCGTTTAGCTTTCACAGCGCCGTCTGATGGGACGTGGTATGTGCGAGCCTTCGCGTTTCCGTCGGCGCCAAACAGCAACATCGCGTTTGCCGGCGGCGCTGATTTCGTCTACCGTCTGACACTGACGACTCAGCCTGTTGTGGAACATACGACTCCTGTTGTAAAACCACCTGGCGACGGAGAGGTAACTCTGAACGTGCACGGCTGGAACCTTGCAGCCCCGGCAGTGGTTTTGCCCGCGGTATCCAGCACGCTTGATGCTGGTCTGGCACTTCCGTTCCCTGTGCAGGTGTCTGACTTGCCGGTAGTTGTGGAATCTCAATTACCTGCCGAGCGAACACTCTCATTGCCGGTCGCCGTCAGCGGCATGATTGCTCCGGAAGGAACCGATACCTATCTGATCAACGCCACGAAGTCACAACAACTTAGCTTTTCCGTTCAGGCGCGAAGGTACGGCTCACAGCTCGACCCAGTGCTTTCCATTCAGGACAGAGACGGCAAGACGCTGAAGGAAGCCGATGACATCAGCGGAGAAAACCCGGACGCAGAACTGAGCTTTACAACTCCTGCCGATGGACAGTATCGAATTGTGGTGAGCGATCGATATCAACATATCAGCGAGCGTTTCTTTTATGTGCTGCGATGCGAAGAAACGAAGCCCTCTTTTGATGTCGAGGTAAAGACGACAGCCTTCACGGTGCCGTCCGACAAGCCACTGGAGATTCCTTTGACGATCGCGCGTCGCAATGGCTTTGCCGAAGCGATCGATTTCAAAATCGAAGGACTGCCAGAAGGATTAACCGCCGAGTGTCCTCAATCAGCAAAAGACGGCGACTCCTCAAAGGCTGTCACAATCAAGATCTCCGGCACGGCGAAAGCGTCGTTCTCCGGTGCGATCAAGATCATCGCCGAATCCGTCGACACCAAACTACAAAAACCCGCGTCGCTGTCATTGGCCGACCGAACCATCGTCAACCAGCTTTGGCTGACGGCTGTGGCACCTGAAGCACCGGCGGAGCCGGCTGCGGATCCAGCGGCACCGGCTGCGCAGTGATGCTGTATGCTTGATTGAATTACCAGATGAGACTTATAGGTCATATAGTAACTATGATATTGGGGTCCCATCTGGCGGATCAACCAGCGTCCATCATCCCGGGTAACTGCCGAGCGGCAAGAATCGCATGATGCAACCGTGACTTGACGGTGCCTAATGGCAAATCAAGAGCTGCGGCGATCTCTGGTTGAGTCATGTCATCGACGAAACGCATCAGCAGGATTTCTCGATGAGCATCGGATAACGAAGCCAGCGACTGTTCCATATCATTGCGGTCAGATCCCGTTGCGGCCTGCGGCTCAGCAATCAGCGGCAACTGGTCATCTCCACCACTGGAGCGTTGTCGTTTCTTCCGAGCGGCAATCGAAAAGTTTCGAACGGCGGGATAAAGAAACGTCGTCAGAGCGGCAGTCAGTTCAAAGCCGGGGAACTTACGAGCGAAGTAGCCGAAGGTCTCCTGCAACACATCCAAAGCGTCGTCGTGATGCTCCGTAAATCGCAGGGCCAGCCGCATGGTCCAGTCACGATGACGGAAATACAGAACCTCAAAGGCCCCCGCATCGCCAGCGTTCACGGCGGCGACCAGCTCTTGATCGGTTCGATTGTCGATCGGTGCCGGTGCCATAAATGAACGAGTCCCGGATTCCAGCTTCCAACACCCGCAGTCGTACGAGCCACTACAGATGACGTATGCGAAGTACGTTAGCGGTATTCGATTTCCACAGGAAATCATTGGAAAAATCTGTTCCCGAAAATTCTTTGGGATTCTTTGAACCAATCTGAGAGGTCACTCACTTAACAGATTGTGGAGCAAGAACACGATTGAGCTGCTTTACGCAAATGACATCTGTAAATCCGGGCAATCCAATCATGTTGAATCCTGAAGAACTTGATGATCTTCCTGAACTGCCGTCGGGGCTGGCGTCGGAATTGAAGAGCCGATACGGGCCCGTTCCAGAAATTCCCGAGGCTATTGATCGAGCAATCCTTGCGGATGCTCGGAGGCATCTCCATCAGACAATTCCTGTGAGAGCCAGGTCGAACTGGAGATGGCGACTTGCCGTCATCGGCTCGTCCGTGGCAGCCGCCTGCATGTTGTTCCTGGCCTTTAAGTCACAAGAGCCTCAACAACCGGCAAATGTGGCACACGATCGGGGATCTGAACGAGATCTCGATGGGAACGGACGAGTCGACATTCTGGACGCATTTGCAGTCGCCCGAGAAATCCAAAGTGGACGAAGCCAACCGGAATTCGACATCAACGGCGATGGACGCCTGACTCAGGCTGATGTGAATGAGATTGCTCAACGAGCTGTGACGCTGTAGTGGAACGGTACGACTTTACATTGGCGTAGGATGGGCATTCTTGCCCGTCGAATGAAAGTCGGACAAAAATGTCCAACCTCCAAATTAGACCTTGGCAACGCACTAGCAATAAATCAACCAAAAACAGGACCAACACCATGTCCTCAGAACCATCACTCTATCGATCATGTCAGTCACGCCCCATTCAGATTCCACTCTGCTGGGCGTTGCTGATCGCTTTTGATCTCTGCCTGATGGCTTTCGCAATGGCTCAGGAGCCACAGCAAGGCTCAGCCAATGTCCCAGTGCAAACCGATGAAGTCTCGATCCCCGGCCCGGCGGATGCATCAAAAGACTCCATTCGCTTCGAAGCGATCGATGTCTTTCTGGATTCCGGCGACCTGCCATTAGCGGCCTGGCAACTGGAACTTCGCAGCCTCACACAGAATGTTGAAATTGTGGGGATCGAAGGCGGCGAACATCCGGCATTTAAAGAACCGCCGTACTACGACCCTCGAGCCATGAACAACAACCGAGTCATTCTCGGGGCGTTTAATACCGGCTCTGATAACCAACTTCCCAGCGGTCGCAGTCGAGTGGCCCGAGTCCATGTGCAGATTACCGGATCGGGCGACCGCTTGTGGCATACCGAACTGACAACATCCGCATCGTCGGATGGAAGAAACATCCCCGCAGAACTTTCGATTGCCAAAGCCCAGGGCTGACACATTGCAGATTGCAGATTTTGAATTTCCAAATGCGACTAAGCGAGTTCAATAAGTCAGGAGTTATCAACAGATGAATATTCCACGATCTTTATCGAACGCGATTGGCGTTCTCTTATTCTCCTTCGCCTGCTTGATTCAGGCCGGATGCGGCAGCACGGAACCGGAAAACAGCCCCGCAGCGTCGGCCCCAACGCCGCGCGCTGCGGACTACTTCGGCGCGGAAACTGGAGATTTCGATGAGTCTGGAGCGATGGTTTCAGGAAACGTTGCTTCAAACGAAAGTCGAGCCCGCAGCCTCTCTCCTGTCGTTCGCGGCAACGCTGTCTCGCCGACGGCCAGAGTCACATTCGAACTCATGCCAGGCGAAGAATTGTGGGTGATTGCGAAAGGTGTCGCAACCACTGCTCCGCCTGCAGAAGATCGACCCGGATGTGGCTGCCTGATGGCAAAACTACCTGACGTCGAGAAGGAAGTTCCCGTACCACTGAAGCATACTTCCGTCACCGGAAACATTGACGGCTACATCGCATCTGTCGACGTGACTCAGCAATTTCAGAATCCGTACAGCTCAAAAATTGAAGCCGTCTACGTCTTCCCGCTGCCAGAAAATGCTGCGGTCAACGAATTTGTCATGACAGTCGGTGAACGAAAAATCCGCGGCATCATTCGTGAACGAGAACAAGCCGAGAAGATCTACAACGAAGCTCGATCGCAGGGCCATGTCGCTTCGCTACTGACAGAAGAACGCCCCAACATCTTCACTCAGAAGGTGGCGAACATTGAACCGGGCAAACAGATCGACATCAATATTCGCTACTTCAACACTCTGCGATACGACGACGGTGCCTATGAGTTCGTCTTTCCGATGGTCGTAGGACCTCGCTACAACCCACCAGCCACAAACGATGGCGTCGGCTCTGTTGCTCGCGGTGCTCACAATGCAAGCGGCCAGAACACGGAAGTGCAGTATTTGGCTCCAAACGAACGATCAGGACACGATGTCTCCGTGAGCCTCAACATCAAGGCGGGCGTCAACATTGAGAATGTCCGCTGCGTGAATCATTCGGTCGATATCAAGGAGAGTTCTGAAAGCGAACGACAGATTACGCTGTCTCCTTCAGACTCGATCCCCAACAAAGATTTCGTGCTGAGATATAAAGTCGCCGGTGAGCAGATCAAGACCGCCATGATGACTCACAAGGATGATCATGGTCAGTACTTTACGATGATGCTGTACCCGCCGGCAGAACTGAAACAGGTCCAGCGAAGCCCGATGGAAATGGTTTTCGTGCTGGACTGCTCCGGAAGCATGAATGGTCGACCGCTCGATCAAGCTCGCGCAGCCGTGACACATGCTTTGCAAAAGCTGACTCCGCGAGACACGTTCCAGATCATTGATTTCAGCAATACCGCCTCACAACTTGGGCCAGCACCAATTAACGCTACGCCTGAAAACCTCCGCAACGGACTGGCCTATCTGGCATCCTTGAACGGCAGTGGCGGCACAGAAATGATCGAAGGCCTGAAAGCCGCACTCGACTTTCCTCATGATGAAGGCCGGTATCGCGTCGTCTCGTTCATGACCGACGGCTACATCGGGAACGACGCCGACATTCTGCACGCTGTTGCTCAGAAGACCGGCGACTCACGCATCTTCAGTTTCGGTGTTGGTCAATCTCCCAACCGTTATCTGATGGATCGCATGGCTCTTCTGGGACGAGGCGCTGTGGCTTATCTGAGTCTGAATGATGATCCGGTCCAGATCATGGAACAGTTCCACGAGAGTATCAGCCACCCCGCAATGACCGATCTGAGCATCAACTGGGGCAGTATGAATGTCTCCGATGTGTACCCGCAAATGATTCCCGATCTGATCGTCGGTCGTCCGGTTGTTCTCACCGGTCGATTCACCGGAGAGCCAGGCACCGTGACCGTTAATGGTCGCACTGGCATGCAGCCTGTGTCGTATTCCGTGGCGTTGGATGCTCGCGATGCGAACAAGGAACACAAAGGCATCGGAGCCGTCTGGGCTCGCCTGAAGATCGCCGACCTGATGGCTCAGATTTCACGAACACCAGATCAGACCGAACAAATCCAGCAGTCTGTTCTCAGGACCGCCTTGGATTACAGTCTGATGAGTGCTCTTACGGCTTTCGTTGCTGTTGATTCTATGACGAAGACTGAAGGGGCCTTCGGAACAACCGTGGCGGTGCCCGTTCCTGTGCCTGAAGGAGTCCGCTACGACACAGCGGTTGAGAACTGAGACGTCGTTGCTCTTTAAAGCGTAACGGCGCAAGCCGTCCGGTGAATGCCAGAACAAAAAATCCCGTCGACGGAGCGACGGGCGTACGGTACACCCGTCGCTCCGTCGACGGGATTTACTCCGCGACGTCAGCTATCAACCCTTGCTCTGGCTCTTTATTGGCTGCACAGCTCGCTGCCCAGCCACCGCATTAACTTCCTGCATCTGGCCCCAGCGATAAAGCATGAACCCGAGTACAACACCACACGCAGCCGAAGAGAGAACTGCCGCCGGACTGTGAGTGAACGTTGAATTCTCAGCGGCCGCCTGAGTTGTCAGGACCAGACCAACCGTACTGATCACGAAACCAATCGCGTCGGAGATAATCTCTCGCAGGTTGATGCTGCCTTTGAAAAGAATGACAAGTTTCCCCAGGACCAGTTGCAGAGCAAAGCTGACGACTCCTGCAGACATGAGCCCAAACGCCAACCAGTGGAAGTACGAGAAATTCAGAGACTCGGCGAGCTTGTAGATCGGGCCCAGTAAACCTTCCGAAGCTTTCTTCGCGGACTCATTCTGATCGATCTTTTCAGCCAGTTCACCAACTTTGGCTTCGACCTCTGCCTCTAGCTCTTTTGCTTTCTCGGCAATATCAGTCTTCTTCTCTTCGCTGCCGGGAGCAGCATCAGGCTCAACAGTTTCCACCGGAATCTGTTCCGTCGCTGCTGGTGCCGGAGTTGTTTCTTCCTGGCACAAGCCTGCTGCCGGAACCAGACAAACCACAGCCAAAAATAACAGCGTAAACTTCTTCATCTGCCTGCTTCCAAACACAAAGTGTAAAACCTTTCCGCGATCCCCTTGCACACAAAAAGCGTGCAAGGGACAAGATTCGCTGCGGTCCGCGAAATATTGGAACGTTCTTATGCGTTAGCCTTCAATCGGCCCTTCTTTTCTCGCGCGATCGTAGAGTTCTCGCCAGCGAGGCGTTCCGTCGTTGGGAAACAATCGAGTGTCCGCGCCCGGAGCAAAGTACGGATAGCGATCCGCGTTGGCGGCTGACAACATAAAATTCACGCTGCCATTGTTGGCGGTATACATCCTTTTGCCGTCAGCCCAGGTCGTTTCAATCAGACGCTCAGGCTCCGGCCGTTCTGCCGGTTTATCGACCTTCAGCTTCGCCACCGTGTCGCGATTAATCTCATATCCCAGACCCGGACGATCCGGAACAACAGCGTGCCCATTCTTCAGCAGAATTGGTTCCACTAGCATGTCGGTTTCGAACAACTGATGACAATTTACAGCCGGCCAGATCGCCTGCTTGAGTACTCCTCCGAAGTGCAGCGAATGAGCGGCCGTCAGTCCGCTGCCAACCAGTTGCAGCCACAACGGGAACCGAGTCTCCTCACAGAACCGTCCCGTTCGCATCAACTTCGTCGCACCACCTCCGGCAACAAAGCCGTCACAACATCGAGTCTGCGCGCAGGTTTCGGGGTCAGGAGTTCCATAATGAATCGCGACTTTCACATGAGTGGAATTCGTGATTTTGCGATTGCCGTCGACGTCTTCCTGGGGAATCGGGCCTTCGAAGATATCGACCTGCGGATATTTGCCAAGCCGCTCCAGAATCGGAAGCCCCTGTTCCGCAGTTCGCAGAGTATCGTTGAAGTCCATGTCGATCTTGAACTCAGGCGGTACAACCTTGCAGGCTTCGTCGACCTGCTGAAACACATCAAACCACGGACGACCTTTGGTCTTGTAGGACATGTAACCCAATCGCATCGCTTCGTTGCATTCGGAAACCATGTCAGCGGCCGACGTATCAATATTCCACCACGACAACGGTGTTGTGTCATGGACCTTTTCGCCGAGCAGCGAATGCACCGGAACTTCTGCGGCACGTCCAACGGCGTCAAACAACGCCATTTGCAGACCTGCTCCCAAAGTATCATCCCACATAACGTCGATTGCACTGCGACCGATCACACGAGGAATCGCTTCATCCGGAGTTGCTCCCCAGGTGTAGTACAGCAGTGTCTCGCCGGTTCCCGTGACGCCGCATTTGAGAGTCACATCGCAGATCTCCGAATAGCGCCAATGAGGAATCTCGCGATCCATATTGCGGCGCGGAGTTGGGCGAAACTCCAGCTTGACGGTCGTGCGCTTGATATCTGTGATCTCAAAATGCTTTTCAGCCGCCACCGCCCCTACTGCACGCAGTGTGCTGCGACTGAATCCAGAGAACGCAAATAACCCGGCCACACCAGCCGACTTCTTCAAAAACGCGCGTCGAGCAGAAACCATGAGATGCTCCTGAGGGCAGAATGGAGAGCAAAAAAGCGGAGAGAGTTGAGGTGGGAAGAATCGTCGCTGGGGATTAATCACGTCGACGACTCTGTCGGATCAGTATGACTTCCTCAGACCGGAAAGAAAACTGATAACACACGGCTTATGTAGGTCCTGCCTGCCGGGCAGGATTTTCGCACCTCACTGCGCCCTCAACCATTCTCAAAGTGTTCCTCACACCGGGTCAATGGAACAATCTTAATCTTCATCTTACCCTTAATCATAATCTCCGTGGTCTTCATCTGTTCTCAACTTACAACCGTCTGCCTTCATCCCTCATATAGCGGCCTCATGGATGCTCTTCAAAGATCGCTGAAGCTGCTAACAACACTGCTGATCATCAAGATCATCGTGGCCGTGTTGCTCAGCTACCGCGACTACATGCCACCGAATTTTCATCGAGGCTTTCTGATCGATCGAGACCCATATTTCTTTGGAAGCTATCAGTGGGCGTTTTATGTCCACGTGACGTCCGGGCCACTGTCATTGATTCTGGGACTGATTCTGCTCAACAAGAGTGCTCGTCTGCGTTTTCCGAAATGGCATCGCAATCTGGGACGCATTCAGACAGCCAATGTTCTGCTGTTTGTCGCACCCAGTGGACTCTGGATGTCGCGCTACGCGGAGTCAGGCCTTGTGGCCGGTCTTGGCTTCGGCACGCTTTCGATCGTGACCGGGCTGAGTGTGGCGTTGGGATGGCGAACCGCTGTGCAGAGACGTTTTCAAGCTCATCAAATCTGGATGGAACGCTGTTTTGCTCTGCTCTGTTCGGCCGTTGTTCTCCGCTTCATTGGCGGAGCGTCAACTCTGGCGAACATCGACTGGCCCTGGATCTATCCACTCTCAGCATGGATCAGCTGGCTGCTGCCACTGGCGGGTTACGAGCTCTGGCGTGTTATTCAACGCAGCTACTTGACCACTCCGCAAATCATCACCGTCGAATCACGCAAGGATCTCGTTCACAACGCGACCTGCGACGTCCGTTAGCCGATAATCGCGACCGGAATGACGGAACGTCAGACGCTCGTGATCCAAACCCATCAGATGCAGGATCGTCGCGTGGAAGTCATGCACGTGGACAACGTCCTTGGCGACATCGATGCCATACTCGTCAGATTCGCCCCAGGTCATTCCGGGCTTCACACCAGCACCAGCGAGCCATGATGAAAATACCCAGTGATGATGTTCGCGTCCTGCAGCTCCGGCGGCCGAATTGAAAGGCGTGCGACCAAATTCTGTGGTCCAGACAACCAGAGTATCCTCCAGCATTCCACGCTGCTTCAGATCCTTCAGCAACCCGGCAATCGGCTGATCAATATTCTTCGCCAGCGGAGCATGAGTCATCATGTCGCCGTGAGCATCCCAGTTGCCGGACGAACCGACATCAATCAATTCGACAAACCGAACACCTCGTTCCGCCAGTCGGCGAGCAACCAGGCACTGCCACGCGAAACCGTTTGTACTTCCACGCGGCAACCCGTACATCTCAAGCGTCGCATCGTCTTCTTTCGACAGATCAAACACCTCCGGCATCTCCGCCTGCATGCCAAACGCCGTTTCAAATGACTTCATACGAGCTGTCAGCAGGGGATCATTCGGACGAGCCGCCAGATGTTTTTGATTCATCCGAGCCATCGCGGCCAGCTCCATCTCCTGCAGTCGGCTGCTTGGGGCACGTCGCTGAATGTTGGCGACCGGTTCCGCTCCCGGCAAAACCAGCGTCCCCTGATGTGCGCCGGGAAGAAAATCGCTGCCCCAGACCTGACCACCTGCATACGGTGAATGCGGTGCAATGACGACGAACGATGGCAGGTTGCGATTGACCGTACCCAGCCCATAGCTAAGCCATGATCCTATGCTGGGACGAGCAAACGTAAACGATCCGGTATGAATCCCCAGCGTCGCTTCGTAGTGATTGGTGTGGTCCGATTTCATCGATCGAATCACACACAGATCGTCGACACATTCGGCCATATGAGGAAACAAGTCGCTGACTTCGATGCCGCTCTGGCCGCGTGGTTTGAATTCCCACTGAGGCCGCTTGAGGAACATACTGAAGTCCCCTTTGCGTCCCTGAAACTCATTGACCGGAATCGTTTTTCCGGCATCCGCGAACAGTTTCGGCTTCGGGTCCCACGAATCGACGTGAGAAACTCCGCCACTCATATAGAGGAAGATGACTCGCTTGGCCTTCGCAGGAAAATGAGACGGCTTCGGAGCGAGCGGGTCGCTCGCATTACCCGTCGCTTCATCCGCCAGCAATTGCGAAACAAGCCCCGGAAACAAAATCGACCCGCCAACCATGGAACGCAGAACACCACGGCGAGATTGTTCGGGATGGATGGGAGTTGTCATGGGATGGGCTCAAGAAGTCAGGGTTCGAGGTTTTCAGTGAATCGCACACACGCCACCGGGCCTGCCCCGGTGGTTCAACGGCCTTTGCACCACTCTAGCAGTACAGACATCCTCGGGTTCGAATTCACAAAAAGAACAGTGGTGCAGAAGCCGTTAGACCACCGGGGCAGGCCCGGTGGCGGATGCTGATCACTCTCCAAGAATCCTCGTCCCCTACTTCACGACAAAATTCACCATTCGCCCCGGCACTGCGACGACCTTCACAACCGTCTTACCTTCCAGATTCTTCTGGACCTGTTCATCCGCACGAGCGGCCGCTTCGAGAGCTGCAGCGTCGCTGTTCGCGGGCACGACGATCTTGGATCGCAGCTTACCGTTGAACTGAACAGGGACCTCCACAGAATCCTCAACCAACAACGCCGGGTCGTATGTCGGCCATGGTTCATAGGCCAGAGTATTCGGATGACCGAGCACATTCCAGAGTTCTTCCGCAATATGCGGCGCAAAGGGGCTCAGTAGCTGCACGAACTGAGACAAGACTACCTTTGGACGAGCTTCCTGGCTCGACATAAAGTTGGAGAATTCCATCATGCGACTAATCGCCGTATTGAATGACAAACGATCGATGTCATCGGTCACAGCCTTAATCGTCTTGTGGAGAACTCGCAGTTGTTCGTCCGTCGGAGCGACATCAACAACCGCGTCCGCCAGCTTCACCGTCTCCGCGCGTTCGTCAACGATCATTCGCCAGACGCGGCCGAGGAATCGATAGACGCCTTCGACACCGCTCATCTGCCACGGCTTGGTTTGTTCCAGCGGTCCCATGAACATTTCGTAGAGACGCAGTGAATCTGCACCGTAGTCCTTCACGACTTCATCCGGGTTGATGACGTTGCCGCGAGACTTGGACATCTTCTCGGCTTTGCCATTTTCATCCGGCTCACCCAAAATCATGCCCTGATTCACCAGCTTCTGAAACGGTTCCGGAGTGCTCACGTGGCCGCGATCGAACAGCACCTTGTGCCAGAAGCGTGAATACAACAGATGCAGCACCGCGTGTTCCGCGCCGCCGATGTAGAGGTCGACAGGCAGCCAGTATTTTTCTTTCGCCGGGTCGATGAAATTGGTTGAGTTCTTGTTGTCGCAGAAACGCAGGTAGTACCAGCAGCTTCCGGCCCATTGAGGCATGCTGTTGGTTTCTCGCTTGAGCTTGACACCGTCCGTGTCGGTCTTGAACAACCATTCCTGAGTCGCCTTGGCCAGCATCGGCTCGGGCGTGCCGGTTGGCTTGAAGTCTTCCATGTGAGGATGCAACACAGGAAGTGATTCCGCGGTGTCGGCTCGCATCAGGCCAGTTGGGTTGCCATCCGCATCCAGCTCATGCCAGATCGGAAACGGCTCACCCCAATATCGCTGACGACTAAACAGCCAATCGCGCAGACGATAGTTGACGGCTTCTTTGCCGAGACCTGCGGCTTCGAGATCCTTTGTGATTTGAGCTTTGAAATCTGACGTCGGCAAACCGTCGTACTTGCCGGAGTTGACTGCGAAGCCAGTGTCAGTGAACGGCAGCTCCTGTTCCAATGAATTTGTTTCACGCGAAGGCGCGGAGTCGCGAAGAGTCCCATCCGGATCTGTTTGATTGTCCTTCGCGACTTCGCGACTTCGCGTGAGACTTGCTTCAGATTGCACAACACGGATGATCGGAATCCCGAAGGTCTTTGCGAATTCATAGTCGCGTTCATCATGCGCGGGCACCGCCATGATGGCTCCGGTGCCGTAGCTGATGAGAACATAGTCCGCGATCCAGACGGGAACCTTTTCGCCGTTGACCGGATTGATTGCGTGGCCGCCAGTGAAGACACCTGTTTTGTCTTTCGCAAGGTCGGTACGATCAAGATCGCTCTTCAACGATGCCTTTGTGCGATACTCATCAACCGCCGCCTTCTGTTCCGACGTCGTGATCGTGTCGACAAGCGGATGCTCCGGCGCGAGAACCATGTAGGTCACGCCAAAGAGCGTGTCAGGGCGAGTTGTGTAGACGCGGATGGAAGAAGGGGTTTCGGTTTGAGGTTTTCCGTTTTCGGAGGGTACAATTTTGAAATCCACTTCCGCGCCGACGCTTCGACCAATCCAGTTCCGCTGCATCAGCTTAATCGCTTCGGACCATGTCAGCGGATCGAGCTCATTCGCGAGACGATCGCCATACGCCGTAATGCGCAGCATCCATTGTTTGAGTGGCATGCGGACAACCGGATGGCTGCCTCGCTCGCTCTTGCCGTCGATGATTTCTTCATTCGCCAGAACCGTGCCAAGGGCAGGGCACCAGTTCACCGGCGCGTCGGAGACGTAGGCGAGTCGATGCTTGTCCTGGTAACGGCGCACGGCTTCGGCGCCCGACGTTTTCACATCGGACGGAATCGGCAGCTCATTAATCGGCCGACCTTTGCCTTTTCGCTTCACACCATCGGGGCCCGTCCATTCATATTCCGAGTCATACCATGTGTCGAAGATCTGCAGAAAGATCCACTGCGTCCAACGGTAATAATCCGGATCAGTCGTCGCGAGTTCTCGCTCCCAGTCGTAGCTGAAGCCGAGCATCTTTAACTGACGTTTAAACGTCGCAATGTTCTGATTCGTCGTTTCGCGAGGGTGTGTGCCTGTCTTGACCGCGTGCTCTTCCGCTGGAAGTCCGAATGCATCCCAACCCATTGGATGCAGAACATTCAAGCCCTTCATCCGCGAGTAACGGCAGACAATATCCGTCGCGGTGTAACCTTCCGGATGCCCCACATGCAATCCGCTGCCGGAGGGGTACGGGAACATGTCGAGCACATACAGTTTCTTCTTTTCCGAAACAGCGTCCTCGGTCCGGAAGGTCTGGTTTTCGTCCCAGTATTGCTGCCAGCGGGATTCAACGGGTTTGAAGTCGTAACGGGGCATGGGGGAAGGTTTTCGGTGTTCAGTGTTCGGTTTTCAGACAATCGCGATCGGCGGGACACCAAAGGGTGAGCCCCTGATGTGCCGGGCGACGAGCAAATCCCGTCGGCGGAGCGACGGGGCTACGGTAATTCCCAGAAGTCTATTGAACCGCATCGGCGATGCAACAGGGTCCATATTTTCACGATTCCCGGAATGGTCTATCCTTCGTCCAGATCGCAGACACTGTGCCAAGGAAAATGCCATGAGCTACAAACAACTTTTCCTCCTGATTCTGACAATTTGGTCCGCAGAACTGTGCACGAGGCTGCTGTTTGATGCACTCCTGAAGCCACAAATGGAGTATCGCACTTACTATCTCGAAACCGACAAATATGGTCGATTTCTGGGCGAAGACATCAACGAAGAGGTCGGTGACCGAGGCTGGCAACTGGTCTCCGCAGTCCCAAATCCGCATAACAAAGAAGAAATGATCCTCTTCTTCCAAAGACGGATCCTGTAACGGCAACTCACCCGACACTGGACCGTGAACGCCAGTTGCGGTACGAATGCGGCATTCTTCCGTAGTTTGCCTCAGAAAGTGTCATCTTATGTCGGCCAGCGCGATTTCGCCTTCTGCTTCTTCAAAACTCATTACGCACGCATTCAAGCAGCGACTGAAAAGCATCGTCGGAACTGAACGACTGCTGGATGCTCCGGATGAGCTGGTCGTTTACGAATGCGACGGCTACGTCGTCGAAAAGAACTCGCCAGACATCGTCGTGTTCCCGGTGAACAGTGATGAAGTCGTCCGGATCGTTCGTGAATGCAATCAGTTTGGCGTTCCGTTTGTCGCGCGAGGAGCCGGAACTAGTCTGGCCGGAGGATGCCTGCCCGTCGGTGGCGGTGTCATGATTGCTCTGGCCAAGATGAATCGTATTCTGGAAATCAATCAACGCGATCGCTACGCCGTCGTTGAACCCGGCTGCGTGAATGTCCGACTGACCAGAGCACTTGCCGGCAGCGGCTTTCATTACGCTCCTGATCCCAGCAGTCAGGGAGCCTGTACGATTGGAGGCAATGTCGCTACCAACTCCGGCGGCCCTCATACTTTGAAATATGGCGTGACCGTCAATCATGTGCTCGGTGTCGAATTTGTCAGCTCAGACGGTCAACTGATTCAATTTGGTGGTCCCTGTGGTCGTGGCAATGAATTCGATCTGACAGGCTTGTTCGTCGGCAGCGAAGGCACGTTCGGCGTTGTCACAAAAGTGTGGGTCAAAATCACACGAGACCCTGCGGCCTGCCGCACGATGCTCGGTATCTTCAATACCGTTGCTGATGCGACTCAAGCCATTAGCAGCATCATCGGCGCCGGCATTATCCCTGCCGCACTGGAAATGATGGATCAGGGAATCATCGGTGCTTTGGAAGAAGCCTTCTCATTTGGGTTCCCGTTAGACGCAGGAGCAGTCCTGATTATCGAAGTCGATGGGCTCGACTGCGTTGTCGAAGACGAGGCGGTGACAATCATCGATCTTTGCATGCAAGCCGGTGCCAGAGAAGTGAAGCGTTCGAAAACCGAGGAGGAACGCCTGATGCTATGGAAGTGCCGCAAGCAGGCCTTCGGAGCCATCGGTCGTCTGGCTCCAAGCTGTTGTACTCAAGATGGCGTGG
>Ga0255094_1000029_pt1 | contig 85385 bp, 56 predicted proteins | sample Colum_Law_RepB_8_2_FD_188434 | JGI IMG/M metagenome (GOLD analysis project Ga0255094, IMG submission 188434) | Freshwater microbial communities from Columbia River, Oregon, United States - Colum_Law_RepB_8d | ecosystem: Environmental > Aquatic > Freshwater > River | place: USA: Oregon...
CCTCCGGGGGGCGGCCCGGGATTTGGGGGAGGTCCCGGGTTTGGCGGTGGTCAAGGTGGCGGCGGAGCCGAAGAGATGATGAATCGCCTGATCGCCATGGATGCGAACAAGAACGGAAAGCTCGAAAAGGATGAAGTTCCCGAGCGTATGCAGTCCATGTTCACTCGCGCTGACAAGAATGAAGACGGTGCGATTGATAAAGAAGAAATGACCGCGATGGCTCGCGAACGATCCGGCGGTCAAGGAGCTGGTTTTGGCGGTGGACCGGGAGGTTTCGGCGGTCGTGAGTTCCTGGCTCAGATGATGGAACGTGCCGATGCCGACAAAGACGGCAAGTTGAGCGGCAATGAGATCCCGCTGTTTATGCGTGAACGTCTCGAGCAGACCGATACCAACAAAGACGGCGCACTGGACAAGGCCGAACTTGAAGCCGCAGCAGCTCGCATGAGCGAAGGTCGCGGACAGGGACGAGGCAAACGTCCTCCTGTTGAAGGCGAAGACGAGCCAAAGAGTGAAGAGAAGAAGTCCGAGTAAGCAGCCCGATAGACTTCTCAGCATGAAAGCCCGACACCTCAAAGTGCCGGGCTTTTTTTTCGACTTCGTTGACTGGCGAGCGGCAGGGCGTCAGCCCTCCGAGTACACCCTCACCCTGCGCTTCATGCGATTCCGCCTATCGTGATTCCCATGACACCTCACCACATTGTGATCCCGTGGGAGTTGTCTAACTGCATGGCACCGGGGTCAGTGCGTGGTCGCTACAAAGAGACATCGATATTAGCAAACGCCTGATCCGCGACTCAGTTGCATTGGATTGCTACCGTGAATGTCACTGATGATGGCAGGCATCTGTTTACGGGATAAAGACGCGGTCGATATCATGACTCACCGGACAGCCGCTCGGTGCCGAGGCGAGCCCAGTAAAAAATGCAACGACTTCCCCAAAAGTGCCGCCAATGGTGAACATTTTGGGCGACGACAGATGTGGCCTACTAACTCGATGAACTTATCCGTGTCATCCATAGCTTTGATGCATAACGACCGCCATCAGCGGATGGCGTGAGAAGAGTATCCACATCAAGACGCGAACGACCGCCATTCCGCTGCATGGCCATGTTCGCTTTGCGATTCTTTGCGATTGGCCACTCTACGTTCAAAACGTTTGGTCGCAGCACACTGAAATCAATCGCTCAACAGAGATCAAATTACGACCCGAACTTTGCGATGACAAGTCCAGTCTGTGAACGACCACAGAGGATCCTGAAGACTCTCCGATGCCGCATCAACGCCGCCTGGGCCACCTGCGATCCCTCTGAGAACCAGCGTTTTTTCCGTATACTCGAATGACAGTCGACCCGCCCCGATTGAAATCCCTGTCGACTCCAGCAACTCGTGGGACCTAAGACCAACAACCCCGGCCGCCGCAGCGATGTCCTCCGCCAATACCGCGTTGGCATTCGATGGATGAAGCCGTTCCTGCGGCGACGATTGAAGCCGAAGCCTGAATCGTAGTCAAACGGCTCGGCGCGGCCGATGTTAGCCTCGTGTACGAGACGTCCAGGTGATGGCGGGACACGAGGCCGCCCGCGATCAGCTCACGCACCGCCCATCATCGACTCCAACTTCGCGAAGCACACCGGGCAGATCCCGTGGCTGAACAACGCGTCGGAGTGAGCCGAGATGTACTGCTCCAACTGCTGCCAACTCTGGTCGTCGTCACGGATCTTCTTGCAGTAGCTGCAGATCGGAATGATGCCCCGCAGTTGCTTGAGTTGACTTTCGAGATGGAGACGAAGTTCTTCCTGCGCCTTAGCGAGCTGCTCGGCCGCGCGACGTCGCTCCGTGATGTCGGTAACGAACACGGTCACGCCTCTGATATGACCGGCATCGTCGTACAGCGGCGAGTAGCGGTTCTCCCAAAAACTGCGCTGCAGGTCAGGGTCGCCGTACTCTTCCTCCATGAGGATGTTCTCGCCTGACAGCGCGGCATCGAAGTTCGCCTTCGCATGCTGCCGGTCCGTGTCATCATAGATGACGTCCAGTATGCAGGTGCCGATTTCGATAGTGGCGCCCCAGATTCGCTGCATCGTCTGCGCGTGGGCCCGCGCGAACGACGTGTAGCGATACGCGTGGTCGAGCGAAAAGAAGATCACGCCGTGCGGGCTTTCGAGAATGTTCTGCAGGAGCAGCAACTGTTGCTTGTTGCGGACGAGCTCCTCAAGGGCCTCTTCATGCGAAAGTTGCATTCGGTACCTCATGTTCTGATGTAGCTGCCTGGCATCGCCACGTGCCGGTTGCCAGAGCATACGCTGGAGCGGAGTAGCGGTCCAGCGAAAGACAGCGTACCGCTCGGCCCTGCCCGCGACGCGAGCGCGCCCATCGAGCGCATTAATGGCGCCGCAGATGTCTAGCAGCGTAAGAGTCGGAAACTCGTACTTGTACTCGATTCAGGTCTCTGCCACGTTCCGCGGAATTGACTGAGCCGCTATCTGCCACCGTTTGCACGTTGCTTACCTTCTGCTCAGCGGAAACATCGTCAACATCGAGTCTCTGGTAATCGAAAGCAGGCTCGTTCTGCAAAGTCCTTTCAAATGCCAGTATCCGCCCGCCTGTTGATCCAAGGTAAGCATCCACGGAAACGCTCCGTCTAAGGCACAAACAAGAGCGTCTGATTCGCCTGAGAGATCGTATTCAACAACGCACGTCGGAAGGATGATCCCAGTTCCGAGTGGCTCAATGCGTAACACTCACTCCATCCTCACTTGCAGAACGACGGCAATCACCCGGTTGGCGCGAGTGACATGGTAAAGTGAGATTGGCACCGCCGCCAACTCGGTGTGCATTGCTTTGTTATACGCTGATGCCTAGATTAGTGGAGAAGTACTGTCGCCAGTAGTCTCGTGCGATACTGGCTTCGTTGTCGAAGAATATTGTAGTGCCATCAACAAGAGTCATCTTAAGCCTTGACACGTCGAATTCCCGGCTGAAGTCAGAGGAGAATGCTCCGCCGTGTTTGTCTGCGGAAACGACGATTGGTGTGTACATCGTGATTGATCGGTGTTTTGTTCCGTTAGCAATGTCCTGCAGGTAGCCCATAGCCGCACACTGGCTCTTGACGAACGCTTGAAAATCCTTCTTCTTGGGGTGCTTGCTCGATACGACTGGGAACTCATTGTAAACCCAGTCACAGAGCGACCATCCGAGCATTGCTGCAAACACCGCCTTGCTGGTTGATGTTAAGTCTGACTGACATTCAACGACACTGTCATTGAATGCGACGAACAGATCTGCAGAGGTCTTGATGTCAAATGAGAAGTTCATTTTGTTGTTTGCGTATAACAATAATAATTCTCCGGCGATTTGAGGCGGTAATCTGCGAGTTCCAGGATTATCACCGCTTAAGATGTCAGCTTAGGGGCAATCGGGGGTGTCGTCAATGTGCCCCTTCCTACACCCTGATAATGCGGCAAAAAACCCGCGTAGACCTTCGATCGAATGATTTGCAGATGAATGTGCGGCATTCAGGTGGAGTCGACAAACGGGGATGCTGAGTGCCGTTCGAACGAGGCATTGGGGCGGTAGATGTCAGATCTGAAATTTCAGATTTGAAGTCGTAAATTCTGTGACCCCAGCTTTCAACTGAAAACTGCCCTCAGGAACAGTCCCAAGTTAACTTCCGGATGTTTGCGTGCCTTGTAATCCCAACCCGAAACTTCAGTGAGGAATTTTGCACAGCAACTTGATCCCTCGCTGATGCTTCGGGTTGGGATAGACGGAACTTGTTTCGGGATTGTCCCGCCGTCAGTTCGCCTTCAAACCATTTTCTGCCACAGCATCGACCGTAGCGCGGCCGAGAAAGCTGAGCAGGGGAATAAACAGCGTTGTGCCGCTGCCAATGTCATCAGACAGAACGGAATCACTCACCTTCAAATGAGTCACCCCGACGCCGATGGGGCCGCGAGTGGAATCGAAGGGGATCCATTTTCCATCCACAAACGCTTCCGTCCACATGTGCGGCATAAAGGCCGAAGGATTTGGTACGTAAATGAAGCCGACGGCAACTCGCGACGGAATCCCCTGACAACGCATCAGCGCGCTCAGCAGAACAGCGTGTTCCGTGCAGTCACCGCGCATGGTTTTCAGGATCTCAGAAGCCGGCTGCATTGAGGTCGAAAACGGTGAAACTCGCACATGCTTCCAGACATATTGCGTAAGCCGTTTACACTTGTCGATGGGAACCGAAGTCGCTCCGGCGGCGATAATACCCATTCGCTTCAGGTCTTCATTCTCCGTCGTCATCCAGCGAGATGACGATGTATAACCGGGATCAATGTACGGTTTGCGAGGATTGGTGATCGACTCCAGGTTTCCAGCCTCAGGTATAACAGGCCGCAGTAACGTAACCAGAAGTTCGTTCGAAGCGACCTGCTCAACCGTCTGGAACTCGGACGTTGGCAGATCAATCTGTTCGGATTTTCCAACAGTGACTTTCAGGCTCAGAGACGGACTGCGTTCGAGGTTTGTCAGAGTCCGCTTCACTGGCAGCACACTGCGAAACTGCAGATCCAGGGAATCCATGCTGTCCTGCCCGAGCGCATCCGCGGCGTCGGTTCGGTCCAGTCGCAAGGTTTGTCCAATGAGCGGCTGCTCGATGCGAATCGGCATTAGTTCGGAGTCGTAGTAGATCGACGACTTCATCTCGGGATTATTCGTAGGCCAATAGTCAAAACGTGTGACGGCGATCGTTGTGCCATCAGAAAGCTGCAGAGACTGAGTTTTCCCGCGTTCGATTTCGACGTCGACAATAGCGGCTGTTTCGGGAAAGAACACAGCGCTCGTCCACAGTCGTTGAGTTCCCGTGGATGCAGCGGGTAACCAGGCCGGGAAAATCGCCGATCTCGGCTGGACGATGGAGTTAAGCATTTCCCGGCGAACCGATCCGCCAACATTCTCCGTCAATTCAAACGCGGACTTTTCCGCAAGCCATCGACCGGAACGTTCTATCGCCGCGCCATCGGCACCGGTGCGACGAAGAGACCAGCTCTGAAGAACTCCGTCGGCTGTTTCGATGGTTTCCAAATGAGCGGAGACAGAGAGATCTGTCCCGAAGCGCCGAAGCTTCAGGCGAGTATCCCGGATGCGTCGAACGGAAGTGGACACATCAGCGGAAGTGCGGGCAGAGCCATTTATCGGAGTGGTCGTCAGCGATTCGTAGCCCACGGCTTTGCCATCGAATTCAATGCGGTACCAGTGCTGCTGATTCTGTGTGGCAGCTTTTTTCTCGAGCGCGCCCGGAGTTCTTGCGATTAATCGCGGTGTTTGGGCGCAAAGGCTGTCGGGGCTGCCGAACAGCCAGAGCAAAGTCATCAGGATGAATCCCCATTGGTGTTTCATGTTTAACAGTATCACAGATTCTTACGTCGGAAGCAGCAGCAGAATCTGCAACGAATTTGGCGGTTATGCGGCTGCAATTGGGGGTCAACGGACACCTTGCCGGGGCGGCACAGTTTCTCCGGACGGCATGTTCGTGTTTAAAAATGGAGGCTTACCTGCAAAATCGTCGTTTCGTCTAAATCCCGGCTCCCCATCGTGAGTTGAGTGCTAGGTTTCGGCAGACTGGCTGAACGCGTCAAAAAACTATTCTGCGCCGGAATCATGTCATGAGTTTTCTGAAGAACTTTCTGAAGTCCAACTACCGTGATGGCGAAGCGACCCATGGTGTCAGCAGCTTTCGCAATTTGTCAGAAGCGGAGCTGGATGCGCACATGAGCATCGCTCGTTACGGCGACTTCACGCTCACTGACGCAGTCAGGCCGTCTTATAACCTTGAGGTCATTCCGCGGACGGGCTTCCGTCATGAGTGGTATGTTGATCAGGATTCCGGAGCTCGCATTCCGGTCCTGATGTCTTCTGTGACTCGCGAAAAGCTGTTCGACACGTTTCTGTCACTGCTTGATCCGCTGGGTGAAACGGTCGACGTCGTTCTGGAAACCAGTCACGACAAAAACAACGGGCAGCATACAGATCTGTACCGAGAACAAATTGATATGCCGGTGCTGCAAAGCATTCTGTATGACTTTGAAGACCTGCTGATGGACGACGGGTGCTGTGGCATTGCCATCCTGAATCCTCGAAAGCCAATGGAAGTTCAGCTCGATGAACACAAACTGCTGTTTGTGTATGGCCGTGAGAACGGTGACTACGAGCGAGCTTTCAAAGATAATCAGATCGCACGAATTGAAGACCTGCGATTTGTGACCGAAGCCGAACATGTGCATTCTTCAAGCGACGAATTCCAACAGCGGTTTGAACAATTGTGTTACCAGCTGGGTATTGAGAACTGATCGTCGCTGTTTCCAGGTTTTATGACCAGTGAATGGGAGGTTCAGATGAAGTGGTCCCCCCCACGCATCGAACACTGCCGTTGGCCTCAGGGCCGTATGAATTTCCAACGACAGTTTCTGCTGCTGACCGTTTGCGCGGGAGCCATGACTGGCTGCGCGTCCATACCGGCGATGCGCCCCGCGAACAGCGATATCTCTACCGCTGCAAACTCTGCACCGCCAGAGTTTGATGTCGTTCCGCCGACTGTTGCTCAGAATCCGGCGGTTCCTCAGACCCCGTCTGTTGCTGCAGCACCCCAGCAGAAGCCAACGACATCGGGAAGTCTCACAGCTCCGCTTCCCGTAGATCAGGGATCTCGCGTTGCCAAAGAGATGCCCGCAGAAGCTCCAGCGGTCGCTTCGACCACTCCGAAGACTTCAAATACTCCAACAACCTCAAGCCCTCCAGCAACTTCAAACAGTCCAACAACTCTGGCTGAGAGCAAACCTGTTCAAGCTGAAGTGAAGACTACGGAGCCGCAAAAATCCGGCAGTGAACCGTCGAAGCCTGTCAATGAAACAGCGCGTGTGGCCCTGAACGAACCCGCGAAAGATTCCGCATCAGCGGCTGCGCCAGTGATGCAGAAGCCGGTGACTCCGGAACCAGCGCAGACTGCTCCGAAAACTCCCTCCGGCGTGCTCGTAAGTCCGCCCAAGCCGTTTGCCTGGGAGACTGCGGGCAAGAGCACTGGTCAGCGTGCGTTTCAGATCGCATCGCCCGGCGAAGACGGGTATCGAACTTTGGTTGTCGGCAGCGTCGGCGGAAACGATCCGTTGGCTCTTGAGTTGGTCGATCGACTGGCTCGACGACTGCACGATGACAGTGTGATCCTTGGTGGTTACGACTGTACGATCATCCGAACACTGAATCCGGACGGTGAGGCGACTCAGCGATTTCTGAATCAGAAGGGTGAGTATATCAATGCGATGTTTCCGAAGGCCGGCGACAAATCGAATGCGAGCCCTGTTGCGGAAGTGGACTTCTTTTTGAAGCAGCTTCAAAAAGTGCAGCCGCAACGAGTTGTCCATGTGCGTACCGTGCCGGGTAAATCCGGAATTGTCGCTGCGAGTCAGAGTTGTGAGTCCGTCGGCAAGGAAATTGCCGAGTGGCTCAACTTCAAACTGATCAGCCTGCCAGGTCAAAAGACGTCTGAAGGGTCGTTGGAGCGTTACGTCTCAACCTCCGGAAGTTCAGACATGCTGACGATTGGGATTCCCGATTCGACGCCGCGCGGCGAGCTTTGGGATCTTTACGGCGACACGTTGATGAATCTACTTCTGCGAGACGACATGGCGACTCGTGAATTGGCCCGTCAACAGCCTCAGCCTGCGTCCGCGGACCGCCGTAATCAAAGTCCTTGATCGCGTCTTTGAGCCCGAAGCGCTAGCCGAGCTCTGATCCGCGTCGTAGTGCCGACCTCAGACGGCGTGAATGCTGACTGAATTGTTTAACGGCAAGCCGCAGGCGTCGTTGATCGATTTCGCCGTCGCCTTGCCGTTAAACGAAATCGCTCAGTACGGGGCGAAATGAACACCCCGCGAACGCCGCAGGATCGGTGCAAAGCAGAACGATTCTGGCACCCGTTTCAGGGTGCAATCGCAGGATTCGACGCGAACCGGTTGTGGCGCTGCGCTGACCACCGACTACCGTCTTAAACCACTTCGCGGTGAATCGCAGCGATCAACGTTTCCTTAGAGGCTTGTGTACTTGATTTCGCGCAGAGCCGCAAAATGCCCTTCTGTCGTTCGCCTGTGCCAACATCCGGAGAAAAAGAGCCGGAAGAGTTTGAATGCCGACGTTTAACAGTTCTGAGACCTCTGGAAACATGTCCATCGGAACTCCATACTGGCGATGTTTTCCCGTGCTTTGCAGGTCTGGAGAGGATTCAGTCCAATCCTGTGAACATTCCGGGAGAAGATTTCTTAACTTGGGCGTCATTAACTCACGGAGACTCGCCTGAGTTCCACTCGCTCGAAGGTCGCTGGTGTACTAGACTTCCGAGACGGCGGTATGCTGGTTTCCGGATCGGAAGCCAGCATTCTGCTGGAAGAAGCAAGCCTCTAATACTCGAACACTGAGTTCTCGCTATGTCGTTGCCAACGTGTCCATCATGCGGCCAGTCTGTCCTTGAAGACAACCCGGTGGATTGCCCGTTTTGTGGGGCCGCAATGGATGGTTCGCGGGGAGCCAAGAATACTCCTCGCCCTAAAGCAGGCCCCGTGGTTAACCGCCCGGGTGCTCGGAAGATTCCCGAAAAGCCTGCAACGCCCGCTGCTCCCGTGGCCGAGTCGGCAACGCCTGCACCGGAAGCTCCCAAGCCGGCCGCTCGTCCGGCCGGTGGTCCGCGAGGCAGCAGGCCGGTCGTGGATGAAGATGATCCGTTTGGCGTTGGGATGAGCAGTGCGGCGTCTCAGGCGATACAGGCCACGGCAAAACCAGAAAAGGGACGATTGCTGAAAGTCGTCTGCCCGATGTGTGAACAGGTCGGGTTCGTGCCGAAAAATGCGGTCGGCAAATCCGTGAAGTGCGCGAATGAAAAGTGCATGGTGCCGATCTTTACGGCTCACGATCCTAGCGAGCAGGGAACGGATCGGAAGCCGGTTCGAATGTCCGACGAGGCCGAAGCGGCTCGTCGCGCGGCCGATGCTGCGAAGCCTAAAAAACGAAATCCGATGGTCGTCTACGGTATCGTGGGCGGTATCCTGCTGTTACTCACATTGGCGTTGATACCGCTGTTGAACAAGCCACCGGATCCCAGTGGTCTCGACAAGCCCGTAGTGATCAAAGATTTTGGTCCAACGGACGATGAGATTGAACAAGAGAATTTGGAGAAAAAAAAGAAAGCACAGGCAGCTCTTGATGCCGTGAATCCTCACATCGAAGTGGAAGCTCACGCCGGCCGCATGATCGGGATGGCTCGCTTGCAGAATCTTCGGGACAAAGCGTGGGCTCGCAAGATGACCGGCGACGTCTTTCTACGACTCAATCAGACAGCCAAAGGTGCTCAGGAGTTTAATCAGAGTGTGGTGATCGAGGGAGGCCGCGGTTATTACCGCATCGAACCTTATCTGACTCGACATTGGCGTGCGATTGCTGCAGGCGATACGGACACTGCTGCCAAAACATTGGCGGATGCTCTGGGCGAAACCAAAACACTTCCTCGAACAGGCAAACATGGGCTGGAGGCCGCCATGGGGCTTGCGTCGGCCATGGTGAATGCCGGTCGCCTTCAGGACGCAGTCGCTGTCATCGCGGCTCGACAACTGGACACAACAATTGCCGACAATCGAGATGCTATTGCTTCGACCACGTGGTCCTTCACTTCCAGTCATAGTCGAGACGCCAGCACCGCAGGTCCGATGGTGCTCGATGCGTTGCTTTGGATCAACCCGTTGCATGCCGGAGTCGCAATTGATCTGGGGCTTCATGATCGCTGGGAGGCCGCCATTGCCTGGTCGAAGACATCACAGGATCCTCGCACATTGACCGATGCCCTTGTCGCACTCACGGAGATAGCTGCCGCACGGACGGCCGCACCGGAGACGTTCGCTCAGATTGAAGGTGCTGTTGACGGAAGTGATGCTGTCAGTGTACTCCGCGTCAAAGCTGCGGTTGCTGCGGCGACAAAAGATGTGGCTCGTTTCGATGCCTGTATGACTCTGATGGGACAACTGCCAGTGTCTCCGGCAGCAGTCCTGCCAGCGTCATCCGTTCTGGTGCAGGATGACGTACCGGATCGAAGCTCCATTGTTTACACGGCTTTGTCGGTGTCTGAAGTACTTCGAGCTGCAGTCGCCAGCGGAAAGAAAGAACAAGCCGCTACTGTTATCACTCGGCTGTCAGCAGAGTTGTCCGCGATTGCTCCGTCAACGACTCAAGTGCGAAGACCGATTAATCAAATGGCGGCCAATGAGGCAGGGTTCAAGAAGCAACTGGCCGCAGAATTGAAAGTTCCCGAGGACACTCAATTCGCCTCCATGTATCGCAACTATCGCAAACATATTGAACAGTATGCCAGGATCGCTGAAGACAGGCGATTGCTGGAAACCATTTTGTTGGCTCGTGTCATTCGCGCTGGTGGAACCGTCGAACTTCAGCAGGCCATGAACGCATCGCCCGAGCTGAAACAGGAACTCCTGCTGGATGAACTGAGCGGATTCCTCGCGATTACGGCACGACGATTTGGACGCGATTTTCCAGAAGTCCTGACGCCTGATGGATCACTGCGTCAGGGGCGAGCACTCTTCGGCAATGCGGAATTGATCGTACCCATCGCCGCCGCTGCGGATCGTGCATGGGCGACGAAGGATAATGACCTCGCGTCAGGACTGCGATTACTGGAATCTGTTGTCACCGATCTGCCAGGCCTTCGTCAGGCTTTGGCCTGCGAACTGGTGGAAGCTACGGCATTGACAACAAAAGATCCGGCAGTCGTGCTGACGGCGATTTCGAAAATGCAGAATATCCTTTGGCGAGAAGAATGTTACGTCGTGGCTGGCCGAGCCTTTGCGGATCGAAAGCTGGACAAGAAGGCTGACGAATGGATGGCTGGTAACAAGCTGCCGCCTTTGGAGCAGATTTGCCTGCTCTATGGAGCGTCTTTAGGCATTCTCGAGCGACCAGTTCCCGTCGCTAATGCTCCTGCCGGAACTGATGCGAAGAAGGCAACGGATCCTGCGAAGAAGTAGTGAACGTTTATGGAATTCCGCGAACAATCTCCGGGCCAATGAGCTTGGTGAGCCAGATGGGGAGTTTCTGCCAAACGACAATGACCTTGTCGAACTTGCCACTGCTGGGGCGGACATCTCCGATGTCGCCTTTCCGCAGACAGTACTGCCAGACGGCTGGATAAGCTTCTGCACCCCACTGTTGCTTAAACTTGAATGTTCCGCTGTCGACAGAACTGCGACCGAAATCGAACGCTTTCTGTCCACGTTCAACGCTGCGTTTCAGGCAGTGCCAGTACATCAGCATATTGCAGGCGGTGTGATTGAACTCCCGCAGTGAACTCGCACTGGGAATCAAAGTCACATCGGGGCCGTGCAGCAGAAATCCCGATGCAATCGGACGACCATTGGTCATCACGGTACAAATCTCCGCACTGTCTCCAAACTGAGTCAGCATCTCCTCAAACAGACGCTTTGAAAACGGCGGCGTTCCCAGGTCACGCATGTTCTGGCAGAACACTTCATAGAAGTTCTTTAACTGATCCTTGTGACCAAACTGCACGGACAGTGATGAATCATTAAGCGGCTTCTTGACCTGACTCCGCAGCTTCGACTTCAATCCTGTCCACAGTTGTTCGCTGGTCTCAGGCAGTTCCAGCCGCATATGGACCTTCTCGGTATTTGTCGAATTCAGACGCGGGTGCTCACTGCGGCTTTCATGTCTGAGTTCCAGATGTTTGACGTTGAGTGAATCCGCCAGCGTCACGGCTTTGTCAATGAGCTGACTGGCAATCTGAGCCGAATCCGCAAGTACACCGCCCGTATTCAGATAAGGCTGGCTGACCAGAAAACTTCCGAAAACCGGGCCTGTAATGTGCATCAGAGGAAGAACACCGACGATGCGTCGATCCTGCTCAGCCCACAGAAACTGCGGCCGATGGCGCAGACCTTTTGCGAACACCGTGGCCCACTCAGTCCGCAAATGAAATCCATCGTATCCCCATTTGCAGAGATACTCGTTCCATCTGGACGGAGGATTCGTTTGGTGATGAACCAGGACTGAAGTTGCGGGTGAAGCTGAGATCATGGATGCCTGATCCTGACTGGCAATGCTGGAAATCGTGTGTGTCATGATGGTTTGGGAACCGTGTGTTCACGGGGTGTTGACTTGATCGGATATCGAATGTTTTCGTTCAACGGCGAGCCGTAGGCGGAGGCGAAATCAACAACGCGACGCCTGCGGCTTGCCGTTAAACAAATAGACAAACTCCCCGCTTGTATGTTCCTCTGATTGACTGTTCCGGAAGCCTTACCGAGCACCAGACAAGACACTTTCTGAGATGTCTGCAGATGAATCTGAGAGCTCTGCTTCGGCACTCGTCTGGAGAGCATTCGCAGAAATCCTTGCCGCCAGATCTGTTGAAAGCTGGCGATAGACGTCCACGACTTTCGACATACGGCGATCGAAGCAGAATCGCTCTTCAATCGTCCGACGCCCAGCTTTCGCCAGTTCAATTCGCTGAGTGTCAGAGAGCACGCATTTTCGGATGGCTCGATACAGAGCGTTTTCATCGTCGGTCGGAACAACAAGACCATTCTGTTCGTGTTGAACCAGCTTGGGAATTCCATTGCAATTGGTTGTGACAACAGCACGTTCAGACGCCATCGCTTCGAGAACAACGTTCGGCAAACCCTCTCGCAGGCTGCTCAGGACAAACAAGTCGATGGCACGATAAAGATCTCGCGGATCATTCATAAAGCCGGCCAGACGCACATGATCCTGGAGTTCCAGTTCATTAATCTGGCGCTGAAGCTGTTCTCGCAGATGTCCTTCACCGGCAACAATCAGACCGATCGGATGGCCATCAATGATCAGTCTGGAGACCGCATTGATCAGATGATGAAAACCTTTCTCTTCAGATAGCCGTCCGACAGCTCCGATGAGAATTCGCTGGGAATCAAAGCCGAATCGAGCCTTGTCCCGCAATGTCGGCGGTGCCGTCGTATAGTCATCCAGCACGATCGCATTATCGATTTGGTGCAGTCTCTTGTCTCGAATCCCTGACGCACGGCAATTGTCATACAGATCCTGCGATACGCAGATGATCTGTTGGTAAAGCTTCATGCTCAGACGATCAATTTTGTAGTACAGCGGTGTTCGCGATGTGAATCGCACCCAGCCGTGAGCCGTTGTGACCAGGTGCATCCGATGAAACATGCGGACGATCAGTCCAATCGCGTTGCTCTTGTAATCGTGCCCATGCCATACGGTGACATTGCGTTCTTTGCAGATGCGAATGCATTGTTGAATCACGCGCCAGTCAGTTGGACCATTGTCATCAATACCGATGATCTCCGCGCCGCTGGCCGCTGCTTTGCGTTCCAGAGTCTTAAATCCCGCATCGCCCGGAGGTCGCATAAACAGGCACGCACAGTCGATCCCATACTGCTGCAGGTAGCGAGGCGAATTCAGAATCGTCTTCTCCGGTCCGCCGCCGACTCCGGTCACGACTCGTGTATGAAGAACAAATGGTGCGCTCATAAGATTCTCTGTCTCAGACGTGGACTCTTCGTCACAATAGACTCACTACCGCTGTGATCGAACAGTGTGACTTCCCGACGATGTGGGTGGTTTAAAGGCAATCACAGGTGGATCAGGTAAAGTGAGCCGACTCTGAATTCGCTCACTCTTCAGAAGATGCTCAAAGCGATCAGCCTTGCTCTTCCAGCTTTCCTGATGCAGACGACAGCGTGCTAATGCCTGAGCCGGTGAGATTCCCGAGTAGACTCGATTTCGCACGATCTGGCTGAATTCCGCAGGCGTTTCCGCCGCATCAAGACAGTCGGCCCAGACGTCCGTCGAAGGCAGGCGTTTGACGACCACGGATTTTCCTGTCGCCAGATACTCCTTGAGCTTCAAAGGCTGCATCGCCCTGGTCACGGGCAAATCGGCATAGGGCATGATCAGCACGCTGGCCTGCTCCGCGATTGCAGGTAAAGCAGACAGTGGCTGTGCGGGAAGAACTCGTACGTTTGAAAGAGTCAGCAATGCAGGATCGGGATCCTGTTGCGGTCCAATCAGGACAATTGTTCCCTCAATCAGATCTTTGGACAGTTGAATCAGCGACGGTGAGTCCATGCGGCGATCGATGACACCCCAGAACACGATCAAAGGACCAGCGATCCCGTCGACGGCAGTCGGCGCAGTGGCCAGCACTTCAGCCGCACTGATGCTGGCTGCCACCGATGCCCCCGGAGCAGACCTGGCGTTCTGGCGACTGCTGATGATGGCAGTCTCCGTCTCTTCCGTAACAACCGACAGCGAAGTCAGACGACTGTCTGCCGCCGTCCGCAGATGCAGACGAGAACTTTCAAAGCGACGAGCAACAGATTCCGGCCGAACGATAACGCTCCGCTGACTATTCCAGAAATCAACGTCGACGCCATGAGTCAGCAGTGATGATGATCGTCCATGAGACGCAATCATCGACTGCAATGTTTCACTGACAGCGACAAGACTATCGGCCTGCTGAATCATGTCATGATCCATCCGTCGCAGAGTCTCACCGTCCAGACCTGGCCACTGAGCAAAGTCATCGACGCAATAATACACCCAACGATCAACGGACAGCGTATCCGGCAGATCGGCAGTGATCGGCAGCGTCGTCACGGCAACGACTGGCTTCGGTAGTTTTGCGATCAGAGGACTCAGTTGCCGTGTCAGCAGCCAGCGATTCAGACTTCGATCCCGGTCGCTGGAGAACCATGGCCACATTTTGGGGTTCACAACCTGCAGATTGTTGTGAACCGGAGATTCCTGTTCTCGCTGGACCGCAGCACCCGTTCGTTGAGCACTTCTGCTGAACAACCGCGTCAGCCCAGTTGAGCCCCATTGACGCATCTTCTCTGCAACTCGCCGTGCTGTCTGCCTGTCAAAGCGCGGCGCACGAGTACCGATCGTGTTAACCCAGAGCACTGGGTATCGATCCAGTAAATTGCGAGTCAAATGCTGACATGAGGACGGATGCCGTCCCCAGTCGTCTGAGAAGATCAGCAATGATCCAATTTTCTCTGTCGGAGGACACTCGGAAATCATGAGTGGGCTCCTGTCTTCATGCGTTTCGTCACGGCAGCCTTCATTGGCTTTTCTTTCGGATGACGATCTGTCGTCTCAAGAACGTCGTTATACACGTCACGGTAACTGTTCAGCATCCCTTGCAGTGAAAACTTCTCTTGAGCTCGACCTGCAGCAACGTCAGCCATTTGAGATCTCAAAGCCGGACTCTGATAAAGTTCAATCAACGAATTGGCCAATGACGACGCATCTCCGGAAGGAGCCAGCATCCCACAGACGCCATGTTCAATCAGTTCCGGAAGTCCTCCGACCGCGGTGGAAACCACAGGACGGCGCGCGGCCATGGCTTCAATCACCGTGAGCGGAATGCCTTCACTGATGCTGGACATCAGAAACACGTCAGAGGCAGACAAAAGGTCTGCGATGTCTTTGCGAGTTCCCGCAAGCGTAACGATCTGCTCCAGGCCGCGTTCCCGGATTGTTTGTTCAATGGCGGTTCGCTGATCACCATCGCCGGCTAGCAGCAGTCGCAGTCCCGGAATCTTATTGCGAGCCTCATCGACAGCTTTTAATGCCGTCTGATGATCTTTCAGCTCGTGCAATCTTGCGACCTGAACAGCCACGAAGTCGCTCGGCGAGTAACCAAATTCTTCGCGAATCCGTTCCCGTGCGCCAGCCGAAGGCTTGCTCAAAGCCTTCAGATCAACACCGTTGTAAATCACCTCGACGCGTGATTCCGGAAGGCCTTCGTTGTCGATCAGTGCCTGACGAACAGCCGCACCGCAACCAAACAGTCTGTCATGACGTTTCAGCAGCAGACGATTGACGATGGCTCGCTTGCGACTGGGAGAATCCGGAAAATGACGACCATGTTCGGTAAACACGACCGGCCGCCGACCTGTCAGTCCCCGGCTCAGCATAGCCTGAAAAAACGGCGTGCATTGGTGAGCGTGCAGGATCACCGCGCCTTCGCGATCAGCAAACTGTCGCAGACGCGTTGCACATCCTCGATCAATCCCGGGCTGCCGATGGAGATGTTCAACAATAAATCCGTCTTCCTGAAGTCGCGTCCCGATTTCACCGATCTCGTCCAGTACCGCCACGATGCAGCGGAATTCTTTCTGCATGCGGCGAATCATCTGATCCACCAGAACCTCCGCGCCGCCAACTCCCAGCGCGTGGATGACGTGACAGATCGTAGGGCGATCATCAATCGGAATGACTCGAAGTTGTCTTGGGGCTGCCTGAATCATGGTTGATATGTCGGGGTGAAAGGTTCCGGTCAGATGTTAGAAGTAATATGGGAAAGTCAGAGTTGTCGTCGTAATGCCTGGCAAGCCTTCCAGACTCTTGCCGGCTGAACAGCTTTCAGAGCGGCTCGTGCCAATTGAGCGGGCGACTTCAGCAGTGTTTTCACTCGCTGTTTCTGAGGTATGAACATGGACCATACCGTGGTTTCATAGCGAGCCGGACAAGCGGGAATTGAATTCGGTTCGCAGTAGCTGTGAAAGACTTCTCGATGCCCTTCTGTCATGACGATGGACAGACAGCGAGCTGTCAAAGAGGCATCGCCGAAGGCCGCGAAATCCCGCCACGCAGCATCATTGATCTGGTCAGCTTTCATTCGCATCGCCAGAGCCTGCCCGGCATCATCTTCGCAGGATGCGGCAATCCGCAGGACGTTGGCCTTTCGAAAGTCCTGAGCGGCCCAGGCTTCGGTGGGATACTGCAATTCTTCAGGATGTTCCAGAGTTCTTCGTTCGTAAAGTGCCATCCAGCGACCGTACGTCTTCATAACATCACGGGCATAGCTGTACATGGCATCGAACAATTCCGCATCGCGTTTGGCGATCAGATATCGTCCCAGTGCGTTCAGGAACACCGTGTAAGACCAATGACCTTCCGCATCCAGCAGGTGCAGGTCGTCGGGCTTCTGCTGAGGATGAACACAGCGGCGAATCAGTTCTTCCAGCTTGCTGATATATCGGTCTGAAGATGTCAGCAGCCACGCATCCAGCAAGGAATTGACCGAATTCCCCGCACCTCGGCCAGGGCCATGAAAGTCTTCAGAAACGGTCGCCGAAGCCGCGCCTGTCGGGCCGTCATCCAGCAGGCCGAAGATGGTGTTGCGACCATCGTCCATCTGAATCACCCAATCGGCCAGCGACAGCACGCTTTCACGAGCCTCCACGTTGCCGGTCAGAAAATAGTAGTGCAGCAGGCCGGTTGTGTAGTTGTGCTCACAGCCTGGACCACCGCCATAAGCATGGCCAGGTTTCTGATTGCGTCTTGAGTAAGTACGATGAGTACTCAAACGCGCGTCGACGTAGTGATCTGTGTGCCAGAACAGTCCACCATTGAACGCAGCTCTGTCTTCATTAGTGTGATAGATGTCGATATCGATCACATGCCGAGCCAGTGGATCCAACAGGTCGAACCATTTCAGGTCGCCCGTCGCGGCCAGTTGCAAAGTCGCCCCGAAGATCATGTCGAACTGATTATTGTAGTGCGAAACAATCGTGTTCGAACCGGCATAATGAGTCTGCTCATGATCCGCCGGGACATCACCAAAGTTCCGCCAGCCATACTCGTCAATCGAAGCTCGCCGAGCGTCGAGGCTGAATCGTCCAGCAGTAGCGCGGTGGAGATAATTGGCGAAACGCCCCACGACGTTGCCCGCTGACAGCTCTGAATTCAGAGTGCCTTGCGAGTTCAGTTCAGAAAAAAGTACTTCTCCCGAGAACCACGAAATCGCGTGCGTCGTTCGAACAGAAGTCGGCGACTGAATCAGTCGAGGAACATCAAAGGCCCAGTCGAGATGGTCAACGTCTGAATTGTTCTGTTGAGTCGAAATCCAGAACGAGCGAGTCTTCTGTTCGCCACCCTGAAGTTCGTGAGTCACACCCGGCAATGCTGGAAACAAACCGACTTCAAGGCTGCCCATCGCGGCCGCGACGCTGCCGGGAAACTGTTGCCAGAATTCCGGAACAGCAACGGCCATCGTCGAGCCATCACCTTCGATGAGCAATGTTGGTTCCGCCTGATATCCTCGCAGAACTCCCGATTCACAGCTTGCTTCAAACCCACGCGAGCGAACCGCGTTGGTTTCGTCAGCCGACAGATGATTCGTGCTGCTCCAGTGTTTCCCCCCACTGCCGAATTGTCGAATAAAGACCTCAGACATGGTCGCTCGGACGTCACTGTCGCGGCGAGCTTTCCAGTGAATTCTGGCGTTCGCCGGGATCTCGTCGCTATGCAGCGACAATTCCAGACTGCGAAACAGGAACGAGCCGGAATCTCCCAGATCCCAAAGTCCGCCCTTGTGGGCTGCTCGACGAGTATTCCGAATTCGAGTTTCCACCTGCAAAAGTCCGGCTGTCGACCAATGCGTCAGGCGAACCTGCAACGTCACCGAAGGCAATGCCTGAATGCGCAGGGAAACCAAAAACACCTGTCGCACTGAGCCACTGACTTCTGTACGAATATCGTCCAGTTGCAGCGCCAGTTCTTCACCGTGAGTATCACCAAGTCGAGGCAGCAATCGGACGGTTCGCTCTGCAGGTGGATCACTGTTGAGATCCCGCATCTGGAGACGAATCTCGCCCCCAACGAATTTCACAGCGATGATCGTTCCGGATGGTTCGACCCCGAGTTGTTCCGTGTCAGCGTTGTTCGATTCTTCGCGAGCAACTACGTTTAGAGATTTTGCGATGCCGCTGACTTCCGGAGCGATGAAACTGGTCAGTAGCCAGCGAACGCTTCCATCGTGCCAACGATTCAGGACTTCAAACTGAGCATTGACCAAACTTGCGAAGCCATCAATACGACCGCCGCTCGGATTCTTCATTCGACCTTTCGGAACACAAAGCCCCGCCACCACCGGAACGTTCTGCGCAGTCGTTCTTCGCGAACGCAGCATCGCGGGAATGCTGAGCGTCTGACGATCATTCTGCAGAGTACTGGTTGAGGATTTCAGAGGCATACCAGGGACAATCAATGAGAATCAAAAACGTCTGTCACAATGTTTCATGATCAATCAGGTTCTGGCTGTCGTCTGTAGAGCCAGCTTACGAGCCGGAGCTTTCAGCACCGGCTTTGACTCTGGTTTGGCCCACGCATCCAGCCAGCGTGCCAGCACCAGCAAACTCCAGATCAACTGACCGTGCCGTCCGGTTCCTCGACAGTGCGATTCGTACATCAACCGAGCGGCATCAACATTGATGTACTGCGCCAAAAGACTGTTCGAATTGAGCACATGAACGCGCACTTGTTCTTTCAGAGGTCCGCGAAGCCAGGAATCGATTGGTAATTCGAAGCCCTGTTTGCGTCGATTGACGAGATCTTTAGGCAGACGCGATTCGAACAATTGTTTCAGAATCCACTTCTTTGAGCCATTGCGAATCTTGAACTCGGAAGGCATTGAAGCCACGAGTTCCATCAGCTTCCAGTCGATCAGTGGCGGACGGACCTCCAGTCCAAAGCCCATGCTGGCGCGATCCACCTTGGTCAGGAAATCATCAGGCAGCAGAACGTTCGTATCGGCCGACAGCATTCCGCTCAACGGATCGCGGTGCCCCGCTTCAAAGGCGTCGATGATCGATTGCTCCGGTCGATAGTCTCGCAACGTGGCGGAAAAGTCACGACGCAGCAAACTTCGTCGCACAGAGCTTCGACAAGTGGAAACAGTATTTGCGTAGGCTTCAGCCGGGCTTCGCGAGAGATTCTCCATCGCGGTTTTGAGTCGCAGGGGACGAGGTAACCAATCGGACTTTGGCCAGATGGCGGCCATCGGGCGCAGCACCAATGACCGAATCAGGGCGGGAATACGATCGCGGATCTGAGCTTCCTTCAGATCGTGAGCGTACCGCGAATAGCCCCCAAACAGTTCATCGCCACCGTCTCCGGACAGCACAACTTTGACGTGTTGAGCAGCAAGACGGGAAACGGCCATGGTCGGAATTGCCGAAGCGTCAGCAAATGGCTCATCGTAGAGAAATGTCAGATCGTCCAGATCTCGAACGGCTTCAGGCGTCACGATCTCTTCTGTATGAATGCAGCCGAAATGCTTCGCCACTTCGCGAGCATGAGGCAGTTCGCTGAACTCTGCTTCGTCAAAGCCAATCGAGAATGTTTGCACCGGATCAGATCGCAGACCTGACATCAGAGCGACGATAGAACTGCTGTCGAGCCCCCCGCTAAGAAATGCTCCCACAGGAACGTCGGCCACAAGATGCGCGGCAACGCTTTCCTGCAGAGCGGCATCGACTCGTTCTTTCCATTTTTCGGCGGACGCAGGATTCTCCTGATCAAAGGAGAGCTGCCAATACCGCTTGGGAGTCGCACGAAACTCGCTCGGCGCGATTCGCAGGAAGTGCGCGGCCTGAAGTTTCATGACTTTGGCGAAGATACTTCGCTGACCGGGAATAAATCCAAAGGTCAGATAGTCTTCAATCGCGGCCGGATCGATGGATCGGTCCAGATTCGGGTGAGCCAGGATGGCCTTCAGCTCAGACCCGAAGACCAGCTTTTCGTTGTCTCTATAAATGAAGAACGGCTTCTGTCCCAGATGATCGCGAGCCAGCAGCAGTTCGCGACGACGCGCATCCCAGATTGCGAACGCAAACATCCCGCGCAGTTGAGTACAAAGATCCGCGCCGTGTTCTTCGTAGAGGTGAACCAGTACTTCAGTGTCGGAGTTCGTGCGGAAAACGTGACCGCGAGCTTCGAGGCCGCGACGCAGTTCCTGATAGTTATAAATTTCGCCGTTGAAGACAACGTGGATGGATTCGTCTTCGTTGGACAGTGGCTGTCGGCCGCCATCGAGATCGATGATCGCCAGTCGACGATGAACAAGACCAACGCTGCCAGCTCGAAAAGTGCCTTCACCGTCCGGTCCGCGATGCGCAATGGCATTCCCCATCTCCGTCAGCAGTTCTGCGCTGACCGATCGATTGGAATCCGCGTAAAGGACACCGGCAATGCCACACATAATCGTATTTTGCTTTCCAGCGATGAAGTTTGAGTCGAGACCTGGGCTCCGCGCGCATCCCCTCAGTGCACGACGAAGCCGCAGGTCTCACGAAAGCCTAGGTCACAACCGGTCACCGCGCGGACGGTTTGGGAAAATGAATGTGTCCGGAATGACACATTTGAATGCTCTGCACCATCATGTTGCGTTTTTGAAACACGAAAAGGCAACCTCGGTGTCGTCGTCGCAATCCGGACAACCGGTTCAATCCGTGACATTGATAGGATCGAAACGAGTGCATTCGTTCCTGGCCTTGAAAGGCCTGGCGACCATGAAATGCCGCCCTGCGGCAAATCGCAAATGCCGCTCCTCGCGGAGCGAGGCTTGATGGTAGCCGGGGGGTTCAACCCCCGAAAAAGGTGCAACAAACATTCTCGGCGTCGCAGAGCGACGCATGAAGAGCCGGCGGGTTCAATTGTTGTACCCGCACCCGCGGAGAAAAATCCCTACCAATGCCGTCGCCAGATCCCTTGTCAGAAACTGCCCCGGACGTTTCTTGCGGGAAAAGATGTTGATGGGCTGATCCATCAGACAACAAAAACTGAGTGCAAGGAACTCCGGATCAGCAGCAGCCAGTTCGCCGGATTCGATTCCGCTCTGGATGGTTTCAGTCACCAGGCGAAATCGTTTGGTTGTGAGCTTGTCCAGAATTCCTTTGATCTCTTCCACCGGAGGTCCGTAGTAGGTCTGAAACAGCAGGCAGGGAACTCGAGGATCGGCATTACAAAATTCAAAGGAGCTTTGCACCATCGCCAGCAGCTTTGATTGACAGTCCGGCAATTGCTCGATGGCTGACTTCAGTTGCTGGAGATTCTCGCCGTAGTAATGTTCAACCAGCTTTCGAAACAGGTCAACCTTATCCTCGAAGTGATAGTACAACGTCGGCTGAGTTACCCCGGCGGCTCGAATGATGTCGCGAATACTTGTCGCGGCATATCCGCGCTGCGAAAACAAAGTCAGCGCGCAGTCGAACAGGTGGGATCTTGTTTCCGCGGTTTTGGTCTGGCGAGCGGTCATGGCTGATTGGAGATCTCTTTGCGTGGTTGTTTGAGATCATGGGCAAGATTGTCGAAGATCACGTGGATCAGATCTTCGGTCTTGTCTGCCGTCAGCAGGAAGAAGCAGAACAGCATCTCGTCATCGGTCTCCTCTCCCCATGTCACTCGCTTCGGCGGCGACGACGGATTCGAGGGGTTCTGATCAGAATTATCGAAAGTCGCCTCGACGATCAGAACGGTGCCAGCCGCCAGTTTAAAAGGCCGCTCAAAGTAGTACTCATCCTGCCAATTGTAATTCCAGTTCGGAACATCAATCAGGACCTCGGTGCTTTTGTCCGGCAATCTGGCGGTCACCTTGATGGACTTACCCAGCAGATGCATGTGCGGGACAATGCCGACCATGATGCAGTCTTTAGGGAGGCGATAACTGCTCGAACGACGATAATCATTGTCGCCAGCCGCCATGTCCATCTCGTAGTTCGCCATCCAGATGCTGCCCACGAGCTTCGCGGATTCCTTCAGTGATTCTGAGACCGGCTTTTTGACAAAGTACAAGCCGATTTCGGACTGGTCGACTTCTTCTTTTCCCGTCGGGTGATAGTGAACCTGAACGACCAGATCGCTGCCCTTTTTCAGGTATCGGCCCATATCATTGGGCAGCCGACGCGCCGTGTTTCCAACCGACCATCCTCCCAGAGCACCGTCGGGGAGAAAGCCGGGGCCGCCGAAGTTGGCGTAACCAGGCTCAGGAGTTGCTTCGTCCAGCTTGCGGGCCTGGCCTTTGCTGTCGAGAAACAACACGGCATGGTGGACGACTCGTTTATTGCCCGGATGAAACTCCACCGCCGCCACCAGATGATCGCTGTCTGTTCCAAAAGGAATCACAAAATTCTGCAGCAGATCCGGGCCATCCGCCGGAACGGTGAATGATTCGGGCATCTTGACGATCAAATCCGGAGTTCCCAATTGCCAGCCTTCTGCGAACTGCGGCGCAGGGGGAAGATCGGCTTCGTCACCTTTTGCACATCCGGCAGTCACCCAGTCTCTCAGCAGATTGAGTTCTTCATCTGTCAACCATCGCTCACCGACAAACCGATGTTGTGAGTTTGAGCCGGGCATCCACGGCGGCATGATCCGCTTCTGAGTCACCTCGACCAGCATCTCCGCATGCTTGTCTGCCTCTTCGAAACTTGTTAACGAAAACGGTGCAACCTGGCCTGGCCGATGGCAATTCTGACAGCGAGTCTGAATCAGCGGCGCGATATCGCGACAGTAAGTGATTGACGATTCTTTAGTGATACGATCCAGTGGTGGCACGATGCATCCAACAGGCAACGTTTCAGATTCGGAAACTGGCTCACCCGCCAATACCGATTTGATCGCTGTCTTCAGATAATGATGTTCAACGGTAGCGCGTCGTCGTCCGATCGATTCATAAGCGTTGTCAATCGCTCCCTTGTAGACCAGTTGTTTCTCAGCGTTCAGCAGGAAAACCTGCGGCACATGAGAAGGCTTGAGTTCTTTCAGCAGCAGATTCGAGGCATCGAAGAGAATCGGGATTCGCGATTCGAATTCGGCAAAGTGCTTGTGAGCATCCTGCCGTGAGACGTCCGGCTCTGACAACACGCCCAAGAATTCAACACGGCCTTTAAACTCATCAGCCAGCCGATTCAGCTCGGCCGTATAAGAGTTTGCGATCGGGCAGGTTGTGGAGAGAAACACATACGCACGAGGGACGCCGCGTTCGTTCTGCCCGGGCGAGTGAATTTTTCCAGACAGATCGATGAGATCAAACTGTAAATTTGGTTTTTCATCGGCCAATACAATGGACCACATCAGCATGCAGAGGCAGGCGGCAAATCTGATCTGGCTCATCTTTATCTCCTTCACGACCATCGATGATGTCACTGTCGCACGCCGCAGAATATATAACGATCGTTATATTCGTGTCAATGGGCAGGTCAGGAATCAATTGTCGCTCGGCGACACAACGAATCATGGGGGCGGCCTTGAAAGGCCGGGCTACCATCAGGTGCCGCTCTGCGGCAAATCACAATGGCCGCTACCCCGAAACCTTCTTTGCGATCATCTCAACGACCTGCGCAATTGTCAGGTCCGAGGTATCAATCACGAGAGCATTCTCGGCGGGTTTCATCGGAGCGTGAGCGCGTTGCTCGTCACGTTCGTCTCGCTGGCGAAGCTGATCCATCACGGTTGTAATCGGCTGGTTCACTCCCTTGTGCGCCAGCTCACGTTGCCGTCGTCTGGCGCGAGCTTCCAGGTTTGCAGTAACGAAGAACTTGTGCTCTGCGTCCGGGAATACCACCGTGCCCTGATCCCGACCTTCCGTCACCATGCTTCCGCGCCGACCAATCGCACGCTGCAATTCGACCAGACGATTGCGAACGCCGGGGTTCGAGGCAATGATCGACGAGACCGCCGTCACTTCAGGCGAACGAATCTCGGCCGTCACATCGTCCTGATTCAGCAGTAGCCGATCACCATCGAACTCGATCGTACAGGCTGCCACAAGTTTTGTAACAGCCTCAAGGTCATTCTCATCACCGGCGGCTTTCAGGACCGCCAACGCGACGGCTCGATACATGGCCCCGGTATCCAGAAAGCGAAAGCTCATTCGCTCCGCGAGCAGTCTTGCGACAGTGCTTTTTCCGGAACCTGCCGGGCCATCGAGAGTAATGATCATGGATCTGACTTCCACGAACGTTTCCGTTCGTCAACCGCTACTTACTGATGGCCGCCTTTACGGCTTCCATCTGACTTGGATAATCCGGTACTTTAGACGCGGTATGGTCACCAGTCATCCAACGCACCAGTAAATCCAGATCAGTATCGGTCAGCTTCTCCGGAGTCGAAGCCGTCATTTGATTTTTCGCACCATAATGACGAGCCGCCGCAGGGTTGCGGATAAAGTCCTTCAGCCACGCCGCAGAGCCATATTTTGCCATGGTCGGGTAACCTGAAGCACCTTCGTCAGTCGGCTGAGCAGGAAAGGCGTCGCCGATAGTTTCGTGACATTGCTTGCAGGAAGTGCCGTTCAACGCACCAGCCCAATTCCCTTCAGTCGCAAGTTTTCGCCCCTGCTCGATCAGAGCCGCATCGAATTCTGTTCCGGCGTGTCCGGCTTCTGCAGCGAGAAATTCTACCAGAGCTTTCACGTTGTCAGCATTCTCGGCAGACTTCAGCGATTCGACGTTTCCCGAGGTCCAATCCGCCATTTCCGAACCATCCGGATTGATGAATTCGACGCTCTCACCCGCAGCGGCTTTGGCCTGTGCATCCTTGAACCACTGGGCGTTCTTGAGCCAGGCGAAGTGATTCGAGTAATCGGTAACGATTCCAGTCATCCATTCTCGCTTGCCAAACGTGCCGAGATCAGCAGCCGTCGGAGCACCGATCACGGGAACTTTCTCAGCGTTCATTTCCATCACCAGAGTTCCACGGCCCGTATGTCCGTTAAAGCGATGACATGCCGCACAATGCTGTGCAAACAAACGAGGTCCCTGAGTAAACGGATCGCGACGCAACAATGAGACAGCTCCGTCGACGGGAATCTTGTCCGGACCGGACGCCAGTTCAATGGCTCGCTGGCCATCGCGATGAGCTTCCGCCAGAGCCGCCTGGTGTCCTCGATCATTTGCATCTTCATAAAACGCCATTCCGGTCAGCACGGCAATCGCAATTGCCATCAGCCAGATAAACGCCTTGTTCAGCCGATGTCCCCACTCGCCCAAGATCTGAGCCGTGATCGGCATGATGGTCAGAATACCCATGATAATTCCCGGAACGATGATCGCTCCGAAGGTCAACCCAAGAGCTTCCACAGCATGGAATCGCAGGAAGCGAAACAGAAACAGGAAGTACCATTCCGGGCGAGCCGCATCAAACTTTACGGCTGGATCCGCCGGAGCGCTGAGTTCGGCCGGTCGCAGAATGGCCAGCATCAGCACAACCGCCAGCACCGCGAGACACGCGACCGCATCCTTCAACACCTGATCCGGCCAGAAAGTGGTGTCCGGAGCATGTTTCGCATCATGCACTGTCAGGCCATGACGGCGAAAGACGTAGATATGCAGAGCCAGGAAAGCCACCAGCGTTGCCGGAAGAATTCCAGCATGCATCGCAAAGAAGCGAGTCAGCGTCAGGTGACCGTAATCACTTCCGCCCTGTGCCAGCTTTTGTACTTCCGGACCAACGACCGGCGTGGCGCTCATAATGTTGGTTGTCACCTGAGTCGCGTAGTAACCCTTCTGGTCCCATGGCAACAGGTAACCTGTCAGAGATAACCCGAGCACGATCATCATCAACACGATACCCAGCCAGAAATTCATTTCACGCGGAGCTTTGTATGCTCCATCGATCACGACCTGAACCAGGTGAATCGCCATCAGCACCACCATGGCCTGAGCCGCGTAGTGATGCAGACCGCGAATGATGTATCCAATGAACATTTCATGCTGAATGTAGTAAACACTTTCCCAGGCTGTTCGAGTACTGGGGCTGTAAGCTGACCAGAGCATGAAGCCGGTGATCATCTGCAGCGTGAAAGTGAAGACGAGCGTACTGCCCCAGACATAGCGCCAGCGTGCTCCGCCGGGGACTCGTTCATAGAGCGCCTCGTGCATCATTTCGCGAAAGCCGGTGCGGTTATCGAGCCAGTTAATCAATGCGTTCATCGGGAATGAGCTTTCGAAGTCAGCCGTGCGAAGATATTCGAGTGCAGAAGGGAGAGGTCAGTGCCGGGTGAGCGGCGAACTGACCGGGGAAGGCTTTTCTCCCGTAAATCAAACGGCAATCTTTTCAGCCGTCGCGCCGCGGAATTTCTGGTATCGCACCCAGATCTCCTGCCCTGCAGGATCGTCCGCTCCATTGGTTCGCATCGAAACTTCCAGACTGTCCATATCGCGAGGAGGAATCTCGTTGGTCTTTTTGCCATCCAATGCAAACGCACTCGTGTGACATGGGCAGAAGAAGTCCTGTTCCGCAGGGCGGAAGTCGACAGAACAGCCGAGGTGCGGGCAGATGGAATTGAAGGCTAGAATCGGCCCATCGCCAACTTTTCGCAGCCAGATGCTGCCGGCCGGAACATTCTTAAAGCGATTCCACGCATCTACGATGTCGTCGAGAACTGTCACAGCAACGGGAGTTCCGTCGGCTGGCACTGCATCGCGATTCAGATCGAGTCGAATGAAGCCCTTCTCATCTTTTCGTGAGACTTCGCCGGACTTGCCGCCTGCTGCAGCGTCTTTCCGCTTGCGAAGAATGGGATCGAGAAAGAACAGGCCGCCCAAAGTGGCCGGAATCGTCACGATCACAAAGCTCAGAACTGCGGTCACGAAATGCACCAACACACTTCGTCTTGGCGCAAGAGGAGCGTGTCCGTCGGCGGCCGTGGGGCTCGCTTCCGAGGACGATGGTGATGAAGTCATAAGCAAAGATCCTGATATCGGGTCAAGACGCGGTTGTTGCCAACGCGATGTGTTGGTGGGGCGATTGAGGGATTGTATTTGAAGCAGTTCATCTGCCAAAGACAACCGTCTGCCTGGTGTTTACGTTCATGCCAGTTAGTAACGCGCCAATATTAATATTAGCGGATCCCCTTATCCTCAATATGAGCAATTGCTGGTGAGCCGAAAGCGAATGGCAGTTGCGTCAATTTTGGCTTTGGTGAAATGAAGTGCGCAGGTTAGAAACGCCGAGTTCCCGACACCAATTTCTTTCGCCGAAAGTTCAAATTCACAGCGAGTCGTACGGATCCTTAAGTTGAGCTTGAGGCCTTTGTGATTCGGCCCAAGGGGCCATTAACATGTCAGCCCAAGGCAACCCCCGGGAACGAGATCCACTGGAATGTTTGAGCCCTGAAAGGGCGGAACAATGGGTTTTTATGATCTCATTCGTCCATCTGTCATGGATTTGTGCCGCCCCGTTGGGGCTTGGCGTATTCATTGATTTCGCTCCTGGGGCGTTGCCCCAGGCTGAGTTGTGGCGGCCCCATTCGGGGCGGAATCGCAGGTTTTCTTCAGGCTCGTGATTCAATCAGCCGGAACGCGTTAGCGTCCGGTTCTTTCTGTTCTCCGCCCAGCGTTCAAGATCAATCAAGCATGGTCAACAAAAAAGGGGCTCTGAATTTCAGAGCCCCTCGCGACCTCACCAGGATGAAGCATTTGCAACACTGATTTTACGGCTGCAGGATATGCTTGCCATTTTCGAACTGCTTGTGACATGCGTTGCAGCTGTCGAGCATGGTTTTCCAGGCACCTGTTGCAGCTTCGAAATCTTTGGCCTTGGCCGCGCCGTAGAGCTTCGCGCCGTGCTCTTTGGAGGCCGTTGCATGCTTAACCCAGTCTTCTCCATGTTCTTTCGGAGCTCGACCGTAAAGCAGGTTGCAGCTTTCTGCCAGAATCAAAGCATCAGACTTAACAGCCTTCCAGCCTTTGTTGTCGGCAGGAGCAGCCGCCATACTCTGCTTGAGTCGCAGATAGGTGGGCTGAAAAACGTATTCCATAAACTCATGCATGCTGTCTTCAACCGGAACGACTTCGCCGTCAACCGGAGAAGTTCGCGGAGCATAACCAGCGGTCACCGGAGCGTTTGAAGACATCGCCACGGTAGCGCACAGTCCCGCCAGAGCGAGACACAGAAAACCAGTCGTTCGTTTCATTCGGATCACATACTTTCGGAGTAAAAGAGTTGTTCTCTGCACGGTGTGAATTAAGGGCGAGGGTTCTCGGGATACCTTTTTAAGTTCGCCTCAATCATGGCCGAGCACTGAATAAGCACTTAACATGTTGGCTTCAAATCGGTTTCTGTCGAGGCTTCTATGGATTCCCGCTTCGAGAACGAACGGAAAATTCCAGGCTCGATTCCGCCACCTGCTGGCTGAGGTAATCTCTAAGCATGATTCGCATGCGATATTTGCCTTCCAGTGCCGGTAATGTCAATTCAAAGCTCTGAAAATAATCTGTGCGTTCCACATCGCAAAGGTCTTCAATCTGAAGTACCTGAATTTTCTCCAGGACCTCATCATCACCTTCACGCATGAATTCGATGCGGGCTGCAAACTCTGATCGATACTTGCCGTCGTCGGTCAGCTCAGATTGAAAATTCTGAAGTTCGGTATACACGATTACTCGCTGGCCCGGCTCAAAATTTGAAGTCGGAAAAGCGACGACATTACCAAAGCCATCAATACGATCACACAACATTGATCGCTGAATTGTAAGACGTGAGAGGGGCTGAAGTTTCTTGGAGGCGGTCCGTAGATGACGCAGGGACTCCGTCAGTTGCTCTGTGCGATCAGCATCCCCCGATGTTTCTCGATAACTGTTCATAGACATCATCAATGATTGCCAGAACTCCTGTTCTTCTTCCGGAAGCGATTCGATAATGCGGACTGACTCGGCCGACTTTCCGGCGATCATATACAGCAGTCGGAGATCCGTCTGTTTCTGACGCCATTCGGCTGCTCGATCTGCTTCGCCGGACATCTTTTGAGGCCATGCCGACAGTTCAGCTTCGAGTTCCTGAATCGCGGATTGTATATGCGAGTTTTCAGGAGTGAGCACAGTGACCGGAGACTGCTGCGGCAAACCCAAATCGGCCGACTGCTGACCTGCGTCGGGACTGCCCGGGACGAGATTACTCTCTGTATCAGGGGCCAGTGGCTCTTCTCGATCCTTCAGCAAACCAAAGGGGTCTGGCCAGCGGCGAATCTGCTTACGAAGTTTGTCGGTGTTCTCATCGATCCGAGGATTATACAAGCCGCGAAGACGGTCCAGCATGGTTGGTTCTGTAGTCACCTCAGGCTGTTCAATCGCAGTTGATGCTCCGTTCTCCACGGATGCGGAACTCAGTCCATCCGTATTCTCACTGATCTCGCCCAATGACGTTGCCGCAGCGGGCTGAGTGGAGATCATCGTTCCAGAGTTCGGGATCTCCGTGTCGGCTCTCATCGCTTCCGCAGAATTCAGAATCCCGCTCGATCGAGGCTCGGGCTGCCATGCCGGACCACTGGCGCTCCACGGCGAAGCAATCTTCCCCGGAGTTCCGGGCCAGGACGATGAAGAATGGTTGGAAGCAGGGAGTTCTGAATGTCCCATGGAAGGAACTGATGTCGGCGAAGACGTCTGGTTCGAAATCGGCACGGGTCGACCCAGCCTTGCTTTTGGCTGAGCAAAGGCATGGCCTGAGACGGGGCGAATACGACTTTGATCGGATCGAGTTCCAGAGTCATTTCGCGGCGGCACGGATGTCGCTGTGGAATAGTTCTCTCCATTCCGCAACAACTCTTCCCGCAGCGGACTATCCTGAGATCGAACTGTGGTGACTTCGTGGTTGGCTGAACCACTTCGATCTGACTTGATTGGGAGGAAGACCTGCGGAGTCACGCAACCACTGAGCAACGTCGTCGCGCAGAGCAGCAAAGCACGTGCACGCTTTTGAAGCGTGAGAGCGATTTGATGGTTGCTTGATTGATGATCACCCGGCATCGTGACGGTGAGTCCGAAGATGGTGTTTTCAGAGTGACGACAGGACGCGAGACCAGGGAACCGGCCATTCGCGTCCATCTTGAACTGTATTTCTGGTCGCGGAATCCGAACACATCGGATTGCAGGGCCGGAAGGCTCAAGCCAAAACGTGGCCGACGCAGTGAGGGAGTTCCGGCGAAAACAGCCGCTTATTTCAGTCGCTTGGGAGCTTTGGGAGGTCTGGGCCTGCCTTGAATTTCAGGGGAAACCGCCGGCTGTGCCCTAAAGTGGATGTTGACATCGACTTTTTATGCCGATAGGATCCTAAACTGGATCGCAGTGTCCAGTTTAGTCGCGACTTGAGAATCAGACGTTCCTTGTTGCCTCCCGCAGAGTCCTTCCCGTCAATAAAGGAGAAGCCATGGTTAAGCGAGTTTTGGTGTCTGGTCTGATTCTGGGAGCTTGCGTCGCTCTGCTTTCCACAATCGTTTCTAATCAGGGAACTGCCGAAGAAGCAAAGAAGAAGGCTCCTCCGCAGGACGCCGCTGTCGAGCGTGCTCGGCGCGAAGTGCGGATGCTGGATGACATCTACAAGACTGCGGTCGTTCTTGTGACCGAACACTACGTAAAGACTGACACCGACCTGGCCGCCGGCAGCGCGTTTAAGGTGCTTTTCGAATCCATCGCGAAAAAGGGCTGGCACGAAGCGCGACTGGTGGACGCCACCGGTCAGCCTTACAGCGACTTGAATCTTCCCAAGGAAGGTTTCGAAAAGAAGGCGATCGCAGAGTTGCTGGCTGGCAAGCCATCTTACGATCAGGTTATCACCGAAGATGGCAAACGTTATCTTCTGGCCGCGACAGCGATCCCCGTTGTGATGGAGAAGTGCATTATGTGCCACGAGAATTATCGCACCGTAGAAAAAGGCAAAGCCATCGGCGCGATTAGCTACAAAGTGCCGGTCCAGGAATAGAAGCCGCGCAACCATAACTCAGGCCATTGAGTCGCAATCTGAACAGGAGGCAACAGAGAGAGCAGAGAATCGCATTGAGTTGGCGATGTTCTCGGTTACCTCTGTTTTCTCCTGCTGATCTGTTGATCGCTTCCGCCAATCGAACCGGCCGGGCTCCTGGGATGCAGCCAGATCGCGCTCGTTCTACAACTTCGCGATCCCTGGCTGGAACTTGACCCCACATCAACTGCGTCATCTATTCAATAGCAGTGCTGGAAGTTTGAAGTGGGATTGTATTGTGATCGGAGTCGGCTATAAGTCATTTGGCGAGCGAAACGTGTATGACTCGCCTGAATGACAACGATCGGAAGACTGATTGAATCGCGACGCAGCCGAAGGCTGAGTGCGAGTTGATACGTAAGCCGACGCGATGCAGACCTTGACAAGGCCTGCATCGCGTCGGCTTTTTTTATTGTTTGTTTTTTGTGTGTGGAAGTGGCGTGAATTCACCCATTCGGTTCGACGCACCGTCGCAAAAGAGGTCGAGGAGAAGGCGTCTCCATTGCAGAATGAGAAAATCTCAAAAGAATTAATTGACATGTCGAGATGTTCCGATATATTTGTCGTGGAGGCAATCGAAACATGGCGACATCAAAGTTGAAACTTACAGAACTGGAAGCTCTGGGCGAAGCGGCCGAGTGTTTGCGAACACTGGCTCATCCGCATCGGCTGCGTATGGTTCAGATGCTGCTGCAGGGGGATTTTTCCGTTGGGGAACTTGCGGAGGCGTGTGGTTTGCCGAGTGCCATGGCGTCGGAACATTTGCGTCTGATGCAGCGGTGCGGATTTCTGACGAGCGAAAAGGATGGGCGACAGGTGTTTTACCGTGTCGCTGAGCCTCATCTGAAGCAGATTATGGGCTGCATTGAGCAGCGGTTTGGCGTGACGGCCGAAGCGAAATCGTGACGACTGGTCCCGAGTCCGTTTTTTTACCCAAACATATCGACTGTTTACGATATATCGACATTTCTGATTTTAAACATAGGAGTACTCTGATGAGCGTTTCTGTTATTTCTCCCAAGCAGCTTCAGGATCGAATTCAGGCTGGCGAAACCATTGACTTGATCGACGTGCGAACGCCGGTTGAGTTTCGCGAAGTGCATGCGTCGATCGCCAGCAATGTGCCATTGGAAACTCTGGACACCGGCGCAGTGCTGGCCGGGCACCCTGCGAGTCGCCCGTTGTACGTGATATGTCGATCCGGAAGTCGCGGTAAGCAAGCCTGCGAGAAGCTCGCGGCGGCCGGTTGCACCAATGTCGTGAATGTCGAAGGCGGCACGATGGCCTGGGATCAGGCTGGCTACCCGGTTGTTCGCGGCAAGAAGGCCATTTCTCTGGAACGTCAGGTTCGCATTTGTGCGGGCTTCATGTCGCTGACTGGCGGAGTGCTGGCGATTGCCGTGCATCCGTACTGGGCTGGTCTTTCCGCATTTATCGGAGCGGGTCTGATGTTCGCCGGAATCACCGACACCTGCGGCATGGCCATGATGCTGGCTCGCATGCCATGGAATCAGGTGGGCAAGTCACCGACAGCTCCGGCTGTGAAGAACTGTTCAACAGGTTCGAGCCCTTCATGTTGCAGCTAGAGTTTTAATCTGAAATTTCAAATTTGAAATCTCAAATCACATACAGAGGAGCAGGATCATGAGCGTCGTCTATCACACATCAGCCGAGAATTTTTCACGGGATGTTTTAAGTTCCCCGGTGCCGGTTCTGGTCGACTTTTATGCCGACTGGTGCGGACCGTGCCGCATGCTGGCTCCAACGCTGGATAAGCTCGCGGTTGAGTTCTCCGGGAAGGCTCGCATCGTCAAAGTCAATGTCGACAAAGAACCCGGACTGGCCACTCAGTACAGGGTGAGCTCGATTCCTGCTCTGATGTTCATCACAGACGGGAAAGTGGTATCCCAGTCTGCCGGAGCTGCATCGGAAGCAACTCTTCGCCATACGCTGAATCAGATGACGAAAGCTGCGGCGTAGTAACGTAGCCGTCTCGATCGGCTGAGACGAGCCTTCTTAATCTCCTCAAAATTCTGTTGAGTTCCGTCGCAAGCACCAACAAAACCGCTCGGAGGGCTGTCGCCCTGCCGCTCGCCTTCATGGTAAATCAGGAGTTCAAACATGTTCCTCAAGCAGTATTATCTTGGCTGTCTGGCTCATGCGTCTTACATGATTGCGGATGAGAAAACAAAAATCGCCGCAATCCTGGATCCGCAGCGTGATGTTGAACAGTATCTGGCCGATGCGAAGGCGGGTGGATACACGATCAAGTATGTCTTCCTGACTCACTTCCATGCCGACTTCCTGGCGGGCCACATCGAACTGCGAAATCAAGCTGGAGCCCGCATCTGTCTGGGCGAACGAGCCGGCGCGGAGTTTGATCATACCGCTTTGAAGGATGGCGACGTGATCGAATTCGGTAACGTGCGAATTCAGACGATGGAAACCCCCGGACATACTCCGGAAGGCATTTCACTGCTGGTGTTTGATCTCGCAACCAGTGCCATCGTTCCAAACGCGGTACTCACCGGCGACACGCTGTTTATCGGCGACGTGGGTCGACCTGACCTGATGGCTTCTATCGGAGTGACGGCCGATGAACTGGCTGAGATGCTGTATCATTCGCTCGACAAATTGCGACGACTGCCGGACGCGACGCTGGTCTATCCGGCTCATGGAGCCGGTTCACTGTGCGGCAAATCGCTGAGCAAAGAAACGGTGTCGACTATCGGCGAGCAGAAGAAGTTTAACTACGCCCTGCAGCCGATGCCGTTTGAGCAGTTCCGGGATCTCGTCACCAGCGAGCAACCGGAAGCACCGGGCTACTTTATCTACGATGCCATCAAGAATCGCCAGGAACGTCCGGGCCTGGAAAGCACGATGAAGTCATCTCTGAAGGCACTCAGCGTTGAGGAAGTCGTCCAGCTGCGAGACTCGGGCGCGCAACTGGTCGATGTTCGTGAAGCGGCTGATTTCGAAGGCGCGTATCTGGCGGGTTCGATCAATATCGGACTCAAGGGCAAGTACGCAACCTGGGCGGGTTCGATTCTAAGCCACGACGCGCCGATTATTGTGATCGGCGACGGTGACAACGAAGAAGAAGCCGTGATGAGGCTGGGACGCATCGGGTTCGACAACGCCGTCGGTTATTTGAAGGACGGAATGGAAGCGTTGAATGATCACCCGGATCTGATTCGCAAGGTGTCGCGGATCACAGCGGCGGCTTTGGCGGAACAAGTGTCATCGAAAGAAAAGCCGTTCGTGCTGGATGTGCGATCGGAGAAAGAATACGGCATCGTGCATCTGGCGGATGGTTACAACATCCCTCTGACTCACGTGCGTGAACGCATCGCGGAAGTTCCGATGGATCGGCCGGTTGTCGTGCATTGCGAAGGTGGATATCGCTCGGCGATCGCGTGCAGTTTGCTGACCCAGGCCGGCCGAACAAACGTGTCGGATATGGTTGGCGGTATCAAAGCGTGGATCGCGACGAAGCTGCCAACGATTCCGGAAGCGACAATGACCTGCGGGACTAAGGTTTGCGCAACGGTTCCGGCGTGATGCACGTCCGGGCGAGCGGCAGGGCGTAAGCCCTCCGAGTCTTTAAGTGCCGCGCCGCACGCTGCAGCGTCGTCACCGTTTGGATCGATTTCTCAAGGAGTTCGTTTCATGGCTCAGTCAACTGAAGTCGGGAACCGCGAACAGCAAATCCAACAGGAACTGCGAGACGCAGGTTCGTGCCTGGCGATGGGTGCAGGAGTTGGAACCGCGGGTACGGCGTCGGCATTGTTGCTCGGAGCCACCTGCCCGATCTGTGTTGTCATGGCCCCGGCATTGATTGGAATGGGGCTTGTGAAAGGCTATGCGGCGAGAAAGAAGCGTGCAGCCATGAGCACAGAGGATGCAGAAGCTGCAGGGCAAAAATGACTCGGAGTGCTGACGCTCTGCCGCTCGCCAGTTTCTGTGCCACCAGTCTCACGAAAGGAGCATCAATATGTTATGGCTTAGCCTGTTGTTTGGCTCCATCGTGGGCTTGTCGCTGGGTTTGACCGGCGGAGGTGGCGCTATCTTTGCCGTGCCTCTGCTTGCGTATGGAATGGGCGTGCCGGCTCGCGAAGCGGTTGCGATTTCCCTCGTCTCTGTGGGCCTGACATCCTTCGTCGGCTTTCTGGGCAAGTGGCGAAAAGGCGAAGCGGAACTACGAACCGGCCTGCTGTTTGCCGTCGCAGGAATGCTGGGCGCTCCACTTGGAGCGTGGATCGGTCGACAGATTCCAGAGGCATGGCTGATGCTGATGTTGTCAGTGCTGATGCTTACGATCGCATGGAAGATATGGCAAAAGAGTTGTCGAACCGTGGTCCAGACGCAGGTTTGCATTCCTGTTGAAACATCAGGAGTTCAGCCAGAAGGCTATGCAAACGATGGCCCAAGTTGCCAGAGGGATGCGGCGGGCCAGTTAATTCTCACCAGTCGATGTGCTCGCTTGTTGCTGATCGTCGGAGTGGCCGCAGGAATTCTGTCTGGCATGTTTGGTGTCGGCGGCGGATTCATCATCGTCCCTGCACTGATCCTGTTCAGCAGCATGTCAATGTCGCGTGCTGTGGGAACTTCACTAATGGTGATTTCACTGGTCAGTGCATCGGGACTTGTTTCGCAGCTCTGGGTCGGCCAGTCCATCACGCTCAGCATCACGACTCTGTTCGCGACGGGTGGATTCCTCGGGCTGGGAGTGGGGCAATCGGTGGCTCATCGACTGTCGGCTTCCATGCTGCAGCGAGTTTTTGCGATGGCGATTCTGGCGGTTGCCGCATTCGTCATTTTTCGAAACACTTAGCGTTAACAACACTCCGACGACACTCACTTACGAATCAAAGGTCGGTTCGAACATGAAACTCACGGCACACCAATGGGCGATCGTTTGCATTGCATCTGCGTTCATGACCTGCCCCGTCAGTCTGATTGTGGCTCAGGAGAAAAGCGTCCGTCCGGGCGTCAACGATACGTTTCGCGATCCGGATCCGAAAGCCTTTACTGAACGCTTCGAAATCGAAAGCCGCGAGGTTTTTGCGAAGCGAAAGGAGATTCTTGAGGCCATCAAGCTGAAGCCAACGGATGTCGTGGCAGATATCGGCGCGGGGACGGGATTGTTTACTCGTCTGTTTGCTTCGAACCTTGGACCCGAAGGCCGAGTCATCGCGGTGGATATTGCGCAGAAGTTTCTGGATCATATCGAAATGACCTGCCGCGAGCAGAACCTTCGCAATGTTGAAACGCTGTTGTGTAAAGATGACTCCACGGAACTGCCGCCGGAATCAGTCGACGTGGCCTTCATCTGTGATACGTATCATCACTTCGAGTTCCCTCAGAAGACAATGACTTCACTGCTGAAAGCAATGAAGCCCGGCGGCCGAGTGATTCTGATCGACTTCAAACGGATCGAAGGCGAAAGCAGCGATTGGACAATGGACCATGTCCGAGCCGGCCAGGAAGTCTTCGAAGCGGAAGTGCTGGGATCCGGTTTTCGAAAAGCGGATGAGATTAAGGATCTGCTGAAGGAAAACTATATGGTCGTGTTCGAAAGAAACGGACAGGACCGAGCGGCCACCACACCCGCGTTGCTGTTCCCGATCATCGAAGGCTACGGTGGCGTTGTGGCCGTCGCAGATGCCGTTGAGCCGCCTCGTGCAGGCATGAGACTGGTTTTGGATGTCACTTCTGAAGCGAAGAAGCCTGAAGAGGTCAACAAGGGTCTGGATCGAACGGCCCGGCTATTGAACCTGTATGGAACCGCAGGGCTCAAGGCTTCTGATATTAAAATTACAGTCGTTCTGCACGGAGAAGCCACGAAGTCGATGTTATCTGATGAAGCGTGGGAGTCGCGATTTCAAATGAAAAACAATCCTAACCTGCCGTTGATTCGATTGCTGCAGAAGGCGGGCGTGGAGGTCATGGTCTGCGGCCAGGCTCTGAGCTACAAGAAGGTTGAACGCAGCGATGTCGCTGGCGAAGTTTCCGTGGCGGCTGCCGCTTTAACAGTTCTGTTGAATCGCCAGGCAGATGGTTTTGCTTATGTTCCGGTGCCTTAGTTTTTGCAGGTCATTAAAAATTCGTAGGGTGTGACAAGCGAAGCGCAGGCAAACATCCGCTGTTGCAGCGTCTGAAATTCATCCGCTACTCCAGCGGGGACATCAGATTACGACTGTTGATCTCTTCTAAAAATCACACTGGTTTGGCTGTCAGGCCACAGGCTGATCGTACTCGCTCAACGACTTCGCGGGCTTTTGCTCGGGCTCGGTGAGCACCTTCGCGAAGAATGTCTTCTACCTGGTCGGGAGCGGCTTCAAAGCGAGTTCTTCGTTCGAAGGCTTCTCCGAAATGAGTCATCGCGGCCTGATACAACGTTTCTTTTGCTTCACCATAGCCCATGCCACCGGCTCGATATCGATCCGCCAGCGCGGATTGTTGTTCGGGAGTGCCGAACAGTTTGAAAAGCTGATAGACCGCACAAGTCTCGGGGACCTTGGCTGCTTCCATCGGAGTAGAATCCGTCTGGATCGACATAATGATCTTGCGCAGCTTCTTGGGAGTTTCGAAGATCGGGATCGTGTTGTTGTAGCTCTTCGACATCTTCTCACGATCAGTCCCGGGGACCTTGGCAGAATCATCCAGAACATACGCTTCCGGCAGATGCAACGTTTCACCATAAGTGGCATTGAAGCGCTGAGCCAGGTCGCGAGTGACTTCGACATGCTGAATCTGATCAGCTCCGACCGGTACTGTGGTGCTGTCGTAGATCAGAATGTCGGCCGCCATCAGGACCGGGTAAGTAAACAGTCCCGCATCGGCCGCGATCCCTTTAGCCTTTTTGTCTTTGAAGGCGTGGCACTTATCCAGTAGATGCATCTGAGTAATCGTCATCAGTAACCAGGTGAGTTCTGTGACTTCCGGCACATCCGATTGACGAAACAGCGTAGCCTTTGCCGGATCAAGCCCCAGCGCCAGCAGATCCAGAGCTGCATCTTTGATGTTCTGCCGGAGAACAGCCGGTTCACGAACGGTCGTGAGAGCATGCAGGTCGGCGATAAAATAAAACGACTGCTCCTGTCCCTGCAGAGCAATGTATTGGCGAATCGCGCCGAAATAATTGCCCCAGTGGAATCGCCCGGTTGGCTGAATGCCGGAGAGAACTTTCATGATTTATTCACGTCAGAGATTTGAGTAGAAATGGACGCGGGATAACTGGTCATCGAATGTTGCCCGCAGTGAAATCAATCGCGTTTCGGAATCTGCAACGTCCCGACAATGTCTTTGACACTTTCGGCTTTGAGAGTCGCCAACGCTTCCGGAAGTTCGCGAATGATCTGATTAGCAAGCCCGGGATTGTAAAAATTGGCTGTCCCAATCTGCACGGCCGTCGCGCCGACGAGGAAAAACTCCATCACGTCGTCGATCGATTGAATGCCGCCGATACCGATGATCGGGATTTTCACCTGCTGTGAAACCTGCCAGATAATTCTCAATGCCAGCGGCTTAATTGCCGGGCCGCTCAGACCACCCAGAACATTTCCCAGCACAGGGCGGCGGCGCTTCCAGTCGACCGCCATCCCCTGGAATGTATTGATCAGTGAAACCGCATCTGCACCGGCATCGGCGACGGCTTTGGCAATCGGCACAACGCTTGTGACATTCGGAGTCAACTTGGCGATGACCGGAATGCTGCAGGACTCTCTCACGGCTGCAACAACTTCGGCGGCCAGCGACGGGTCCGTTCCAAAATCCACACCGCCGGAAACGTTGGGGCATGAAATATTCAGCTCAATCGCTGAGACTCCGGGGACTTCGTTCAGGCGAGTTGCCATCCGGCGGAAATCATCGTTGGTCTTCCCCGCAATGTTGACGACGATCGAAGTACCAAGTCCTGTGAGATACGGCAGTTTCTCGGCCACAAACTGATCAAAACCATCGTTGTCGAGACCGATGGAATTCAGCATTCCGCTGGCGGTCTCCACTGTTCGTGGAGGAGGATTTCCGGGGCGAGGTTGCGGAGTCACCGTTTTCGGGATGATGCCGCCCAGGTGAGCGAAATCCACGAACGCGGTCATTTCCTTCGCATAACCAAACGTGCCGGAAGCAACCAAAATTGGATTTTTCAAAGCCAGCCGATTAAGACTGACACTCAAGTCCGCCATTCGTCCGTCAACTCACTGCAAAGTCTGCCGCGACCCAAAGAGACCGACGCCAATCGCCAGCTCACCGCTCGTGTCTTCGCGGAGTTTATCAGAGTCCTGGCGGTTTCCTAGTTGTGGCGGTTTGAGGGGTTTGCCAGGGTGCAGTCGGCGATTTCGGTAGGTCCTCCTTGCCGAGGAGGGCTTCGCGGCTGGCCGCGAACTTTCCGCAAGGAGATTGATGAACCCAGTTGCGATCCTCAGCCACTTGAATACATGGTTCGCCTTGCGGCGAAAGTCCTTTCCGGCAGATAAGGACCTACTTTGACAATCAACCGCAACTTCACCTGGTGTGCCACTTTCATGGCTGTGGCCAGTCTCCGGACCGAACGACCGTCCAATGTGTGTGATTGATCCGTCTGTTCGATCCGGGCCGGTGCGAAATTCTCAAAACAGTTGTCTCGCCCCACGAAAGGATCCGCCTTTGCATTTCGGCCCTCAAAAAATATCCGACCGGGGGGCGTGAATCGCAGAGTCTTCAGTCGTGCGACTGGCGGTTAAAGCCAGCTTTGGCTTCGCCATGTTCTTCCACAAGGAATGCCTTCACACGAAGACGTGTTCAAAAACGTCACTTCTTAATTTCCCGCACATAGATATTGGCGAACTCTGCGGGGCCGACGAGGTAGAGTTCGAACGGACCAGAATCAGGGACCGGGTTGTCAGATGTTACCTGTTCTCCGTTCACGCTGATGGACATCTTTCCGTTTTCAATAACGCCTTCCAGTCTCGACCATTCTCCAATCTTTGTGTACTGAGTGGGCAACATTCCAGAGGAGACCGCAACGCCGTCAAAGCCCTGGCCCGGCTTGATATCAAACAAAAAGCCATAGTTCTTAAATCGCTCTTTCGTGGACAACATCTGCCCCTTCACGGATTCTGCTTTTCCGTCACAGGCCAGAATCCAGTCTTGCGAATGCCAGTTACCCTCGCCCTCCCTGTTCAGTTTCCAGCCGTCAAGATTCAGACCGTTGTAGAGACTACGGTAGCCGCGATTGGCAATCGCAATCTGTTCCGGCTTCACAGGTGTGTCCGGCAGTTCCTGAATCTTCACATTGCGATAGTGGACCACACCACCTTCTGATTCGATGCAGATGTAGCCCTTTCGAGGACTCGCGTCTTTGCCCTGAGTCACCAGCTTTCCGTTGACGGACAGGCTGATGGCTCCGTCGTTGCATTCGATGCGATAATGATTCCACTCGGGCGATGGCTTGGATCGCTCCTCGGTCGGAAACGCACGACTGCCGCCTCGACCATTGATCGGTGTCATCGTTGCACCATGAATTGGAAAGATGTCACCGTGAGTCGTATGGCCCTGACTTTGGCCATAAGCATTCTCCAGGACCTGCACTTCCACGCCTCGATGAAACGGCACACCTTTGGCTGTAATGTCATCAGCCCAGACAAAGATCCCCGCATTGCCGCCCGGGACCATATGTCGCCATTCCAATTCCATGATGAAGTTCTGGTACATCTTCTCGGTGCGAATCTCGCCGATTGGTTTGCCAGTACACGTGAGCATTCCGTCTTCGAAGCTCCAGGTTTCCGCCGGAGTATTCGTCAGCACCCAGCCATTGAGATCCTTCCCATTGAACAAGGGCTTGAAGTCGTCATCGGCCGCCAGCAGATCATGATTCGAAGCCAGAAGTCCCATCGCGAAACCGGTAAGGATGAAATGTTTCAGCATCGACATGAATCAACTCCCAGGGAAGGCCTATCGCGGAGAAATGTAGAACTGCGGGCAGCACTTAAAGATTACAGCCGCCGTCAGAATATGCCAGCCCGACAGACGGACCTGCTTGTGTTGGGGCAGACGCTTGAAATGTCGATTCATCCCTGTTTCTGCTTCAAGGCAGGCCTTCGTCGATGCATTGCCACCTCTGTGAATCGGGGGAAATTGATTAGACCCGCTGCCTGCGGGAATGATAAGGAACACGTTCTGAGCGATTTTCGGGGATGACTTTCGATTGTTTGTGGTTATTTTGACTACAATCCGAGGATACCGAAACAATGTCAGAGGCGTTGGTGTCTCGGACCGGTCACCTTGAGGCGATGGCCTCGAACGCTTTCAGCTTCGTGATTTATGCCAGTGGGAACGGTAGATCCACTACGTGATAATCTATCCCGGCTTCGCATCCAGCGCGATGTTCAGCCGGTTCGTCGATCATTTTTTGGTCGGTTTCTGCGGTTCGTCTTTTATCTCAGTGTGCTTGTGGCTGTCGCCGTTGGAGCAGTTTTCTGGGCGCAGAAACAAGGCATGCTCGCGGATACTCGCAAGCTGACGGAAACTCTTCGGCCGCGTCCAGAAGTTCGAGTCGCCGTGGTCAGCGTCGAAAAAGGTCGCTCAGCAGATGCGTTGGTTGTCGCAACCGGATATCTGGAATCTCGCCAACAGGCTCGCATCGGTGCGCGGGCCACAGGTCGCATCCAGGCTGTTAATGTCGAAGAAGGCAGCGTCGTCAAAGCCAACGATGTGCTCGCCATTCTGGAACACGCTGATCTTGATGCGTCTCTGGTTGCCGTTAAAGCCACTGCCGCTCGCGCGAAGAGTGAGCTGCTGGAACAGGACGTGGCAATCCAGCGGGCCAAGCGAGATCTTGAACGTGCAGAGAAAGCTTTTGCCGCAAAGAGTTCGACACCGGCGGATTACGATAAAGCTAAGTTTGATTACGAAGCCGCTGTGGCTCGCAAAGTTTCCATGGAAGCCGCGCTGGGGTTGGCGGAAGCACGAGTTCAGGAGGCCGAACAACTGCGAGAAAACATGTTTGTGCGTGCTCCGTTTGAGGGAACCGTGATCTCCAAAGATGCGGAACTTGGCGAATCCATCATGCCCGGAGGAATGGGAGAAGCATCCGGCCGCGGCTCGGTGGTGACGATCGCCGACCTTGAACATCTTGAGGTCGATTGCGATGTGAAAGAAGACTACATCAGTCGCGTGACGGAAGGGCAGCAGGCCGAAGTTGCTGTCGATGCCGTGCCTGACAAACGCTACAAAGGACAAGTTCGTAAGATCATTCCCATGGGCGATCGTGCACGAGCAACCGTGAAGGTGCAAGTCGAAATTCTGGATGTTGACAAACGCCTGTTTCCGGAAATGAGCAGCACGGTTTATTTTCTGCCAAGTCAGTCTGCTGAGGTCAAAGAGGAAGACAAAAGTCGAGTCTTCTGTCCTGCGGATGCGGTTGTCGTGACGGAGACAGAATCGTTCGTCTGGATTCTGACCGACAAAGATCGAACAAAGAAAACGATAGTGACCACTGCGGATTCACGAGACGGTCGAACAGAAATTACCAGCGGTCTGACCGGCGGAGAAAAAGTCATCGTCAAGCCTGCAAAGGATTTGCAGGATGATGTATTGGTCAGGTCTGCACAATAAATTCGTTTAACGGCAAGCCGCAGGCGACTGCGTTTCAGCCCACGTCGCATGCAACCGAAAACTGAAAACCTTAAACCGAAAACTCAAACCGAAAACCTAAAGTCACAAGGATCCCTGCGTGTCCGACGCATCTCAAAACGATAAACCTGTCGTGGTAGTCAGCGATGTTTGCAAGGAATTCCGCCGCGAACAGATGGTGGTACCAGTTCTCAGCGGCATCAATCTGAATCTTTGGGCCGGCGATTATCTTGCTTTGATGGGACCATCGGGGTCCGGCAAGACCACGTTGCTCAATCTGATCGCTGGACTCGATCGACCAACCTCCGGCAAAGTCATCGTATGTGATCAGGATCTTGGTGCATCTTCCGAGGGCCAGCTTGCGAAATGGCGATCTCGACACATCGGCTTCATTTTTCAGCTCTACAATCTGATCCCGGTACTCACGGCGTATGAGAACGTTGAATTGCCGCTCACGCTGACTTCGCTGTCACGTCGCGAACGAGATGACCATGTGAAGGCGGCTTTGGAAGTCGTGGGACTCAGCGATCGTATTGATCACTATCCGCGGCAGTTGTCTGGTGGTCAGGAACAGCGAGTTTCCATTGCACGAGCCATTGTGACGGATCCGACTTTGATCGTGGCCGACGAACCGACCGGTGACCTGGACGCAAAATCGGCCGCTGAGATTCTGGATCTGATGCATCGACTGAATGTCGAGTTCCAGAAGACGATCGTCATGGTGACTCACGACCCGAATGCCGCTCATCGAGCCAAGCGGACGGTTCATCTGGAAAAAGGTGTGCTTGTTTCTGCTCCGACACCACCGTCTGGTAAGGAAGGATCACGATGAAAATCCTTGTCTACATCTGGAGAAATATTCGCCGCAACAAAGTCCGCAGCCTGCTGACAATTCTGTCCGTCGGTTTCAGTCTCGCGCTGATGACGGTGCTGTATGGCTTTATGGCGTCGCAGGAAACCTGGCGCAATGATGCGGAACAGACCAACCGCATCGTGGTCATGAACATTCAGGGGTTTACCGGGCAGGTCCCGATTTCTGCTGTGGATGATGTTGCCAGCACAGACGGTGTGGAAGCGGCGGTGCCACTGGCCTGGTTCGGCGGAGCTTATCAGGATGAGCCGATGCCGTTTGCTCAGTTTGCGACGGATCCCCAATCCGCTTTCAAGGTGTGGCCGGAGTATTCGATCTCTCCGGAAGAACTGAAGAACTGGCAGGAGAACCGGCGTGGCTGTGTGATTGATCGTCGCATTGCGGATGAGCGAGGCTGGAAGGTTGGTCAGCAGATTCGCCTCAAGGGCACGATTTATCCGTTCGACCTCGATCTTGAACTTTGCGGGATCTTTGATGCACCGAAGAATTCCGGATCACTCTGGTTCAACTGGGAATATCTGGACGAAGGACTCAAGCAAAAGAACAGCCCGGTCACAGGTAACGCCGGAACTGTCTTCGCACGCACCAAAAGCGGAGACGGCATTCCAGCAGTTGTAAAGGCCATTGATGATCGATTCGGCAGCTCGGACACCCCGACCAGAACACAAACGGAAGCCGCGTTCGCTCAGATGTTTGTGGATATGCTCGGCAATGTGCAGGTGTTGATTCGCAATATCGGTTTGGCTGTTGTGTTCTCGCTGTGTCTGGTCACCGCGAACTCCATGGCCATGTCGATGCGAGAACGCGTCACGGAGATTGCCGTCCTAAAGGCCATCGGGTTTCCTCGCTCCCGAATTTTGTTCATGATCCTTGGCGAATCCAGCCTGATCGCGATGCTGGGCGGACTCCTGGGTGTCAGCATGGGCTGTGCGTTTCTTCAGGCGATGAACGCCGCTCTGCCGCAGTTCTTCCCGTTTACTGTTCTGGAAATGCTTGGCCCGTGGATCAGCTACGGATTCATCGTTGCGGCTGTGCTTGGAATCGTCAGCGGCCTCGTTCCGGCGATCCGTGCGGCTCAACTTTCTGTCATCGATGGCCTGCGACGCATCGCGTAGCTTGCCGTTAAGTCTCCGTTATGAATTAGCTTGGGCATTCTTGTCCGTCGCAGGTTTGTCGGACAAGAATGTCCAACCTACGTTCTTATGTTGTGGCCGGACTTCGACCGAGCCGCTCATCGTCCCTGCAATCAGATTCAACCCGAACTCAACCATGATTCCCGCCAAATACAACTTTCGAAATCTGCAGGTCCGCTGGATGACGACTCTGATGACCGTCCTCGGCACAGGACTGGTCGTCTGGGCTTCGGTGCTCTGCTTCGGACTCACCGACGGCCTGCAATATGCACTGCGAGTTTCCGGCGATGAGTTGGATCTGATTGTCTTGCGGAAAGGTTCGACTGACGAAACCGGTAGCGGGATTGAGCAGAAGGTGGCTCGCCAGATCGTATCACTGCCCGGAATTGCCAAAGATGAAGGCGGTCTGCCGCTGTGCTCGGTCGAGTTCGTAACGATCCTCACGAAGCCTCGACGCAACAATGGCGGCACCGTCAATTTGATCGTCCGCGGACTGGAAGAGGTGGGGCGGAAACTGCGGCCCGAGTATCGGCTGACACAGGGGCGAGAAATCAAGCCGGGCGTTAATGAAGCGATCACCAGCCAGCGCATGGCCGAACGCTTTGAGAATCTGGCGATCGGTGAAGAGCTGGAAATCAATAATGTGAAATTCAAAATTGTCGGCTACTTCGAAGCGGCGGGCAGCTCGGCGGAATCTGAAGTCTGGACAGATCTGCGAGATCTCACAGCAGCGCGGAGAACTCCGGCGGCGGTTTCGTCAGTGAATCTGCGAGCTGAAAACTTAGCGGCTCGTGATTCTTTGGTGAAGCTGCTGGCTGATGATAAACGATTTGAACTGAATGGGATTTCTGAAGTCCGTTACTTCGAAGATCAGATGACGCAGTCGAATGCGATTCAGTACATCGGTTATATCATCGCCGGCTTTCTGATGTTCGGGGCGATGTTTGCTGCGGCCAATACGATGTACGCTGCTGTGGCCAGCCGTGCTCGTGAGATCGGAACGTTGCGAGCACTCGGGTTTTCGCGCCGCAGTATTCTGGGATCGTTCCTGTTTGAATCTGTGCTGCTGTGTCTGATGGGCGGGGCACTTGGCTGCCTTGCCACGCTTCCGTTTAATGGACTCTCGACGGGCACTGTGAATCAGTTCAGCGAAATTACGTTCTCATTTCGCTTCGGCCCGCGAGTTCTCCTGCAGGGCGTCGTTCTTGCGATGCTGATGGGTCTTCTTGGAGGCATCCTCCCCGCCCTTCGCGCCGTTCAATTGAACATCGTGAATGCATTGCGAGAGCGATAACGGTTTATTGCGGTAACGAGATTGCCACGTCGAACAGCCTCTCAACAAATGTTTGCAAGAATGAGCTCCGCAAGGAGGACCTGCCAGATCCCGCGACGCCATCCAATTGGACTTGTGGCAACAGGATGGTACGTTCCGCTTCATCTTCCCGATGCCTCAATATTCCTGGAGGTCGCTCTGATGAGATATCTGCTCGTATTTCTGCTGCTGACGGCGAGCGTTTCGGCGCAGGTTGTGGATGGGACTTTTCCGGTCGTCTCGAATCTCAAGGCCGGTGCGGCCAAGGTGGATATCACACCGGAAGAAGTGAAAGACCTGACCGTCACCGGGCATACTCGCGTGGTCAACGGGGTGCGAGATCCGTTGCGAGCCGGTGTGCTTGTGCTGGATGACGGCGAAACAAAAGCGGCGATCGTGACGCTGGATGTGATCGCAGCGTGGGAAGATCTGGTGACTCGGGCGCGGGCGGCGATCGAGAGAGAAATCGGGGTGCCGGCGGCGAATATCATGGTCTGTGCTTCGCATAATCACTCAGGGCCCGGATGGGAAGAGAATCCAGAGTGGGCCTCGGATGTGATCACAAAAATTGCGTCCGCGGCAAAGGAAGCCGGCAGCAACATGCGGTCGGTGAGCGTCGGCATGACCGAGGATCGTATTAGCTTTGGTATCAATCGCCGCAAGACAATCGACGGGCGAGCTGTGATCCGACTGAATCCCGATGGGCCGAATGATCCTCGCGTGAAGGTGCTGCGTTTCGATGACGGCCAGTCGCTGACACCGCTGGCGATCATCATGCACGCGGTCTGCCATCCATGCTTCTTCACGTGGGGCGACAAAGGATCGCCGCCGTATCCGAAGGGCTATCCAAAGTTGACGGCCGATTTTCCCGGTGAAGCTCAGACGTTTGTCGAGTCGATCTATGCCGACAAGACCGCCTCGCTGTTTATTCAGGGCTGTGCCGGCGACATCCGACCGAACCTGCCGGGCTATCCGTATCGCTGCGCTGATGAAGCCGATATTCAATGGGCCGGTCGAGATCTCGGCAGTGCGGTGGTACGAGCGGCGGCGTATGGTTTGACTCGAGAACAGCTTGCTAAGCGGGCGACGTTCTATCCGATCCGCGTGGCAAGTGAAGTAATCGAACTGCCGGGCAAGGAGCAGCCAATCCGCACCGAACTGATGGCGATGAAGATTGGCCCGTTCCTGCTGCTCAGCATGCCGGGCGAGCCGATGGTCGACTACGGCTTTAAGCTCGAAGCGGCCATCGCCGATCGCATCACTCCCATCATTGTCGGCTATGCGAACGGAAACGTCGGTTACATCGCCACGGCCGATTCTTATGACGTCGGGGGCTACGAGCCAAATACTTCCAAATTGCTCCCCGAAGCTGAACCGATCATTCTCAAACATCTCGGCGGTCTGGCTGATCGCGTTATTGGGGATGTCTTTGAATCCATCTCGAAGCATCCGAAGGATATGCAGAAACGCGAAACGGAAGAGAAAGCTCGGCTTAAGTCGGTGCCGGCTGCAAAGCCGTGAGGGCGATGGCTGATTAAACCAGCCGGAACGCATTAACGTCCGGTTATGGCGGCAGAAACCCTGCAAAAACAACAGGCGACGAAAGGATGCGACTAAATCAACAGTTGGGTACCACGAAAGACACGAAACACACGAAAGAATCGCATTGAAGTCACGCTGATGCACGCCGCCTTTTCGTTTGTGTCGTGGTGAACTCCACTTCATTTCACAGGCCTAAAACGCAGCCTGAGGGTACGAAAAGAGACGAGAACAGGGTAAGGACGGGGCCAGTCGGCGACTCTGAAAACTGCTGAGGCAAATCGGCCGAGTTGCAGTCTGCTAAATTATGCCGGCTGATGACGCGAAATCCTGCTTAGCCATGACAGTGTTTTATGGCAGAAAGCAAAGATTTTTACTGGTGGATTGCAGCCGGTGGCGATCGGTGTTCAAATCTCCTTAAACCGGTATGCGGCAGCCTGCCTGATCCGCCGGGTTCCACCATGTTCTCAAGGGATTTGATATGCGATTGCAGCGAATTGCTCTGTTATTGGCCGCACTGTGTGTGGCCACAGGATCCGCGTCTGCGGACGACTGGGAAACTCTGTTTGATGGCAAAACTCTGGACGGCTGGGACGGCGATCCCAAGACCTGGAGCGTAAAAGACGGCGCCATCACCGGCACGACTTACAACGAAGAAGATAAAAAGCTCAAAGGAAACACGTTCATCATCTGGCGCGGCGGCCAGGTGGATAACTTTGAACTGGAACTGGAATACAAGATCGTCAACGGCAACTCCGGGATTCAGTACCGCAGTTTTGAAGTGCCCAACGAAAAGTGGGTCATCGGCGGATACCAGGCCGACTTCGAAGCTGGTGATACATACTCAGGAATTCTCTACGGCGAACGCTACCGTGGCATTCTGGCCCTGCGTGGCGAATCGACTGAACTGGTTCGCAACGACGGCAAGTTCGAAAAGAAAGTCACCGGCAGCGTTGGTGACACCAATGAGATCCAGAAGAAGATCAAGAAGGAAGACTGGAACACGTATCGAGTTGTTGCTGATGGTTTCCATTTTCAGCACTTCATCAACGACGTCAAAACTGTTGATGTGACAGATAACGACCTTGCTGAGCGTCGAGCAGCCGGTTTCCTGGCTTTGCAGGCTCATGCCGGTCCGGCCATGGAAGTGCAGTTTCGTAATATTCGTCTGAAGCGATTGCCAGCTCCGAAGAAGGTGGCCCTGATCGCCGGCAAGCCAAGCCATGGTTATGGTGCTCACGAACATCGAGCTGGCTGCATGCTGCTGGCCGAAGCTCTGAACAGTGCGAACATTGGAATTGAAGCGACGGTCTACACGAATGGCTGGCCGGAAGATGATTCCGTTCTGGATCATGCCGACACGATCATCATTTACTCAGACGGCGGTGGCGGACATCCTTTCAACAGCAAATTGGATCGTCTGAAGGCTCTTCAGAATCGTGGTATCGGAATGGGATGCATTCACTACGGTGTTGAAGTTCCCAAGGGTGCATCAGGTGAAGCGTTTCTCGATTGGACTGGTGGCTACTTCGAAACTGACTGGTCCGTGAATCCTCACTGGACCGGAACGTTCGACAGCTTTCCTAAGCATCCAATTGCCAACGGTGTGAAGCCATTTCGCGTCAACGACGAGTGGTACTATCACATGCGATTTGCAGAAAACGCTGACGTGATTCCAGTTTTGTCCGAACTGCCTCCTTCTGACACTCTCGTCAAAGCAGACGGCAGTCTGTCACGACCAGAAGGACCTCACAGCAACAACCCAGCCGTTCGTGCTGCGGTTCTGGAACGCAAAGAGCCACAGACTGTCGCGTGGGCTCGTGAACGCAAAGATGCTGGTCGTGGCTTTGGTTTCACCGGCGGACATGACCACTGGAACTGGGGTAATCGAGATTTCAGGACTTTGGTTTTGAATGCCATCGTCTGGACGGCTCACGGAACAGTTCCGGAAGGCGGAGTTTCGTCGAAGGATCTGAACGTAAAGGACCTTCAGGCGAACCAGGACTACGACGTTCCTGCCGATTTCAACCCGGCTCGCATTCAGGCGATGCTGGATGAATGGGCGGCTGCTCGAAAGAACTAGCTCCCGTTCAAAAGCTGGCTTTCGAGCAGGATGGGCATTCTTGCCCGTCGAGACCCGGTCGGACAAGAATGTCCAACCTACAACTTAGCTGTCAAACAGAGCCCGGCTTTCTTGCGAAACCGGGCTCTCTTTCTGTATAGACTTTGAGTCTGTACCAACTCACTGCGATTTTTGTGGCCGTTGTTAACTCATGAATCTTCCCGCATCAGATGATGCTCACAATACAGACGCCTCACAGCGCTGGGTCAGCCTGCTGTTTGCAGTGGCTGTCTTTGTCAGTGCGTTCCTGTTGTTTCAGGTTCAACCGCTGATCAGCAAAGCGATTCTGCCGTGGTTTGGTGGAACTCCGAGCGTCTGGACCACGTGCATGTTGTTCTTTCAGGTATTGCTCTGCGGAGGATACCTGTATTCTCATCTTGTGACGTCACGTTTGACGCCTAGGCAACAGGGATTGGTTCACTGTGGAGTTCTGCTGATCTCGCTGGCATTCCTGAAGATTCTGCCATCGATCGACTGGAAGCCCACAGGGCTGGAATCGCCGGTGGGGCGGATTCTGTCATTGCTGCTGTCGACCGTAGGGCTGCCCTACTTTGTGCTGTCGACAACCGGACCGCTGCTGTTGCGATGGTTCAGTATCGCTCAACCGCAAGCATCGCCGTATCGGCTATACGCGTTGTCGAATGCGGGCTCGTTGCTGGCCCTGCTGTCGTATCCGTTTTTGTTTGAACCCTTGATGAGAGTTTCGACTCAGGCCAACGCGTGGTCGCTGGGTTATCTTGTTTTTGCAGCGCTGTGTGTGGCCTGTGCGATGCGTTCGATATCGGGGAGAGTCGATAACGGGGTGACTCAGGAGCAAGCGGGTGCCGCATCCTCAAGCAATAAAAAGAAGTCCGCATCAGCTGAAGCCATCGTAACAAAGTCTGCCTTTGGTCGCTGGCTGATCCTGTCCATGGTGGCTTCCACGATGTTGTTGGCAGTGACCAACGAAGTCTGCCAGGACGTGGCCGTCATTCCGTTTCTGTGGGTCGTGCCACTGTCGCTGTATCTGTTGTCGTTTATTCTGTGCTTCGAAAGTGATCGCTGGTATCGACGCGGATTGTACTCTTTGGGGACAGCGATCCTGGCTCTGGCCGTTTGCTGGCTGCAGAGTTTTGGTTCACGGACGTGGCTGCCATTACAACTGGGGATTTATTTCGGTTGCCTGTTCTCGATCTGCATGCTGTGTCATGGTGAGCTGGCCAGATTGAGACCATCAGCAGATTCGCTCACAGCGTTTTATCTGACGTTGTCGGCCGGAGGAGCTGCCGGAGGTTTGTTTGTCGGGCTGCTGGCCCCTTTGATCTTCCCGGCGTTCTGGGAACATCCCCTGGGAATGATTGTCTCTTGCGTAATTGCCGTGATCGTATACTTCGATCACCGAGGCTGGCTGCAGGATGGACCACAGCCACCAACGATGTGGAAGCTGCTGGCGATTCTGTTGTTCGCCGGGCTGGGGACTGTGTTTGCGGCTGCCGTGACAAGTTATACCAACGCGGTGGCCATGGTTCGCAACTTTTATGGTGTGCTGGAGGTCCAGAATGACACGATCGAAGATGCTGTCATTCTCCGGCACGGTCGCATCATTCACGGCATCCAGCTGAATGGGATCCCCAGTTTCCCGACGATGTACTACGGTTACAACACCGGTGTCGGAAAGGCGATTGAACAACTGCGAGAACGCAAGACTCCGCTGAAGATCGGTCTGGTGGGTTTAGGCGCCGGAACTCTGGCTGCGTATGGCCAACCGGGCGATACGTTTCGCTTTTACGAAATTAATGAGAACGTCACTCGGCTGGCTCAGCAGCACTTTACGTTTCTGAAAAACTGTTCATCAACCGTTGATGTGATTCACGGTGACGCAAGACTGATGCTGGAGAATGAGACACCTCAGGCATTTGACCTGCTGGTTCTGGATGCATTTTCCGGCGACGCGGTTCCCACTCATCTGCTCACCTCGGAAGCCGCCAAGGTTTATCTAAAGCATCTTAAGCCCGATGGTTTCATTGCCATTCATATTTCGAATCTGCACTTCGACTTGCGACGCGTGACGGACGGCCTGGCGGAGGCTGCAAAGCTGTATGCGATCACTCTGGAAACAGCCCCGGTGATTGATCGAATCACAGGCGCGCAAAGTTTGATTGAGCCGGGTAGTCGCTGGGTCTTGATGGCTCGCGAAAAGTCACTGCTGCAGTCTGATCTCTACATGAGATTTCTCTCGCAGGATACGCGGCCGCCACGAGACAAGGTTCTGTGGACGGATGACTTCAGCAACCTGATCGAAGTGCTGGATCGCGAATAGGCCTGCAGAGTACGTCCGGCGATCGATTGAAGGCGCAAGGTCGCCCGAAATCCATTCGCACCTCATCGGACAGAATCCCACGTAAATTCAACAATGATTTCACCAAACCAAAGCTGCTATTTCGCCCCGAACGGGGCAGCCACATGACAGTCTGGGGCAACGCCCCAGGAAACAGGACCACAATACATCCCAAGCCCCAACGGGGCGGCACAAATTCACGACATCCGGACGTATGAAATCACGACAACAATTTTTCCGCCCTTTCAGGGCTAAATCATTCCCGTGGATCTCATTCCCAGGGCGTTGCCCTGGGCTGACCTGTTGATGGCCCGTTGGGCCGAATCGCAATATGAATTGCAGGGAGTTCCCGCTTCTTACGATCGAGCAAATAATCTCGCGTTGAAAAAGAAAAAGGCTCTGCGACTAAGGTCCGTTTCTTCAACGTTCACTGAATCACAGAGCCTCAGTTCAAAGGTCATCGCTCGACTACTGTGCGGTTGTCGTTGTCGCGTCTGCCGGTGTGTCCTCGGCCGGAGCAGCTTCTTCCTGAGGAGCGATCTGAGCAGCAAGCAGGCGACCGAAGATCTTCACGAAACCTTCTTCCAGCCGAACTCGCAAACGAACACCGGTTTCGGTCAGGCGTGAATCGATCTCGATGCGATCGTCGCCTTCGGCCAGCGTTTCCTTCATAATCTTCCCGCCTCGTTCTCGACGGCGAGCAAACTCGGCTCGACGTGCTTCGCGGCCCCCATTGCGCCCTGCCGGAGCAGCTTGAGCAGGAGCCTCAACCGGGGCCGCTTTCGGAGCATCGACACTGGCCTCGGCGGCCGCCTTTGCAGCAGCAGCTTTCTCTTTCTCTGCTCGAGCGTTTGAACCAGCAGTGTCAGCGATCGTCGCCATTTCCACCAGTTGATTCACGTTCACGATAATTCGAAAATTCGGAGGCGTTCTTCGTTCCGTTGGAGACTGAATGGCCTCTTCAAGTTTGTCCATCACGCTGGTCAACGTTGCCAGAGACTCCTCGCCGCCGATAACACCCCACACAGCAGTTGAGCCGATTCCGACAGTGATTCCGACATTATCACCAAAGACCGCAACGGCTTCGGGCGGCTGAGCAGCAAAGGTCAGGCGGTGAAATGTAACGCCCAGATGTTCGGCAGCACCGATCTGCAGATCACCGGCTTTTTGAATATCGTCGACTTCACGAAGGCGAGTCGCTGCATCGAGAAGACCTGCAGCGATCGCATCTCCCTCAACAATTCTTGATGCCCAAACGATCGCCAGTTTGCCGGACGAGTCACGATAGAACTGAGCAAAAACGTCGACATGGCCTTCTTCCAGAGTTTTCTGAACGGCTGAAAGAGCCTGACCGATCGGGCTGTTTTCATCCGGCGTCGCACCGAGTTTGTTTTCTTCGATGAGACGTGTCACTTCCATTTTCACGCCTTCCATCATTTCGATGTAGGCCACCTTGTCACGTTCCGCCATCATGCTGGACATCGATAGAGAAACAGCGGCGTCATCATCCAGCAGTGGAATAAAGTAGCTTGGTTTCTCTGTCGACTGGAAGATCTCCTTCATGAATTTGGAACCATCCAGAGCATCCACCAGCACGTCAATGTTGACCGCCTGTTCCTCGGGTTCAACCTTCAGTCCAATCGTGATCTTCTGGCATTCGGTGATCAGCATTCGTAAGGCTTCCAGTCCGCGTTCGCCTTCTGTGCGACGAATCCGATAGGCACCTTCCGGCTCACCATCGCGTTGCTGCAGAGTTGTGGAGACCCCGGATGAAATCAGCCCCATCAGCAACGTTCGAGTTGCAACCGGAATCGATTCCACATCAAGGCGAACGGAGATATCAAACTGCTGAGCCTGACCAGCCAACAGTTGAGCCGGATCAGGAAGTTCACGATCCAATGCTTCTTCGGGAGGATTGTTTCCCAGCGGCATAAAGGCATAGCCATCTTTCATCAACACGGGAAAGGTGCGATTCGGTCCGATGACTTCGTAACGTCCCTCTTCGTCGTCTTTACGAATCACGACCGGCGCTTTTTCAATCAGTTTGGTCGCGGCTTCGACCGAAGCGACCGGCACGAACGCCAGGAACTCCGGAGCGGGAGGAAACGCGACTGGCAGATACGCCATGACGCCAAACGGTTTTGAGCGATCAAAGCCTTCCAGATCATTCAAGGTCTCTTTGAGAAACGTTTCGAACACCTTGAATGCTTCCGGCTTGCCCGCTGCATCAAATATGTATTTCGCTTCGTCAACGATGCGATCTGCACTGGCGAATGTGATCGTCAGAAGTGGACGAGTGCCCTCGGCGACCAGCGTCAATGGCTTTTCGTCCTTGGACTTACTGTCGGTCTCCGCCGCCTGTGGAGCAGCAAGCACAGCAGAACTCATCAGAGACACAACCACAAAAGAAAGCCCCACAGAAAGCAGGAGCCGCGTGGAACGATGGACAGTGTCAATCAGATCAAAACGATGCATGGAGTGGATTCCGGCATAAGGAACAAGGTTCAGGGGCGATTCAGAGTTGAACGGTAGACTTCGAGGCACTAACAAAATTGGGACAGATACTCCTGGCGGTCGCTTTTCTACATGATTCCGGGATGTCAGCAGGAGCCAGTCCCGTTTTTTCAGGCCTTCTGAGTTGTATTGCCTTTGAGATTGTCATGCTGCGGAGAATTCGGCTGACGCCTGCGTTTCTCCGACAAAATGTAGAAACATTGCCCATAGAAAAAGGATTCGAGCTGGTCGCGTCAGACGGATGGATTCCCTGAAATCGGCCGTTTTTCCGGCGGGACAATGGCAATTGGGGAAAAAGACGCAGGCTTTTCCAGCGGCGATACCAAAAACTCGCCTAGCGCCTGCCGGCATAGATCAGGAGCCCCGCATCTGAGCCATATTCTTCTCCCTGATCGTCGAGCGGTGCCTACGAATTCCGACGAACATGAACGCACATACACACCTGCTCCATTTGGGCCACAAATGTTGGCAGCTCAAAAACAGGCGAAACCTGCCGAGGGCGGGAAGTCAAAACCGGATTTCCGCAGAAGTACATGCTGAGCTTTGCAGACGTTCAGATTTTTGACCGTCTGCGCTATGGAAGCCCTGTTGTCCGTGTTTTCGGCGGCAGTTACAAACGCCGCGTCTCTCCAGGTGGAAGCGTTCTGTCCCGTGGGCATTGCGCGGATGCTGGAAAGGAATTGCGGAAGATTGTGTTTTGAACAGGACGTTCAAAAGTCTTCCTGCAGTTTCAGAGAGACGAAGTGACCGACGTGGCGGATGTGCTGCGTCTTCGCAGTTCAGAGATGAATTGCGAATCACGATCCTGGTTTGAGGAACGTCATGAAGATCGTTCGAAACCCCAATCGCTGGCTGAAAAAACTGTCTCAAGCCGCAGCGCTATTGTCGCTGATGGCTGGTTCACAGACGGCCTATTCGCAGGACGGTGGCTTTACATTTGGCCGAACCCCAACCGGGTCCGCCTCTGAAGTCGTCGATTCCAATACCGACGGCCTTGGAGTGTCGTTCCGAGGTGGCCATATGGCTGGAAGCACAGTCGGGCGACAGGAATCGATTACACACATCAACCTGATGCCTTACGTCAGCATCAATGATGGTATGTTGTTTGGCGATTCTCGACTGTTGCGAGCCAACAAGGGCGACCTTGGTTGGAGCTTCGGCGGTGGTTATCGTCACTACATCCAGGACTGGGATGTCGTCATTGGCGGCAACGGCTACTACGACCATGATGGTCTGACAGGAGCAGACCTGCAGCAATGGAGTGCCGGCGGTGAAGTCCTCGCACATGGCTGGGAAATGCGTGGCAACTACTATCAGACTTTCGGCGATACGTTTAATCTCGTTGGTCAGCGAATCGACCAGGACAGCGCGGCGTTTGCGGGCAACAATATTACGTTCACTCGCATTGATACGTTTGCAGAAGCTATGAAGGGTTTCGACGCGGAAGCCGGCTTTCTGTTGCCGGGTGACATTGCGGAACGCTTCGATTTGCGAGCTTTCGGCGGCGGCTATTATTATCAGGGTGAAAACATCGACGGTTTTGCCGGCTGGTCAACCCGCATGCAGGCCGATATCGGTCGCTGGCTGGAGCTTGGCCTGAAGCTTACGAATGACGAGGTGTTTGACACCACGGTGAGTTTTAACGCAGCGGTGTACTTTGGTGGCTTCGAAAGCCAGGAACACACGAAGCGATCGGCGATTCAGCGGTTTCGGGATCCCGTCCGTCGTAACATGAATGTCGTCGCATCGACAAACGACACTTCGGCCCCGGGTCAATTGGCCATTGATCCGAACGATAACCTTCCCTTCACGGTCGCCCACGTCAACAGCAATGATCTGATTGGTCCTTTCAATGGTACGGTTGAAAATCCCTTCGCAAGCCTGACTCAGGGGCTGGGAGCTAATACCGACATTGTGTTTGTGCATGCAGGAAGTCAGTTCAACGCCGCACCACAGAACATTGTTTCTCTGTTGCCGAGTCAGAAGCTGATTGGCGAAGGTCTGATTCAGACGAATCGCAATACAGAAACCTCAGTGACGGTTCTTGCACTGGGGAATCCACTCCAGCTGACACTTCCGGATTCTCCAACATTCGCTGCCAATCCAAATCTGCTGCGTCCAACAATTGGCAACTCAGCGGGTAACGCGGTCACGATAGCGAATAACAGCACCTTCTCAGGCTTCATTATTGACAATCCGACGGGCAACGGCATCTTCAGCAATGGAGCCACCAACACGTCCATCAATGATGTGCTGGTCCAGGGGGCCGGTCAGTCTGCGATCTTCCTGCAGAATACATCGGGCACGACGGCGATCACCAATACAACGCTCATCGCCGATGCCGTGGCAACCAACGCTACGTTTCGAGTTAGCGGTGGTTCCGGAACAGTGCGATTTTCGTCAACGGATAACTTTCTGCTGGCATCGATCACGAACGACTCTCCTCAGCAGTCCGTGCTCCTGGAAAACATGACTGGCGGAAACGTCGACATGATTCGCTCCTCGGTCACCGAAGACGGGGGCCTGGGCGTTGTCATTCGCAACAATACAGGCGGTGCAGCAACACTTGACAACCTGAATCTGGCCAACAGTACTGGAACAGGGATTGCCATTCTTGACAGTGCCGGAAACTACACGTTCCGCAAGACCAGTACTCAGCTCCAGCAGATTACGGTGACTAATGCGGCCCAGCAGAGCATTCTGGTCAACAATGCCTCCGGCACTATTTCGTTCACAGATGATGTGCTGATCTCAACTCGAAATGCAGAAGGTGTTGAAGTCCGGCTCTCCAGTGGCGATGTCGGATTCAACGGCGATGTCACACTTGACGATCTGGGTGCAGCGGCATTGGCTCGAGCCGGCGTCTCCGTGCATGATCAGTTAGCAAATGGCTCAGTGACCTTTCAGGATCAATTGACGATTCGAGGAGCGAACACACGAGGCAGCCTTGCCGAAGGTGTATTCCTGACGAACAACAATGCGGCCAGTGAGTTTCTTGTAAGCGGTAACACTAACATCGTTGGAACAGACGGCATTTCTGTCCGAATTGACAACAACAACGGGTTGGCTCGATTCCTCGGACAGACTCAGATTTCTCAGCGTCTTGTGGAAGGGATCTCGGTCACAAACTCTGCCGGTGCAGTGCAGTTCGGCGCGACGGCCGGTGACGTTGCTTCAGTGCTGAATGATCTTGCAGCTCCGTCTCAAAGTGCGGCGATTCGCGCAACGAACAATTCGGCCAATATTGTGTTCGGAGGAGTTTCCATTGACAACGCACAGGGAAATCTTCTCGGTGGTGCTGGTATGCATCTGGTCAACAATACCGGTGAGATCAACGTCGGCACACTCGACATCATCTCCCTTGATGGCGTTGGACTGTTTGGTTTGAACAATACCAGTATTCAGGTTAGAGGCGGAGATATCCTGTCTGATAATCAGGCTGCAGTGAATATCGAGCAGTCCGGCATCGACATCTCGCTTGAAAGTGTCACCAGTAACAACTCGCCCAACTACGGGATTCGTCTTGTTGAAACCAACAAAACGAATCTTCAGACCTTTGAGGTTGACCCCAATATCGCGAACGATGTTCCCGGCGACGGCGGTATCATTACCGGAGCCAAAGGCAACGGGTTGGACGACAACGATGCGGCCGGTGTGTTCCTGCAGAATGCGGGCCAGGTACGTTTGAGAGCGATGACGCTTGATGACAACGAATTCGGGGTCCGCATTCGCAATACCGAAACAACTCCGGGATTGCCTGACAGCACCAAACAGAACTTCATCCTCGAACGGTCTTTGGTGCAGGATTCGGATATTCGCGGTATCGACAGTCAGAACCTGATGGGGCTCTCCATTCAGAACAGCTCCTTTGACAACAATGGTGACAGTGCTACCGCAGGCCGAGAAACAATTCTGCTTGATTACACTGTTCGACTCGACCTCGACACGATCACGCAGTTCAGTCAGGCGAATGACCCGTTTGTTGTGACGATCGAAGACTCCGACTTTACTTCTGCTACGACGAGTGTGATTAACGTTGGACAGTCAAATATTGCAGCGAACGGAGCTGCTATTCGCTTTGACCTGCTGAGAAACACGTTTACTGTGAGCGACACCTCCGACCCCACAGGTTCAACGGCACTTGATGATGCTCTGATCTTTGACTGGACAGGCCCGGCTCAGATGATTCTGGAGGATAACCTCTTCGATATGATCAGCGTCAATCAGCAACAGGCGGTCTCGATCCGAACTCGCTCGACGACTGATGAGTTTGATTTTTCATTCCAGCGAAATCAGGTCAACGTCAATAACGTGACTCTGAATGCCGGTGCGGTGGATCTGCGAATCGACGGACCATCGAACATGAATACGGTTAACTTCCAGATTGCCAACAACGACATTAACATCAGCGATGGGACTGGAGCCAATAACAACAACGCGGGTGACCGACCTACGGGCCTGAAACTCCGACTGGGACGAGATGCTGATGTTGGCATTATCAACAACGATATTGTTGCAACTGCAGACGGAGCGACCGGCATTCTGATTGAACGTGCGGCGGCCAGTTCTGACTTCCTGATCAGCGGTAACCGCATCGGGTTCTCCGATTTCGGCATCGAAGCAGAACGCGGAATCATCTTCCAGCAGGTCACTGGGGTGGTCAGCATCTTCGGGAATGTCGACAACGAGGTGGTCGTCCTGCAGAACGCAGGTGGCAACGGAGCTGTGGAGCAGGTCTTCTTTATGCCAGCTAACTCCAACAACGGTCAGATCATTGTTAACGGTGCACTTGTTCCGTAACGGGCACAAGATCCTGATCTCAGCGGCCTGACTGCAGATTGTTGTGGCAAACACCTTAAGGAACCGCTGAACTGGAATGGGCTTGCTTCCCGTAAGCTAAGATCACGATAAAGCCTCAAATTGTTCTTCTGACAGCCTCCGACGCGTGAAAACGGTCGGAGGCTGTCTTTGCATTGGGGTATCGGAATTTGCCGTTTTCGGGCGGTCACTCGAATTGGCCTGACACGACTCGCTGCTAGAATCACGGCGTCATGACCGGTTCAGGACGACAGACACCTTCGTCTCTTGCTGAACTGACGACGTTGATCGCAGCCTCCCCGGGTTTCGCCGAAGTCCTCTCGGCTTTGCACTCCGGACGCAGTGCCACGATCGATGGCGCCTGGGGCTCCGCTTGCGCGCTGAGCATTGCGGCAATCTCTTCGGCCGATCCCAAAAGAACCCACCTGATTATTCTCCCGACGATTCGTGACGCCGAGGAATTCGTCGACGAACTGACAGACCTGCCAAATTCCGGCATCCTGCTGTTCCCTGCCTGGGAAAGTCTTCCCGAGATCATTGATGCGAGCGACTCGGTCTACGCGGCAAGAATCTCCGCGATACGCCGACTCTCGCAGGCCGATCGAATGCCGACGGCGATCGTCACCTGTCTGCCAGCCCTGTTGCAGCCGGTTCCGACTCGAGCCTCCATCAAGGCGGCGACGCGTACCATTTCCGTAGGCGATGATCTTCCACTGCCTGAACTCACGGACTGGTTGATTCTCCGCGGGTTCGAACGAGTCACCGCCGTCGAACTGCCGGGTGAATTCTCCATTCACGGCGGCATTCTGGATATCTTTCCGGCAACTGAACCGGACGCCGTCCGTATTGAACTCTTCGGCGATGAAGTGGAATCGATTCGCTCCTTCGATGTCGAAAGCCAACGTCGTCTGGAGGATCTCAAAAGCATCTCACTGACGGCAACTCTGGCGGCGACTCCCCCCGCAACCACCGACGCAACACCGCAAACAAGTACCGGTCCAGGCAGCACAACATCAAGCCGTAAAGGAAAATCTAAAAAAACAACGCCCGAATCCAAGCCAGCCGATGCACCGACGGCAACAGCTTCCACAGCGGCTCCAACGGCGGCTCCCTTATTCAGCGGAGAAACAGAAAGCCTGATTGACTCGCTGTCTCGTCAGACCGTCGTGATCCTGACAGATATGCAACAGGCGATCAGTGAAGGCCGCATGTATCTGCAGCGACTGTCCAATCCCGTGGGACTTTACGGCGTTGATGCCACAATGGCTCGCCTGCTGGAATTCTCTTCCGTCACGATCGATGCTCTGGGCGTCGACGGTTACGAACAGTCGTGTCATCTGCCAATTGAAGCCGTCGAACGATTTTCCGGAAGTCGCCGCGATGCCCTGGTGGAACTTTCAGAACTGTTGGGGCCATCCGATTCTGTTCTCCTATGTTGCCACAATGAAGGCGAACAGAGCCGACTAAAGGAATTGATTGCAGAAACAGACTCCTCATCAGGCACCTCGCTGGCATCACGAATTGGCCTGACGACCGGGCGGATTCGAAGAGGATTCCGGTTGCTCGATCACGCGCTGATTGTGATTAGCGACAACGAGTTATTCTCCCGCACCCCGACTCGCGCGACGACTCGAAAACGTCGCACCGATTCACGCACGATCGACACTTTTCTCGACCTGCGCGAAGGCGATCTGGTCGTGCATGTGGCTCACGGAATCGCGCGTTATCGCGGTATGGCAATGACTGGTGCCAATGGCCAGCAGGAAGAACATCTTCTGCTGGAATTTCGCGACGCCCTCATTGTGTACGTTCCGGTGTCGCTGATTCATCTGGTTCAAAAGTACATCGGGCCCGCAAAAACAACTCCGGAACTGACAAAGTATGGCGGCACATCGTGGCTGAAGAAGAAGGACCAGGTTGCCGAAGCGATTTCCGATATGGCGACGGACATGCTGCAGCTTCAAGCGGAACGAGCATCAAAGTCCGGGCTTCAGTGTCGAGCAGACTCGCATCTGCAGCAGGAGTTTGAGAAAGCGTTTCCGTTTACAGAAACTGCGGATCAGGCTTCCGCAATCATTGACCTGAAAGGCGATATGGAACAGGCGAAGCCGATGGACCGCCTGATTTGCGGGGATGTCGGCTTCGGAAAAACGGAAGTCGCGATGCGGGCGGTCTTCAAGGCCGTTGATAATGGTCGACAGGTGGCCGTTCTGGTCCCGACGACAGTTCTGGCCGAACAGCATTTTCGCACCTTTAGCCAGCGGATGGCGGAGTTCCCTGTCACTGTCGAAATGCTGTCGCGTTATCGTTCGCCGGCTGAACAAAGTCGCATCCTCGAACGCCTGAAAGAGGGCAGCATCGATATCGTGATCGGCACACATCGGCTGGTGTCGAAAGACGTGAAGTTTCGCGACCTCGGCCTGCTTGTTGTCGACGAAGAACAAAAGTTCGGAGTCAAAGTCAAAGAACGTCTGAAGCAAATCCGTGCCGATGTGGATGTGCTGACTCTGACCGCCACGCCGATTCCTCGCACGCTGCATATGTCGCTGCTGGGGATTAGAGACATCAGTAGCCTGACCACTCCTCCGCGCGATCGTGTGCCGATTGAAACGCGAGTGGGTCGGTTCGACGAAAATCTGGTTCGCAGCGCGATGATGCGAGAACTCAATCGAGGCGGGCAGATCTATTTTGTCCACAACCGCGTTCATGATATCGAAGAGATTGCAGAGCGTTTGAAGCGAATCGCTCCCGAAGCCAGTCTTGTGATCGCTCATGGTCAGATGGATGAGGATGAACTCGAATCCGCCATGATGGCCTTCGTCACAGGCAAAGCGGACATCCTGCTGGCGACGACGATTATTGAAAGCGGTCTCGATATTTCCAACGCCAATACGATGTTCATTCATCAGGCGGAAAACTATGGACTCGCCGATCTCCATCAACTTCGTGGTCGAGTCGGTCGCGATCGCCACAGAGCGTATTGTTATCTGCTTCTTGAAGAAGGTAAGGCCGTTACGACCAAAGCGACTCGGCGACTCAAGGCGATCGAAGAATACAGCGAATTGGGCGCGGGATTCCGCATTGCTATGCGCGACCTGGAAATTCGAGGAGCCGGCAATATCCTCGGCACCGAACAGAGCGGCAACATTGCGGCCGTTGGTTACGAACTGTATTGCCAACTGCTGGAGAACGCCGTTCGATCGCTGAAGAAGCAGCCGCTGCGTTATCAGCGTCATTGCAAAATCGAATTGCCCGTCAGCAATTTCATCCCCGACAAGTATATCGCCGAGCAGAAACTCAAGATCGAGGTCTACCGCAGACTCTCACAGGCCAACACGCTTGATCAGCTTAGCGAACTGGAAACAGAACTCCGCGATCGGTTCGGTCCAATTCCGACGGCCGCTCGCCGCATGATTCAACTTCGCGAACTCAATCTACGAGCCCTTGCGTGGCGAGTAGAAAACATCCATCTCGAGAATGGCTATGCGGTCTTTCGGTATCGAGATGCCAAACGCATTCGCATGCTGTCGCACCTGCACAAAGGACATCTGCGAGTCGTCGATGCACATGATGCCTACTGGCCGCTGGAAGCCGAAGAATCCGACGGTGCAGCGGTGCTGGACGAATTGTTGGAAACTTTCTCCGCAGCCCAGCCTCCTGCCCCGGAATAGCTCGAAGACAGCAGGAAATTGCAGGATCTGTTTTTGATCGGATGAGATGCCTGATAGACTCAGGTCCCGCGATAATGCATTTCCCTCCCCGATCAGGCGAATCAGCGATGAACCAAAGCTCTCCCGCCTTCATGCCATCGACGACGCTTTCTCCGTTTTCTCGTTCACCGATTACGCGAGCTGCGTTCGTGCAGCAACTTGCTGGCGGCATTGGGGGGATTGCGTTGGCACAGATGCTGGCTGCGGATACTGTCGCGGCTGCGCAAGCTGAAAATCTCAACGGTGGATTACATCATCCGGCGAAAGTGAAACGCATCATTCAGCTGTTCCTGAATGGTGGTGCCAGTCAGATGGATACGTTTGACTATAAGCCGGAACTGGAACGGCTCAACGGTCAGATGTTGGGGCCAAAGGAAAAACCCGAAGGCTTTACTGCTCCCGCCGGGGCCGTGATGAAAAGCCCGTTTACCTTTCAGCAGTATGGTCAATCCGGTCGCTGGGTCAGCAGTGTGTTTCCTGAACAGGCCAAAATGGTCGATGACATCGCGTTCCTGATGGCGATGACAACGAAGACCAATGTCCACGGGCCCGGCAGTTACATGATGAATACCGGTTTTCTACTGCCCGGTTTTCCCTGCATGGGCGCATGGATCTCGTATGCATTGGGAGATCTCTCCGACAACTTCCCTTCGTTTGTCGTGCTGCCGGATCAGCGTGGTTTGCCGTATAACTCGAAAGGAAACTTCAGTGCCGGATTTTTGCCGGCACGGTTTCAGGGAACATTGATCAACGCCGTAGGAACTCAGCCGGTTCCTGATCTGTTCGCATCCTCAAAATACAGCTTTGCACAGGGCGAGTCTGATCGTAAGGCTCTGGAAGTTTTGCAAACACTGAATCGCCGTCATGCGGAACTACGGCCTGAAGACAGTCGCCTTGAAGCACGAATTGCAGCCTCTGAAGTCGCAGCAAAGATGCAATTGAGTGCTCCTGAAGTCTTCGATCTTTCACAGGAGAGCGAAGCCATTCATCAGTCGTACGGAATCGCTGATGCTGCAACTCAGGATTTCGGAAAACGCTGCCTGCTTGCTCGCCGCATGCTGGAGCGAGGCAGTCGATTTGTGCAGGTTTGGAGCGGTCTCTCAGGAGCCGTCAACAACTGGGACAATCATGGCAGTATTCCCAACGAACTACCGCCGATGGCGACCAGCATTGATCGCCCGATCGCAGCCCTGCTGACAGATCTGAAACAGCGAGGGATGATGGAAGACACGCTGGTCGTGTGCTCGACTGAATTTGGCCGAACTCCGTTTGCTCAGGGAGGCAACGGTCGCGATCACAACGGAGGAACCTTTGTAACGTGGCTGGCTGGCGCCGGAATCAAGGCCGGGGTTTCCCATGGGCGCAGTGATGATCTCGGATACAAAGCCGTGGAAGGTGTCACTTACTGCTACGACCTGCACGCCACAATTCTGCATTTGTTGGGCATCGATCATACTCGACTGACATTCCGTCACAGCGGCGTTGATCGTCGACTGACGGATGTCCATGGGCATGTCGTGAAAGAAATCCTGAGCTGACGCGGGGCAAGCTCCCGTCGACGAAGCGACCAATGGCGTGGAATTTAAAAAATTCCGTGTTGATCCCGCCTGGGATCACGCAAGCTTTGGTCCGTTGTTTCGGGCGGTGTTTCGCAGCGTAGCTGCGAAATCAGAACGTTAGTTGTCCCGCTGAATCTCGTTGCAATACCAAATTTTTGACACCTCAGGACAAGCCCCATTGTGGCAAATCGAGATTAAGTCCACGCCATTGGACGGAGCGACGAGCGTACCGTACACCCGTCGCTCCGCCGACGGGATCTGTGCTCTTACACCGCCACTTGTTCAACCGCATCAGACGCCAGCCGCAGCCGTTGCCAGCGGCCTGTCAGATATCGCATCCACATACAGAAACCCGTCAGGCTGATATGGATCGTACACGTGATCCAGATTGCAAAGATCGTCGGATTGTCCGAACGAATGATCAATACTGCGGGCAACACCATCACCAGCCAACTGGACAACAGAGTAATCAGCATCGGATAAACCGTGTCACCGGCTCCACGCAACGCTGAAGAAAATACGACGGCCAACGCATCAAAGACTGAATAGACTGCGACAAACTGCAGCAGTGTTGCAGCCAGTCTCGCCAAGGTTTTTACATCAGCGCCGTGGCCGGAGTCCGGATCTGCGAACAGGAAAAATGGCCGCAAACATGTCTCGGGGAAAAAGATCAGCATCAGCGCCGTAATACCCGTCCAGAGAACTCCCAACAGCACAGCATTGTTGGTCGTCCGTTTTGCCGCAGGAATATTCTCTGCTCCGATGTGATGGCCCACCAACGTCTGAATCGCGGTGCCGAATCCGAGCAACGGAATGAAGATCAGCCCGTTAACACTGAAGGCCAGATTAGTGGCGGCCAGATCGGAGCTGCTCAGATTTCCGATGATCAGCAGAAAGACCGTGAAGCCCGAATTGTCGACGAAGTAATGCAGACCGCTCGGCACACCGAAACGCAGAAACTTTCGCAGAAGATCAATGTCCAGTCGTCGCGACGCCATTAACGGAAGTTGTTCTCGTTTTGCTTCGCGCAGCATCAGCAGCGCATACACAAAAACTTCACCGCATCGAGCCAGCACCGTCGCCAGTGCCGCGCCACGAATCCCGAGTTCAGGGAATGGACCAATGCCATAGACCAGCAGATAATCAACGCAAAAGTTGAAGAAGACTCCGGCAAAACTGATGCACATCACGACCGAAGTTCGCCGTCGCCCATTGAAGAAGCAACTGAGCGCGGTCGACAGCAACAGCATCGGGCTGCCCGCGCACAGCGTATTGAAGTACTGAGCTTCAAGCTCGACGATCTCAGGCGAATGTCCGGTCAGCGACAACAATGGGCGGCTGAGCGGCAAACATCCCAGCAACAGAACTCCGGCGACAAGCGACAACCAGATGGCCTGCCACAGCGACGCCATCATCCGCTCTTTTTTCTCCGCACCATCGTATTGGGAGATAAACGTGTTCGCGTAAAGAATTGTTCCCATCGGGATGCAGACGACTGTCCAGTGCAGCATCGACGCCGGTGTGACCGCCGCCAGAGCTGCCTCGGAGCAACCAGCCAGCACGATGCGGTCCGCCGCGTTCATCAGCGACTGCGAACCGGCGCTCAGCATCAGCGGAAAGGCGACACGGAACAGCTCCGACATGCTGCCAGCTTCCGGAGCGGATTCACTATGAGATTCTCCGGAAGCCATCGTCATTGATCAGGAGCCGTAAAAGGGAAGAACGCTGGCGTCACTTTCAGGTAGGATGGGCATTCCTGCCCGTCGAAACTCAGTCGGACAAGAATGTCCAACCTTCATCTCTGAGTTTGACCATGCACTCCGTGACACTCGCAATGCAGGATTCGTTCGCGCCGAGATCCCTTGGTGCAAATGTCATCCCACGTATTGGCAACTCAAGCCAGAGCCCCCTGTCGTGGAGTTCGCTAATCTAAGCCGATTAGACGTAAATCCGCTGCCTGTTTCCGGAAGCTTCATCGGGGCTGCCACCGTTCTGGCAGGCGATTCGTTCCTCATTCGACTTAGCCAGTGCCAGTTGATACATCCGCTCTCCAGCAGGAGTCGGATAAACCGTGTTAACGCAAGCCTGGCACAAGGAGTGTTCCGGAAGTCCAACGCAGTTAGCTAGCGCTTCGACCGGAAGATATCGCAGACTTGTCGCTCCGATTGCATCGGCCATCGCCTGTTCTTCTTCCGGAGTGATCACGTGACCAGCCATGAAAGCCGGCGCAAACAACTCTCCCACGGTCGACATATCGATGCCGTAAAAGCACGGGGAGATAATTGGTGGGCACGCGATACGAACATGAATCTCCTTCGCGCGACCTCGATCCTTCAACAGCGCCAGTAGTTCTTTCAACGTTGTGGCGCGTACGATGGAATCATCCACCAACAGGATCCGCTTGCCTTCCATGACTTCCGGCAGCGGCGTGTACTTCATTCGCACTTTATCAGCGCGGTTGTTTCCTTCGATAAAGGTACGACCGATGTAGCGATTGCGGATCAGTCCTTCGAGGGAAGGAACCTTCAATTGAAAGGCCATGCTGTCGGCTGCGGCTTTGGCTGTGTCCGGAACCGGCACCACGATCACGTCGTCATCGATGGTCAGTGTTTCACGCTTGGCCAGTTCTTCACCGAGACGTTTGCGAGACAGGTAGACTCCCGCATCGTCAAACGTACTGCCCGCGTTCGCAAAGTAAATCCACTCGAAGAAACAATGAGCTTTCTTCGGGCTTTCCGCATACTTTTCAACTCGCACCGTCTGGCCATCGACCACAACGACGTGTCCCGGTGGAACGTTCTTGACGCTGTCTTCAGAAAATCCCAGGTGAGTCAGTGCGACGCTTTCACTGGCGGCCGCAAACATCGAACCTTCGACTGCGTAGCACAGAGGTCGCATCCCCAGCGGATCGCGGGATACAAACATCTGACCACGAGCATTCAGGAAGACGATGTTCCAGGAGCCATCAAGTCGCTTCGACAGAGTACGCAGAAGTTCAACGGGAGTCACATGGGCGTTCAGTGACAGCTCGTGCGAAATCAGATGATGCAGCACTTCCGTGTCGGTTTCACGAGTCAGATGGAAGTCGGTCGTTGAAAGGATCTCTTCGCGCAGCTCGGTGTAGTTCGCCAGTTGCCCATTGAAGGCGAAGCTGAACCATTTGGAGCGAGCAATATGCTGGCGTTCAAATGGCTGAGCGTAACTGGGGTCATCCTTACCGCAGGTGGCATAGCGGACATGACCGATCGCGGCCTGACCGGCATGCTCGGCCATCAGCTCTTTATACGGACCTTCATGATTCATACGAAAGACTTCGGCTACGCCGCCGACGTCCTTGCGTGTCTGAAGCAGCTGCAGGCGCGCTGGATTGTAGCTGGTGAGTCCCGCTGCCAGTTGGCCGCGGTTCTGCATATCCAGCAGCATGCCCGGAATCAGCCGCGACGCGCGGTTGCGAACCGTCTGAGCATCCTCGGTCGCGGGATCGATAAAGGACTTATCTTTCCTGCGAAGTTTGGGGATCAGCGGGCTAAGATCACCGGAATTCAGGTGGTACACGGCGGCCACGCCGCATTCGTGCTGCAGTTCGTCCATAGTCCGACGAGTTCAATATTCCAGAAGAAAGCTCGCGACAGATGGCGAGCAGAAACGGAATCACGTCGGCCCGAAGGAACCGCGTTTGGCCTTATGATATCGCCTCAAGCACTTCAAACCAATCGTCCGCCACCGATTCGACCGACAGAAGTTGTTGTCTATCGATTCGGTCGTTCAATTCCGCAGTGTCGTCAGGCTCGCCGGAGCCACCCGAGGGGAGATCAAGGGGGGCGTTGATCCCTGAAAATCCTGCCCACATGCGAAATTCCGGTGAACCACGTCCCTGCCCGTGTCATCTCAGAGAAAGAAGTGGCGACCGCAAGCGGCAGGAAAGGGGAGTTCTGGCGAATAGAGGTGCAGAATCTGCCGATTCTCAGATTCTCAATCGGAATCGAGGTGACAAGAGGTTAGGATCAGACTTGCAACCAACAACTTCGCTCGCTACTTTCCCCCCTCTCGCAGGGAATTTCCAGCCAATCATTGTCTCACGACAGTGGAAGGCCAAGTGGAACCAGCGAAAAGATTCCCCTGTAGCTCAGTTGGTAGAGCAGGCGACTGTTAATCGCCTTGTCATAGGTTCGAGTCCTATCGGGGGAGCTTTAGTTTTGAACTTAAGCCGGCATTGCCCGGCTTTTTTTACGCCCTTGCCGAGGGCTTCGATGTTCTTCATTTACGTGTTGCCTTCGCAATCCTCCGGTAAACGATACATCGGGCAGACTGCAGACTTGGAGCGACGACTAAAAGAACACAACGATCCTTCGCACAATCTGGCCAAATACACATCGCGAAATGCTGGCCGATGGATTCTGCGTCACAGCGAGCAGTATGAAACTCGCGATGCAGCGATGTCTCGGGAGAAATGGCGGAAATCCGGAGTGGGCCGAGAATGGCCCCATGCTCAGTTCGACAGAACAGGTCCGCCACTGAATCACGGGCTCACGCAAAGCCGCAAAGAATTCAACACATCGATCACTTACGCCCTCCTCTGCGTCTTCGCGCCTTTGCGTGAGAATTGAGAGAACTGATCTTTGCAGTCGTCAGGGCTGTCTTCACGATCAAAGACGACACCGTTTATGTCCTGACCGTGCGCCGAGGGGCTGAAGACACGTCAAGCCCCAACCTTGTCGATGCTCCTGCGGCGACATGAGAAACTGGGACGAGGAAGAAAGGCTGGAACATTGTGGCCGAACGCCGCCAATGCTGTTGCAGGTGTGACTCTAACAACAATTGGCCCAAAGGTGCTCCAGCCTGAATCGTCGTGTCACCCTGCTTTGCCCAGCACCATGACAAGCTTGTTCGGTGGTGGAACAGCAGCCAGATTGATGAGGGTCGCGGCGATTTCCCCGCCAACACCTTTCCAGACCCTGTTCCAACACCTCAAACATCGCGCCGCTTTTTAACTCCCGGGTCAAAATTCCGCGGCCCCTCAAAAAACGGAGACACTGCTGAAACCGTCCACAGACTCGTCAATATCAGGATCTCTTGGAAATACTTTCGGTCCGACATCGCGATTCAATCCAGAAAACGAGCCATATCAGCCTCACGATAAACCCGGATGCACCGCTATTTGCTTTCGGCGCATAAACAAACCCCGGTGCCGAAATTTCTTCGCCACAGGGGTTGAATTGGACGACCGGAATTTTCGAATGAAATCTCAGTCACCTTGCAAGATTTGAACTACGACCATCACGAGATGCGAGTTCTGCTGCCGCCTCGAGTGCAATCCACACTCGAAGGCAGCGACAACAGCCGAGGAGGTGCTCATGAACCTCTTCGGACAGCTCATTCTTCAAATCACCGGACCAACAGTAAAGCACTTGCTCCAGGACTGGAGCGCATCCTTCCCTGGGTCCACAGATTTTTGAAGTCACCTTTGGCTGATTCATCTCGATTCATCACCTAAAACTTCACGCAGCCGACGGAGTGCCTTGTGCTTCCTGCGACTCACGGACATGCGCGAAACATGGAGGCAACTTGCAATCTCCGCACCTTCGTAACCGGAACGCATCATCTCGATCACCAACCGTTCATCAGAAGGAAGATCATTGATCTGCTTTCTTAAGTCCAGTATGAGATCTGTGTCCGGAAGACAATCCGCTGGATCACATTCCAACCGTACCTCCCCCGCGGTTTTCCGCTGTGATCGTTTTCGGAGCTTTCCGAAAACTTTTTCAGCAGCGTGGCCAACCGCCTGACAAACAAGATCCTCCTCAGGCAACCCAGCCGGTATGGCAGGGGGAGTTTCTGAGGAGTCATTGAGACGAATCCACGTTTCCTGATACAAATCTTCAGCATCGAAGACAGGGGACAGATGTTTGTTTTTCTTATAGTGGTAGTGAATTAACTTCTGAATACGAGAATCGTCGGAGTTTAAAGACATGGACGGGCTCCACAGAATATGCAGGAGCCACCTCTTTTTCCGAATCAGTCTGATTTCAAATTATCAGCATATCGATTCAGCTGAGATGAGGCCCCGAAAAGGAGAAGACACCTGAACTTGCTGTTGGGCTGAGTCAGGTGACGGTCCTCTCGGAGACATGACGTGTCTGAGTCTGTTAAGCTGATCTGATCCGTCGCACAGAACAATCCACTCGGAGTCGGGGGGTAAATCATCGGCGGGCGGGCCACGAGCAACGATGAAATACCTGATCCGTTGACTGGCAATCTGGGCTGAAAGCCCATTTTGCATCTTCATTTCCGGAATAATCACTTCGTCCGCTGACTCAACATTGGCTGTCATCCGAGCGCCTGAATAGCGAGCCTTCAGGGCTTTCCAGTATCGGTGTAGAAGCCGGAAGAATCTCTCGTAACGTGCACTTGTGGACGAACCAGCCTGAGAGCTTGCTTCCTGATCGAACTCCTGCCTCCGAGCAGACGTCAGTGTCGTATTGGAGACGCCATTGATACCGGTTCTTTCCTCTTTCAGCATGCCTGAAAGGGACGAAACCTGTGATGCACCGGAGATCATCGAGGTCGCAGGAGCAGCGTTGAAATCAATTCTATCCGAAGAAGCTAAAAAAAATCTCGACTGTTCAGCCTCATCTGACAGCAAAGGCCGTAGCTGTGAAGTCCTCTCCGATAGTACGTTCAAGCCTGCATTGACGATCCGCGGGAATAACGAATTCGCTCTGCGGTACTCATTCATCAGAGACAGAGAAGGCACACCTTCTATCTCAGCAAAGGCGGCACGCGAACCTGGTAATTCAACATAACCGAATGCCGATGCGGTCAATCCCTCGACCTGGCGGAGAGATTGCGATCCGGCCACATCGTCTGAACGCGTGACATCGATATCAGGAAAAGCGTTTGTCAGATACGCATCAAGAGAATCTGCAATCGCGCCAGCCGGGTCGTTTTTGAGAGCCCCTGAAACCACCTGCGGGCGCGGGAAGGAAAGGTCTCTGGCTCGGGTATCCATATCCGCGAGTCCATGTTTATCTCCCGCCTGATCATGATGCTCGAGATCATCTTCGCCATGAGCCAACAACGACTCGCCACGGTGTGAGTTTCTCTCAGACGAGTGAAGGTTCACTGAATCCGTTAAGGATTGATTTGGGTCACGAAGCGGAGCCCCGTAGACGCTGCCATCTGAACCGATCGTGACCGTCTCGTAATGGATTCCGATCCGTGTGTTTGGCAGAGAAAGTGTCAGTTCACATCCAGTTGATGGATAAGCCGCGGCCAACACCGCTTCCACGGTGAAATCGGTCGAAGTAGACTTCAGTCTGAGTTTCTCCAGCAGACCTCAGGTACGACTGAATCTCATCGTAGTAGGTCAGAGACCATGCTCGATTCAGAAACCCTATGCCCTCGTCCGGACTCACCGGAAGGACCCAGCGACCCCCGTCTTCCACACGGTATTCGCTGATGCCATAAGACGCCAGCATCACCGTCAGATCACGTTCTGACACAAGCGTGATTTCCGCAGGCAACAAATACTGATTGCCCGTCAGGCGGTCTTCCAGAACGGGCCGTGAGATCAGCTCATTAGCCTCGTTGTATAACAACGACGAAATCTCAATCAGCTCCGACGCCACGCCACCATAGCTGCCATCTGCTGGAGTTTCGTTGTAAACATAGAGCAACGGACGCAAGGTCGTGTAGCTCAGGTCGACTGTATCCGTCAACGAAACTGGATTCGCCAACGAAGTTGTGACATCATTCACAACAGAATCGAGGACTGTCTCATCAACTCGCACCGTGTCTTTTGTCACCACAGCATCAGACTCGACGACCGTCTCACCATCCCATGGTAACTCAGCCCCATACAGGCTTCTCAGTGTCTCATTCCAGAGCTGCGAAAGTGCGGCGGTCTGATCCACGGTGCTGTCATTCAGATCCAGCCCGGAGATCGCATTCGACCAGGCGGCAAGAATCGCATCACGATTGTTGGAGTACCATTGACTAAAGTCCCTCCCGTCCATGGCTGACATATCAGAATCAGAGGGAGCCAACAGGCCTGCAGCGCTGCCGACGGACTCCCCATCAGGGAGCGCAGTGTTGCCGTTCCATGACGCCATATTGGCGTCTACGGCAGATAACCACTCATCGGCCTCTGTCGGCTTAAAACCGGGCTCAGAGTTTCCGCTCTCAGTCGCGTGAAGGATCGTCGCATTGTCGTCACAAACCACTGAGTCACTGAAGGCATCGCACAGAGAATCCCCACTCAGTACAACCCGAGACTCAAAACACTGAATTTCGGACAGACAGGATTTACGCAACCGTCGACGTCGCAAAGCTGACGCAGTGGCTTCCCACAACGCAATAATCAACTCTCGATCCAGAAGTAAATAACTCCTGATCGCTTCAGTGATTAATTTGCGAAAGGAACCAAACTTCAAGTCACCACTCCACCGCGAACGATCTCACGAATTACATATTCATCGCATCCGGCTTGATTGCACTGCGATCAAAAAGCTCTCGCACTCTTCCAATGCGAGAGCCAAACAGCCAAATCTGCTCTTATCCAGTTGGCATCCATTCACAGAAAGCTGAGATTCTCAAAAACCTCATCCAGCACTTCCAGCTCCCAATTGGCAATTAGCGAGCCAGCAGGAACTGACGACGATATCGTGATCTGATGATCTCCTGACCCCTGGAATGAAGTCTCATCAATTTCGCTCGAAAGACCCGATGATCTACCGGTCAAATCAGATTCTCCAGATCGTTCAGAAAAGAATACAAACCCGAAAACCCGATCGATCGCGACGTCGGCATCACCCATCATACCCAACGACTGACCAGAAGTTTCCACTGGTCTGAACGACAAGCCGGCAACGTCGTCCTGTTCAACGTCGATCTGTTCTGCATCCTCAATAATCTGGTCATTGACAGCGATTAAACGCTCGTCACTGACCGCCTGAGCATCGCCGTCGTACAACTGCTCGAAGTCGCGGCTGTCCGTCACGGTTGTTTGAGAACCTTCCGCGAACTCTTCACTAGTCCACGACGTTGTGACTTCTTCCCGAACAGAATCTGCGACTATCTCATCAGCCAGCACCGCATCCTCTGTCACCACAACGTCGTTCTCGACGAACGTCTCACCGTCCCATGGTAACTCAGCCCCGTAGAGACTTCTCAGCGTTTCATTCCAGAGTTGCGAAAGGGCGGCGGTCTGATCCACGGTGCTGTCATTCAGATCCAGCCCGGAAATCGCATTCGACCATGCGGCAAGAATCGCATCGCGATTGTTGGAGTACCACTGGTCGAAGTCGCTGCTCCCCACCAAGGTCGTCTCAGAACCTTCCGTGACCTCTGCTTCTACGACCTCTGAAACCACTGGTTTCTCATCGGGCAGTTGTTCTTCAACAACGCTCGGCGAGACGACAGTGACGCTGCCATCTGCTGGAGTCTCGTTGAACACATAGACCACCGGGCGCAGACCTGTGTCGCTCAGGTTGACCGTATCAGCCTGCGAGCTCGTGACTTCTTCCACAACAGAATCGCCGACTGTCTCATCAGCCAGTACCGTGTCCTCCGTCACCACAACGTCGGTCTCGACGACCGTCTCACTATCCCATGGCAACTCAGCCCCATACAGGCTTCTGAGCGTCTCATTCCAGAGTTGCAACAGGGCAGCGGTGCGATCCAATGTGCTGTCATTCAGATCCAGTTCAGAGATCGCATTTGACCATGCGGCAAGAATCGCATCACGATTGTTGGAGTACCACTGATCGAAGTCGCTGCTGCCGGCCACAGCTGCTTCTGGACCTTCCGTCACCACAGCTTCTACGACCCCTGAAACCACCGGCTCTTCAACAAGTGGCCGATCTTCAACGGCCGGTTGTTCTTCAACAACGCTCGGTGGAACGACAGTGACGCTGCCATCTGAACCGATCGTGACCGTCTCGTAATTGATTCCGATCTTTGTCCTCGGAAGAATAAGTGTCAGGTCACTGCCTGCCGAAGGATCGACCGAACGCAGAACTACTTCCACGCTGAAATCATCTGAAGAAAAGAACTCCGTCGATGTCTCTCCTGCAGATCTCAGGTACGACTGAATCTCATCGTAGTAGGTCAGAGACCACACTCGATTCAGCAACCCTATCCCCTCCTCCGGGCTCACTGGAATCACCCAGCGACCTTCGCCGTCGACACGATATTCGCTAATGCCAAAATATTCCAACATCCGAGTCAGATCACGCTCTGAAATGAGCGTAACTTCAGCAGGCAACAGGTACTGACTGCCCGTCAGGCGGTCTGACAGAACAGCACCCGAAACCAACTCGCCGGCCTCGCCGTAGACCACCGAAGATGCCTCAATCAGCTCAAATGCCACGCCACCCCAGCCGCCATCAGCCAGACTTTCGTTGTACACATAAAGGACCGGACGCAAGGTCGTGTAGCTCAGGTCAACCGGATTCGTCAACGAAGCTGTCACATCATCCACAACAGGATCGCTGATAGCCTCATCAACTCGCACAATCTCCTCTGCCACTACAGCATCGGACTCGACGACCGTCTCACCATCCCATGGCAACTCAGCCCCATACAGGCTTCTCAGCGTTTCATTCCAGAGTTGCGAGAGTGCAGAGGTCCGATCCACTGTGCTGTCATTCAGATCCAGCCCAGAGATCGCATTTGACCATGCCGCAAGAATCGCATCACGATTGATGTCGTACCACTTCTCGAAGTCGCTGCTGCCCACCAAGGTCGTTTCAGAACCTTCCGTGACCTCAGCTTCTACGACCTCTGAAACCACTGGTTCCTCAACGGGCAGTTGTTCTTCAATAACGCTCGGTGGAACGACAGTGACGCTGCCATCTGAACCGATCGTGACCGTCTCGTAATAGATTCCAATCTGTGTGTCCGGCAGAACAAGTGTCAGGTCACGACTGGTTGCAGGATCGACCGCGGCCAACACAACTTCCACAGTGAAATCGGTCGGAGAAAAGACCTCAGTCTGAGTTTCTCCCGCAGATCTGAGATAAGACTGAATGTCATCGTAGTAGGTCAGAGACCAGGCTCGATTCAGGAATCCTACGCCCTCGTCCGGACTCACCGGAATGACCCAGCGGCCTTCGTCTTCCACACGGTATTCGCTGATGCCATAAGACGCCAGCATCTTTGTCAGATCACGTTCAGAAACGAGCGTAACTTCCGCAGGCAACACATAACGAGTGCCCGTCAGGCGATCCTCCAGAACGGGCTGTGAGATCAGCTCATTAGCGTCATCGTATTCGACCGAAGAAATGTCGATCAGCTCCAACGCCACGCCACCATAGCTGCCATCTGCTGGAGTCTCGTTGTAAACATAGACCACCGGGCGCAGACTCATGTAGCCCAGGTTGACCGTCTCTGTCTGCAAGCCCGTGACTTCATCCACAACAGCATCGCCGACTGTCTCATCAACTCGCACCGTGTCTTCCGTCAACGCAGCATCGGACTCGACGACCGTCTCAACGTCCCATGGTAACTCAGCCCCATACAGGCTTCTCAGTGTCTCATTCCAGAGCTGCGAAAGTGCGGAGGTCCGATCCACTGTGCTGTCATTCAGATCCAGCCCGGAAATCGCATTTGACCATGCGGCAAGAATCGCATCACGATTGTTGGAGTACCACTGGTCGAAGTCGCTGCTGCCAGCCACAGCTACTTCGGTACCGTCCATCACTTCCCCATCAGTCAGCGAAGTCGCGACATCTTCCGCGACAGGCTCAATGACTGACCGACTTTCTGGATCGCCTTGTTCCTCAGGCAAATTCGAAACATCCTCGACAGCTGAAACAGTTTCCACGCTGTCAACCAAAGGAGTTGTTGCAGAAAGCAGCGATCGGATTTCACAGCTCTCGATTTTTACACCGAATCGTGATGTGTGCCTGTATTCCGTTTTCTTTCGTCGAGGAAACAGCATGACAAACCTTTCTGGCCGCCGAAGTGTCAGTTGACCTAAACTTAGCAGCACACCGGACGCCGTTACCGATCGTAGAACAGAATTTGCGACTATCAATGTCCAAAGTGTGCCGTAATACCCCGAGTTGGGACAACGACGTGTGTCAGTAACGCTGATTCAGTTTCAGCGATCTGCAAATGGCAAATCCTACGCTGAAAAGCCCGGGCTCCTCCTAATTCGAGCCCCGGCTCGAAAGTCGCCATTTGTCCGGCCCCTTGACCCACAACAGATACCCCAGGGGACGTTTTTTTTTACACTAGGAGTCAGCTTTATTCATCTTCCGACTATTTTTCGAGTTCTGAAAAACGTCAATTACGTAAAGTGCAGAATACCGGTGCCATGCACTTGATTGAACATGCTCCGCTGAAAAGATCGCGTTCTTCCTGATGCAAGTCCCTGCTCGAAAGTCACCCTTTGTCCAGACCCGGGATCTGCGATAGTAGCCCGGTTCTTTTTTTGGCGGGTTAATCGTTTTGCTTAGTCATGTTCTTGATGTTTTTCGCGTTGTGGAAAACGTCAGCAAATAGAATCTCATCGCCCTGTTCGAGTATTCTGAATTGCCTCGGCCACAGAATTGCCTGACTGGACGGGGCGTCTGTTGCGAACCAACAAACGCCGCTCGATTCCGGCAGAACTTGATCGGATGCTTGAGCGACTGCACTGCAGCTCGGAGAGACGGTTGGATCTCGCCAAGAACTCTCGCAAACGCTTTCGAGTCGAGATCGGACCGCCAGCAACTCCGCAGTCCATTTCATCCCACCGCCGCTCCCATCGCATCACCGCTCAGGGGCGACGTGAATCCTGACAGTTGCTTGAAGAAACAGTGTGGGCGTCTGTTCTTGAAGGTAGATTTTTTAATGACTGTGGGAGCTAACTTCGGGGGCTTTTTCTATCCCTCTTCAGTGTGGTAACTGCCGACCATGGTCTTCTCATATGCCGACTGACTTGTGGTGATTCCCGTAGGGCTGGGCGTTGTTGCCGCAGGCTCGCGGTGACCGCGTTCGTAACGTCCCCACCAGGATCAACATCGCACCGACGCGCCCTCATCGAGAATCCCCAACATCCCCCTTCAATCGCGCGAACCTGGCACAACCGTTACGACGACTTCTTTACCTTCTCGGACGAGAAAAGGTGTCAGGAACCGTTTATCGACAACTGACGTGGTCTTGCGTACCGTAGAGGCAAGGGAAGACCGAAACGATCAGTTCCGGAAAGTCGGATTTATTATGTGATCAACCGGGTCAATGCTCGGTTGGCGAATCTTTACCAAACATGAAGATTGCAGTTCTCCAGAAGTATTAGGCGATTCGTACTGGATGTGGGGGCAGTGTGATCGGCGCTGCGGTCAGCATCAAAGTGGTTGGAATTTTTTGTCAATCTGCTCTCTTCAAAACACGCGCGCATGGTTACGCAGAGAGTCCCTTTCGGGGAGCTTTGCAAAAAAAACCGAGACAATGTCTCGGCTTTTTTACGCCCTGAGTGTAAAGGAGGACAGATTTGTTCTTCGTGTACATCCTCCGCTCCGCACAGTCCGGAAAATTCTATACCCGCCAAACGAATGATCTCGATCGCCGGATGCAGGAGCACAATGATCCGCTTCACAATGATCGCAAATACACGACGCGAAACACAGGTCCGTGGGAGTTGCTTCACCGCGAAGTGTATGCGACTCGCTCAGAAGCTATGAAGCGAGAAACGTGGTTGAAATCCGGAGTTGGCCGAGAATGGATCAATGCTCAGTTCGACAGAACAGGTCCGCCACTGAATCACGGGCTCACGCAAAGCCGCAAAGAATTCAACACACCGAATACTTATACCTTCCTTTGCGTCTTAGCACCTTTGCGCGAGAACTGAGAGAACTGACTTAAGTGTTCAGATCGAACGCTGTCACCGGAGCACCAAAAATTCAGCGATGCGAGGCTCGCTCCGAAGTTGAGTTTGAAGAGGACTATTAACCGCCCGTCGTCCTGAGAGTGCATGCACAACCAACCTGCCCGCTGCAGAACTACGGTGACGACTTAGGTCTTCTGCGACCACGCGGCAACAGCACTGCCAACGAGAGAACCAAGGACGCCAAACGCCCATAACGCTGGAATCAGGACTTCCTCAGAAATATTTGGAACAGTAGCTGCGCCGAATTCTGTGTGAACAGAATGCTGTGGAAGTAGTGAGTAGGCAACAACGGTAGCCAGAAACAGGACGAGTATGCCGCCTACAGCGCCGCCGATTGCTCCTGCGAGGCTAGATCGCAGGACGTTGCGGTACCAACCCCAATAGCACAGCCTGGATAGCTCCAACCAAAACTCCAATCGCGCCCACAACGGCCGCAGTGATCAGCAACCCAATAGCAAACACTCATGAGCTCTTTGAGAAACGGATACCGCCCCTGAAAGGGGAATGCCTGTTTCACCACCTCGCCGCCACCTTGCTCAGCAAGAATATTCCGAGTTGCGAATTCGCGATGGAGTCCTTATCGGGTGTTGCTTTCAAATCCGGCAGATGATGATTTCGGGAAGTGCGTGGCCGTTCTTCTTCGCAGTGCCGACTGCATCTCCACACACGATGATTAGAACACTATTTCCATGCTACATCCGTCATCGAAAGAGTCCAGACATTTTTTGAGGTGTCACGAAAAGAGGTCCTTTCGATGAGGAGCGTGGGCTAATCTGCCGTGATAGTCCCAAATACATTATCGTCACTCGTAGAGGCTTTGTTCCCCACGATCTTCCGAATCGTCCGCTTGTCGGCGGTGACAGTCCCGGACGTGTAAACCCCGCCACCGATGCCCTGGCCATGCTGGCCACCAACCGCCCAGTTGCCGGAGATCGTTGATTCACGAAGGTCCATCCAGCAGGACGAGGTATTGTGCAGCGCACCGCCAAGAGCTACGCCAGCAATTTCACTCCCCGGACTTCCACCAGATGCGATATTTCCGAAGAACTGGCAGCGTCTTATCTCTACCTGTTTCGCGAGGCTTGAGCCCGTGCCCGCCGCGAGGACCGCGCCGCCGTATGCGCTACCTCCGATGATATCGCCACCGCCACCCTCCGCTTCATTCTCCAGCAGGGTGCTCGATGCCGTGACCAGCGTCGAATCGAAGTTGTAGATCGCTCCCCCGCCGGCATCCGCACCAGACTGTCCGGCTCCACCAATCGCACCAATGGAGAGATTGGCGATGAAGAGACAATTCTCGATCATCGTCAGGCTCCCTGAACCATCCACGGTTCCGGGGCGAGTGGCGATCGCGCCACCAAATGCCTTCTCACCGGAGTCGATCCCACGGGCGACGTTTTCGTCAAATGTGCAGTCAATGACAGTCAACTCACTGCCTCCAAAATTGCCGATTGCCCCTCCATAACTCGTAACACCCGATGTGGCCAGGTTATCTGTAAACGTACAGTCTTTAATGATCGCCACCGATTCAGTAACGTTGCCGATAGCGCCACCAAAGGCGTAACGTTTCCCGCCAAAAGCAACGTTGTCGATGAACTGACAGTTGATCGCGGTCAGCATTGCAAGACCCGTATTAACGATGGCGCCGCCGCCCACAACGTCTGAGTTGACGTTATCGATCGTCACATTGTTGTACATTGTTACTCGGCAGAGATTTAGTTTTCCGCCGTCGTTCAGGATAGCACCGCCACGTGTGACGAGTATGGAAATACTCTCCTGAACAATATTACGGCCATCAGCGATGGTGAGGTCCTTGATAGACACATCAACTTCAGGTCGAATCATAAAGATTCGGCTGGCATTGCTACCGCTCACGGTGAGCCGAGTCTCGCCGGGTCCCGCAATCGTCAGCGGGCCCGTAATCTCTAATTGACCGCTGGTAAGCTTGATTTTGCCCTTGAGATCCTCCCGGAAGCGAATTACATCCACCCCCGATGTTTCATTGGCACTGGCCACTGCGGCCCGCAGTGAGCCGGCCCCCGCATCCTTGAGGTTCGTCACGATGAAGATGCTCGCCGATGCGCTGGGCGCAAGACATGTAATGCAGATCAGAGCGGCGAGCAGGCTGGAAGGATTCGTTGGCATGTGGTCTTTCTGGTACCAAAATAACAAAAAAATCAACAATGGATAAGGATCTTGAGAAATGGGTTTGGCTGATCATCCGCGAGTTCTCATCGGGGGGTTCTCACAATGAATGAAGAAACCTTCGAGCATGGAAGTCACTGGTGATGCACCGGTTAATGAGGCACCTGGAATCTTTGACTCGCCCCCAGCGAGTCTCACCAGCGGACTTTCAGTTTTCGCGATGGTAAAGGCGGGTTGTCATTGATGATTTGCGAAACCCTTGCCGCAGGCGATCACTTGCTGCTGATGGCGTAGAGAGTTTTGCTCGATCGGATCAACAGCGTGCCGTCAGCCAAAGCAGGTTTTCATCCGCACTCTAACTCTCCGGGGTAATACTCTCATTCGTAACGCCACTGCCATTGGGCCCGCGGAACTGAAGCCTGTCGGCCGCGATACAGACCGACGAAAAGGCTATGCAGACAGCGAAAAGGACAACACGTGAGCGATACATGCGAACTTCCTGACACAGAATCTGATTTCGATCGGAATGTGCATCGAGTCAGATGGAGATAAAAGTGCGCTTGCCGGCGAGTAGTATAGCCTGACAGAGTGAAGATTACATGAGTCACTCACAGGCATGTCGCCCTTTCAGTGCTGAGCGGCACGCCGTGGCTTGCGCCTTATATTATTCGACCCATCTTTTACAGTCGTGGTGGACGTAACAGGAAACCAGTAAGCCGCCACGACCAGTAGATGGCCAATTGGCCTGCCAAACTAAACAAAACATAAACAACTATGCTTAAACGACTTCCATCATCAAAAACTACGCGACATTTTTCGAATGGTTATGAAGAGAGTTCCTACCGGAAACTTTCTCAAAATCAGCGGACTACCGCTTACCGGGCAGTTAACCGCAAACGCCCAGGGTATCCCTCTCGGCGCTTTTTCTTTTCCAGCCGTCTTACGTGCGGTTTGCAACATTCGACGCCATGCTGGCGATGTCTCTGTTTTGCAGCCGTGCCCTTTCGGGGTGCTCAAATCGTGTCACAAAAATCGACCACTCAGCTGCGGTAGAAAACTGCGTTCTGCAGTACTTCCGGAGTGTCGCATCTACCAATGGGTTATTCAGAATCTCCCGAGCAGTCGACCAACCAGAATCACGTCCCCAAACGTGGTTCGTTCCGAAGCCGGTTCGCCCGGAGCAATGTCGGGCCCCGTTTCGACCGCGTACCCCATTTCGTCGAACCACGACAGAGCGGCTTCTTAGACGGGGGGCTTCGTTTAATGTCATGCCTGGTTCACGCGGAGGCGCGGCGGGAGGCAGATTGTTTACGATACGGTGGAGATCTTCTTTCAATGTGGCGGCACCATAGTTGATGAGCAATCCAACCGGACGTTTTAGAAGACGAAGGCACATGAGCCACTGTTGACGGTGAACTGGAGCCAGTGAGTCTAAGGACTGCAGTTTGACGATAACGACCGTGCTCCACCAGCAGGTCAACTCGCAAGCCTTCGTCAAAGATTATGCCATCATATTCGAATCGAATCACTTTCTGACGTTCTACCGTTAACCCGCGATTCGCAAACGCCTTCGCCAGTACTGGCTCATACACAGATTCCAGTAAACCGGGTCCAAGCGCGCGATCGATCTTCATGGATGCATCTACGATCGCCACGGTAATCTCATCGAGTTCCTCTCTCTGCACTTCTCCAGAAAAAATGGTATCTCCCGGCTTGGTGATGATTCTGCGAATTTGTTCAAGCGGAGTCGCGGAGCACACTGAAAAAAAATATCGACGAAGAAACAGACGCCAAAAGTATGCTCACACAAAACTTCCTCCGCGAACTCCTCGCCTCTGCGAAAGTCGTGTAAATGCTCCACGCTCAACTCCCCGCTCAGTTGCTTCGGCAGTCGCGTGGCGAGGGATTCTGTTTCACGCAGAGGCGCAGAGATGCGGAATTTGTGTGTTCAAGGAAGCTTCGTCATTAGTAATTCTCCGCGACTCCGCGTGAGAGTTTGTCACAGTGCCTGATTGAATCAACCCATCGAAGTGGACGTGAGAGCCATCAGACGCGTGATACGCGAGAGACGATGCGTGTAGCCACGCCCTGACAGCAACCCAACGCGACATCGTGATTGCCTTTGGCGCATGATACACGGACGTTTCAACACCAACGATTCGAGAGGTTTCTGAACCAGATGACTCCATCGGACTCTTCTGGTCTCCCACGCGACGGACGGACTGGTTTGGCATCGCCGTCAATCGCGCGAACCTGGCACAACTTTTACGACGACTTCTTTACCTTCTCGAGTTACAACCAGTTCGACTTCCTGACCGGCTTTGAGGGCTTCGATCGCGTAGGTGTAGTCGTAGATGTTCTCGATCTTCTTGCCCGCAAGTTTGATGATCACATCGCCACCTTTGACTCCCGCTTTCTCTGCCGGGCCGCCTTTGGCAACTCCTGACAATTGAACGCCCTTCACATCTGTCTGAGCATAATCCGGAACGGTGCCAAGGTAGGCTCGTAACAACGCACGACGCTGGCCATCTTTCGGGCGTTCCTGAGCAACGTACTGCGGAGGCTGCTCATCGGAGATCAACTGGCGACAGACCAGCATCATCAAGTTAGCGATCTTTGAAATGCCTTCGTAGTTAAGTTTCTCCGGTGTATCGCGAGGTGTGTGGTATTCACCGTGATTCCCCGTAAACGCGGAGAGAATCGGAACGCCGTGCATAAAGAACACACTGGCGTCCGTCGGGATGTAACTGTCGTCCTGCAGAGAAAGCGACAGCCCCATCGGGATGTTGGCTCGTTCCACAATCTTCTGCCAACTGGCCGACGACCCTGTGCCCTGCAGCACAAGCCGCTCCTGCAATCGCCCGACCATATCCATATTCAAGCAGGCGGCAATGTAAAGATTTAATCCGCCGGTATTTGGACCAGTTAAATCTGATGCAGCTTTTTCTGATTCCTTCGCCGGCTCTTTTGTTGGGTCAGCTGGTTCTTCTTCCTTCTTTTCTTCCGCGGGATCGCTGCCGCCTACGGCCGCTGCATGCTGCGAAAACAAAGTCTCCAGAGTCTTCACATAATGACTGGACCCCAGCAGTCCGATTTCTTCGCCTGACCACGCAGCAAACACCACGTCTCGCTGACCAGCCAGTTTTCCAGCATCCTTGGCTTGCGCCATAGCTTCGGCAATCTGCATCATCGCCGACACACCGGAAGCATTGTCGTCCGCTCCATAATGAATGTTGGACTGTTCATCGCCACGAGCCAGAGAATTGCCGTTCGGCCCTGTGCCAAGATGATCCACATGAGCCCCGACAACAACAATCTGTCCCGCCTGTTCCTCATTGACCTGCAGACGTCCCAAAACGTTGCGACCTTTTTTCTTCTCCTGACGAATATCAATACTCGCGGCAATATTTAGCCCATCCAGCGGAAAGCCCATCGCGGGCTCACCAGAATCCATCGACTTCTGAATCTTCGCCAGATCTTTCTTTCGATCCGCAAACCACTTCTCCGCAACAGCATCGGTCACGCTGATCACGGGAAGACCAGAACCAGCCAGAGAACCATCAAACTGCAACGGAACCAGCTGCTCCTTCACACCGGAAGTCGGGCCGCTCACAATGATCAATCCTCGTGCTTCAAGGTCACGAGCCTGCATGGCTTTGAAACGCAGACTGGAGAAGCGACTGAAGTGCTGCCGTTGTTCGGGTGTAAAATTCTCTGGCATGAAGCGGAATACGACGACCCACTTGTCCTTTACATCCAGATGTACGAATGAGTCGTACTCTTCGATGCCCTCAGCAGCTGGAGCCTTCAAGCCATAACCAGCAAAGATTACGTCGGACGCATCAACCTTCAAGGAGGACGAAAATGCCACTGGACGCCAGTCGGTTTCCAGAGTCAGTGCCTGATCCCCAACACTCATTGTGTTTTCAGGACCAGCGGACACACCGGATGTGAACTCAAACTCCTGAAAGTAGGTATCATTGTCTCCGGCTGGAAGCAGTCCCAACGTTTCAAAATGCAGGGCCACATAATTCGTTGCAAGGATTTCACCTTTTGTCCCGGTCAGTCGTCCGCCCAATTGTGGTCGACACAGATACTCCACGTGTCGCACGGCATCGGCCGGAGCAAACTCGCCGCGAGCCGACGGTGCCTGAGCCATCACCGACGGCTTCGTACCATTCGATCCCGCAACATCGGTTGCCGCTTCTT
>Ga0255094_1000033_pt1 | contig 77433 bp, 49 predicted proteins | sample Colum_Law_RepB_8_2_FD_188434 | JGI IMG/M metagenome (GOLD analysis project Ga0255094, IMG submission 188434) | Freshwater microbial communities from Columbia River, Oregon, United States - Colum_Law_RepB_8d | ecosystem: Environmental > Aquatic > Freshwater > River | place: USA: Oregon...
CTGTTTCTTTTCCGCTGTTTTCACGACACCTTCTGCTGATGTCAGGTTGGCCATCAATGTCTCTTCGCTGATTTCAGCCGCGTCTTTGACTTCAATCGCTGTGAACTCAGCCGTCGCATCATAGGTCCAGATGTTGACTCGTCCCTGAGCTGGACGAGGACTCGGCATGGCATACATGAGTTGCGACTCGCCGTTCAGAGAGATCTCCACCTGTGCCCCGCGAACCTTTACGATCATCTCATGATCACGATTAAGTTCAACGGTCATAGGCTTTGAGCCATTCGCTGGATACTGATCGGCTCCGTTGACGCGATGAGCAATCTGCAGCTTCCCGCCACCCGAGCTGACATAAATGAACGTCAGGTTCTGGTCATCAACAATATCAAACGCAACACCTGCGGATTTGTAGACGTCACCGCCCGTGATTCGAAATTTCACGCGTACCGTAAAGTCGTTGGAAACGACCTGCCGTCCCTTCATGCTGCACATTGTGTCGGCTGCATCAAGCTGCTTCAGACAACCGTCCTGATATTGCCAGTTGCCGGTGCCAGCTTCCCAGAGCTCCGGGCGAGCTTCGGAGAAATCATCTGTCAGGAGCGTTGCTGTCTCTGCAGGCTGATCAGGTCGATTCCTGAATTCCGCGAGCGCTGATTGAGCTTTTTCAATGGCGACTTTTGCTGCCGCCAGGGAATCATCGGCCAGCTTTCGTTCTGCTTCAGCGTTCTGGCGTGCTTCTTCGATCACGAAAGGCTGCAGCCCGGGGTAATAAGAGCTGGCAGGAAGATTCACAGGCTCAATCGGAAGCTCACGGTTACCAAAGACAGCGGGAACGAGTGGAGCCAGGGGTTTATCTTTCAGAGGATTCTTCTCATCACCTCGCACAAACAACAGCGTCTGCGCGGCAGCGTTGGCGTCGTAGGCTCGCACGAGTCCATCCTTCACGACATCACTCTGGCCAGGGACGCGATCGGTGCGCACGTCATGCGGTTCGAAGATCGCTCGGAGACTGTAATATTCTGTCTGAGCCAAAGGATCAAACATATGGTCATGGCAGCGAGCACAGTTGAAAGTGACGCCCATAAACGCTTTTCCGGTATGCTCGATCGTATTGTCGAGCCATGCGTTGCGATTGAAGACGTACCAGTTACGAACAAGATACCCGGTGGCTCGTGCGGCCTGCAGGTCATCCGGACAAGCTTCATCAGCCGCCAACATTTCGACAACCATCTGATCGTAGGATTTGTCAGCGTTCAATGATTCAATAATCCAGTCCCGCCAGCGCCAGATGTGCGGCTTGCTTTCGCGAACCTCGGCTCCGTAACCGTCCCAGTCGCTGTAACGCCAGACATCCATCCAATGCCGTCCCCAGCGTTCGCCGTAATGAGGACTGGCCAACAACTGGTCGACAACTTTTTCATAAGCGCCCAGCGAAGAATCATTTTCAAAGGCGGCCAGTTGTTCCGGAGTCGGCGGCAAACCAATGAGATCCAGATAGACTCGCCGCAACAACACGTGTTTCGGTGCGGGAGCGATTGGAGCAAGTCCGCGAGTAGCATGCTGTTGAGCAATAAAGGCGTCGATCGGATGGATGGCCCCTGCTCCACCTTCATTGCCGACGAGAAGAGAACTTGAGCCTTCCACAAGAGGCACTGCGGGCCGAATTGGTTTCAAGAATGCCCAGTGAGTAATCTGGTTTTCGTCGTCCGGAATCTTCGCTCCCTGATCGATCCAGCGTCGGAGGATTTCGATCTGAGCAGCCTCAAGAGGCTTGCCTTCCTCGGGCGGCGGCATCTTCAAATCGCCAGTCTGCACGACAGCCTGAATCAATCGGCTCTCGGCACTGTTCCCTGCGACCAACACAGGACCGCTGTCTCCACCTTTCATCACGTGAGCAACACCATCAAGCCTCAGGCCACCGCTGGGTTCTGCTTCATTGTGGCACATCGCGCATTTCGCGCGGAGGATTGGACGGACATCTTTGACATAGTCGACGGGGGCGTTGGCAGCATTTGCAGAACTCTCCGCTGGCGGTGTTTCGTCCGCGAAGAGGCTCAAATGGAAGCCGCAGGTCAGCAACAGTGTGACGCTGGAAATGGTGACAAGCACTGGTTGCATAGGATCAAACCAGACGTTTGTAATGAGGCGAGAAATTCGGGGCGGGCAGGCATGCCGAACCGGGATACTTGGTTCGTCATTTGTGAATACTACCCTCGAAATCGGCCAAAGCCAACAATCGAATCCCTCGGACGCATGCAGCAAGGACCAAATTTGCGGTGAATGCGAAAAGACTGTCCACCATAGACTCAACGGATTTGTGGAATTCTACAACATCATCGCGGGTCAATTGTGCAGCAGCCTGCTGGTATGATATTCCTCTGCAAATGACTGCCGCAGACGTGGCGGTTGCGGTCGCGACTTGAAATGGGAATCAGCTTTCTGTGGCTAAAAAGAAAAGCGTATCAACAAAAGCGGCGGCGGCGCCGGCAGACCCTGACGATCTGCTGTCAATCCGTCGTAAGCGAGCGAAGTCGGTCATCGCGAGTTTGAAAACGCTGTTCCCTCAGGCCGAATGCGCGTTGAATCATGAATCCGCCTTTCAATTGCTCGTCGCGACAATTTTGTCGGCACAATGCACTGATGAACGAGTAAATCAGGCGACTCCGGAGTTGTTTAGACTTTATCCCTACGCCGACTCATTAGCAAAAGCCACACAGGAAGACGTGGAACGGATTGTTAAGCCGCTCGGTTTCTTTCGAAACAAAGCCGCCAACATTCGTGGAATGGCGCAGGCGCTTGTGGAGCGTTTTCATGGAGAAATCCCGCAGGACATTGAAGAACTCATTACGCTGCCGGGAGTCGGCCGAAAAACCGCCAGCGTTGTCCTGGGAACCTGGTTTGGAATTCCCTCCGGGATCGTTGTTGATACGCATGTCAAGCGCCTGACGAATCTTCTGGGTCTGACGTCATCAGAGAACCCGGAGATTATCGAACGCGATCTGATGGAGTTTATCCCGAAGTCGGAATGGATCGAGTTTTCTCATCGTCTGATTCATCATGGACGACGAACCTGTATCGCTCGCCGTCCGAAATGTACCGAGTGTGGTTTGCTGCCACTTTGCCCTCGGACAGGGCTAAAACCGCTTGAAGAACTGTAAGCAAATTCCCAGAAGACCTCCCGTCGGCGGAGCGACGGGTGTACCGTTCGCCCGTCGCTCCGCCGCCGGGAATTCTCGGTTCCATCAATTACCGTGAGTATTCTTAAATGCATCGGTTCTCAATGTTGTTGCTAAGCTCAGCGTTGGTTTCAGAAACTCGCGACGGCGCCAGTCACAAGACGAAAATTCTATCTTGGAGAGCCCTCGTTCTCCTGCTGCTGACTTCTTCTCTGGCGATCGCTCAGGAATCAGATCCCGCGATTGATGGAGCATTAAAGTCGGTTGATAATCGCCGCGACGCGACATGGCAGATTGCTCAAAAGATCTGGCTGGCAGCGGAGCCCGGTTATCAGGAAACTGTTTCGTCCGCATTGCTGGCTGACGCGGCTGAAGCGGCGGGCCTGAAAGTCACTCGTGGAGTTGCGGAAATCCCGACTGCTTTTACGGCCGAGTTCGGTTCGGGCAAGCCTGTGATTGGAATCCTTGGCGAGTTCGATGCGTTGCCAGGCCTTTCACAGCAGGCGGTGCCGGAGCCGCTTTCACGCGATGATGGCAATTCCTTTGGGCACGGCTGCGGTCATCATCTGTTTGGCTCGGCATCCTTATCGGCCACGATTGCGATCGCCGAGCAGATTAAAGCAGGTACGCTCAACGGCACGGTGCGATTTTACGGATGCCCGGCGGAAGAAGGCGGCAGTGCCAAAGTGTTTATGGTCGAAGCCGGACTCTTCAAAGATTGCGACGCGGTCATGCACTGGCATCCGTCCAGCAAGACAGCCGCCGGAGATCGTTCGAGCCTTGCGCGAGTTGCCGTGAAGTTTCAATTTCGTGGGCGGACAGCTCACGCCGCCGGATCACCGGAACAGGGACGTTCAGCACTGGATGCCGTTGAGCTGACCAATCATGCGGCCGAACTGATGCGAGAACATACTCCTGAAGAAACTCGCATTCATCATGTCATCACCAGTGGTGGCGATGCTCCGAACGTGGTGCCCGCCTTTGCTGAAGTCTACTACTACATTCGGCATCCTGAAGCGAAGTTTCTGAAGCCGCTGTATTCACGACTGGAGCTATGCGCAAAAGCCGGAGCGTTAGCAACTGAGACTGAGTTGACGATTCGCTACGAAGGGGGAATTCGAGAAATCCTGCCGAATCAAACACTATCGAATATGGCTCGTCGCCGCCTGGCTGAGCTGAATGATTTGTCCTACAACGAAGAAGAACGTCAGTTTGCCGCGCGTCTTCAGCAGCATCTTTCTGAGCCAGTTTCGTTGGAAACTGTGAGTCGAGTCGAAGACGTTGATGGAACGATCGGCAAGGGTTCGACGGATGTGGGAGATATCTCGTGGGTTGTGCCGACGACAGGCTTCAGCACATCCTGCTGGGTACCGGGCACGCCAGCTCATTCGTGGCAGGCGGTCGCTGCAGGTGGAACGTCAATTGGCGAAAAAGGAATGCACCTGGCCGCTCGAGTTCTGGCGGCAACCGCGATTGATATGTTTCGCAGTCCGGAGTTACTTCAGCAGGCAAAAGAGGAGTTTCAGAAACGTCTGGGCAATCAGGAATATGAGTCATTGATGCAACCCAATCAGAAGCCTCCGCTTGATTATCGAAATGCACCAAAGTCATAACCAAACCCGTCAACAGCCTGCTGTAGCGAGTTTCTGCTGAGGATCATCGAAAAATGCCGTCTGCTCTTTATGGCCTGCACAAATTGCTACGAGCAAAGTTGTCGCGTAAACGGACGTTGCATTCCGCGGTGCTGTTCTGTGTCTTGTGTGAAATTCTGAATGTTACGGCGTTGCTGCAAACAGAGTCTTGGGTAGCTGCATCAGAGAAAGCTCAGGAAGAACTGATCTGGTTGAAGAACGAAAAACTCAGAATTGGACTTAGCCCGTCATCAGGTGGTGCGATTGCCTGGATAAGTGCCGTTGGTGCCGATCGCAGCCTGATCAACAGTTTTGATCGTGGCCGATTGGTTCAGCAATCATGGTACGGCAAAGAGGATGGCTCGCTGTGGAACAAAACGCCGTGGCGATGGAACCCGGTTCAGGGTGGTGACTGGCGAGGAAAGTCGGCCATCATTCTGGAGCAGAAGCATGAACCGACAACATCGTGGGTAAAGTCACAGCCATTGCACTGGGCCACGGGCGAACTGTTATCAGAATGCACGATGGAGCAGACAGTGACGCTCAAGGATGAGATGCTGCATGTGCGTTTTCGCTTTCAATATGCGGACGAGGAGACGCACACCGCACAGCATCAGGAGTTGCCGGCATTCTTTGTCGACTCTCACCTGGCAACTTTGGTGTTCTACGACGGAGATGCACCGTGGACAGGTGCCGCTGTGAAAAGAACTCAACCTGAATTCCCCAATGAATACAACAAGATCACGGAACACTGGGCGGCCTATGTCGGTGCGGATGATCATGGAATCGGATGTTACGTCCCAGTCGCAGATGACCTGACCTGTTACCGGTTTGGTAAAGACATGGATTCACCGGGAAGCTGTTCTTACTTTGCTCCGATCAAGACATTGGCGATTGTTCCCGGCTTTCAATGGGAGTACGACGTCTGGATTACGCTCGGGTCGGCTAATGAGATTCGCGACAGGTTTCAGCGGGTATCTCGGGAAAATCAGAGTTCCGGCCTCTGAGGCCGATGTTTCTTGCTGTTCACGAGAGACTCCGTAATTCGAGCCTGAACGGCATTCAGCAGCCTTGATTCGGAGACCGAAAGTTGTCATCCTTCCCCGCTTCGATTTTCCGCGCACACCTTGCGCCGGGCCGCTGAACAGTGGTTCATGGTCGCCGAAGGCTGCGTTTTTGCAAATTCCGTGATGAAATTCGGCTGTAATGTCGATTGCAGGGAATCGAGTTTCTCCGTTTTTGGCCCTGAATTGAGTGTTTTCGGAGTTGATAGAGATGCACATTCGCAAAGGTGACACTGTTGAGGTCGTTTCTGGAGACGACTCCGGTAGTCGTGGCACCGTGCTGTCCGTAGATCGCAAGAACGGAAAAGTGGTTATTGAAGGAGTCAATAAGGTCTACAAGCACGTTCGCCGAGGCCACCCAAAGAGCCCGCAAGGTGGACGCCTGCACATCGAGCTGGCAATTGACGCCTCTAACGTTCAGTTGATCTGCCCGGAAACTGGCAAGCCGACTCGCGTTGGCGTGAAGATCAATGCCGACGGCAGCAAGGAACTGGTTTCCAAGCGAAGTGGTGCCAGCATCCGCCAGCTGTCCCCAGCCAAGAAGTAATCGTAGAGTCGCCCTGAGTGTTCTCTGCTGAAATCAAAAAAGGATTGCGAAGCGACTGCTTCGTAATCCTTTTTTCGTTGATAAGGTTGTATCGATCGGCGGGAACAGGAAACATCCGGCAATCGAGATGCTGACGTGTTTCTGCTCGACGACTGAGGGAGTGCTTTGTGGCCAATCCGATTCAATCGTGGCGATGTCTACTTGAGCTGAATTCTTCTCGTCAGATCGTGCGAGGATCGCCTGACGATCTTGGTGCCGCGATTGGTCGAGCCGCGGACCTGCGAATCGGAACGGAGTTCCTGCACAATGAGCACATCGATGTCAGATCATCGAGTTCAGAACGCATTCGCGAAGTCGCTGAGTTCGGCGTGACCTATCGCATCCGCAACTCCTGGAGCGCGGGGGTGATGAGCTTGCGGCAGCCAATTGAATTGCCAACAGGATTTGGTCCTCGCCCTTCGATGTCATTCTTTCTCTACAATCAGGACGGAACACAGGGCATCGCTCGTCCGTTTCTTGATGGAACCCCCGCAGTTGGCCAACGAGGAGCAGCGATCGCAGAAGCTCCCGCTGATATGCCAAAGTATCATGTCGAGAGCGCATGGGATGCCGATACCAATGCCCCGAGCCATAACTTCGTCTACGACTTTGACGTGTTCCGTTTCTGCGTGCGTGACGACTGGCAACAGGTTCTGCATCACTCGTCTGACGGAAGTGTGTTGTCAGGATCGCTGGAGGATCTGATTGAAGCGTTCTCTGCTGGCTGCTCAATCAAGCTGGGTATCAAGGGGCTATGTGATTCACTGACGAATGCTGGAGATGAATCCGTCGATCACGAAGTCTTTGTTCAAGGCGGATCTGCGTATTACTACATGGAGCAAAAACTTTTCATGATCGGTTCGCATCCGGTCGTTCGCATTCGTCCGGCCATCCCGATGCGATACTCCAGCGACGCCTGGGACTTCGGCTGGCTAATGATCCGCACCGACGGCCACACGGTCTACCGTCGCTGCGATCCACACACGTTGCAATTCACCGATCACGTGAGTCAGCATGGGATTCGATGGTTTGTGAGATGACGCTCAGTTACGCAGAATTGCATTCATCACTCAAAGAGTGATGACTACTTTTCTCGCATGTGTCTTTCCTCCTCATGGTTCTCAGGACTAGCGGTCTGTGGATACAACAGCGATCAAACCTTAACTCTGCTGATAATGCAGGAGTGCTCTGATGAGCCATTGCCGTAGAATGCTCAGGTATTGATCACCCGGGATTTCGGGGAGAAATACCCGAGGAACCTTGCGAATGAACCTGTGTCGCGGCAGATGATCATTAACGGATATTGAGTAGCGACGAAGACTGGAGGCGAGAATCGACGTATCTCGCCGCGAGGAACTTCCGGCTGAATTGAATAACTGCGAAGAACACAGCAAGATTCTCAAAATCTTTCAGCTAGTGAACGGGGGATCAACTCATGCATCGTCTTTGTGTAGCAATTCTGATCGTTTCCGGAACCATCACAGGTTTTATCGTTTGTTCGTCATTGAACGCTCAGGAATCAAATCTCGTGTATCCGACGACTCGCACTGTGGAACAGACGGACGACTTTCATGGAACGAAAGTTCCCGACCCCTATCGCTGGCTGGAAGACGACGTCCGCACTTCGAAGGAAGTCGCCGATTGGGTGACTGAACAAAACAAAGTCACGTTCGGTTATCTGAAATCCATTCCGCAGCGCGAGACCATTCAGAAGCGAATGACGGAACTCTGGAACTACGAAAAGATTGGAGCCCCCTTTAAACGAGGTGGACGATACTACTTCTTTCGCAACGACGGTCTGCAAAATCAGAACGTGCTGTATCAGCAGGAAACGCTCGAAGGTGAGGCAAAGGTCTTGCTGGACCCGAACACCTGGTCTAAAGAGGGTACTGTTGCGTTGTCAGGTTCAGCTTTCAGTGACGACGGACGGTATGTCGCTTACGGGATTCAGGACGCTGGCTCGGACTGGAACACCTGGAAGATTATGGACATCGAATCAGGCAAAGTGCTGGAAGACGAACTGAAGTGGGTCAAGTTCAGTGGAGCAGAATGGACGCCTGACAGCAAAGGATTCTTCTATGCTCGTTATCCGAAGCCTGAAGAAGGAGCCGCATTTACTTCACTCAATGCCAACATGAAGGTTTATTATCACCGAGTTGGTACACCGCAGTCCTCTGACGTTCTGGTTTATCAGCGTCCTGATCAACCAGACTGGGGTTTTCAACTTAGCGTTTCAGAAGACGGCCACTATCTGATCATTACAGTGTGGCTGGGAACGGATGACCGTTATCGCATCGTCGTCAAAGATCTCACCGAACCTTACGGTTTGCCGACCGAGCTGATCGGCAACTTTGACCACGAGTATTCCTTTGTTGGAAATGATGGCCATGTCCTGTACTTCAAGACTAACCTTGACGCCGCCAACAAGCGTGTGATCGCAATCGATCTCAAAAAGCCCGCGAAAGAGTACTGGAAGGAGATCATTGCTCAATCCGACAACGCGATGGACAGTGTCGGAATCGTGGGCAATATGTTCGTCTGTAACTATCTGAAGGATGCCAAGACGCAGGTTCGACTGCATGCAATGGACGGCACTTTTGTGCGTGAAGTCGAGTTTCCGGGGATCGGAACAGCGACAGGCTTTGACGGCCGCCGCAAAGATACCGACGTGTTCTATTCCTTCAGCAGCTTTGCAACTCCGCCGACGACTTACCGCTACAATATGATCACGGGTGTGAGCACTCTGTACCGTAAAGCCGAGGTTAAATTTAATCAGGACGACTACGAGACGAAGCAGGTCTTCTATACCAGCAAAGACGGCACGAAAGTGCCGATGTTCATTACTCACAAGAAGGGTCTCAAGCTTGATGGCACGAACCCAACTCTGCTCTATGGCTATGGTGGTTTCAATATTTCCATCACTCCCAGTTTCAGTGTTGGCCGAGTCACCTGGATGGAAATGGGCGGTGTCTATGCAGTCGCGAATCTGCGTGGCGGCGGTGAATACGGTGAACGCTGGCACAAGGCCGGCACAAAACTGAATAAGCAAAACGTCTTTGACGACTTTATCGCGGCGGCGGAATGGCTGATTGAAAACAAGTACACCTCGCCAAAGAAGCTGGCCATTCAGGGCCGCAGCAACGGCGGCCTGCTTGTGGGAGCCTGCATGACTCAGCGCCCAGATCTCTACGGCGCGTGCCTGCCTGGCGTGGGAGTCATGGATATGCTGCGATTCCAGAAGTTCACGGCAGGCCGATTCTGGACGGATGATTTCGGAAGTGCCGAAGTTCCCGAAGAGTTCCCCGCACTGCTGAAGTACTCGCCTTATCACAATCTCAAGGGTGGAGTTCGCTATCCGGCGACACTGATTACGACGGCCGATACCGATGACCGAGTTGTCCCGGGACATAGCTTCAAGTTTGCGGCCCAGATTCAGGCGTGTCAGTCAGGGACAGCTCCGACGTTGATCCGGATTGAAACCTCCGCAGGCCATGGTGCCGGAAAACCCACGGCCAAGATTATCGAAGAGGCTTCAGATGAACTGGCATTCCTGGTGAAGTCGCTGGAGATGAAGTGATCCAGAACACAATGTTTCTGAACGTATGGAAATGTTCAGCTAAACCCTGATCAGCCATCCTCGACGTTCCATCATCCAGCAGACGCCATAGACGAACGCGCTGAAGCATAAAAATCCGAATGTCACCATGAATGGTCCGGAGCTTCTCGGAAACCACGGCGAGATCCACCACGAAGCAACATCGTGCAGAAGATAAGCGGCCAGTGAATTGGTTCCGAGTGTTCTGAAAATTCCCGCCTGCCATTTGCGCGAATCGCACGCCCACAGGAAGAATGCAAACACCACCAAGGAGAATCCGGCAGAGAATGTCGTGTAGGAGATCGTGCCTCCTCGCTGACTCATCATCCAGTAATTCCACTTGCGGTGTTCGGCATTTGGGGGCGGCACAAAAGGTGGCTCCATAATGCTGCCACTCCATCGCTGAATGCGTTCTGATGATGGCAGGACCGGGTCCTCAGCAAGCTTCACGGCCTTTTGTTCGTTCACGAGCTCAGCCGGGACGTTGTAAAGAGTCGAACCGCAGGACCAGCACCACGCAACAAACATGAGGCCGACTCCGGGCCCAATGAGCGATCGCGCAGCAGACGCTCCTTTCGATCGAACCAGATCACAGGCCAGGGTTCCGCAAATCGCGGGAATCGACCACGTAAGAAATCCCAAAGGGCCGCCATCGATCCCCATCGGATTAGAATTTACCCACAGGAAATTGAAGCAGCCAGAGAGAACAACATGCAGCAATCCGGAGAATGCCGCATATCCCATGCGCACTCTGGAAGAGGCACCAATCACTGGCAGAATCCAGAGTGATGTGACTGCAATGTGCAATAGCGTTTGAAACAAGCTTCTCTTAAACAGTGTTCCCAGCACTGTAGCGGTCTCTTCAGTTCGGAACTTCTGCACGATTGCGGATAAGTCGCAGAACGAATACCAGACGATTGCGATTGCAGCGAGGCTCAGGATTCGTCGGATGGCTCTGGCCCATGGCATCTGACCGCCCTGCTGTAGTCGTCGCCCGAGGCTGAGCTGCATTGCAAAGCCTGCCGCGAACAGAAACTGCGGCATGATCGTATCTGCGTAACTGCAATAGTCGTGACTATGCTTCAGGATTCGCGGACAGACCTCATAACTTCCCAGAAAGTTGACCAGCAACATGCCAACCATCGTGTAGCCGCGAAACTGATCAAGTGCCGCCAATCGGGCCGGAGAATTGCTCGATATGTCCGACATCGTGACCGACCCGCCTTTCCGTGGCATTATGAATGCCGGAAGCAACTTCAAATGGCGCGACTCTCACGACGACTTTTCACTCGTGAAGCCGAAGTGAGAAAAATGCTGATCCAGCAATTCAATCATCGAGTACACAAACTGTCGATGACGCGAGCCGAAGTGTACTCGGATGCCAATCACTTTGTCTGCCCATCCACGAGCACTGCCGCCATTCTGGTCGAATTCCTGAGCCATCGCGGTCCAGTCACACACCATCTCAATCAGATCAACGTCTGACATATCATCAGGCTGCAGATGAAATTCAGGATGGTGACGATTCACCGACATATGGTGCCGAACGGCCTCTTCGATTTGCTCAGCAACGCCATCAGGATAATGAAAGAACTCGCCGTTTCTGCGACAACGATGAAACTCTGTCAGCCAGATGTACGGGATTCTCTCTTCCGGTCCGAACTTGGACGCATCGTGATCCTGCCCACGAATCAGCAGCTCTGCACCATACTCTGTAATGTCTGCCATTACAGCCAGGCAAGTCCGAACTCGTCCAATGTGCGCGATGGTACGACGTTCGTAGAACTCAATCATCGCAGCAGTGGGCTGAGGAGAAAAATCTGACATGAGAGCACCTGCATCACAATCCGTCCCGCAGCACAACAATTGCACTGTGATGTTTCGACGGACTGCAGGATCTCAGTTTTTCCTCGGCAGGACAACCTTTCACTGACAGGGCAATCAAGTACCTAAAGTTGGGCCATCTGGGCCGTCGCGCGACGCTCCTGAAGTCGGCTCAATAACCGCTGCTGTTCCGCTGCCGTCAGTGTCACTTTGGCAGACGCTTCGAACGGCTTAAGTTCAGTTGTCATCAGGTTCTCCTTCAGATCCACACCCGGAATCCGTCCGCTGATCCATCGCAGGGACTCGACTGGATTTTCGCAGAAGCCTTCATAGGTGACTTCGACCAGACGATCCGCCGGAATGTGCTTCAACTGTTGATCCAGTTGTCGCTCAATCTCCAGAATCTGGTCACATACGTCGTCTACATATCGCAGGGGATCCTGCGTTGTATCCGACGATTGACTATGCAACCCCCAGCCTACGGCTTTATCACCCTGAACCTGTTCGCGAGCATTAATCAAGGACTGAGCAACCAACAGAGGATTCCGCCGCACGACGACAAAACTGGCCTGAGGAAGTACCTTTGACAACAGATCCAGACATCCTGTGTTGCGATTATTCTTATTCAGGAATGGCTTCCCAAACGCCTGGCTCCACGCCGAGAAGAATGATCGCATCTCCTGCTGCTCTGATTCGTTCAAATCTGTGCGAGGAACATAACGATCATCACCCAGCCATTTATTCCATAGGCTGAAGCCATCGTTTGGACCATGTAACCGGGCCGTCTGACCGTAGAAATTGTGGAAGTCGGCTGAGTCACGTTTCGGCATCCAGTTCAACAATCGACTTGCGGTGACAGACGATTTCGGAAACATCGACGTCATGTTCGTGACGTAGCTGACATCCATGTATCTGGCTAAGGTCTGATAAACCAACGTCGTCCCGCTTCGAGGTGCTCCAACCACCAGCACGACCGGCAGTACAGAAGGAGCAGCCTTTTTGAGTGTCCGAGTTTCCTTTCCTTCGAGCACCGCATCAACAGGCATAGCCAACAAACGCAGTGCGAAATGAAACAATGCAGCGTAAGCAGCTCGTTTGCCGGAGGTCAGCATTCTGAAAAGCAAGCCCACGGGATTCCGGAAGTTGCTGGTATGAGAGTTCCTGTGCGGCACTTGTTTTCCCTGACTTGAATCGAGATATCACGATCTCTTGATCATCACGTAATGGATTGAGTATGCCCGATGCAGTTTTCTCAGTGACACCAATCAGAGGAAAACGCCGTTCGGCAAAACAAAATTAACGCCGGAGAGCCAAATGCATGTTGTTGTTGACGAAACGCAACACGCAAATGTGAAAAATATCAACAGGGTGATGCGTTGGCAGAGACCAGCCGATCAATAGTGACGCAGGCGTTCCGGCCATGAGCAGAAGAATTACTCATTCGCAGGCCCGGATTTCATGAGACACTTTGTTTGCTGACCAATTGCCCAATCACCTGCCCAGCCAGCCGCATGTAGAACATGGGCACAAAGTAGATCATCAGGAAACATGCCGCGGCGCAGCTGATTGTCAACACATTCCATTGGTTATAGATAACCAACCACAATAAGCCCAATGGAGCAAACGAGATCGAGACTCCGGTCAAGGCGCCGACGACAACAAACAATGTGAATTCAGACGACGAACCCAGATCTCACTGGTCTGAACCGTGACTGTGTTTCCAGGAACGACATGGTCCGTGCTTTCCGGAGCCTGATAGGGGTTCTCGTTCATAGGGCCTTCACCATCTCGAATCACAAAGGGTTGGTATCAGGGGCTTTGGGGCTTTTTTCATTTCAGAGGCAAAAGACAACATTCCAGTACTCGCTCATCATTCGAAAGAACGTACAGCATCGATACGTAGATAATCAATTTCTCGAATTACGGCTCAACAGGAATTCAGGTTCCCGCCAGGGGCCAGATTCAGTTGCTGCTGAGAAACTTGTCATCGATTCGATTACGATGTTTACTCTCATCTGCTCCAAAGCATCGATATAAGTCTTTCGACAAGGGTACCTATGCGCATCCCATTTTCAATTCGAGTCACCGCCGTCACGTTTTCTCTGCTGGCAGGTCTGGCTTTGTTTGCTGACGATAAGGTTGTGACCAATCCAGAGGCTCTCACCGACAGCAAGATGCAGGAACCCTTGTATGATCGGGAAGGTCGATTGCTTCAACCTGTCGGCTATGAGAAGTGGGTTGTCGTCGGCACATCAATCGGACTTGGTTATTCCGACGGCGACAAAAACGATCCCAGAAATCCCGGGACATTTCATAACGTTTACCTTCAGCCTGAGGCTTTCGACCATTTTGTTCAGACCGGCGAGTTCCCCGAGCAAACAGTCTTCATCGTAACCAACAATAAGTCACGCCCGGCCAATACAAAAGGGTCTGTCTCCAGAAAAGGCTTTGTCGCGTCGGCAACGTCAGGCCTTGAAGTCGCGGTGAAAGACACGAAGCGATTTTCAGACGGCTGGGCTTATTTTATGTTTCACGACGCACCTGAGAAAGCAAAACCAGAAACAGTCCACGCCGAACGTGCCTTCGATCGGAAAGATTGTTTTGATTGCCACGCCGAACACGGCGCGGACGACAATGTCTTCACGCAATACTACTCCGTGTTGACTGAAGCACGTCGACAATACCTCGACGCCAACAAAGCCGATCAATAAAGCATTCCTCAAGATTTTGCGAACGGAACTTCCGCCAATCGTCGGTTACACGACCTTAAACTCGATCTTTCCAGCAGAGCTGAGTTTCAGCTCAACAGTCTTCGAACGTAAGTCCCGGCACTCCGTCAGAAATCGCGAAAGCGGCGCAACGACTTGTGTCTCCAGTGTTCGCTGTAACGGGCGCGCACCATAGCGAGGATCGAAGCCAGCTTGGGAGAGATGTTCCACAACATCCTTGTTCCATTGCAGCCTCAGCCCCAGTTTTCTCAGCCCCTCACGTCCGGCGAGTTCTTGTAACTCTTTCTCCGTGATCTGGAGAATTGCTGCACGAGTCAACGCATCGAACGTAACAACTCCATCCAGACGATTGAAGAATTCGGGACGGAAGAACTCCCGCACGGCAGCCTCATGACGCATATTGGGAGTTGCGACGCTGTCTGCGAATCCGACTTGCCCCGAAGAATCTGATCCCAGATTCGATGTCAACAAAATCACAGTGCTTCGAAACCACGTTGTCCGCCCAAATCGATCCGTCAGCCGTCCCTCGTCAAATACGTTCATCAGGACGTCATAAACCGAAGGATGAGCTTTCTCGATCTCATCGAGCAGCAACACCGTAAATGGCTGACGACGAATCTGCTGCAGGAAGTCTGACGGTTCTCCATTCGACTGCATCAATAACCGATCCGCGGCCCATGGACCAGAATACTCACTCATATCCAGCCGAATCATGCGCGCGGACTTCTCACTCGATTCTGTCGCTGAATTCGCTCCATCTTCGTTCCCTGACTTACCTCCAAACAAACATCGCGAAACCGCTCGAGCGAGCTCGGTCTTTCCAACGCCTGTGGGACCACAAAACAACAGAACTCCTAACGGCCGCCCGGGATCATTCATACCCGCCTTGAACTTCACAACAACGTCAGCGGCCGTCTCACAGGCTAGCGGCTGGCCCATGATCTGTGATTGAAATTCACTGATCAATTGCTCGCGAGACAATGGCAAATCGTCGCGCAGAAATCGATCCGGCAATCCTGTTCGCTGAAGAAATGTCTGCAGGACGCCCTCCTTCGTCAGAGCCTTTCCTGACGATCGAGCCGTCCGGTCCAGCAGATCTCGCCAGAAGGCTACAACCTCGCCAGGCAAAGCATGGTAAGGCTGAAATCGCTGAAACAATCGAATGGTTTGGGCTGCCGCATCTCGACTAATCGCAATCTTCGCTCCCGCTGCACTGTTATCGGCAACTCGATCCAGCAAACGCATGGCTCGTGGAGAGTCCAGCGGAGCAAGTGTGACTGTCTGAAACAAATCCGTCAGGCCTGGCAGTAGTCGCCGCACTGCATCCAGTTCTGTCGGCGAAACCTCAGCGATCATTCGCAGTTCACCACGCTGCAGATAGGGAATGCAAAACGAAGCCAGACTATCCGTCGCTTCCCGGCCCCCATTGCGAATAATGTCCAGCAGACTTTCAATGCACAGGACGCCGTCGATTTCACTCAACTCGCGAATGACGCCTTCCAGTCGCTCTTCCCATTGCCCCAGATACTTCATTCCGGAGATCAGGCGACCGGCACTCGTCTGCCAGAATCGTCTTACAGGCTTCAACACCCAGGTATTCTCTTCCTGCTGCTCTTCTTCGTTCAGATGTCGTTCGACATGGCGAACCACTTCGCACAGCAAAGTTGTTTTGCCACTGCCATGTTCACCCACAATCAACCAGTTGCCTTTCTCAGACTGCAACTGCTTGACGACATCCGCCACTTCACGATCTCGCTCCCACGCACGGCCAAACAAAGAGCGGACCGACGCATCACCAAGCGGATCAGCCACGCGCGCCAGTTGGTCTGTCGAAATTCGCGGCTTTGCAGCGGTGCGGTGAGGATCGACGGAAACGAACACATCATCCAGAAACACCTCATCCGGCGGAATCTGGCGTGACAACTGCCGCGGTGTCTGTCCCTCAAACCACCGCTGGACCATTTGAGGGATCATGGTCTTCGTATCATCGTGTTCACTGAGATTCAGCCGTAGTCCGATCATCGGAATCGACGCCAGCCTCGGGCCACCCAACTGCCGACCAATCACACACCAGATCTTCAGATCAACCGGGCTCTGCACTGGATAGCGACGGCCAGTCATTTCATCCTGATATTCGGGCCTGATCGGGACCTTGAACATCTCCAGAACAGGCTCTTTCAGGTCCGGCGGATCACGCCACGGTTCTTCACGATACTGCCAATCCAGCAAACTCCGAAGCTGCTCTAACGCCTCGCGCGGTGTCGTGGCGACAGCCGCGCGATCATGCTGCTCCACCAGGCTGGCCGTGTACAGTCCAGCGGAGTTCTTCCAGATCAGAACAGGACAACGATAAGTGGGCATTTGATGTTGAGTGTTGAAGGTTGATTGTTAATGAGGTCGCAAGAGTTAACAGCATGCTTTCTGCGATCAATCTGAGATTTCAAATATCAAAGATCAAATTGAAGCTCTCCTGCTCTGGCAGTGCTTCCCACGCTTCCTGACGCAGAGTTTCAACGGTCGGAAATGACTCCGCATGATGATGAGTCACCAGATTCTTCTTCGATGGATTCTCCTCCGGTAACTCCAACGTCCGAACAATCACGTTCGGAATCTCTTCCCCTTCAAGCTGCACGGACAGTAGTTTTGGCGACGCGGAAGCTGCAGACCTCAACACATGAAAACCTGCTTCTACACTGGCATAGTGCCTGGCCAGTGCACCACGCAGATGGATCCGCTGGTTATGGCCTGTTGCGTAGTCTGGGTCCAAAGTCGCCTCCAGAGCCAGCTCGTCGGTCCATGTCGCCAGGAGACGTTCCACAAGTTTTGTGATGCCCGCTGATGCCGTCGGATCCGCAGACCTGATGCAGACACAAGCAGCCTGATCCAGTTCACTCTGCTCGGTCAGTGCAACTGCGACAACCCAGCGACAACGCGCCAGCAACGCCTGTGGTTCTTGTGTTAAATCGACGTCCCGCGGTGGGCCATCAAACCGCGTCTCAAGGAAGTCATCAATCTCGTCGTCTGCAGCCGCTCGACCGACAATATCTCCATGAGAAGGCCCGCGACGGCGAATGATTTCCTGCTTCACGTGTGAACGCCCGGACTTCATCACGCCTCCCATCCGCCCGACTTTCTGTGCAGCATCATGAGCCGCCAGAAGTTCTTCCACCCACGTCTTCAGCCTCGGCAATTCATCCTGCACCAACAGGTAGCGAGTTTGCTCCGCAGAGATCCTCCCGGATCCATAACCGCTTGCGGGCTTTAACTCGGCGATCTTCCGCCCCAGGAATTCAATCGCCTTCTGGGCTGCAGCGAGTGTCGCAGCGAAATCAGATTCCGCATGCTTTACCAAACCCTTTGTCTTTGCTGTCTGGTTCAATATCCGTACAGCCACTGAGAGTCCGCGATCCGCGCGATCGATATCGATCAGCATCAAATCTCTTGCCATCGCCGACTGTTCATCCAGAGCGTTATCACTCTTCTCTGTGATCTGCTGTGCAGTCGCTGAATACCCCGCAAGGAACGTAGCGATCGGCCGAGTCAACTCCCTCTCAATCGCCCGCTTCAGTGCTCGCGCGCCCAGCACCGGGTTGTATCCCTGATCAATCACCCAGTCGACAGCGGCGGTCGACGTATTCAATACGCATTGTCGCCGCACCAGCCCATCTCGATGCAGAACATCAGACATCAGATGCCGAGCGATCACCTGCATGTCGTCGCGTGAAAGTCGTTCAAACGGGATCACTCGATCCAGTCGATTGAAGAATTCCGGACGAAAGAAATTCTCCGCCGCTCTCACCGAGACTCCCGATTCCGCAGCGACTGCACTTCCAAATCCGAGGCCACTTTCAGAACGCTGAGTTCCCAGGTTGGACGTCAGTACAATGATCGTGTTCGAAAAATCCGTTGTCCGACCGCGAGCATCCGTGAGTCGTCCCTCGCCCAGCACTTGCAGCAGCAAATCGAAAATGTCCGGGTGTCCCTTTTCGATTTCATCAAACAGGATCACAGCAAATGGCTGACGACGAACAGCGGCTGTCAATAATCCTTCCGGCTGAGCAAACGTCCCGACCAGTTGCGGCACTGCATTCGGCGAGACATACTCGTTTATATCGAAACGCAGCAAGCGATCTGCGTGTCCGAACAGATAAGCGGCCAGAGATTTTGCGAACTCCGTCTTACCGACGCCGGTTGGCCCAAGCAACAACAGCGACGCGATAGGACGTGTCGGATCATTTAGCCGTGCTCTCGCAATCGCGATAATTTCGACAGCCGCTTTCACCGCATCTGGCTGCCCCACAAATCGCTCACGAAGCTTTTGTGCCACATGATCCGACGCTAACGTCTGTTGCTGATCGAGAAAGGAACGAGGCAATCCAGTTTGCTGATGAAATGCATCCAGCACACGCTCACGACTAATCACCGAGGAAGTTGCAGCTTTGTCCGATGATGTGTCTGGTTGTGCCTCGCCTTCGACACGGACAGCCAGTCTCTTCAAAAAGTTGGCCGCTTTACCAGGAAACGCGACATCCCGTGCATACCGACGCTGCAAGTCAATGACAGCGGGCAGTGCGTCGATGCAAAAGCGACAGCGATGCCGAGTTTCGAGCTGTCGTTGCTGACTGAATAGTACTCGCAGATTATCGTCGGCCGACAACTCACTAATGCGGATCACATGAAACGCATCGGCAAAGCTGCGGTCTTTCTCTCGCAGCACACGAAACGCTTCGGGAGTCATTTCGCCAATCACGCGAACATGCCGGCGTTCAAGAACCGTCTTCAGCAATGCCGCCACGCTGAGCGTTGACTGACTTGTCACGCCAGCCTCAAACAACCCCAACAGATCATCAAAATACAACACCAGATCCCGCAATGACGCGTGCTTGACGATCGCGTGAAAACGAGTTTCCCACTGGCCCACATACGACATACCGGAGATCAGTCGTTGCGGTGACAACAACCACACGGCCTGCTGGTCGCGATGAGGATTGGCAATGCGTTTCACATGCCGAAACACGTACTCATGTAGAATCGACGTCTTTCCGACCTGGCGTGCTCCGAGCAACAGTACAGGTCGGCGATCATCGGCCTGCAACAGTCGAGTTAACTCGTCAACTTCTCGTTCACGCAGTTCAACTCGATTCAGGTCCTGAGGATACTGATGATTCAGGCACCGGCCGACGCGATAAAGTTCTGATTCGCCATCAACAGTTTCTGATGCCCCCAGAAACGCGAACAGGCTGTCCTTTTTCTTTTCACGAACTCGAGGTGGATTCAGACGAAACTCGATCTCTGAAACCCACGCGTTGCCTTTCAGTGAGAATCGCTCCAGCTCCGGCAAACTCTCTCCGTGTGACTCCCGCGATGCTCTCCGAAGATGCTCAGTAATCGCTTCGGCCAGTCGCTCTTCGGGATTCTGGTCGGCTGTAATTTCGAACCAGACATCTGGAAACGCCGGAGTAAAGCCGATGCGTCGATCAAACTCAGGGATCATGACCAGAAGCAGTTTGAGACGTGCAAACTGCTTGGCGACTTCCAGACGAATCTCACACCGTTTGGTTTCCAGCTCCGGATAATACGTCCACGCGGCGAGCGCATCGTGTCGCTGAACTTTCCCCAGCTCCACAAGATTCTCTCGCAGGCGATGCGTCAGCTTATTCAGGGCACTTTGCAGGAACGTCGATTTTGCTTCCGGCCCGTCGAAGAACAATGGTCGAACGACATACTCCGGTGGCTTACCTGCCACCAAAGAAACCGTCTCAACATAAACCGGAACCTTGATTTCCATTATGCTCTCGTCGTTTGTTGATCAACCCGCCACCGACCCTGCGTCGGTGGTTTAACGGCTTTCTGCACCAGTCAGATTTATCATCGTCAGTGGTGCCGGAAGCCCAAAGGCTCCTCAGCTTCGTAGGCCGCTCCCTACTCCACCCGCGCATTGAACGCCAAACTTCGCCGCTCCCCGGTCCCGCGAAACGGCTCCGCGCCGTGCAACAGCCAACCGGGAAAAATGTAGAGATCTCCGATCACGGGCTTAAAACTGATCAGTGACCTCGCAAACCTCTGCTTGCCGCCGATCAGAAAGTTGATGTATCCCGCCTGACGACCAGCGATGTAATTTCTTTGTTCCTCATCCGGTGAAATTGCAGGGACTTTCAGATAGAGCACACCGGACAAGTCCCCGGAATGAAAATGCACCGGGCTGGGAGTTCCTGCGAACTGGCTGACAACCCAGAAATTATCCAGTTGGACAAGTCCCGACGGTTCTTGTTCGACACTTTCGACATAAGTTCGAATCGCGCGAGTCACACAACTCTGCAGAGAATCCTCGCCACCCCACGAACAATCCGCTTCCGATAACTCGAATTCAGCTCCTTGCCCCGGAGTCAACACTGAGTCAGAAACGGCATTGAGATGATCAATCAGATCCACAGAGGTCCGTGTCCGTCCAATCAATGGACCGAACGGCGACAAAAAGTCCATTCCCGGTGAGCCTTCAGAACGGAACGCCACCGCCTCCGACGCTTCATACTTTTTCAGGCGGCGAGTTTTCTCAACGATATCCATAGACATTCTCACTCAATCATCCTCTCCGCCATCTCCTGATGACGGCGTAGCAGCACGGATTCCAGCGACCTTCGCAGTGACGCTTCATACAAAACAGGCGGTTCGGCAATTAGTGGATCAATAATACGCATGCGAGGATAGTCGTAATCGCGACACCGAGTCGTCGGCAGTATCGCCCCTTTACGTTCGATCCCGGACGCTGGCAAGAATGCATCCGGCTCCGCCAAGTTCGTAAACACGCCGCACGCCTGCCTACTCTGTGAATACGTGAATCGATGCAATCCATCCTCATGCACAAATCGCTGAAAGACACGTGGCCCCCGGAACTCAAGAGACAGCCCCAGAACTCCGTCCAGACTGTCATTCAGAAACTTTCGAGTATCCGTCGGACGTTGCCTCAGCAACCATGGTCGAGGTGTTCCGTCCGACACAGATTGTCGCTGAATCAATTGCCACGTTTCAGAATGGCTCGGATCTTTTGAACGCGGCATCTCGTCCCATTTGAGTTTCTCCAGAGTCCATTCTTCGTCGGGAATCGGCTCGCGTTTCAACCCTGTAGAAACATAGACCCACAGATCTCCCGCAGCTCCCATGTTGGCTGCGATCGTCCAATAAGCAAGTGCCAATTGCCTCAGTGTTCCCGCATCGTCAGCGACCAGTAGGATCCTGATCACATCCGGCTGTTCAGTCTGCAGATCGAGCAAGTCCAAAAGTTGCTCCGAGAAATCTGTAACACCCTTCGCGACAGATTTACGCAGCGCATCACTTTCAGGCATCGCTGGTCGATCTTCTGCGTAGAAGGACATCAGCGCCAAATCTTCCTGAGCAATAATCTGATTCAGGAATTGTTCGAACTTCATCATCCATTCGCGACGGCGATCCAGTTCATGACGCTGCTTCAGGACAACCGTCGACTGTTGTGTTAGCTTGTTCCACCGTCGCTCCTGCCGCTCCAGTTGGAACACTGTGTTCTGCATATCAAGAATCACGGAGCTGGCCTGAAGTCGCTGCGATCGAGAACGCAGTTCCTGCAGTTGCGTCACGATTTCCATTTGTCCCGCGTCAGCTCCGACCGCAGTCAACAGTCTGCCGGACGCATCAGCCTGAGCCCGCACCGAGTGCTTCAAAACAGGCTTTCGATCAGGCGCATCGGTCGCCACTGAACACTCGGCGTGCAGCACCGTGTCTCCGGCATAACGGTTGAACTTTTCTGCCAGCGGTGCCAATAAATCGCGTTCCATCACACGCTTCAACGATCGCGCGCCGTAACGCGGTTCGAAGCCGTGTTCGAGCAGATAATCGATTACCTGATCACTGACCTGAAACGTTACGCGACGATACTTCAGCCCGTCTCGCTGTCGAATCAGTTCCAACTGCCGCTCCACCACCTTCCGCGCCGTGGCTCGATCCAGTGGCGCGAACGGGACGATGCGATCAATTCGATTGAAGAGTTCCGGACGCAGGAACTCCCGTACGGATTTCTCAAAGTGATCGCGAGAATGCCGGACATCAGATTCACTCAAACCGAAACCCACAGAACCGCGAGCATACGTCGCGGCGCCCAGATTCGACGTCATGATGACAACGCAATTGCGAAAGTCCGCAACACGTCCGGCCGCATCAGTGAGTCGACCTTCTCCCAGAATCTGCAACAAGAGATCAAACAACGAGTGATGAGCCTTCTCGAACTCATCAAGCAACACAACCGCAAACGGCTGCTCACGAACTTGCGCCGTGAGAACTCCTTCGGCTTCCGTTGTTCCGCCGATCAAACGCTGCACAGCCATGGGATCAGCATACTCGCTCATGTCGATGCGAATCACGCGGGAGTCACCGGCTCCGGCTGATCCAAACAGATACTCGGCCAGCGTGCGCGCCATCTCCGTCTTGCCCACGCCTGTCGGCCCGATAAACAAGAAGCTGGCCAACGGCCGATGATCACGATTCAACTGAGCTTTGAGCGTGGCCAGCAGATTGACGATCAGAGCGACCGATTCCGGCTGCCCGATGACTCGCGCTGCAAACCAGGCTTCTGCGGCGTTCAGATCCAGCCGAATGCTGTCATCCAGCAGCCACATCGGCAACCCGGTTTCTCGAGAAAACGCCTGCGTCGCGTCCGCGCCGCTGATCAGCAATTCCGCGTTGGACTCCGTGCCCGCCGTCGAACCTTCTGCCACCAGTTTACGAGCAGCGACATCACGGCGTAAGTTCTGCAGAAATCTCACCGGCCGCGCGGGGAAAGCGGAGTACGTCGCAAAGCGCCGATGCAGTCGTTCGATCTCTTCAATCGCCGCCGCAGAGAATAATTCTGCCGTCGTTGTCCATCCTGCTCGAGCAACCTGCGTCAGGATATTCAAACGCTTTTCCTGAGGCGGCTCATGAATTGAGATCTGCAGGAATGCACGCAGCAACGCAACGTCCTGCCGTTCAATCAACGACAATTGCTCGGGCGTGCATTCGGCCACGACCAGAATCTCACCGCGAGCAATCGCCGGACGAAGAAACGACGCAATCCCCTGTGTCTGACATTCACTGCGGCCAACTTCCATCAGTTCCAGCAATGAACCCACATGCAGAATCACATGCTCCCGCACCATCTCCTTTCGCAGCAGTTCCAGTCTTTCCTGCCACATGCCAAACCCTGTCATTCCGGAGACCAGACGCGAACCACTGGTCGCCCAGAATTTCCAGGCCCCAAGTCCCAACTCCGTACTGCGTCGAACAACTTCTCTAAGGATCGAAGTTTTGCCAACTCCGGAGGCTCCAACCAGCAGCACACTGCGAGCGATTAAGCCCGTCAACGCATCGCTGAGTTGCTGCACGGATTCTTCGCGATCGTAGGCTTGCGGCTTCGTCAGGCCAGAGATCAGGTTACCGATCTTCGGTAGAACCTTTCCGTCATCGGAGCTGGGCTTTTGCTCAACCAGTGTCTGCTGCTTGGGCGTTTCGGCGAAGTGTTCGATGGCGACCGTTTCAAGATCCAGACTTCTGCATCGAGCCTGCTGGACCATCGACTTCAGAGAACGAGTTGCCTTCAGTCGAAACAGAGCGAGGTGGACCTGATCTTCAACCAACTGGGGCAGTTCTTCTTCCCGGTTCGCGAGAACTTCAATTCCCAGCGAAGGCAGATAAACGATGAACGCATCACGGCTCTGCTGCCAGCGAATCGCCGGAATCTTCAGAGTCACCTCGTCCCGCCAGATTCGATTCGGCTCAGCCGGCTCAACATTCACTTCGAAGGGGATCAGCTCTGGATCGATCGCCACCAGACGTCTCGCCAGTTCCAGATTCGGCACCTTCGCCAAAAGCGCAAGCCCATTTTCAGCCACGAGGTTTCGCAGGTTCTTTGGGGTATCGTCCAGGCACGTCACTTCAGGAAAAAACAGGGCCTCAGCGAGACGACAGACCTGAGTCTCCTCGAAGTTCTGAGTGATCACATAAAGTTGTACGGACAATGTGGGCATACGCAGAATGTCGCCGAAACCCCTGCGTGTGGCAACTATCCGGAGCAGTGAAGGTGGGGGACTAGATCTCTTCGGCATCCGAGAAATCCATTTCTGGTCCCATGGCCCTTTTTTGCATCGGTCAATTCGATATCCAGCGCAAAGGCTGCAGCTCCAACATCCCGCACTGCAAACATATTCCAATCCAGAAACAACCCAGCGTTGCTGAGCACGAAATTCGATTCACCGCGTTGTCCGATGTGACGAAGGCACTTAGTTATTGCCTCGGCGTTTGAGCAGTTCACGTTTGGCCTCATGACGTGGCTTCATTAGCATGTTGTCTCTTCTGAGATTTCTTTTTATTGCACGCAGTTCGCAACGATCCGGTCGATCGGCAATCCGATGCAACATCGACTTGCCTTGCCGCATCGGGAATACTCAATCAACAGACGCACTCAAACAGACTACAAATGAAAGTCCGTTGAATGGGTACGTTGATCACTAAGATGGCATAAAACGACTGCAGTCCAGGCGATTCAGAAGGACGCGTCCTAAGTGAGCGATTGGATCCTGCAACTCTTTGCGTTGACCGAACAGACAGCAGTCCAGAGAGCCACAAGACAGCGGTTCAGAATTGAGAGAACTGGCTATCAGGACGCAGGTCACGACTATCGCCGCTCATTCGGGCCGTGAAATCATCATGTTTTCGAAATATGCCTGAGCGAATCTTGAGATGCAGCGTCTGGATGATTCACAGAACGTGCTTGTCGTTTTACTCACGGATAATCGACTTGAAGTGTCGCTGGATACCAATTGCTGGTGTCATGGCACATGCCGGCTGTGTGAGGGTACGGCCGATGGACGACCTGTGCACAAATCCGCAAGCTTTCACTGTACTGCGGATCGCGAAATCAATCACTGCGTCGGAGATTCCATCAGCCGCATCAACAGTGACCATGGAAGACCCTTGGCCTGAATGTTTCACACCCTCTCGGATTTCCGCCGAGAGGGCGCGATGTCGGTCTTACTTACTTCGACTTGGGTTGAGCCGGTTTCCCCTTCGTCTTCTGTTCCTGTTTGCTCGCGTTCTGTTTCTTGCTCTTTTCCTTATCCTTCTTACCGCCTTTGTCGCCCATTTCATCATCCTTTGTTATTGCGAGTTGTCGCTCAGGAAAGTTTGTAGAACGCGGATAATGTCGCCAACCGGGTCTGTTTTGTCCAATCGTATTCAACGGCTTTCCTGGACATCCTGCGAAAGGATTCTTTCCTCATACAGTGCAGGTACCTTCAGCGATATTCCGGCGAATACGCTCTCCCGCTTCGCGCAAGGCGTTATCTTGTCGCCACTGAGATAGCTGAGGCGTCGTCGTCGACTACTTCCAGAACGAACGCCACGCACTTGATCCTCTCAACGCCACGGACAACAGATTTCCGATACGTTGATTTTCGTGAGATCGCCTGGAAAAAACATGACCGCAGTTGCCGTCGCCGAGAGGCCTTCGGTTGAGCGTGAGATTGCGCAAGTGGTCGGTGCGAAGATGCTGGCATCAGGTTGGCTGCACGGCAACGGATACGTGGTCACTGGGACGAAAGGTCACCTCGTAGGATTGGCGTAGCCACACGAGATCAATCCTGATTGAAAACGTGGCGTGCAGAGTCGCTGCCCATGCTGCCCGATCAGTGGCCGCTGGTAGTGCTCGAGCCCACGAAAGAATAATTCAAAACTGTCAGCAGTTCATTCAAGGTCGCGATGTCCAATACGTAGTTTGCGCCACGGATGCGGGACGTGCTGCTGGTGATGCCGACCGGGGCGAGCAAGTCGCTTTGTTATCAGCTCCCGGGCTTGGCACCAGGTAGAATGACACTCGTGGGCAGTCCACTTATTGTTTTGATGGATGATCAAGTTGCAAAGCTCCAGTCGCTGGGACTGCGAGCCGAACGGATCCACTCCGGCCGCTCTCGTCCGGATTCGCGTGCCGTGTGCCTGAGGTGTCTTGCAGGGGAACTTGATTTCCTCTTTATCGCGCCGGAGCGAGTGGGCGTGCCGGGCTTCCCGGAATTTCTTGTGGTGGAGATGAATGCCTGGACGGTGTTTTGCTTCATTCCGGATGATGGCGGTTTCTCGATTCTGCCATCGAGAAAGGCTGCTATAGTGCGGCGATCGTCATTCTTATGCGGAGTAAAATTGTGACTACAGATCTCAAAGAAAAGCTCACACCGATTCTTGGCCGGATTCCCAGCGGCGTATTCATTCTGGTCGCAAGCGATGGGGAATCGCGAAAGACCGGGCTGCTGGCGAGCTGGATTCAGCAGGCTTCTTTTGAGCCGCCTCAGGTATCCGTTGCCGTCAATAAGTCTCGCTATCTGATCGACTGGCTTAAAACCGGATCAGCGGTCACGTTGAATCAGGTCCAGAAGGGCGACAGCACACTGTTCAAACATTTTGGCAAAGGCTTCGAACCTGACGCAGCGGCGTTCGAAGGTGTTGACACAGTAATTGGTGATAACGGACTCCCACTGCTTCGCGCGGCGATGAGTAGTCTGGAGGGCACTGTCACAGCGCGAATGGACGCTGGCGACCATGTGATCTTTCTGGTGACGCTGACCAACTCGATCGCTCACCGCGATATTGCGGACTTTGATCCGTTCGTTCATATTCGAAAGAACGGGTTTAGCTACTAATTGCAAATCGTGGCTTTAGCCACGATCACTAACGATCAGCGGCCATTCCAGGGATTGCCTTCTATGGTCGCACAACGTTCGTCCACGATGATTCGTTCCGGACGCGGGCCAGCGTAGACCCAGAGCATTTCCATCATCGAGTTCGACTCATTGATAAAGTAGTGAACTCGCCCTCGTGGCTGCAGGGCGGTGGAACAATCTCGCATCGAGTATCGTCGTCCCTCGACGATACATGTCGCGACGCCGGAAATGATGCTGATCGATTCATCAAAGTCATGCACATGGGCAGGCAGTCGACCACCCGGATGAAACAGCCCGTATCCGCCGCTCATCTCCAGACCGGGCATTAGATCGGCATTGAAACAGTCGATGAATTCTGTGTTCGGGCCGGCTGCCGTGCGCTTGGCAATAGCGAATCGATTAATGCGTTCAGCACCGGGAACTCCGGTGGAGGTATCCGGCATCGCCTTCTTGGAGAAGAATCGATCCACCAACGTTCTTGAAGGCTGATCCACGGCCATCGCAATATGGACCACAACTGCTTCGCTGGAATTGTTGCGCGACGTATGAGCCAGCCCCTGTGGAATGACGGCGTTGTCCAGTTTCTTCAGGTTGTAGCTACGGCCTTCGATCTCCAGCACCATTGAGCCGCTCAGAACCGTAATCGATTCCGTGAACGTGTGCATGTGATAGGGAAGCACGGATCCCGGAGCGAAGGTGACGATTCCGGTCGTCAGTTGCTTCGCCTGGTTATGACGTCCCACGTGACATTCAAACTGCACTCCCGGCGCGATTTCGTTCTTTGGACCTTCACCCAAAGCATTCATCACTTCGGCACGATCCGGTCGCATTGATTCCGGTGGTCGTTGCAGAGGAGCAGGCTTTGATGAGGTGGTGGTTGAATCAGGAACCAGGGACGCTCGCAGTGAACGATCTCGGCCCACGGCCGCGAGACCGGCCTTCAGCGATCGCAGGAGAAGACTTGTATCCATGCCGACGCCGATCGCACGGAAGCCCTGCGACTGTCGCTCCAGCATGTTGTCGACGCTGGTAGCAATCAGGCCACAATGACGTCCGGCCGCACGAATCTGGTCTTTCATCTGCAGAATCTGTTCGGCAACTCCCGGCCCTTCCCATTGTCCGCGAAAACCGGCCGTCGATGAATAATCAGCCGGGCCGAACCAGAGCAGTTCCACGCCGTCGACTCGGCACATCTGAGGTACTTGTCGAAATGCATTGACGGTTTCAATAATGGGTACAACGAGCACATGTTCGTTCGCTTCGGCGGCATGCTCGGCAACGCTCTGGCCCCAGGCTGTTGCTCGCTCTGCTCCGATCCCCCGCAGACCTTCCGTTGGATATCTGGCCCACGCCACAGCCTGTTTGAGCTGCTCGGCCGTTTCGATCCATGGGATCACGATTCCATCGGCACCGATATCCAGAACTCGCTTGATCAAAGCGCCGTTGAGTTCGGCGATCCGGACCAGCACAACCGTCTCGCTGCGCACCGCAGCTCGGACGTGTTCGACGATTTCTTTCCAGTCCAGATGGCCATGTTCTGCATCGATCACGACCCAGTCCAGCCCAAGAGCAACGGCCATCTCGGTAACGCTGGGAGCTTCGAGTGTGACCCAAAGCCCGAACACAGTTTCGTCGGCTGCCAGTTTTTTTCGCAGAGCCTGAATCGCGGTCGTTTTCATGAGGATTCCCTGGGAACGGACCTTCGTGTTGGACAGCGCCATGTTTGGCGACTCAGGCTCACCGAAGTATTTTTCGGCTGCTGATTTACAGTCTGAAACGGATTCCCTTCTCCCCTTCGGGGGAGAAGGTGGCCGATAGGCCGGATGAGGGGGGCTTTCGAGGATGACAGCGTTCTAAACGCGGCCCCCTCACCCCAGCCCTTTCCCCCAATTTTTGCGAGAACGCTGCCATTTGACGCCACGCAACATCCGCAAAAACTGGGGGAGAGGGAGCAACATGGCGATGTCCTTCTAGTTCACTAGTTCTGCGTTGCCGCCACCTTCGCTATTCAGCAATTCCAGTTGCACGGGTTCAGCACGCTTTCCGGCATCGATTGTCAGCACAACCGTGTGAGTGCCGGCAGTCAGTTCCGGTGAGAACTCTGTCACAGGATCCATAGGAAGTCCGTCCACGCGTACTTCTGTTCCCGCAACGGAATTCAAACGAAACGCGATGCGTCCCGGAGTCGTGACATTGATCGTGAAGCGTGCAAAACCGACGTTGACTTCACGAGCCCTCATCGTAGGCATGACTTCAAGAGGTAACACACCAGCAACGGTGGTGTAGCGCGGATTCCAGGTGATATCCGGAGCACCAATTGCCTGACTAAAGCTCGTTCGGTTAAGCTGATGATAGGCTTCATTGGTCGGCATCATCACCTGCCAGCTTCGCACAAGTCGCTGCTTCGACAGGGTGTAATCCGGGGTTCGACCGAGTTCTGAAAGGAAGCGAACGACCGCTGCGATCTCATCATCCGTCAGACTGTCCACGAGTCCTTCCGGCATCAGAGAGACACCCTGAGACTGCTCTTCAATCTGATCCACAGGAACTTCAACAATCTTGTTCTCGGCAGTTCGCAGCGTCAATGTCTTTTCTGACTTCTGAATCTGAACACCGGCGACGACCTGACCGTCCACTGTAGCGACGACCGTGGTGTGATAGTTTTCTTTCACTTTGGCATTTGGATTTAGTAGTGACTCCAGCAGGTAATCCGGCTGAGCACTCGCGCCGAGACTGATCATGTCGGGACCAACCATGCCGCCGGCTCCTCCGATGGCATGACACTTCAGACATCCCAGTTGCTCGTTGCGATAGATTCGCTCACCTTCGGAGGCTTTCGCTGAGGAAGCAACCTTGGTGAGAATTGCGGCACGCTCTTCGGGAGTCAGCGATTTGCGGCTGGTAATCTTTCCTGCCGTCTTAAGAGCATTCTCAAGGTCTGAATCCGTGCGGCCTGATTCACGAAGTACTCGGAGAATATCGCGAGCGACTTCTGTTCGCAGCTCTTTGCCTGCGAGTGCAGCGGTCAACAACTTCGGCCCTTGCTTTTCGTTCAGAATCGCGCGAGCAATCCCGACCGATGAGGCACCTTCGGGAAGAGCTGTCGCCAGGCCGACGACAAGTGGAGCCGCCTTTTCCGGACGAACCACGGCCAGACGTTCGATCGCCAGTCCACGGATCTCGACGGCACTTTTCGCATCGCCAGCGACCTGCTCCAGCAGAGCCAGAAGAGCATCATCCTGACTATCAGCAATGCCAGCAAACGCAGCAGACCGATCGGCTGCGTCTGCTTCTGGATTCAAGGCCCATTCCTGAAGCTGTGACTTCAAGCTGTTCAATTTCCACTGACCAATCGCCTGTAGGGCCGTTCGACGCAGCAATGTGTCATCAGACTTTGGCAGCGATGCCAATGCATCGGCATTCACTGCAGGAACCATCTTGCGTGTCATTGAAATTGTCAGCAACGTCTGCAGCGTAGCACCGTCCTTGTGAGTCGCGGCTTGAGTTGCCAGTTGGCCCATCTGTTCCGGATTGGCGCTATAGCAGATCAGAGGAACCAGACCGGCTCGCTTCTCTGCGGTCACATTGTCGGCGTAGAGATCTTTCATCAGCACATCGACAGGAGCACCACTACCCAGAGCTGAAAACCCATAGGCGATCTGTCCGGCGTCATTATTGAAGTTCATTTCGCCACGCTCGAAGGCGGGGCGCCATTGAGGAGCCAGTTCTTTGGTAGTGAGCCACATCGCATAATCGATAAACGTATCAACCGGCTGGCGCAAAGGCATCAGAGCCGTCTCGACAAGTTTCGGATCGCGGAACTCAGCCACCATCTTCGCGGTTTCTGCATTGGCTTCTCCAAACGCGGAACCATCAGCAATCTGCCGTTCAGAATCTTCTAGTGGTGAAAACGAGAGTGCTCGAATAGCTTCCAGGCGAACACGCGGATGGCCATCCTGCACAGCCTTTGTCAGTAACTCCCGCGAGTTGGGCATCAGGTATTTCCAATGACTCAGAACTCGCACTGCGGCAGCTCGAATTCGCCCGTCGTCGCTCTTCAGCAATGTCTCCAGCAACTGCGGCTGTACCGATCGCGCTGTCTGAAAACACCAGACTGCTTCAAGCAGCACATGATCGCGTTCTTCGTCGGACAACTTGACAGACTTCAGCCACGCTTCCAGTTCAGTTGCAATGGCTGGCCCACGCTGGCGAAGAATCTGCTTGGCGGATTGGCGTTCGACGCCGTCATTTGATCGCAGGGTTTCGAACAGCTCTGCATTTGTCCGAGTCGACACGGGCTTAAATTCACGCTTCGGTGCGCCCTTCCAGGTGATTCGCCAGATGCGGCCGTGAGTATGGTCGCGGCGTTCGTCACGGAAATCCACTTCGCCGTGTTGAATGATCGGGTTGTACCAGTCCGCGACATAAATGGCTCCGTCAGGTCCAACTTTGACATCGATCGGACGAAACGCGACGTGATCCGACCAGATGACTTCCTGCTGTTCGCGAGAAACATAGCCGGAGTTTTCTTCCGTCAGAGCGAAGCGGACAACGCGGTGACCGCGGAAGTCATTCGTGATTGCACAACCCTGCCAGTCAGGCGGCAGCATCGGAGTTTCGATCAGTTCCAGGCCGCAATGTTTCGGGCTGCCAGGATTCAGACCTTTGACAAGTCGTTCGGCATCAGCCGCGGTGAAGTAGTAGGCTCCGGGAATCACATAATTGATTCCCTCGCCACCAGCACCGTCAGTGGCAAACGACTGACCGAAGCGATCGTAATGATGGCCCCAGGTATTCACGAGTCCTCGCATGAACACGCCCAGTTCGAGCGTTTCCGGGCGAAACTGCCAGATGCCTCCGGCATTCAGTCGACGCACACCCCATGGAGTTTCAACGTGACTGTGAATGTAGATCGACTGATTGAAGTACAGAAATCCGTCATAGCCCCAGCGAAGCGTATGAAGAATATGGTGAGTGTCCTCGGTGCCGAAGCCGGACAGCACAACCTTCTTTGAGTCAGCCCTGAGGTCTCCGTCATGATCCTTGAAATGCAGCAACTCTGTGCTGTTCGCGACCCACGCGCCGCCATCACCTGGAGCGATCCCGGTTGGGATCAAAAGTCCTTCTGCAAAGACATGAGTCTTATCAGCTACTCCGTCATGATCAAGGTCTTCCACAACGACAACGCGATCGGTCGCCGGAGCACCAGGCACAATCTGAGGATAGACCTCTGAGCTGGCAATCCAGAGACGACCGTCTTCGTCGAAGTTCATCTGAATCGGTTTTGCGATCGTGGGATCTGACGCGAACAGATTCACTTCAAAGCCTTCCGGGACTTTGAAAGTGGCCTTTTCCAGCTCGGGATCCGGAGCTGGGATATCCTTCAGTGTCGGGACCTGTGCGAGGACAGAGGCCGAGGAACTGGCAATCGCGAAAAAGCTCAAACTGACCAACAGGTTGCGAACGTGGGGATTCATAAATTAATCAGTGAACGTGTCTGTGGGAGGGGAAGGTAATTTGAAGGAAGAATTCAGAGGTAAGAATTCGTACTGCGGGGATGGAACCAATGAAAGATTGTTCTGCGTCGGTCGGGGCGAAGTTATTCTCCAAACTCTCGCAGATCAGCCGTGATTTCGAATTCCTGACCGGCACTTTCCAGTTCTTTAAGAAGATTCTCTACAGTCGAGTCCTGGGGAACAGCAAGCTTCAGAACCATTTCGAAGGCTTGTCCCTCTTCCGTTCTGACAGCATGCATACCGGTGATGTCGATGCCCTTCATGGACATCATCTGACTCAGTCGACGCAAGGCACCCGGCTGATTTCGACCGCCGATTCGCAGACGAAACGAACGAGTTCCCGCATGTGCAGCATTGTGGGCCGTGAGTTGGACTGAGGCATCGCGAATTGCCAGGTCGATCCCGAATGGTCGGCAGGCGTCCTGCAGATGATCGCGGACGACCGACGGATCCATGGTGTCCGGGAACTCCGCCGAGAAAATCATGGTGAAGAATCCACGAACCACTGTCTGGCTGGCTTCTCGAAGATCGCCACCAAGTTCTGACATGGCTTTAGTCACCGCCGCCAGAATCCCGGCGCGGTTCGCGGCAGCCATCGTAATTATCAGCTCTTTTGCCATGAACAAGGCTCCGAGACAAAGTCAGGTTTCTGGAGGGAACGAAGATTTATAGACCCGGCTTGAGATTCGTATCTGAACGTATGAGTCTCACGGACCGCTGGATAATTCAACAACATGGTGATCAGGGTCGGTCAGAAACACCTGCACGGCTCCATCCGGACGAAGCTTGGCGTCGTCCAGAAGAGTTATCCCAAGGGACTTGAGTTTCTCCGCCGACGCTCGAGCATCTTCGACCTGAAATGCAAAATGATGATTACGACTGGACCGGACAAGAACTTCCACAGGATACCCGGCCGGCCCGCTTTTATCATGTTCTTTGATCAGATGAATGAGTGTCGTTCCCGCCTTAAACCATGCTCCGTCGAAACTGAACGCCGGTCGAGGCATTTCCTGCATCCCCAGCAGTCCCACATAGAACTGCCGACTGGCTTCGACATCACGAACCACAAGAGTAACGTGGTCGATCTGTTTGACCTGAACTGGAGACGCCGACACAGCAAAACCTCTATAAGAATCTCATCAATGGAAGACGATGGATAACGACAACGGGACTACACATGCCGACCTGAAAGCCAGACCTCAGATCCTGATTGGCAGATTATTCCCGGGTTTGATGTGGCGATCGGCCATTCATCCCCATGGATAGCATTTCTCAGAATCGTTCAAAGAAACCCTGTATTCTTGCGGGTGAGGGCTGCCGACACAATCAACGCCCACCATTCTCTCCGTAGGGGTTCTCAGGTATCGCCGAATTCCTACAGTCTCTGCGAATTCGCCAGGCTGTTCTGGTCAAGAGACCCCCTTTTCGATTACCCTTCCCGATCCGCTGCGCCGAGGGCGCAAAATGGGCTGGTGGGATAGGGACGTCTCTGGCCCAGCTACCGTTTGTCACGCTGTCGCGCGGAATGTGCAGTTCATTGCGGATCTTTTGAACTCCGCAGGGATGCGGTTAACCACCTGACTGATGCCGAAGACTTCCTCGGAATTTTTCGCGTTAAATTGATCGACTGAACCTGAAGTTATGACGCTTGCGGAGCTATTGCAGAATCGTTTTCGAGCAGACCTGAGGCATCGTGGGGCAGCCTACATTGAGGCTGAACGCATGACTCTTGTTCGAGTCACTCCTGAAAACATCTTTGGAATCGTGCAGGACGGTGCTGAGTTTCAGACTCAGTTGCGTTATCAGCCTGATGACGTCGTGATGTTTTGCACCTGTGAACAATATGCCAAGAGTAAGGTCTGCAAGCATTTGTGGGCCACGATCCTGGCGGCTGACAGCGGTGGATACATTAGCTCCACTTTGCGTCCGGGACGTATCGCTCCGTTCGTCGCACCGAACGCGTATCAGCCCATTACAATGGATGATATCGAGCCGGGCGGTGTCGATCCCGACGGCGACGCGCGAACTCCGCGTGGTAAGCCGAAAGTCAAGACAGCTCCGGTCCAGCGTACGTTGCGACCATGGGAAGCGCGGCTGGTTGAGCTGAAGGACAATATGGATGTCTCTCCGGACGGACGTACTAAGTCCGATCCCGAAGAACGTCAAATCTTTTACGAAGTGGATCTTGAAGCCAGCAAAGAAGCCGGCAAGCTGGTGATTCAGGCTTCACAACGTCAGCGTCGAGCAGGCGGACAGTGGGGAAAAATTAAGCCGCTCAAAGTTCGCCCGGGCGAACTTGATCATATCGAACACGAAGACGACCGTACGTTCCTGTCGTACCTGGCGGGAGCAATCCCGGAACGTAACAACTGGACGACTCAACAGGCCGAACTGCGCACCTCTGCGCATCGCTTTTATGTTCCATTTGAATTGGGACAGTTGGTTCTGCCGGATATGTGTCGTAGCCGTCGCCTCAGAATTCTGGGCAGTGACGAAGCGGGCGAACAACTGCTGAGCTGGGATGAGTTGGACCCTTGGGAGCTGACAATTCGAGTTCGTCGCGACACAGAATCTGAAGGCTGGAAAGTTGCTGGCCTGCTGATTCGTGGCGAAGAAGTCATGGAACTGGCGGACGTGCCTCTGGTGGTGCCTGGCGGATTTGTCGTCAGCAGCGATTCCATTGGACTGCTTCGTGACTTCGGGGCTCCGGAGTGGATGCGAATGCTGGCTACCGGCGGTGCATTGCATATTCCGGAATCCGATCAGCATGACTTCGTCGACCGACTGCTGGATATCCCGTCGCTGCCTCGACTGGACCTGCCGAAGGAACTGCAGCTCGAAGAGATTCGAACAATTCCTTCTCCGATACTAAGAATTACTTCGCCACCGATGAATCGCTGGAGAAACGATTCGCTGACGGCAGAAGTGATCTTCGATTATCTCGGCACGCCGGTTTCCGGCAGCAGTGCTCGCTGGGCTGTGGTGCAGCGTGAAGCCAGTCGGTGTATTATTCGAGACCGTCAGTTCGAAGGCCAATGCTGGGAGAAGCTGCGTCAGGCTGGTTTCCGTCGGCGTTTGGGAGATCTCAAGCAACAGGTCAACGTTGAAATTGCCCGCCGCGATCTCGGTCGTGCCGTGAGGGAACTGGTTGATCACAACTGGGCTGTGTTCGCCGATGGAAGCAAGGTTCGTCAGGCTGGTGGTCTGCGGTTCCGCGTTTCTTCGGATGTCGACTGGTTCGACGTGCATACCGATGTGGACTTCGAAGGTCGCTCGGTCTCGTTTCCGGAACTCCTGCGAGCTCTGGAGCGTGGTGATTCGACCGTGCGGCTGGATGACGGTTCGCTCGGCATTCTTCCGGAAGAGTGGCTCGAGCAGATCGGCATGATCAGTGGTCTGGGAACGGCGACTGAAGATGGACTTCGGTTCTCCACGTCGCAAGCTGCGTTGCTGGATGCATTGCTGGCTTCTCAGGACAACGTCGATACTGATGCCGGTTTCGACGCGATGCGGGAACGCTTCCGCAACTTTGCAGGTCTGGAACCTGTCATCGTTCCGGATACGTTCAAGGGCGAATTGCGAGGATACCAGCAGGAAGGTCTGGCCTGGATGAAGTTCCTGAGCGACTTCAACTTTGGCGGATGTCTTGCGGACGACATGGGTCTCGGAAAGACCGTGCAGTTTATTGCGATGCTGCTGCGGCGTATGGAAGATAAACCAAACGGTCCACCTTCACTTGTCGTTGTTCCTCGGTCCTTGATTTTCAACTGGGCCAGTGAAAGCAATCGCTTTGCTCCGCACCTGAAAGTGATGGAGTACACCGGCCTTGAACGTGCCAACCTGCGAACGGAGTTTGCAAAGCATCATCTCATTCTGACGACTTATGGCACGGTTCGTCGTGACATCGCTGTGCTGAAGGATTTTGAGTTCGAATATGTGGTTCTCGACGAAGCCCAGACGATCAAGAATCCATCGTCTCAGATCGCGCGAGCATCACGGTTGCTGAAATCCAACTTCCGTCTGGCACTTAGCGGTACGCCGATTGAAAACAACGCCGGCGACCTGTGGTCGATCTTTGAGTTTCTGAATCCCGGTATGCTGGGTCGCAGTACTGCGTTCCGATCGCATATTGCGGATCCGGACAGCAAAGAATCTCGCGAACTGGTTGCGAAGGGTCTCCGTCCATTTATTCTGCGTCGTACCAAGAAGCAGGTTGCGGCAGAACTTCCGGATCGTCTGGAAGAAACCATCTACTGCGATATGGAAGAAGAACAGCGTCGTCTTTACGACGAATTGCGAGTTCATTATCGCGATTCGCTGCTTGGACTTGTTCAGGAACAGGGACTCGCCAAGTCACGCATGCACGTACTCGAAGCCCTGCTGCGTCTGCGTCAGGCAGCCTGCCATCCGGCACTGCTTAAGCGTGGTGACGAGCAGGAAATGTACGCGAAGCTCGACTTCCTGATTCCGCATCTGCAGGAACTGATTGCAGAGGGACACAAAGCCCTCGTGTTTTCTCAGTTCACCAGCATGCTCAGTATCGTGCGATCACATCTCGACAAGGAAAACATCACCTACGAATATCTCGATGGCAAAACACGTGACCGCAAGTCGCGAGTCGAGCGGTTCCAGGAAGACGACGACTGTCAGGTGTTCCTGATCAGCTTGAAGGCCGGGGGTCTGGGTTTAAACCTGACAGCCGCCGACTACGTCTTTCTGCTGGATCCGTGGTGGAATCCGGCCGTCGAAGCTCAGGCGATCGACCGAGCACACCGAGTCGGTCAGACTCGTACCGTGTTCGCTTATCGTTTGATCTGTCGAGATACTGTCGAAGAGAAAATCGCCGAGCTGCAAAAGCAGAAACGCGAATTGGCCGATGCCATCCTTGAAGGCGACGAAGCCAGCAGCGTTCTGCAGAACCTGTCTGTTGAGGATCTTGAGTTGCTGTTCTCGTAACCGCCTCATCTTCAGCGGCGTGCAAACTTATCAACCGGACCAGCGAAAGCTGTCCGGTTGATTTTTTTGTGTCCCGGTCAGAAACCCGACGCCATTTGCAGGTCAAGCAGATTGCTGTCTACACAGCTTGCTTCCGTCTCAAACACACAGCTCAGTTGCTGCAGGTCAACGCCACAACCGGCAGCAGATCTTCTTTACGGTTTGGCAGATCTGCAGTGCTGCGGGGATAAGTGGCTTTGCCTTTTGCAAAGTCAATCCCCATCTGCATCTCAACGGCCACTCGATCGGACTGCTTTCCGAGATGCATAAATGCGGCCATATGAGACTGACAGAATTCAAACTTCGCCATGCCCATCGGCAATGTGCGAAGGGTGTTGCTCCAATAATGCCAGCGAACCTTTGGATTTTTCGTCATCCACCACGCGATTCGAGCTAACGCCTTGCCCATGGTCATAACCTCTTTCAGCGAAGGCTTCTGACGTCGTTCTGGCTTGAGCATTCTGGTCGTCCGCATGACTCGAGCCATGTAGCGTGCGGGGTCGTAGACCGTCCCCACAACCCTTCGATAATCATCGTAGATGTCGGCACGGTCGCGGGTTGTCACATAGTTCAGTCCACCGGTCGTGTTGTCCGAATTGGAGGCATTCTCCAGTCGATAGACACCCGAATTCGGAGGGAGCAGTTGATGATTGCAGTCGATCATGCGACCCTCCTGCATCAACCGACGCGTCAACTGCGTATTCGGTAAGGCCACCAGGAGGCCGACCATCGCCACCATGATGCCGGTCTCTTCGATGCACTCAATCATTGCATCAGCGATGCCCGGCTTTTCACTGTCGAAGCCCAGAATGAATCCTGCTGAGATTGAGATCCCATGTTCATATACGTGATGAATTCGCTCCACGATGGGCTTCATCGAATTCATTTTCTTCTGAGTCACCGCCAGCAGATCCGGATCTGGTGTCTCGATCCCCATAAAGACAAAGCGAAACTCGCAGCGCTTCATCATCTCCAGCAGCTCATCATCGTCTGCCAGATTCATCGACGCTTCTGTCGTGAAGTAAAACGGGTAATCCCTGCGCTGACACCACGCTTCGAGTTCTGTTAACAGCTTCTTAACGAACTTCTTGTTGCCGATGAAATTGTCGTCGGAGATATCGACCCAGCCGCGATGCCCGAGGTCCGCCAGCCGGTCAAGTTCGGCCAGCACCTGCTCGACATTTTTACTGCGAGGAACTCGACCGTAGAGCTCGATAATGTCACAGAATTCGCAATTGAACGGACAGCCTCGAGAAATCTGGATACCAGCCTGCAGATAGTTGTGAAACTCAACAAGGTCGAAGCGCGGTGTAGGTGATGTGGTCACATCCGGCTTGTTGTCTCGCTCAAAGATTCCACACGGCTGACCTTCACGCCATGAATCCAGCCAGACCGGAATAGTGACTTCACCTTCACCCAGAACTCTGGCATCAGCGTTTTCGTAAATCTCAGGCTGGCTTGTGGGATCAGGACCGCCGACCACTATATACTTACCATCACGATTCGCTCGCTCGATCAGGTCCAGGATTCCGGTCTGTTGCGGAATCATGCCTCCGGTGCAAATGATGTCGGCCGAGTTCCATTCGTCATCGCGAAGGTCGCGAACATTTAGATCGACCAGCTGAAATGTCCAGTGCTGCGGCAATAACGCGGCCACGGTCAGCAGGCCCAATGGAGGAGCTACGGTTTTGGCTCCGGTGGTCGCCGCAGATTCGGTCAGGTTCCAGAAATTGGACGCCTGAAACCTGGGCTGAATCAGCAGGCAGCGTACGGCATCTTCCGGGCTTCGATCAGGTCGGGCCATCAGAAACACATCTTTGTCAGAGGGAGAGAAATCCAGGGGAAATGCAGTGATCCCCTAGGTTCCTTGAGTGTGGAAGGGACGACGGTCCAAGTCAACGACTCACACGCGTTCGTTTACTAATCTCAACAAGTCCGTCTGATTCCTCGGACGACGACCTCCAAAACTGCTCAAAATCTTAGCATTTTATGGGGGTTAGTCAGATTATTGGGGCAGTATTCAAAGGACCAGCGGGTCGTTTGGCTTGCCCCGGATGCTCGTCTCTTGCACAGGGCTTATGCGATCTCCTGGCAAACAACAGCCAAGGTCCACCGGGCGCGTTGACGGTGGCATAGTGACGAGGAATCTGCGAAAACCTGTCGAATGTAGAGGAAAACTTTTTCCAGAAGCTGACTTCAGGGGCTCCTGCGAATGAAACCACGTCATTGGATAGTGGCTATGGCTCTCGCGGCACTGTGCGTATCCGCCGTAGCCATGGCTCAGCGGGGACAATTCCGAGGACAGTTTCGCGGCGGCGGACGATATCGAAACCTTCAGGGTGCGGACGGCCGAGTCGAACGGAACGGTGTCCCGGACTGGAAGCTGGATGAAAAGTTCAAGGACGATGTCTTTACCTTCGTCCGTATCCGCTATCGCTCAACAGGGCGCTGGGCCTGGGACACAGACTACCCCGATGCGGACCTGAACTTTTCCTATCGTCTACAACAATTGACATCACTGCACACTGATCCCGATGGTGTCATCATCGAACTGACCGATCCACGTCTGTTCGATTATCCCTTCATCTACATCATCGAACCGGGCTACATCTATCTTGAAGAAGATGAACGCCAGGCTCTTCGCACTTACCTGCTGAATGGCGGCTTTATGATGGTGGATGATTTCTGGGGTGACGACGAATGGCAAGGCTTCTGGAGTGAGATGAAGAAAGTCTTTCCAGAGCGTGAGTACGTCGATCTGCCGCTTGAGCATCCGATCTTTCATTGCGTCTATGATCTTAAAGAGCGACCTCAGATCCCGGCTATTGGGTTTGCTCAACAGATGGCAAATGGTGAAATCAATACGTCGCAGGGCTACGGCACGGAAGAGGTCCACTATCGCGGCCTCTTTGATGACAACGGTCGCATGATGGCCTTTATCGGGCACAATACAGATCTCGGTGATGGCTGGGAGCGAGAAGGGGAAGATCCGTGGTACTTCAAGGAGTTCTCTGAGAAAAAAGCTTACCCGCTCGGGATCAATGTCATCTTCTATGCGATGACGCATTAGGCGCAACAGGATTTAGACACACTCCGCACCGGGTTCACCCCGGTGGTCAACGGGCTTCTGCACCATACGAAGAGTCACTAAGAAAGCAGGTTCATGACTACCTCAACGGAACTCACCGTCGAACGAGAGCGAGAGCTGATCATTCAGTTAAAGCAACTCCGCAAACAAATTGATGCAGAGCTGTCTCGAGTCATCGTCGGCCAGAAGGAAGTCGTACGACAGTTGTTGATTTCTCTGATGGCAGGCGGCAATTGTCTGATCACAGGAGCACCTGGATTGGCGAAGACATTGCTGGTCAAATCGATCGCTCAGTTGTTTGATCTGAAGTTTAATCGCATCCAGTTTACTCCCGACCTGATGCCCGCCGACATTACTGGCACCGAGGTTCTGGAAGAAGACGGAGCCGGCGGACGTTCGATGCGATTCATCCCGGGGCCGATCTTCTCCAACGTCCTGCTGGCGGACGAAATCAATCGCACGCCACCAAAGACGCAGTCTGCTCTGCTGGAAGCCATGCAGGAACATCAGGTCACTGCTGCCGGTCGACGCTATCCCCTGGATGAGCCATTCTTTGTCCTTGCCACGCAGAACCCGATCGAGATGGAAGGCACTTATCCATTGCCTGAAGCTCAGCTCGATCGATTTATGTTCAATGTCATGATCGATTATCTGCCAGAGGATGACGAGGTCGCTGTGGTCCAACAAACGACATCTCGAAGCTTCCAGCCGATCAAGTCACTGTTCTCCGGCGACACGGTTCGCGAGTTTCATCAGGTTGTTCAACGAGTTCCCATCGCGGATGATGTCATTCGTTACGCCGTACGTCTGGCCGCCGCCTCAAGACCGGGGCAGAAGGGAACTCCTGATTTCATCAACGATCTTGTCTCGTGGGGGGCAGGACTGCGAGCAGGACAGTATTTGGTTTTGGGCGGGAAAGCTCAGGCCCTGTTAGATGGCCGGTCTTACGTTTCCAGTAAAGATATCCAGGCACTGGCCAAGCCCGTGTTGCGTCATCGCATTCTTCCCAATTATCGAGCCGAAGCGCAGGGAGTCACTGTGGACTCGCTGGTGGATCGATTGTTGGCAGTGGTTGAACATCCGAAGAACGAATCAGTGGCCTGACAAGGGCGGCGTCCTCTTTAGGTATTAACCGTTTACTCTGGCTGGCCGCTTATGTCCGCAGACCTCATGAATCCGAATGTGGTGATGAGCATTCGTTCGCTGGAAATGCGAGCCAAGCTTGTCGTAGATGGTTTCCGAACAGGGTTGAACAAAAGCCCGAGACATGGATTCTCCGTCGAATTCTCCGAGTATCGTCCTTATGCTCAGGGTGATGATCCGAGATTTCTGGATTGGAAACTGTTTGCTCGCACGGATCGAAGTTACGTACGTTTGTTTGAAGATGAAACGAACCTGCGATGCTACATCGTGCTGGATATCAGTCGCTCGATGTCCTTCGGTTCTGGTGAGTACACAAAACACGACTACGCCCGAACGCTGGCAGCGTCGCTCGCCTGGCTTTTGAATCGTCAGGGCGATGCCGTTGGTCTGACGCTGTTCGACGAACATGTCCGCACCATCGTGCCCGCGCGATACCGTCCGGGCCAACTTCGACGACTGTTTGTAACTCTAGAAGAACCCGCGTCTGGACTGAGCACAAATCCTGGGGTTGCTCTTGAAGATGTCGCTCAGCGCCTCCGAAAACGCGGCCTGGTGATCCTGATTTCCGACATGCTGGCGCCGGTGCAGCAATTGGGAGACGGTTTGCGACTGCTGCGAGGCTGCCTGCATGATCTTGTCGTGTTTCAGGTCCTCGATCCGGCCGAGAAGACGCTCACTTTCGATGGCCCTAAGCTGTTCGAAGATCTCGAAAGCGGCCAGAAGATCTTCAGCGATCCTGACACGATTCGTACCGAATACCAGTCACGTTTCGATTCTCATAACCGTGCGGTTCAGGCGGAATGTGAAGCCGTTGGCGCCGCATGGCGACAACTCACAACCAACGAACCTCTTGAACTAGCACTGGCCGAATTCCTGCAGGCACGCAGGCAAAGAAGTCGGTAGAATTCGTTTCCCTTCGCGTGGGCGTTCGTCGTTCGAATTTCAACAAGATCCAACCCATGTTCGAATTACTCTATGCAGGATTTGCGGTCGCTGGCGGGTTATTGGCGGGTGTGCCAATTGCCTTGCACATGCTCCGACGCACTCCGGCTGCGCGAATGCCGTTCAGCGTCGTCCGCTTCCTGACTCCGACGCTGCCGAAAACGACGAAGCGTTCGACGATCGAACATTGGCCACTGATGTTGCTGCGGATCCTGGCCGTGATTCTTATTGCCCTTGCTTTCGCACGACCTTTCCAACGAGTCACCATCGCCAAAGCTGCAGAATCCGGAACTGCTGACCGTGTCGCTCTGCTCATTGATGCCAGCGCCAGTATGCGACGTGATGGGCTGCGAGAAGCCGTGATTGCAGAGATTCAGAAGGTCGTGGCGGAACTCAACGATGAGGACACACTGAGCCTGGCGGTGTTCTCCGAGAACGCTCGAACGCTGCTGAATTCATCCGAGTGGAAACAGACCGAACCAGCCAGCCGCGCAGCGTTGATTGAACGTGTCACAAATGCCTATGAACCGGACTGGCTGGCGACCAACACTGCTACCGCGATGTTGGAGGCGGCTGATGAAGTGGCCAGAGAACAGGGGACGGCAGGCCCCGATGGAGAGCGTCGTGTCGTCTTGATCACTGATTTTCAGGAAGGCAGCGATCTCGATGCCGTGCGTTCCGGCACCTGGCCGGATTCCGTGAAGCTCGATCTTCGCATCGTTCAGCCAACAGCAACCGGTAATGCGGGACTGAGTCTTGCGGAAGATGGACGCACCGGAAGAATTCGTGTGCGAGTGACGAACTCCGGCGACGCGACCGTGACGAGTTATTCCCTGTCGACTTTCGACGTTGCCGGAAACCCTGTCGGAAAACCCATCACGGCCGAAGTCGGTGGCGGGCAACGCAAGACGATCACGATGCCCGAGGCAACAGAAGGGCAACCATTGATTGCTGGCGTCGAAATTCTTAACGACCCACATCCGTTTGACAATGTGGTCGATCTCCCGCTTGAAGAAATTGGTGTCGTGCAGATCGCTCATGCAGGACCGGTCGACACAAACAACGCCGACACAATGCGATATTATCTGCAGCGAGTGCTCGATGGGAATGAAACGAGCCCCGTCGAAGTGGTCGACCTCGTCAGCAGCGACGGCATTGCTCTGCCGGTCCCTGACAATGTTCGGCTGGCGACCGTGACAGACACTGTTTCTGAAGGACTGATCACGTCTCTAAACGGCTTGCTGGATCGCGGCGGCATCGTGATGGTTGCTTTGAAGAGCACCGACATGGCCGCATCAATCAAATCGCTGCTGCCGGAGAACACCGGGATCGAAGAAGCGTCCGTAACCGACTATGCCATGCTGGGACAACTGGATTTTTCCAACAGTCTTCTCACGCCGTTTGCAGACGCCAGGTTTGCCGACTTCTCGTCAATACGCTTTTGGCATTTTCGAAAACTCACGCTGGACCCTAACCAAGCTCAGGCCGTTCGAGTTCTCGCGAAATTCGATTCCGGCTCACCCGCGATACTTGAATCATCGCGACCATCCGGAGGACGTCTCTTTATTCTTGCAGCGGGCTGGCATCCGGATGACAGTCAGTGGGCGTTATCGACACGATTTCCTCCCATGATTCATCGGCTCGTTCAATTGGCGAATCCGCGAAAGTCCGGACACCTGCTATTCGAAGCAGGCCAGCGCATCAGTCCGGCGGAGATCTCAGGGTCAGTAACATGGACCTTGACCGCGCCGGACGGAACCGTGCAAACACCTTCGACACTCGCAGCAGACTATGCCCCTTCGCAACCGATCGTTGTCTCGACCGAATCATCTGCAGAAACAACAACTCCCGGCGACAGCACCAAAGCGACGGAGGCCAGTCCTGCTCCGTCTGCTTCGAATCCACAGACTGTCTCTCTGAACATCCCTGGCCGATGGAAATTGAACGGGGAAACCACCGTAGGCCCGAAGACTGTCAGCCTATTGGTCACGGTTGCGGCATCCGAAAGTCGCACTGAACCATTTCCGACCGGGCAACTGCAGGCCCTCGGAATGTCGTCAGACGTCGCCACCGTAAAGACTGCAGAAACACAACAACCATCTGCTGCTGAAACAGCCCAACTCGACTCAACCGAACTGGAATCTCAGCAGAAATTCTGGCGATGGTTTCTGCTGGCCGGACTCATCCTGCTCGCGATCGAAAGCATTGTCGCCGCAACAATTGAACGCAGCCGCCGGCTAATTGAGTCGTAGTAACGTCGGCAGACCCTAAAGAAGCGAACAGCCTGAGCGATTTCGAAGCTCCAGAGGGCAGGTTGCATTGGGTCAAGGTCGATCCGCCCTTGTTAAGTTGCATTCGGTCGAAATCGTGATAGCTTTGGCAACTTTCCAGCGCGGGGCGGCGTTGTTTATTGTGCTGTGGATTTGAGATTTCAAATCTGAAATTTCAAATGGTTCCGGATAACGCCAAAAGCCACCTCGTAACGATCTCATTCCGTACCTACACCCACCCGAGTTCCTTCCATGCGTTTCTTGTGTACTCTCCTGTCGTGTCTTTCATTAGCGATTGGTTTTGCATCTTCACTGACTGCTCAGGATGCTGTACCGTCAGCAGACGCTCAGTCTACTGATCGACCGATACAGGCCCTGCTTGTCACGGGCGGATGCTGCCATGACTATGACCGACAGAAACTGATCCTGACTCGCGGCATCAGCGCACGAGCTAACGTTCGCTGGACTGTTGTGCATCAGGGCGGAACCTCAACAGATACAAAGATTCCGCTTTATAATGATCCGAACTGGGCCGATGGATTTGACATCGTTGTTCACAACGAATGTTTTGCTCACGTCACTGACAAGGAATTTGTCGATCGCATCCTGAAGCCTCATCGAGAAGGCCTGCCCGCGATTCTTGTCCACTGCGCGATGCACTGTTATCGCGTCGATGATGATCGCTGGTTTGAATTCTGCGGAGTTCAGTCGCCGGGACACGGTCCGCACTATTCGTACACGATCAACAACCAGAAACTCGATCATCCGATTATGGCTGGGTTCGGTGAGCGATTCGTTGTGCCGAAGGGTGAGCTGTATCACGCGGCGAAAGTGTTTGATACCGCAACTCCCTTAGCGATCGCTCATCGTCAGGATAACAATGAGCCACAGGTCTGCATCTGGACGAACGATTATCGCGGCACCCGAGTCTTCGCGACTACTGTCGGGCATTACAACGAAACGATGGTGGAACCAACATATCTGGACATGATGGCTCGCGGACTTCTGTGGGCGGTTGGCCGCGATCCGGAGAAGCATTTCACGCCGACAACGGAAGCAGTCGACGAAGAACTGCGTGCGTTGGTTGCGGTGAAGATTGAAAAGAACTCCCCCGTGCTGACTCAGGGATGCTGCGGCGAAGGAAATCACGTCTTCAATAAACCGGCAACCGCCAGCAGCGAAGAGACCGGGAAGAATAACTTCGCAAAGAACGCTGTCGACGGACGGCTCGACACGCGCTGGTGTGCCAGCGGTCCACAAGGTGGCGAATCGATCACGCTCGACATGGAGAAGCCTCAGTCCGTGCGCAACGTGCGGCTGCATTGGGAATCAAGAAACACAGCGTACCAGTACACCATTGAATCGTCGCCAGATGGTAAAGCCTGGACTTTGCTGGCGGATCACTCCAAGAACAAAGAACGCAACGGCCTGTCGGTCGATGCGGTCAAGACTGACGATGCACGCTATCTCAAGATCACGTTTCACGGATCGAATGGCGGCGGCTGGGGCAGTCTCTGGGAAATTGAAGCCTATCCAGGCGATCTGCCGCCATTGCCCGAAGGAGCTTTTTCAGGCGCGGAGGGAGCTGCATCGATTGAGGATGTGAAAGCTCCGGAAGGATTTGACGTCAGCTTGTTCGCCGGTCCTCCGCAGGTCACTTATCCCGTCTGTCTCACAACATCGGTCGACGGTGAAGTGTTTGTTGGAGTTGATGAGCAAGGCTCGCTTGGCAAAGAACCTGGGCGAGGAAAAATCGTGCGTTGCATCGACACTGATGGCGACGGCAAAGCGGACAAGTTCAACGACTTTGCAAAGATGGACCATCCTCGCGGATTGGTCTATGACAACGCCTCCATGTGGGTATTGCATCCGCCGTTTCTTTCAGTTTTCCGAGATACCACCGGCGACGGCACATCGGACGAAAGTGAAGTTCTGATCGAAGGCATCAGCACGGATGAAGTCAATAAGCGAGGTGCCGACCATACGACTAACGGCATTCGCATGGGCATCGACGGCTGGATTTATATCGCTGTGGGCGACTTTGGATTCAATAAGGCCGTGGCTAAAGATGGCACAACACTCAGCAAACGCGGTGGTGGCGTCGTGAGAATTCGACCGGATGGCACCGAGATGGAAGTGTTCTCGTGGGGCCAGCGAAACATCGTCGACATCGCGATTGATCCATCCATGAATGTGTTCACTCGTGACAATACCAATGACGGCGGCGGTTGGGACATCCGTTTGTCGCATGTGATGCAGACGGCTAACTACGGCTATCCGTCTCAGTACATTAACTTTAGTGACGAAATCATGCCGCCGCTGGCCGACTACGGTGGAGGCTCTGGATGTGGTGCTCTCTACTTTCAGGACGATCGCTGGCCAGCTCCGTACAACGACATGTTGCTGACCTGCGACTGGGGACGCAGTGAAGTCTTCAGCCACGTGTTGCCTCACAACGGCGCAACTTTCGACGCGCAACAGGACACGTTTGTTAAGATTCCTCGCCCGACGGATGCTGACGCTGATGCCAGTGGCCGGTTGTTCGTTACAAGCTGGAAGAATGGCGGCTTCTCGTTCGAACGGCCCGACGTTGGCTTTGTCGCGATGATTACACCCAGCAATTACGTGGCTCATCCGGTCGCAGTTCCCTCGGCGAGCGGCAGGTCGTCAGCCCTCCGTGCCAAAGCCCTGAAAGAGCTCGACACAGCGTCGCTTCTCGCGTTACTGCGAAGCCCCTCGGATGCTTTGCGTTTGGCCGCAAGTCGAGCGTTGTTATCCCAATCGAATCAATCTGACATTTCAAATTTGAAATCTCAAATTGCCGAAGGCTTATTGGCATTGTCTAAAGATCACGCGGCGTCGTTGAATTCGCGAATCGCCGCTGTCTGGACTCTGCGACAAGCCAATTGGGAGGCCTTCAAAGCCGCCTTCGGTTCTCTTCTGATCGATGCCGATCTGCGAGAACACGTGATCCGCGCGGCAGCAGATCGCAAGTCTCAAATGGAGAAAGGCCTGTTCTCGCCGATCTTCTCCAAGCTTGATGACAGTAATCCGCGAGTTCGTGCGGCGGCGATTGTGGCCATGGGACGCTTCGGTGACGCACGGGCCGCAAAGCAACTTCTGGCGCTGACAGATAGGACTCAGTTAGCAGAGAACGCAGAAGGCGATGCGTGGCGAAAGGCGGATCCAGGGCGTGTGATTCCGCATTTGGCGGTCAAAGCTCTGACCGAAGTCAAGGCCATCGATGCCAGTCTGGTAGCTCTCAACGGTCCAAACCGTTCCGGGGCCATCGCAACTCTGAAGCAGCTACACGATGCGAAGACTGTCGACGGGCTGTTCAAAGTTCTGAGCACTAGCCGCGATGAAGCCCTGCGACGCGAAGTCTGGACGACTCTGATTCGGCTCTATCATCAAGAAGGTGAGTTTACTCTTGAGAGTCCGAAGTGGTGGGGAACTCGACCAGATACAACAGGGCCGTACTATGATCGACAGAAGTGGAGCGAGTCAGATCGAATCGCTGAAGCGGTGAAAGTGGCGATGACAGAAGCTGATGAATCGCTGAAGACTCATCTTACCGAGCAACTCAAGAAGCACGTCGTCAATCTGGACGGTTTATCGGCCGATGTGGCGATGAAGGAAGAAGAAAAAGCGATCGTACTTCCCAAGGCCGATCCCAATGATCCAAATGCGATCGCAAATCTGCTCATTGATGCCGTTGCGACGCGAGCCGCAGCAACACCTGGTGATGTTGAAAAAGGGCGAATGTTGTTTCGCCAGCAGTCGTGTATCAACTGCCACACGTTTGCCAATGGCCAGCAGCCCAAGGGCCCGCATCTGGTCGACATTGGCAAACGATACAAACGAGCTGAGTTGATCGAATCGATCGTCCAGCCCAGCAAGAAGATTGCACAGGGATTCGACACATGGGCCATCGCCATGGATGACGGCAAGATTTACACCGGCTTCATCGTGCTGGAAAGTGCGGAGACGGTGACGCTGAGAGATGCCACTGGAATTTCTCACGAGCTGATTCAGGATCAGATTGAAGATCGAGTCAAGCAGGAGATTTCGATGATGCCTCAGGGCATTGTTGGAAATCTCAGCCCCGAACAACTTTCGGACCTGCTGGCGTATCTGGAGTCGTTGAAGTGATTCATCCATTGCTGGAAAGATAGCTTCGACAATAATTCGGCCGCGGAAATTGTGGACTATGTTGGACGGGGCGAAAAGGAGGACCTTCTCTATGGCGTCACGGCAAATTGCCTGTCCGAATTGTGGAGAGATTGTTCCCGCAAGCGACATCAACATTATGGCTCTGATAGCCAAGTGTGTTGGCTGCGATCACGTTTTCTCGATTTCGCCCCAGGCCGCGAACAGCGAGGCAATGGAAACGGCGCCATCGCGGCCGAGTGGTGTTACTCATGAAACTGGCATGTCCGGGGAATTGATTCTGAAACGAAGCTGGTTCCATGCCGCGTTGTTCGGGCTGCTCTTCTTTTGTATTGCCTGGGATGCCTTCCTGATTTTCTGGTATTCCATTGCTCTTTTTGGTCCCGCAAAGCCAGGCAATGGTTTTGACTTGATGATGGTCGTGTTTCCGATCGGACACGTGGCGGTTGGTGTCGGACTGACCTACTATGTCGTCGCGGGGTTCCTGAATAACACCAAAGTCATGGTCGATTTCGAGAACCTGACTGTGAGCCACGGCCCGATACCGTGGCGAGGAAATCGGTCACTCCGGCGTGAGGACGTGAAAGAGATCGAACTGGAGTTTGGAGGCGTTTCGGGCAATGCACATCAGTCGACAATGATCGTGAGTGCTCATCATGTCGATGGTCGACAGATTGTGCTGTTGAATTCGCTTCCCGATCGTCAGGCGGAGTACATTGCCTGGCATCTGGCTGATGCCTTAAAGGTTCCAATTGTCCGAGGCAATCCACCGCGACTGCCCGAAATGCCGATGTTTCTGCGAAAGTTTCTTGGTGCTGGACGAACTCATAATGATTTGAGCCACATGTGACTTTCCTGCGATCCGCCAACGTTTTTATCGCTACGCTGCTGGCTACCGTCTTGGAGCTTTCGTCGCTGAAGGCTGATGTTGCCGATGGTGAGCGCGAGTTTGTTCAGCAATTGCTCGATCGAGCGATGTACGGTCTGGCGGAACAGTTCTGTTATCGACAGATCGAAGGCCTGCACGACGTCAATCACCTGGCGACATGGGAAATGATGTTGTCGGAATGTCAGCAGAAGCATGCGTGGAACATGGACGCCGACAGCCGCAACGGCATGATTCGCGAGTCGGCCGAACGATTGACCGAGTTCCTGCGCAACAACGCGCCGTCGGCTGAGAATGACTTGATGCTGCGAGTTCGTCAGATCGAGCTTCTGTCGGCTGCCGGTCTGATGGAGGAGATCATTCAGTCGCCAATTTCGAGTGTTCAACTGCTGCCTGCAGCGACGACCACGTCTAATGAAAACCTTCCGCCACGACGAGTGTCTTCTGAAACCAAATTTGCCACTGAGGCCATTAATCAGGCTCGGACACTTGCCGAATCCTTGCTGACGCAAATTGAAGGAGTCCGCCGCGAAGTTGATCGTGATGCAGTTCGTGCCGCTCGCGAGCGAACTCGAATGGTGCTGACGGATGTGGCCTTCGTGAGGTACCGCCTGGCTGATGCGAAAGAGTCGAAGAAACTTCGCGAGGAAGCCGAATCACTCATTGAGCAGATGCAGAAAACGACATCGGATGATTGGCTTCGGTTCCGTTGTCGAGTGATGTTGGCTGAAATTCAGCTGGCCCAGAAAGACTTCGCTGCGTTTCAACTTCGTTACGGAAATACACAAGCCGCTGCGACCAGTCAGAATGAAAAAGCCAGTGCGGCCTCGCTGAAGATCCGTTCGCTGCTGCAACAAGGATTGCCATCGGAGGCATTGCAGGAATACGTTGAAGCCTCGAAGAACGGACTCGCCCTGACACAGGAACTGCAAACTCTGAGACTTGAAGGGCTGCTGCAATTATTAGAACTGCTGTACCAACTCGATGAGTCGCCTCAACGGACGGAATTGCAAAACAAAACGCAGCTTGAGTTTCAGCAACTCCGCGACAAAACCCTGGCTCTGACAACGGGAGTCTGGCGGCAGCGATGCGTCCGAATCTCTGATCACTTTGACCGCGTGTTGCAGGTCGGCCCGGATGCGGCACTGGAGTTGGAATATGTAGCAGAGCTGGTCGATGACGGCGATATCGCAACGGCTCGGCAGCGACTGCAAAGTCTGGCTCAACGACTATCAACAAAGTCCCCGATACTGGCCGCGCGTGTCCAGCTTCAGGCCGGGAACCTTTCCATCCGCATGCGAGAATGGCCGATCGCGAAAGCCGAGTTGCAGCTTGCCAAAGAGAAGTTTCAGTCGGCCAACGACCTGCCCGGTGCTGCGGCTGCTGATCTTCTGAGTGTTTATGTCATCGGACAGCAATGGAATTCAGGCTCATCCGGTGAAGTCACCGAAGCGGATTATCAAGCAGCCATTGAGTCGCATTTATCTGCTTTTCCAAGGCAGAAGACGGTGACTCAGGCCAGAGACTGGAAAGCCAGATTGCTGCGCGCGAATTCGCCGCTCCAGGCCGCTCGCGAGTTCCTTGATCTCGCCGCGTTGGGCGAGGCATCATCAACGAACTCGGCTGCAGAACCAGTTCAGTCGCAGCCGATGTCCTCGGAGCAAATGCTGAGACTCTGTCTTGCTGGAGATTGCCTGATCGATGCGTTGGCGACGCCCGAAAAATCATCGGCCGATGCTGACAGTTCCAATTTCAGTGAATTGAAGACTCTACGAGATGAGTTTCTGCTACGTGCGTCAGAGGCAGAACTTCGACAAGCAGAATCATCGTCTCAGTATTCACTAATCCTCAAGTGCCTACAATCCGGATTAGTTCTTATGGAGCCTCTGCCGGCAACAAGTACCTGGCCGGAGATGCTGACCAACAACCGAAAACTGCTGGAGTCGCTCCAGGCCATGGAGCGAGCGGTTCCGGGGCAGCCCGAAGAGGTCAACGAGGAAACCCCGTCTGCGGATACATCGACATCATCACAAGAACTGTCATCGAGCGAAAACGCCGATCCTCAGTACCTGCGAAACCGCGCGGAAACGATCTGCCACACCGTGATTGTGCTCTCCAGCGTTCGGCAGCTTGCGAATGCTGCTGATTACCAGCCGTCATTGACAAAACTCAAGTCGTTGCCACGAAAAGATCGATTGGCTGTCGCACAAAGTCTTGGTCGTCAAATGAATTCTGATGCGGCCATAGTCGCGGGTGATGTGCAGCTGGCATTATTCCTGATCAGTCTTGTCACGGAATCCCCGGAGTCGTCCAAGCCAACACTCACGGCAGATGATCGCCTTGTTGAACTACAGTTGCTTCAAACTTTTGGTCGCGTCGCAAACTCGACAACGGCCTATGATCGCTGCCTGAATGATCTGTTGGCAATGACTCTGGATGAATCTCAGATTGCACGGACAGCGGAGATCGTGACTCAATCCGCCGGAGGCAAACCATCAACAGCATCGAAGCAAAATGCCAAACGATTCTGGCAGTCGGTGCAGAAGCGAACGAAAGTCGGTCAGGATGTCTGGCTGGAATCGTCATTGCAGCTTGCTCTGATTGCGGAATCCACAGGTGACAAAAAAGAGGCGGCCAAAATACTGGGTGTGGTCGATGTTCTCCATCCGGAATGGGGCACTCCTGCGAGAAAAACACGAGCTGATGAGCTGCGAAGTCGGCTGGAGGCGAAGAAGTGAAAACGCCGTTCCTGCGATATCGATCTGGAAGGATTCAGGAATCTCTGAACTCTGTGGTGGCTCAATTCGGTGCGTCTGACAAAGCCTCTCGCAGTAAATTTTGGGCGCCGGTGTTATCTGGTCAGATACCTTTGTCAGTGCTGTCGCTGATATCACAAGTGACATCGATCGCATCGGTAAGATCTGCAGATGAGGCAACAACGTTATTGGCAGCCGGATTTCGATCTTTCATCCTGACACGTCCAGTCGTTGATGCTGATTCATTGCGAACGTTAAGCATTCTCGCGCGAGAATGCGATGTTTGTGTGACGATTGATCACTTTCGACATGCCGAACTCCTTTCTCAGGCTATGGTCTCTGAAGGTCTGACGGTCAGCGTTCTGCTGGATGTCGATACGGGGCATTCACTCACTGGAGTTCGCCCGGGACCTGATTCCGTGCGACTGGCCACGGCGGTTACACAGCTGCCAGGCCTTCAACTGGCCGGAGTGATAGTTGACGAATCTACTGTCGCTGAAACTTTACCGCTGAGCAATCAACAGAGCACGCTGGTCCAGGCCGTCGCTGTGGCCAAGCATTGTCAGCGGATGATTGAAGCCTCTGGCCTTGCATGCAGAGAACTCGCGACGGGGTTTGATGATTTCACAGCGGCCTTCAAAGACGCGGATATCACGCGTGTCCTTACAAGTCCCTTCAAAACTGACGGAACGGTAACCCCTCAAAGCGGATTGGATAAACAGCGACCAGCACTCAGTCTTGTGGGCCGAGTAATCTCTCGCCCGTCGCTGGAGTGGTGTGTTATCGATATCGGCACGGGCCTGATCGGACAGGCGTTCCACACTCAGGTTTCACATCCTGCCGGAGTTCAATTACTGAAAACTCACCGCGATATCTCGTCGCTGCAACTCTCCGGCGAATCGCTCGATCTGCGGATCGGCGATGAAATGGAGTTCGCTCTGAGTGCCGTGCCGACAGGCTTCCATCTGCCGTGTGTTGTGGAAGACTGATAACCGTTGAACGATCCTTATCGCTGATAAATCGGCAGATATCCATACTCGATAGCCAAAGCCAGGACCGAGAGTGAAGTCGAATAAACCTTGCCGGCCTGTCGTTCTGTACCGTCTTCGGGGTCCCAATAACCAGCCGGGTTCTGCATATTCAGCGTGGTGCGATAAAGCGCTTCACGAGACTGCTGCCACTCGTCGCCTCCAACCTTGTACATTCCCACAGTGCAGTAGTAGACGCCGTAATAAAAGTAGTGCTGCCCCTTGGTCAGAGGTCGCGACAAAATCATTTTCGCGGCGGCCAGAGTTTCCTTCGTACGATGTTCGCCGCAAACTTCCAGGGCGACAATCCCGGTGCCAGCGCGAGTCACCGTGCTGCCGTGGCCTGACATGTAGCCAAATCCGCCGTCGTATTGAACATGGAGCCGCCGTACATACGCGATCGCTCGGTCGATGTTCTTCGCCGGAACATCGCAGCCAATATCTTTCGCAGCACGCAGAGCCAGCAACTGCCACGCCGTGACACTCAAATCTGAATCGCTGCTCGTGGGCTGATAACGCCAGCCGCCGTCATGTTCTGTCGACTTGGACTGATTCTGAGCATCAACAATGAGCTTGACAGCCTTCTGCAGAACTTCGCGACACAACTCCGCCTGCGTCGGATCGACCATGCCGATCACTTCTGCCAGCATGAGCGTCGCGATTCCGTGACTATACATCGGCCCGTCGCTCCGCTGACGTCCCACCAGCAGCCCATTCTTCTGCTGCTTGGAAAGCAGCCAGCCGACGCCGCGAGTAATCTGCTGACCGTAAGGTCCTTCTTCCGGAACATGTCCGGCCGCAAGCATGGCCATAATGGCCAGAGCAGTCGTCGCCGTTGACTCACCGTAGTCGTTGGTTTTCCAGGCTCCGGATGGTTGCTGCTCCGAAGCCAGCCAGTCGACAGCACGCCGAATTCCGGCGTCGATGGCCTTCTCCAGCGGATCTTCAGACTCGTCTGCAACTGTTCCCGTGCGACACCAAAGTCCGGAAGCCAGGGCCGTTGCCATCAGTGCTGCTCGGCGAGTCAGTCGGACCGTCATGGCTTTGCCTCACGGCTGAATGTTCCGGTGAATGCTTCGCAGGGCGATGTTATTCCACGCCTGACATGTAGGTTGGACATTTCTGTCCGACTGCGGCTTGATGGATGGGAACGCCCATCATGTAATTGAATTCAGACGTCGGTTTCTGGTTTGGCTTTCTTCCGGCCGCGAGTCTTCGGGGCTGGAGGTGTCGGAACACTTCTCAGGGATTGTTCCATCGCAGCGATTTCATCACGCAGTCGGGCAGCCGCCTCGTAGTCTTCCGTTTCGATTGCGAGACGTTGTTCATTTCGCAACTGAATCAGTTTTGCCTGATCCTGAGTCCCCATCATCGTGCTGCGTGGCTTCTTGCCGATGTGGGTTGTGTCTTCGTGAATATTCTCCAACAACGGCAACAGCTCTATCAGAAATTCAGAATAGTCATGTGGACAGCCGAAGCGACCACTCTCACGAAACTCGTTGAACGAGATGCCACAGTTCGGGCAAGCCGCGGGAGACTCTTCACTTTCTGCGATTAACTCTTCCAGCTTCGAAGCCAGATCCGTTCCTGACGCCGAGTTGCCACTGTCGGCCGTCGACTCCAGATACTCCCGCGCACACGTTTCGCAGAGATGCACAACACCGGCATTCCCGTTGCGAATCTCCGTGATATGGAGCGTAGCTGGTTTAGCGCATCGACGACATTTCTTCATGGAGATCTCTGAGTGCAGGCAATTCAGCAAACGATAATACGGAAGAGCGAGAAATGAATCTCGACTGAAATCTTCACAACACTGTCCAGACGACGCAAGAGCCAGCAAGGTCATTTCGATGACGTCCAGTTGTTGATAGCGGGTCCCGACTTGGCAAACAGGCAGACTTCTGACATCGGTCCTGCAGCTTCCGCCGATCGTGATTCTGGCCGAGCAGATGGCACAATCCTCAAATTCCAATTGTGAGACAGAGCTCCAATGCCGCCGGATTGCTGATTCAGGCCGCATTGAACCCCCAATCTGAACCTGAACGAACCTGAGTGCCTCAAAACGTGTCTCAAAACCGATGCGGAAACTTGATCGAGCAACGGGAGACGGTTAGAGTGTTGAGAGCTTCGCGGAAGTCGTCGTTTTCAGGCATACCCTGATCTCGATGGGGTCTCCGTTGGGGCATTGTTGGGGTTCCTGAGATTTCTCAGGTGCGAAACTCAACAGGATGGTGGTTATAGCTCAGTTGGTTAGAGCGCCAGATTGTGGTTCTGGAGGCCGCCGGTTCAAATCCGGTTAGCCACCCCTTTGAAGCCTCATTCGTTTTGCAGCGAATGAGGCTTTTTTAGTTGACGCATTTGCGGTCTTTCAGACGCGTGCCAGTGCACCGCGAAGACCCTTTTGACAGGATGATCGTTTCGCAGGCGATCGTTGAGCAGATCCCCGCGGTAACCGCCGATTCGGCGTTCTGTTCTTACGCGGTGACCACACTTTGGTAAGAGCCGAATGGGGCAATCGCCATCATGGCCCCATGATTGTCAGCGGTGCCGTGTAAATGGGCTGAGCGATGCCAGTGGTCACGCCAGGCAGGCTGATATTGGTCGCTTCGGTGTTGTCGAACAGGCTTTTGATTGAGAGTACGCCAAAATTTGGTTCCAGCGAGTTTTCGCCGGGAGGAATATTCTCAATCAAGATCGCGGCCGGAGCCTGCGAGTCTACGATATTCGTTGTGGTACTTGTGATATCTTCTGTTACGTTGTTCAGATGGATGCCGTGGTTCGCTCCAGGACTGTTCTCCGACTTCAGTGACAAAAAGTTCAGTGCTGTCTTCGTGTTGCTCAGGTCGAGTACAGCGCCCGTCTGGGTTTCCATCGTGCTTCCCAGTGTGCTGCTGACAGTTAGGTCCGGAGAGTTCGCCACAAACAGACCGGGACCATTATTGTTGAAGATCCTCGCCAAGCCGAGATTCAGGTCACCCGTGGAATTTTGAATGGAAACGCCAGCACCTGTCACATCATCTGGCGCTGCACCAACGGAAATTAGGCCAGCGGAAACCTGATCTATAGCAGGCGTCAGGGGATTGGAGTCGAAGGTCACATTGTTGAACAATGTGCCCCCGGTTGCTGCTTGTGTGACCGAGTTGGCGGCGAATCCGCTCACCCACATCGTCCCGGCTCCGGCACTGCCGTCAACGACGATCCCGGCACCGGCAGTCGAAGAAACCGCGAGCGTGTTGAGCAGAACGACCGCGTTGCCGGTTGCCCCGGCGCTGGTCGAGACATTGACGGCATCCTCTTGGACGCTGATGGAGTTGATAGCTGGTGCGGCACCCGGGAGAGCGGAAATACCAAGCAGCAGATTGCCAGCCCCGGTCACGTTGGCATCAATACCGCGGATGCTTCCCACTGTGTTTGTAATATTGAGGCCCGATGCCGCGACAATCCCGCCGATGTCAGTCGTATTGATCTCAAGTGCGGTATTGCCAGGATTCTGAATTGTCACCGACGACATGTTGGCTGACGAATCGTTCAGCAGGATCCCACGCCCTGCCGGATTCGTGATCAACAGATTGTTCATGCTGACACCAATGGATGTATCAAGCTCCAATGCCGTGTCGCCAGAATTCTGAATTGTCACCGCAGAAAGATTTGCTGCCGAATCATTCATCAGGATCCCGCGCCCTGTCGGATTCGTGATCAACAGATTATCCATGCTGACACCAATGGACGTATCAAGCTCCAATGCCGTGCTGCCAGAATTCTGAATCGTCACCGACGAAAGGCTTGCTGTCGATGTATTCAGCAGGATCCCACGCCCTGCTGGATTTGCGATCAACAAATTATTCATGCTCACATCACTCGATGATGTCAGGCTGATTGCATCGCCGGGAGATGATCCTACTCGGTTGTTTGCGAGGGAAACTCCCAGAACGTTCGTACCGGAGATTGCGCCCTGCACATCAAACCCGTTCAGGACGGTGTTGTTTGCCAGCGTCACGTCGCCCACAATCGTTGACGGCAACGCCGTTAGGGAACCGTTGGCACCTGAGAACGGCAATGGGACAGAACCGAAATCGGCGTTGACGAACTGCCTCGGGCCGTTGGAGAACAGAGTCGAACCCGCTGTCATCGTTACGTTTTCTGTAAACGTACCTCCGTATGGCATGTAGATTACTCCTGACCCTGCAAGCGGATCGAGCATCGCGGTTGAAATCGTTCCATAGGGATTTTCAAACGTGCCGTCGCCTGCTCCGCCTGGAGCAACATGCACGAAGTTCAGTGGAGCTCCGCCGAAGGTTGCCGGACGAGCACTCTCTTCCTTCAAAACAATATTTTGCCGACGATACACGGGATCTGCGAGACGGTGTCGCACTGTTTGACCATCACTGGATCCGTCAGCATCACGAAACTTGTGTCGCATGGATCGTCGTGCGAGTGTGGCATGGTGGAAAACTGTGTGACGCAGTTCGATCATTCCGTTGACCGTCTGGCCGAACAGTTCGTCGTCCTGAACTGAGACGCCAACGACGACAAAGTCTCGAAACATAGCTTCTGCACGAACTCGCCACCCGGCGGCTTCAATCGTATGGTTCGAATCGTAGTAGTAGCCACCGCCAAACAAACTGGTCGAGATCTGATAGAACGTTGGTAAATTGACACCTGCTTCCGCATCCATACCTGAAAGCGCGGCGGTCGAGGCAACAAAGAGGCGGTTGTCCTGAAAGTAGGCCGTCCCCAACTGATGCTGATACGTATCGTAGATTGCTGGCGTGTAACCGTTGGCTCGGAAGTCAAAGATCTGTCCGAGCGATTCCACGCCAATTCCAGCCTGATTGAACAGCAGTGAATTGTCGTTCTGCGTATCCCAGTAACCATTGATGCCGTAGATCCGATTTTGATCTTCTACGAACCAGCGATAACCGGATCCCATATTGCTCCCGAACTCTCCGTCATTGAAAATCAATCCGCGAAAGTCACCGAACCACATCGTGGAATCAGATTCGGCGGGTAGTAGTGGAACAAACCAGTCAAGAGAACTGTAGCTGTTTGTGTGTCCCACACCTTCACCCGCCACATGGCGTGCGGAGATACGCGTCATCCACGGATCCGTAGCGTCCTGCGCTCTGGCCGTTTCTGCCGTTGCGAGAGTGACGAGGATCAGCAACAAGCGTTTCATGTTGACCTGCAACGGCGCAAAGACAAGTTAATCGGGTGGTTCCTGTAACTTCGGCTGTGACAACTGTGCCGAACAATTCAAATTTGAGGGCTCAAGAATCTCCCGAAAGAACTCGGGCAAAGGTTCCATTTCGGAGAGCACGGAATGAATTCATTGACGCCGCAGGACAGCGAGTATTGGCAATCTGTTCGGGCAGGAAAAAGACAGAGAAAGAAAATGGACACCGGAGATTGATTTTGCTCAAGCAATGGATTTGACTGGCCGGATGGCTTTAACGGCCGATGAGACTGGTCTGCCACCCTCCACGCCATCAGCGACATACCGAGCCAGCCACTTGTATCCAGTCTTTCGACTCACGCCGAATCGACCACACAGTTCACTCAAATTGGCACCTTCAACCGACGCCAATACAAAAAACTCTTCTGGTTGAGACATCAGGGACACTTTTTTCCAAGCCATTCCAATCCTCCTTTCCAAGGATCCACAGCTTCACATAAATGTGTTACCCATGTCTCCGAACACCTGTTACCCATCTCTCCAGTCTCAACAGCAGCGACACGGCTACGTTGAAAACTGCTCGGGACAGAATAGGAACTTTTTTACCACGAAAGACACGAAAAGGCGGCAAACGTCCGAGCGGCTTCTATGCGATTCTTTCGTGTGTTTCGTGTGTTTCGTGTCTTTCGTGGTCAACCCGGCTCACGACCGAAGAACCATCAGGAGACGCAGCAGCGTATGCCCACAACGGCGATCAAGGTACTCTCAATCGCTCCATATTCTGCTTGAGATTTTTTCTCGCAACGTTCTACGCTTTTCGATGCAACGTGCGGCGTAGCCCGCATTCGGCAAGGGCTCCGATGATGATCCCGACGGTGTAACAAACGAGATCGGTCCACAAGAATTCGAAACCAAGTACCAATCCGCCCAGCGTTGTGTTGCGAATGCTGTCGATCCAGGGAGCGTGGTACAGCTGGCTGATCTCGACGAGGAACGCAAGAACCAACGACATCGTCGCGCGAGAAATTACTGATCGGCCAGTGAGCAAAGTACTGACCAGCAGGGAGAGCATCAACGCCCACAGCGTATCGCCGGCGTACTCACCAACGAACTCTGGCAAGGCCGCTTGGTATCGACGCGACGCAAGGCCAACGAACATGACCGCGACCGCACAGAGAAAGAAAGTGACTCGAGTCCAGATCACTCGTCACCGACTCCTGCTCAATGGCCACCAAAATCTTCCCGACAATACTTTCAAACCCTGTCAGCTCTCATTGTCTGATCGCCGCTTGGTATTTTCTACTGTCGGCACTTTGGCACTGATGTGCTTATGGAGCAACTCTACTTCGAGCTCTGCAGTTTCTGTGGTACCGTCAGGTCTGCCGACGTAGAGTCAGCCGTCCAGCTCAGGTTGAGCGGAGTTAACACAGGACTGAGGTACTCTTTTGGAAACGTGATCGACGGTCCAACTGATTCCAACGTGAAGACGTAATCACCGGGTTCCAGCCAGAGAGGTCCGGCTGCTCCTGTTTGGTAGAGGATGAATTTGCCCTCGACATCCGTGAGTCCAAAACCAATCGGCTGAAAGCTTCCTGCCGAACTTCGATGGACGGTGATATTGATATCGCTGGTGACTCCATCACCAAAAGTCAGAGTACCGGGCGTGCCGCCTGTTGCTGGAGCAGGCGCGTCGCTGCATCCTGCCAGCAAAGAGACGGTGAGCAGAAAGACTCTCTGGATACTGTTGAATTGTCGCATGATCAGTTTCTGGTTTGCACTTCGCAGGAGTGCATAGAGGTTAAGAAGGCCTAACAAAACATGCCCACGTAGCCGGATTCGTGAGAATTCGGAGGGGTTCCTGAACTCTCACGAGTTCATCTACGGTTTTGTCACGTGTCCTAAGTTGTGGCAGACGATTTCGTGATCAAACCCAGCCAGTTTCGCACAGGACTGATTCGGCTCAGAACCAGCCACTCCAACAGCAGCACGATCAGCAAAGAGGCCGCAAAAAGCGGCAGGCAGATACCGATCAAAACAATGATAGAAATCAGTCCCCACGATACGCGAGGACTCAACGCTGGTTTTGGTGCGCCGAGAACTCCCTGATCACGACGCTTCCACCATAGAATCACGCCGCTGACCGACAGCAGAACCAGGCCCAGAGTCGTTAAAACTCCCAGGACCTGATTCGGCCAGCCAAACAACGCGCCTTCATGAGCCGCAATACCGACTCCGACTGCGCGATCCACCCAGTGTCGATCTTTGAAGTCTTCTCGACTGAGAATACTGCCGGTCTTTGGATCCAGCTCTACGGTAACGCGACGCGGCCGATTCGGAGTATTCGATTTCGCACTCCATGTTTTCGATCGTCCACCGGGTGCAGCGATGATGACAGGTGCATCCAGCTTCAAGGGCACAACGTTGGCGACCATGATATCGATGGCCGAGTAATCCACCGGTGTTGCTGGTGGCTTAGCTCCTTTTGCACCTGCTGAACTTCCTCTGCTGCCGCCATGGTCACCGTGTTCGCCACCGCCGGATTTCTCTGAGCGTCCACGTCCTGAGTTTCCGCTGCTGTTGGACCAGTCCTGTTGCGCGACAGCGGTGCCGGTGACCTGACGAACCTGCTTGAAATAGTCGCCCCAGAATTTGGCCCAAGGCAAACCGGTCAGCAGCAGAAAGATGGCACAGAACGAGATCCACATGCCGACGACACTATGAATATCTCGCCAGAACATGCGTGATCCGCCGAAGAAACGCGGATACAGAACGCCTCCCAGGCCTTTCACATTTCGCGGCCACCACAGAAAAAGTCCGGTGATCAAAAGAACGATCGTCCAGCAAGCGGCCAGTTCAACCAGGTTCGACCCACGATCTCCCATCAGGAGTTCTCCATGCAGCCGAAAGATCCAGCCCATGAAACGTTCGTTCTCATTGACCGTGTGCAGAACCTGCAATGTTTCCGGATGAACGTAGGCTCGAATCGATACGTCTTCGTGCTTCACCATGACGCGAGCCGACGACGTGGAAGACTCCGGCAATTCATAACTGCTGAATGTTGATCCCGGCAGTGATGCAATCGCAGCGGCGATTTGTTCTGACGCAGGCTTGGCGGGACTGGACAACTGCAGATTGTCGTAGTGTCGATCGTTCCAGGCTTCGATCTGTGGCTTGAACAGATAAATCAAGCCACTGATCGAAAGCACAATCACGAACGGAATACAGAGCAATCCGGCATAGAAGTGCCAGCGCCAGACAGCTCGATAATCGGGCCATGATTTTTCGGACATAAAACACCCGGGAGAGTTGGCCGTTGATAGGCAGGAAGTGGCGCAAAGGCCGTTGAACCACCGGGGTGAACCCGGTGGCGGAAGTGTTGGCGACTGCCGAGCGAACTAGAACTCACCCAGTACTTCGCCGCCGTTACGGCTGTGCATGCCGCGGTGCAGCATGGCGTCGATGTTGTCGCTGAGGAATCTCACAGAACCATCGCCGAGCAGAACCTGAGCACCGCCGGTATGAAAGCTGCGCGGCCCGAAAAAGCCTGTGAAGTGCACCACAACATCCGGGATCCTGCTGTTTGGCGTGTTGTAGCCATTGGTCAAAGTGCTGACGGCTCCGGAGTGTGCCCATGACACACCACGACCTCGCAGAGCCGCGCTGGATGCTCCACGCCAACTGGTCATCGTTGGCCAGACTGTGGCAAGATTCGGATTGTTGATCATACCTCCCGGACCATTGCTCCACGCTCCTCCGCTGGCGGCCAGTCCTTGCACGGGCTGCAGGCTGGCACTGACGCCGGATGAGCCGTTCATCGTGGCCTGGTAGTTAAACTTCGGCAAAGTACCGGCTGCCAGAGTAAAGTCGGCTCCGATGCTGCGAATCGCTTCGCTCATCACAACGGTGTTCGAAGTTCCGTCGGTGATATCTCGAATCTTTGCGTTGGAGTTCTCGTAAACGATGCCGTCGGTTGGCCAACGCAGGTCATAGTTGGCATTCATGCCGCTGCCGTAGCTGATCATGTAATTGAGACCCGCGTAGATCGCTCCGCCAGCACCCGTGTTCTGAGTCGGAGCCGGATCGCTGGGGCACAGCATGACCTGCAAGGGGGTCGCAAAGGCGGCTGCAAACTGCGGATTCGGAACCAACGCATTGAACGGCCCGCTGAATCCATGCTGCGTGAAATCAAGCATGTTCTGCAGATTGGCCTGTTCCATGTACGGCAGTAAGCGAGCTTGCGGTGAGAAGCCCTGAGTGTTCGGAAGATAGTTCTGAGCGTTCGTCATCGGGTAAACACCGAACGAACCTTCATAGTTATGCAGAGCCAGACCGAATTGCTTGAGGTTGTTTTTGCATTGAGTTCGCCGAGCCGCCTCGCGTGCCTGTTGAACAGCAGGCAGGAGCAGTGAAATCAGAATGGCGATAATGGCAATGACAACAAGCAACTCGATCAGTGTAAAGCCGCGAGATTGATTGCGGGAACGAGAGATCATGATGGAAACGCTCCAAAGCGAATTTGAATAAATCTGAGGAAGTGCGTGCGATTCTTCGTGCGCTGTTAAGTTCCCACACGGTCCTGCAGCCCCGGTTCGCACGCTCAACACAAACCAGACGGAACACGCTTGTGGAGAGCGAACCGATAGTTTGGTTGAGCGCGCGAACGCGGGCTGAAAAAACCGCGGAAACGGAAGCCAAATGCACGCGTAGTGCGTGCTGCGCACGGACGACGACCTTCACCAGTGACTCAATACTGAATGAGCGCGTGGTGAAGACCACAAAGAGGCGGCAAGAGTGCTCAGACGATCTTTGGAGGAGGGAGCGGCGGTCGAAGAGTTGTTGGGCTCAACCGTTCTGAAATTTCGCGCACGATTTCTGTGATCTCGACAGAGTTCGTGACAGGAACAACTCGAGCAGGAACAATCGTGGCCGGAAAGCACATGGAGGACGAAGGCTGTCCCTGACATTCTGAAGCGTAAACTGTCAAAACCCACTTCGAAGTTTTGGTGCGGGCAGTTACTTTCGGAATCTGAGGCGTTGCTGTCTGTTGCTCATTGCGGGCCGCTGTGATTGACTCATCGCACTTTGCCCTGGAGCCATTTTCTTTCGTCTTTGAGCACAGAGCACACGGCTTCTTGACGGTTGCTGTTTCCTTTTCTGCAGCAGCCATCACATAGTCCGGCAGGCTGACTCCGTTAGCCTTCGCCCAGGCAACTTTTTGGGAGTTCGTAAAGCAGCAGCATTTCTTCCAGCATTGCTCCGCAGAGCGACAGCCGCAGGGACGATTCTGACATGGGAACGGTTGAGACAGGTCCTTCTCAACCCCGTCTGATGGCCGCAGGCTGACTGGCATTGGCAGGAGCACCGCACACAACACGAACGCGACCGACAGGCAGCTCAGCCAGCGGTACATCGGGTTCGATAATTTGCGGTACGGAGGTCTCATCAAAGCTTTATGGGGTTAAACCCATGGTCTGATAGTCACAGCCGGCTCGCTCTCCACGCAGCACATACTAGCTCTCCCGGATACCAGGATTGGATCCCGATTGATGTTCAAACGTTAATTCTCAGTCCCGGGAGCGGTCGTTGAGGAAATGGTTCTCTATAAGCTGTTGAAATTGCGTGCTGTTGTGACTACGAACCCTTACAACTCTCGCACCCGGAACACAGCGAGCAGGGTTTTCGAGAGGTCTTTATGCAGGTAATTGAGACACGGCAGTTGTGCCGCAGCTATGGTTCGCGTCGAGGCATTACGGACATCAATCTGACGATCTCACCCGGTGAGATTTTCGGATTTTTGGGACCAAATGGAGCCGGGAAGTCGACGACAATTCGAGTTCTGATGGGGCTTTTGAGAGCCGGTTCCGGAGTTGCCCAAATCTTCGGGCGCGATTGCTGGACTGAAGGCACGGAGATTCGCCGTGAAGTCGGTTACGTCGCGGGTGATGTTCGATTGTATCCCTGGCTGACGACTCGCCGAGCCCTCGCGATGCTTTCCAGAATTCATGGTCGCAGCCTGACCCAGAAAGGCTTCGAGTTGGCAGAGAGGTTTCGACTGGAGCCTGACCTGCCGGTACGAAAAATGTCTCGCGGCAATCGACAAAAAGTGGCTCTTGTCCTGGCGCTGGTGCATGAGCCGAAGCTGGTGATTCTGGATGAGCCAACATCCGGGCTTGATCCGCTGATGCAGGATACGCTGATGAGTTGCCTTCGCGAAATGGCGGTGAGCGGGCGCACTGTGATGTTTTCCAGTCACACCTTGAGTGAAGTCGAGACGCTTTGTGATCGGATCGCGATCGTTCGTGATGGGCAGATTGTGGAAGACTCCACGGTGAGTCGGCTGAAGGCTCAGGCTCCTCGACAGATCGTGGTGACACTTCACGACGGGCAGGATTATCGAAACCTGAAATGGCCGGAAAGCGTTGTCGTGAAGAGCGTTCCAGACTCATCGTCTCAGCAAATCATTGCCGAGAGCACTTCGGAACTCGGAGTGAATCGTGAGCAGATCTGTGTGTTGGAACTTATTGGTTCGTCTGTTTCCTTTATGTCATGGGCGGCTGCTCAGGGATTTGCTGACATTATGATTGGACCACCCTCACTGGAAGTCCTGTTTCGCAAGTACTACGAAACGTCAACGGAGGCCGTGTAATGTTGGGGCTTCTGCAAAAAATCTGGATGGAAGTTCGTTGGCCGGTTCTGTGGCTGAGTCTTGGGCTCTGTGCCATCATGGGCCTGCTGACAGCGTTGCTTCCCAAGGTGCTGGGCAATATTCATCAGATGTTCGACAAGATGCCGATGGTCAAGCCTCTGCTGACGGCATTACTGGGAGTAGATCCGGGCGATCAGGTGTCGGCTCAACTCTCTCAGGCGTTCCTGTGGGTGCATCCGACGGTGTTAACGCTGTTGTGGGCTCATGAAGTCATGTACTGTTCTCGGATGCCGGCCGGTGAAATTGATCGAGGCACTGCTGACTTCCTGTTGTGTCTGCCTGTTTCGCGATGGAGTGTTTTCATCTCCGAAACAATCGGCTGGCTGATCAGCGGCCTGGCAATCTTGTCGCTGGGATATGTCGGCCATTTGGTGGCATCACAGTTTGTTCAGCCGGGCATGCGACTATCGATGTTGCACACTTTGATGGTGATGGCGAATCTGGCCGCCGTCTATCTGGCGGTCGGGAGTTTTTCGTTTCTGATTTCTGCGTTCAGCGATCGGCGAGGGCGAGCGATTGGAGTAGTCTTTACCGTGTTGTTGGCTTCGTTTCTGCTGAACTTCCTCGCGCAGTTTCAGGACTGGGCCAAGTCCATTTCGCCGTGGTTATCCGTGATGGAATACTATCGCCCGGCGATCATTATTCAGACTGGCGTGTTTCCGTGGAGTGATGTCAGCGTCCTCCTGGTTTCATCGGCAGTACTGTGGCTGGCGTCCGGTATGGTGTTCCGGACACGAAGCATCTGCACGGTATAAGTCGCCTCGGAAAGCCGGGACTGGCTGTTCAGAGCCAGTCCGATTGGCTTTCCTCATTGACCTATACGGCGAGCGGTATGTGTGATAGTAGCCGGATTCGTGAGAATTCGGATGCCTTCCACCGGGACGCACCGAATTCTCACGAATCCGGCTACAAATAAAGATCTCACTCCGGCCCGCGTGCGGTCACTTCCAGAGTAACACTCCGCGACTACTTCGCAGGGAAACGCCAGCCGTCAGGAATCCTGGCCCCTTTGCGGACGACCACGATTCCGTCGCGCACTACGACCTCGCCACAGTCACATTCTGGTCCCGGCGCTTCACTGGCGACGATTCTTGCGTTGCGGCCGATACAGACGTTCTTGTCCAGCATGGCGCCGTCAATGAAGGCTCCGTCGCCGATGCCCCAAACCGGTGTGGCATCGCCGAGCGCGTACAACTGATCGTCGGTGGTCGGATAGAAGTCAGCTCCCATCACGACGGTATTCTTCAGAGTCACATTCTTGCCGATATGAGTTCTCATGCCGACAACGCATTTTTCGATAATCGTCGAAGTTCCGATGAAGCAGCCGTCCGCAATCAGGCTGTCGCGAACAGTGCAGGAACCCATACGAGTCGATGGCAGAAATCGCGGGCGAGTAAAGATGGGGGCTCGGCGATCGGCAAACTGGAACGGAGGATTCGTATCGGTCAGAGCAAGGTTTGCATCGTAGAAGGCTTTGATCGTTCCGATGTCTTCCCAATAGCCATCGAACAGATGTGTCTGCACGTGATGATTTTTGATCGCGAGCGGAAAGATGTCTTTGCCGAAGTCTTCGTGATCGGTTGATTCCAGGAGATCAACGAGCAGATCGCGATTCCATAGGTAGATGCCCATGCTGGCCAGATATTCGCGACCGTTGGATTCGATGCCCATCTTGTCGATCCACTCGGCCGGTGTTCGAACTTTGGCGAGTGAAGCATCGTCTTTTGGCTTTTCGACGAATCCCGTGACTTTGCCTGTTCCGTCGAGCTGCATAATCCCAAAGCCACGGGCTGCATCAGCATGCACCGGAACCGTGGAGATCGTCACGTCTGCGTTGGCGTTCACGTGAGTCGCCAGCATCTCCTTGAAGTTCATGCGATAGAGTTGGTCGCCCGAAAGAATCAGGACATATTTGATCCCGTATTCTTTGAGGAAGCGAACCTGTTTTCGTACCGCGTCGGCAGTTCCCTGATACCAGTTTGAACCGTCAAGAGTCTGCTGAGCCGCCAGGATTTCGACGAAGCCGTTGTGGAAGAGGTCAAAGTTGTACGTCTGGCGAATATGTCGGTGAAGACTGACGGAATTGAACTGCGTCAGAACATACATCCGATTGATGTCGCTGTTGATGCAGTTGGAAATTGGGACGTCGATCAGTCGGTACTTGCCTCCCAGCGGCACGGCGGGCTTCGAACGATACTCCGTTAACGGCAGCAATCGAGTTCCCTTGCCTCCCCCGAGAATCAGGCAGACGACATGACGCATAGACTCATCCCTGTTGGCAATTAGCGACTTGCAGCAGCAACCTCACACTGTGCCGCAGCTTACCGAATTCCCTTAATTCAGGAAGCGCCGGCGGCTTAGCATCTCGCCCCTGAGAGCCATTTTGGCAATGCCGCAGCTGAACATTCGCAAACTGTGCTAACCCGCGCAAAGATTGTTCCATATAGCACAGTTTTAGAGCAATTATCGCTTAACGACGCACTCGTCATGATTCAATAAGGCTTGTGCGAGGACTGTGGCCGCTGCGACTTTGGCGGCACTGATGGATGTATCTGGCGGCTTCTGACCGATCCTGATCAGTTGGTCGGCCTCTGTCGGATTCGCTTCAAAATGCTTAAGCTGTTCCTCATAAAGTCGAACCAGAATCTCCTGTTCTTTTGCGTCAGGATGACGACTTAGACAACGCAGGCAACCCTGATCGACCATCCTGGCCGGGTCGCCATCGGTGTCGCGGTGCAGCGATTCACCAAGGACGCGAGCCGCTTCGACGTATTGAATGCCGTTGAGTAGAATCAAGGCCTGCAGCGGAGAATCGGTGCGTTCTCGTTTCGCCGTACAGACCGCTCGCCGAGGCGCATCAAAGGCCACCATAGCCGGAGGCGGCCCGGTACGACGCCAATTTGTGTAGAGACTCCGGCGATAAACGCCATCTCCGCCACTGGCCGCAGCGGGCTTGAAGGATTCCGTCATCTCATAAGGATTCACCGGCGCACCGCCGATTGCGGGATTGAGAAGTCCGGCGGCGGCCAGAGCATTATCGCGAATCATCTCTGCTGACAATCGGAAGCGAGGTCCTCTGGCTAGCCACTCATTGTCAGGATCGTCGGTCATCGTTTGCTGATCGGCAATGCTGTTCTGCTGATAGACGTCAGTGAGCACGATGGTGCGAACCAGTTGTTTCATATCCCAGCCACTGCTGATCAACTGGGCGGCAAGAGCATCCAGTACTTCCGGATAAAGCGGTCGAGCGCCCTGGCTACCGAAGTCTTCGGATGTCCGAACCAGTCCTCGCCCAAAAATGCTCTGCCAGACTCGATTGACAGTGACTCGAGCGGTCAACGGGTGTCGCGTATCAGTCAACCAGCGAGCCAATCCCAGTCGATTCTTAGGAGCGTCCTCAGGAAATGGTGACAAAGCTGCGGGAGTGCCAGCCGTCACCTCGTCTCGACGTTGAGCATACTCGCCGCGAAATAGAACGTACGCCTTTTTCGGCTCTGGTAACTCTCGCATCACCATGATTTCTTTCAGACCGTCATTGAACTTTGCAAGCTCACTGCGAGCTGTCTGCAAAGCCGTCTGATGCGCGGTCCACTCCGTATCCTGTGCCAGCAGGAAGTGTTCAAACAGTTGATTGCGAAGCGATTCGTTGAGCGTGTCCGCTGAAGCCTGCAAATTCTGTTTTGCAGTCGCGGCGTCAAACGTACTCAGAGCCTCCAGTTGACTGAGGTTACGACTGAAGACGCGAAAGTCGTCAATCATCCCGCCCTTGAAACCACGGTCACGGAATCGTTCGCCAAGAGCAATGTTATCGCCACCACCGCCGGTGATCTCACGTGACAACTGGTCTTTGATGATTACTGTGCTGGCTGGTTGTCCGTTTACAAATATCGCAAGCCCTGCCGCGCGGCTGCTGCCATCGGACGAGACCACAACGTGTGTCCATTCACCTGGAGTCAGAGGAGTCTCAGCGGCGATTGAAGCCGCATTGCCTGGCCAGAAGTGAATCAGCGACCATTTCAGCCGGCCATCTTCGATCAGCAATTCGTAGCCTCGACTGGCCGCATCGGTCCACGCTCTTGATCGATGAAATACAACGGCCCGCTCTTTGACATCCGGGGTCTTCAACCACAGCGAAATAGAGAACGGCTCTTCGCGTCGGAAGTTGCCGAGAGGCAGATCAACGGGATCGTCACCTGTGAATTCAATCGCGTTTCCCTGATGGCCCGGCGTCAGCTTATTCTCGCCTCGAATGTTTGCCGGACTTCCGCCTGCGATCGCACTGGCGAGCTTGTCACCATCCTGAGTTTCGAATTCATAGCGCGCGAGTTCCGGGAGATTTAACTCCGTTGTCGAACGCTCTGGCTTCATGAGCCACGCCTCAAATGCGGCTCGTCGAGATTCGCGAAACTCCTTAGACGTCGTTTCGATCTCAGCAACCGCAGTCTGCAGCTCGTTCAATCGCTGCTTGCCGGCCGCATCAGTCATCGTTAACGCCGGTGTTGGAGGGGAGTTGGTGAAATAGGAGTAAAGTCCCGCTTCGTCTACGTTCTGAAAGATCGAAAAGAACTGGTAGTACTCCTTCTGAGTGATCGGGTCATACTTATGATCATGACAGCGAGCACATTCAAAAGTCAGCCCAAGGAATGTTGTTGCAAACGTTTGGACTCGGTCGCACACGTATTCGACTCGGTATTCTTCCTCGACGCTGCCGCCCTCAGACTCCTGCTGATGCAGACGATTGAAAGCTGTTGCAAGAATCTGTTCATCGCTGGCATTCGGCAGCAAGTCACCAGCAATCTGCCAGGTGATAAACTGATCGAACGGCATATTGTCATTAAACGATTTGGTAACCCAGTCCCGCCATGGCCACATCTCACGTTCTCGATCCACCTGAAAACCATAGCTATCTGCGTACCGAGCGGTGTCGAGCCAATCGACGGTCATGCGTTCGCCATATTGAGGCGTCGAGAGCAAGCGGTCGATGAGTTTTTCAGTGGCCTCTGCAGATTGATCAGCGACAAAAGCCTCAACGTCTTCGACTCGTGGCGGCAGCCCGGTCAAATCAAAGCTGAGTCGTCGAATCAGAGTTCGGCGATCTGCTGAAGGTTGCAACTTCAGTCCTCGAGCGGTCAGGCCGTTGCGAACAAGCTCATCAATCTTCCGAGTTGTTTCCTGCGGTGACGTCTTTGCCTTCACGGCCTGCTGATCAAGAGGGATAAACGACCAGTGTCCTTCGTATTTCGCGCCTTGTTCGATCCATTTCTTCAGAGTTGCCGCTTCCTGTTCCGTCAGCTTTCCGAGTTTGGCGGCCGGTGGTGGCATTTGCAGGTCGGGGTCGTCAGTCGAAATTCTTTTGAGGATCTCGCTTTCGGAAACGTTGTCGAGGTTGATAGCGCCCTTGCTGACGGCTGCCTCTCTGACATCCAGTCGCAGGTCTGCTTCACGTTTGGCGTTATCGGGACCGTGACAAAAGAAACATTTGTCGGATAGGATCGGCCGAATATCGAGGTTGAAGGTCACACTGTCATCAGCAACAGCGTCTGATGCAACCACGCAAAGAGCCAATAGGTACACGATTCGTGACATGGGATGCCTCGAAGGCGAGAATTGAGGATCTTGTGAGGATCAGACGCACGATGCCATGCGTCTTCGTAGAGCCCGTTCGGACATTCTCCAATTTAGCCCACGGTCAGCCTCAAAGCGAGTGCCGAGTTGCGGAGTCTCATGAGCGATTCTTTCTGAGTCAAAGCGTGCGGTTGACGTTAATCCCTCAATTTTCTTGACAGCCTCCTGAACTTGTTGGTTTCGTAGGCAGCAAGCGAGCAGCAATCTTTCCTGAGCACCTTTGCACTTTCGGTGGGTTCGCTCCACAATGGCTTGCCTGCTTTCATTATCCCTGCAATCGCTCTGCAGTACTTTGTTGCTGAGAAATACCATGACGCGGTCTGCTCTTGTTCCGCTCTTTACAGCCTTTAGTGTTGTCACAGCACTGTGTCCGTCTTTGATTCTGCTGGCTGACGAACCGTATGCCAGTCAGCTTCTGCCAAACACAACCGTGGCCTATCTGGAGATTGCTCAGCCTGTCACGATCCTGAACACAGTGCTGGATCATCCATTGAGTCAGCGAGTGCAGGCGATGGATGTTTACAAGAAGGCTCAGATGTCTGAGGGCTTTCGCGGATTTCTGACTGGACGAAAGTTTTTTGAGCTTCAGATCGGTGCCGACTGGCGCCCTGCGATTGACGCTCTGACAGCGCGAGGGATCTATGCGGGGTACGATGCTGCGACTCAGGGAGCGGTGCTGCTGGTTCGTGGTAAGGACGAAGCCACGATGGAGAACTTTCGAGCGAAGATTCTTGAGATGACTCGATTGAGCGGCGGCGAAAAAGGCGAGCCGGTGGAATACCGTGAGTTGCTCATTTATCGCCTTGAAAAAGGTGGAGCAGCCGTCGTGCGCGACTGGCTGATTGTCACGAACAAATCAGAGCTTGGGAAGAGTGTTGTCGACCGACTGCTGGATTACAGCGAAGGCAATGCTGCTTCTCAGGATGACGCCGCAACGCTGGCCGGCAACATGGATTTTCTGGCCGCTCAAAAGATGCGTGGAAAGGAAGCTGATGCCTGGGGATTCGCCAACTTGAATGCTGTTCGTGAGGCTGGCGGCGCGAAAAAGTTGTTTGAAGGCAAGGCCGAGAATCCATTGGCGGAGCTTCTGATCGGAGGCATTCAGAGTACTCTCAGGCATTCACCCTATCTGACTGCGGATCTGGAGGTCGCCTCTGGTGGAGTTAAGCTGCAGTTTTCAACGCCGTGGCAGAGCGATTGGATTCCTGAAGAACGAGCGTATTACTTTGGGCCGGACAACGAAGGATCCGCTCCGGCGTTGCCTGAAGTGCCAGGCACTCTGATAACACTCTCAACGTATCGAGATATCTCCCAGATGTGGTTGCGAGCAGGTGATCTATTCGATGAGCAAACGAACGATCAGTTGGCGGAAGCGGACAGCAATTTGTCGACAGTCTTTGCCGGGCGGGATTTTGGTGAAGAGATTCTGGGATCTCTGGAACCACAGATCGGGCTAACGGTTGTGCGTCAGTCGTTTGAGAATAAGACACCGGTCCCTGCGATCAAGTTGCCGGCCTTTGCTCTGGTGATGAAGCTTCGAGATCCGGAGACCATGCGGTCAGAGTTGCGGCGTACGTTTCAAAGTGCGATCGGCTTCTTTAACATCGTGGGGGCTCAACAGGGAAATCCTCAACTGGAAATGGATATGCAGAAGAACGGAGACGTCGACATGATTACGTCTCGCTATCTGCCGGAGAAGAAGGACAAGGATTCGACGTCGGCTCCGATTATCTTCAACTTCTCCCCATCAGTAGGCTTTGTCGGCGATCGATTTATACTTTCCAGCACAGCAGAGCTGGCCCAACAGTTGGCTGAGGCACCGAGTACCGAGACTCGCCAGGCTGGTGTGAACACAAGCCTGAAGTTACTTGTTCCTGCAATCAGTGAATCGCTTGCGGACAATCGCGAACAACTGATCTCACAGAACATGCTGGAAGAAGGTCATTCACGTGAGGAAGCGGAAGCCGCCATCGGACTGCTGTTTGAAATCGTGCGGTGTTTCAAAGGCGTCTGGATGAATCTGGAGCGCGTCGATCAGCAGTTATCACTGGGGCTGTCGCTCGAAGTGAATGACTAAAATCCCAGCACGCCAGACGGGCTAACTGAGGATACGAGTCTTCCATTTTTCCGCGTCGAGTACTTCGCTCAAAAGCATCTGTTGAGTCACCAGAGTCGATCGCTGCAGTTCTTCGCCTGTCTCCGATCGACTTCAGCCAGGATTAACCGTCAGGCATCCTTTGAAATCCGTTTATGCCGATCGCCTTATACCAGCGCCAAACTTCGCTCCATCATCGTCAGGGCCTGCCAAAGGTTGGCCTGAGTCCACAACAGTGGCGTAATGTCGTTTGGAATCCAGACGCCTTTTTCGCAGAAGTATGATTCTGGACAACGGTACTGCGGGAATCGAGCATTCGCCGGAGTCAGCTGCGACAGTGAACGTCGAAGCGATTCAAGTTGCAACGCCAGAGATTCAGGTTTCCTATCCGACTGATAACGTTGTCCATGGATGCACGACACGATCGGATCAAAGATGCACCACTGTGCTTCCATGCCCGGCTTCAACAGTGAATCGCGAGCATCGAGGTTATCACTGAAATCCGCCGTGCGCTGTTCGGCCCCCAGCAGATCTCGATAATCCGCGCACCAGTAGGAATCGCCCAGATATCTGCGAATCCCATACGGTCCCTGAAGATGTGTTTTCACGTCCGATAGGATCTGGTCTTCCAGTGTTCGATCATTGATCACATTCAGCGGATACATCAGGAAAAGTAGTGCGGCGTCGTATCGACGATTTTTTGAGGGGTCGTTTTGAATGCATTCGCTCGGCAGAATTGTCTGAATGGCGTCACGACACTTCGAGATCAGGCCGTCAACATCCTGAACAGAGATTGGATGAGAAGCTGTTGCCAACTTTGAGTTCACTGCCGGCTGATTCATCAGTTCGCGCAGAGAATCCAGGCCGGCCAAAGCACACCCGATACTTGATGCTGCAACCTTGCGGACTTCTTCCCAATGACCGCTGTCTTCATCCTTCCAGACTTCAACCACCATCCAATACCGCACTAAATGAGCGATCAGGGTCCAGTCGGTTGCCGCGATGCTCAGATGGTGTCGCTTAACGAGCTCACAAATGAGCCACAGCAGATACCCCAAAGCATCGTTCTGGGCGTGAGACCATTTCTCCGACAGTTCGCTCAGGTCTGAGCCATTGAAACGGATGTGAGGCCGATTCATTGGCTCCTGGAAGTCAGTTCGTCCCTCAATGATGTCGACAAAGCGAATGCGATGTTTGGCGTAGAACTGGGTAATCGAGTTCACGCATTGCAGTGGGATGCCGGGATCATTCTGCACGGCCAGATGAGCCCATGCGATCTGAATATTGTCGCGGAGCCAGATGTTGCGATAGCCGGTCAGTTCAAAGTCACCGCCCTCGCCTGCCGCAGCTGAGAACAATCCGTTTTCCAGCGTGGGAAAGCAGAATGTCCCCTTTTCTGTCAGGAACGACTTGATACGACCTATGTCATCAAGTGTGGGAGACTCTGAAACCCATTTCGATGAAGGGACGACTTCTAAATCCATGACCACAGCAAACCCTTCACACCTGAGGCGGCTCCCGTCGACGGAGCGACGGGTGTACTGTACGCCCGTCGCTCCGCCGACGGGATCATATTACGACATGAATCAACCACGTCGCTCTGCACCAGAACAGCCGTGTTGTATCCGACACGTTCTCTCTGAGAAGACCAACTCACGGTAACGAGCGTTACCAGGAATCCACCGATTTACGGCAGAACAAGTGACACTGGTTCAAAGTCCACTTTCGTGACCTTTCCGGCCTCGACGCGAATCAGAAGCTTCCTATGGATGTAACCTTTTCGTTCATGCCACACTCTAAACTCATGTTCGCCTGGCGGCAGATTCGGGATGACAAAGTCTCCTTCGGAGTTTGTCTTTGTTGCGTAAGGATGATCCACAATAAGCCAATAGGCTGACTTCCAGGGTTGGAAATCACAGGCGACTTTGAACGGCATTGATTCAGCGGTGGTGAGTTTGATTGTTTGAGCTTGAGGCCCCATTACACCCGGTGCAATATGAAGATTGATTGGATTGTTTTTAAGGGGATAGGTGTGAACATTGCTGACAACAGCGTCAGCATTTGCGATCGAGATCGTTTGACCAGTTCGAGCGACAAGGGTGTGGGGGACAAACTGGAATCCCTTTTGGCCGAAGCCGACAGGGGCGGTCGGAGGTTCAATCAGATCTGGATGAATACTGGCGGGACGTTTCGACATCCAGACGAAAATGTTTTCTACACCGCCAGTCATTGCGTTTACTTTGAGATCTTCGGCAGGAACACCCTGCGGGATTCCCTTCCCCGGATTCGCCTTGGCTACAAGCTCGGGACGATACTGTGAAGTTGCGTCGTCGGCAGTGATCCTGCCATAGATTGTTCCCCAGTTTCCTTCGGGGGCATCAATGTCATCCCTTGTGAACAGTGGGGCTTCAACGACTTGATCGAAGCGGGGACTTGTCGCGGCGATCATGCGCGGTGCCATGTCCCGCTTTTCGAGGCTTACAGATGGAACATCTCCGTTGAGCTTGAATGGAATCACGACCGGATCGTGTTCAGGAATCATGTCAACGCAATGCAACTCATATTCGCCCGCCGGTAAAAAACAATTCAACGTGGCTAACGTTGCGTACTTGCTAGCTTCTACAACAGCTTTGGTCTCAGCCAGTGTTCGCTGCTCCTTGTCAACAATGATCCAGCGAAATGATCGCGGAGGATTCTCGCTGTTGAAGGTGTACGATGTCTTCAAATGAACAAGCGGCTGCAGGTCTAACTCCAGCGGTGCTCCAAGTTTCGACAGAGGCACAAATGAAAAACACCCATATTGATACTTTCGCTCAAAGGCAAACAGTGTCAAAGTCGGCTCAGGATCCTTTTGAAGGAGCGTGCTCGATGTATGAGGCGACTTCAGATGGAACTCACCTCGATTGTTACTCCAGTCCTGCCCTGCATCCGTTTCAGTGCGAATAGGAAATTCCGGAAGTCCGCTTTTGCAGAAAACCAGGGGCTCTGACGACAGCCATGTGTCGCTCACGGTTTTGTGGCCACGAATCAATGTTCGCCCTGACGTCACGGGGAGCATGACGATCGTCTGTGGAGTATTCGGCATCCCTTTCCAAAGCGTCGTACGAAATCCTTCGGCGCTGACTTCAAGAGAGCATTTGGGTGCTGTCAGTGAAGGCAGTTTTGCGATGCCATTGACATCGGTCTTAAAGACTTTCAGTTCGTCCTTTGTGTTCGTTGAAGACAGGACAATGGCTTTGGCGACGGGCTTCTGAAGATGATCCACGACCGTGACGGGAAAGTCGTCGTTGCGTTGTGGCTCATCCACGACTGCAGCCAGTCCCACTATCGCCAGTAACGCCAGCAGCTGATGCATGAAGAATTTCCGGAACGCGGTGTGGGAAAATCCGTCTTTTTCAACCGGCAGTGGAGGTACTCTCCAATAAGATCCGGGATACCTTTATTGGCCGAGATACACCGTCAGCCAATCCGCCATGCGTTCAAACGACTGTTCCGAAACGCTGTGGCCTTCGTGATGATTCAGGAGCCCAAGTCGAGTCGGTTCACCGTAAAGTTTCCAGACGGGAAGAGCCGCATTAATCAGAGGCCAGCTACGATCACCATCGGCCGCTCCCGGACCAGTTTCGCCTCCCAGAATCAGAAAGGGGCGCGGAGCAATCAGACCCAGTAACTGATGATGGTTTAGCGGAAACTCCGGATCTCGAATGGCTTCACCGAGATACCAG
>Ga0255094_1000041_pt1 | contig 69630 bp, 51 predicted proteins | sample Colum_Law_RepB_8_2_FD_188434 | JGI IMG/M metagenome (GOLD analysis project Ga0255094, IMG submission 188434) | Freshwater microbial communities from Columbia River, Oregon, United States - Colum_Law_RepB_8d | ecosystem: Environmental > Aquatic > Freshwater > River | place: USA: Oregon...
TGGGATATCGCGGCTGAATCCGGCGGTACCTCGGAAGGGGCCGCAATGATTGGCCAGGTGGCAGATGACTTTGAACTGTCACTGCTGGACGGCTCAAAGTTTCGATTGAAAGACCACGCTGACAAAATCATCGTGCTGGATTTCTGGGCCACGTGGTGCGGTCCCTGCGTGGCCGCTCTGCCGGATTATATTGCGGCAACCTCCGAGTTTGATTCGTCGAAGGTCATCTTCGTGGCTGTCAATCAGCAGGAAGCGTCGGATCAGATTCGAGGCTTCCTGACAGAACGCAATCTGTCACCGATTGTGGCTCTGGATCGCAGCGGAGAAATCGGCCAGCAGTTTAAAGTGTCCGGTATTCCGCACACTGTGATTCTGGGAAAAGGCAACGTGATTGAAGACGTGCATGTTGGCTATCAGCAAGGCGGTGGCGAATCGATGCAGGTCGCGATCCAGCAACTTCTCGACGGCACCTGGAAACGCCCGACCCCGGAAGACGCTCCCGCCAAGCCTGTGGCGCCTCCGAAAGATCCGATTTAGGTTGCCCGGATTCGACCTGAGGCTTGGCCCTGCGTTCATCAACCCGAACGCGTTTGCGTCAGGTTTAGGCTTGGAGGTTCGTGGAGTCTTCGTTTTGGGGTAGGATGGGCATTCTTGCCCGTCGCCAGTTTGTCGGACAAGAATGTCCAACCTACGTTTTTAAGGCTGACATCGCACTGTTTTACTTCGCCGCCGGCATCTCATTCACATACAACTTCACGTTATGAGTTCCCCGGCCCCCGGCAACGATATCGGGGCGGTTGTCGCCAGTGAGATCGGCGACAATAAGATCCTCGGTCGCCATGCCACCAGCATCCAGTATGTGGCGAGTCCATTCCGAGCCATCCGCTGACGGAGAATAGACACTCACGCCAAATTTCTCCGGGGTATCACTGTGGCCGAACGCAATGTCGTCGGAGCCATCGTTGTCGAAGTCGGCGGTCCATAACGCATGACCTCGGCGAAAGCCCTGATCGATGACTTTGCGTTCCCATTTGCCGTCCGCAGATTTTGGTTCCAGATAGACGGCCAGATGATCTCCGTGCATGGGTTCTACGGATGTCAAAAATCGTTGACCATTCTTGAGGCGACCGATCTTCACTTCACCGGCTCCGTTGAGATTTGGATCGGCGTTGCCCGTGATGCCGTCGCCAAGTCGGACTGCTTTCCAGTCACTTCCTGAGCGAGTCACCAGCGACACGCCTTCTCGACTGGCGGTGATTGTGTCGACGGTTTTGTCGCCATCGAAATCCACGTGCCAGTGATTGTGCATGCGGTTCAGATCGCCATTCAGAACAGTCCCCGGCCAGCGTTCCGTAGCGGGATTTGCAGGGATCTCATAGGCCAGCAAACGTACGCCGTTGCCAACGCTGGCGTTCAATGGTGAAATCACCAGTTGAGGTTTCCCGGTGCCCAGCACATCGGCCCAGCGCATGCGATGGACGTTGGTTTCTTCGCCAATGGCCGCGACCTGCCAGAGTGCATTCGGATCTGCTGTTCGACGGATCCAGTGCAAGGTTCCCGTCTTCGTCCATCCGGCACCGATCGCAAAATCGACCTGGCCATCGCCGTCGATATCGTGAGGAGCGATACACACGTTATCCAGCGGAGTCTGATCCTGCAGAATAACATGAGCTTTCCACGACGGTTGTTCGTACCAGACGACTCGATTCTCCGTCAAAGCCACGATGTCCTGATCTTTATCACCATCCACATCTGCGATCGTTACTGCATAGCAGACTTTGCCGACGTTGGGGTCGATGACTTTCTCCGTGAATGTGGGGAAGTCGCCGGCCAGTGCCGTTGCTGAAGACAGAAGAATTGCAGATGGGATCGTCAGGAAGCGGCGAAGCATGAGAAGAACTCCATACATCCACCGGATACCCTTTCACTGTTCGACACAGTGTTTCGCATGGGTGGATTCTTCAGGAAGGTAGTGGGATGCAGCGCTGCGACCGCGCGACGCATTTCAGGAATGCGTTCAGCGTAGCGTTTGCCGGGTTACGACAAAATCGATTCGCCCGTTAACTTCTCGCAGTTCAAAATATGTTCTGCGAATACGTGAGAGGTCAGTGCCAGCGGCATACTCAATCTCCAGTTGCTCTAGCCGTGCTTCTGTTTCAGGAGAAACAAAGTGCATCACTGTCGAGTCTGCAATGTCGACACCAGCTTGAGAAAACAGCTCGCGATCAAATTGCTGGAAGTCGCGTGAACCGTCTTGCCAAGAAAAGAATAGACGCTTCTCCGATCCTGCAACTTTTGATTCCAGTGAAATTAGCTCAGGCTTTGGAGATGTCAGCTTTGTGACATAGACAAGGCGTTTCTCGTTGGCGAGGACTGCCCCAGGCTGAATTTCTGCAGCGTCCAATAAGGTTTTGTATTGGTCCACGGATTCGACAGTTGGGTAGTCAAGAAACCACCGCCGCTCATTTCCGTTGGAAGAAGACTTTCCCCCCATTTGACGCCCGGGACCAATTGGATTTCGACCAGTCCCCTCAGCAATGCCGGGCAGTTTTTTAGTCTCGATCGCCGGTTCGACGGGAAGCTGAAGCGCGGCGACATTCAGCTTTTCATCGACCACCTGATCAGCATCAAGCACCGTAACATTGGGCTGTTCATTCTGCGCTGAAGTATCGTCTGTTGACTCTTCAGGTGATGCCACGTCGATCACATTCAGGGAAAGGTCCTCGAGAGGCTGTCGAACGGGAGAAACACGCGGCTCCAGCGGTAATCGGTCAACGAGCGGCAGTGCATTTGCGAACCATGCGGCCACCATAATGATCAGTGTTCCAATAGCCGCAACAGAAGCGGCCATCAATGCCGCGATGACTCTGTCATAAAGTGAGATTTTCAGATGTGGTGTCGACGACGCAAAATTGTTCGCAGAATCAGCGGCAGGCATGAGCGTCTCCGACTAAAAACGTCGCAAAAACGAGAGAACGCCATTCTGCAGCGCCCCAAATGAAGCGTCAATGGCAATGATATCGATACTGCGTTCAAATTGCTGATCGGCTGGCGGGATGCTGGAAGTTGATTTTGGCCAATTGGGGCATTACAACCTCTTGGTTTCGGCACTCACCTGACCGCTCGCGCGGTTACGCTTCATATTGGTTATCATTCGTTTTCAACCGGTTTGCCCACAGCTTCTGCGCCTGCCATCTCAAGCTTTTGTTGTCGTCGGAGTTTTTATCGATGGTTCCTGAAACCTCCTTTGGATCTGCCTGCCGCTTTGTTGCTCAAGTGCTGCTGATTGCAGCCTTAGTCTTTCTGCCAGCGGGAGTTACTTCGGCGTTTGCACAAGATGCGACTGCTCTGCAGTGGTTTAAGGCTGAGGTGCCAGAAGGCGCGGCGAGTGCACAGTTTCGCTGGGCGATCGATCCTTCTGCCATGGACTCCGAGTCTGCTGAGCTGACGATCGTGACCAACGATCACTGTTCGCTCTATGTCAACGGGCAACGGATTCTAAAGAACGTCGCTCTGAAACAGGCAGACGGAAATGTTGAAGCTGCCGGCTACAACGTGAAGTCATTGCTGCGACAAGGACGCAACCTGATTGCTGTCGAAGTCAATTCGGAAGACAAGGTAGCCGTCTTTGGTTTGGCATTGAGTGCTCGCAAGGGCAACGATGTGCGAAACATCGGCGGAGGCTGGAAGAAAGCTCCTGCGATGCCACCGGTTGGCTGGCAACAGACCGATTTCAACGATCGGGATTGGCCGGAAGTGAAAACTGTCACGGATGAACCCGGCAATCGCTTCAAAGTTTCAATACCGACGGCGTTTGCCGCTCCTGTGATCCCAGCGAAAGCACGAACTGCTCCGTTTCAGTTTGAGGATGGCGACCGAGTTGTCTTCGTAGGGGCGACATTCTTTGAGCGGGCTCAGTTGTCAGAACATCTTGAAGCGACTCTCGCCGGGACGCTGGGTGACAAGCATGTGACATTTCGAAATCTCGGCTGGAGCGCCGATACCACTTATGCGGACTCACGAGGCATCTTTGATCGGCCGGAAGTGGGTTATCTCCGCATGGTCGAACATATCCGTGCGGAAGAGCCGACTGTGGCTTTAATTTGCTATGGTCAGAACGAAGCTCTGACGGCGGGTCTGACTCCGGAGCAGTATTCGGATCAGCTCGGACGACTGTTGGATGAACTGACAGCCTCCGGAATTGCCTGCGTTCTGGTATCACCTCATGAACTATTGCCAGCAACGCCTCCGGTGCCATCACCATCGCGATTCAACTCAAGAATCAAGGTTTACTCCGAAACAACCGGCAGCGTGGCTCAGTCTCGCGGTTTGTTGTTTGTTGATGTTTTCAGCGGCTTCACGAAGCAATTGCGAGACATCGATTACGCGATCAACTCCTGCTACAAGCTGCCGCCGGAACAGGAATCCAAGCCAGCATCGTCGGATTCACTGACGGCTTCGATTTACCATTCATTGGCTGAAAACGGCATGCATTTCACCGACTACGGTTATGCGTGTGCATCGCTGGCATTTCGAGATCGCCTGTTGAATATTCCGGCGAACCTGCCCGTCGTCGAAGTGGATGGCTCGACCAAAACAGTGACCAGCACGGATGCAGAAATCCGCAACATCAAATGGAATCCTGACGACAGCACAATGGTCAGTTTTGAGGTGCAGGAGAAGATGTTGTCTTCCCTTCCTATGGTCATCAGCGCTGGTGCTGCGAGTGCCAAAGACGTTTCTTTGAACGGCGGAGTGATCTCACAGGGCGATGCGTCGCAGACACTTCGTCAGCGTTCGTTCCTTGCCGCCAAAGACAGCCAGTTCAAGCAGGGCCGATCTTTCGCCACCGAAGTGAATCCTCAGTACGAAGCGATGCGGAAGTTGCTACTGAAGAAGAATGAGCTGTACTTCCACCGCTGGCGACCACAGAACATCACGTATCTGTTTGGCTTCCGAAAGCATGAACAGGGAAACAACGCGGCTGACATTGCCAAGTTCGATCCGTTCATTCAGGACCTCGAAAAGCAGATTCACGAACTCCAGCAGCCACAGTGGCGAACGGTGGTTTTGAAGACGGCCAAGTAGTGCTCTCCAAGGCGTGACTGTTTTGTAGCTGAAGTCGTGAGACTTCAGAAAGCACGCCCGGCGCAAGCTCCGTATTCAGAAGTGAAATTATCGCGCGAAGGCGCGAAGAGAACAGCACGTTTTTTGTCTTCTTCGCGTTTCCGCGCCCTCGCGTGAGGCCATCTTCAGAAACTTTGTGATCACGTAACAGCAGACCAAACTCTCACGAGTCCGGCTACGATACGTTAAGGTGGACGGTCATTACCGGAGTGCCCCACTTCGGCTTTTTGATCTGTAGCTGAAGTCGTGAGACTTCAGAAAGCCCACCCGGCGCAAACTTCGTATTCAGAAGTGAAATCATCACGCGAAGGCGCGAAGAGAACAGCACGTTTTTTGTCTTCTTCGCGTTTCCGCGCCTTCGCGTGAGGCCATCTTCAGAAACATTGTGATCACGAAACAGCAGACCGAAGTCTCACAAGTCCGGCTACGGTTCGATGTTGAGTACGAAAATTCTACGCCGTCCCTGATGACGATCTGGTTCAGCCTGCGTACACTTCAGCAATCTGATTCTTTGAACCGTTCTGTTTTGCTTTAGACATCCCAATGCCTTCAAATCTCACCGACGCACAATACGAAGCGGTGGAGCATTTCGAAGGGCCGCTGATGGTGCTGGCCGGGCCTGGTTCCGGCAAAACCCGAGTGATCACGCATCGGATCGCTCGACTGCTGGAACGCGGCGTCGCGCCGGAACATATTCTCGCGCTGACGTTTACCAACAAGGCGGCTCGCGAGATGCAGGAGCGAGTCGAAAAGCTGCTGGGCGGGTTGCGAGTTCGCGTCAGCACCTTCCATCGTTTCTGTTCCAGGATTCTGCGGCGGTTTCCCGAACATGTGGGACTGAAGAATAACTTCACGATCCTCGATCATTCCGATCAGGTCTCCATCATCCGCCAGATCATGAAGGATGAAAAGCTGGACGGAATGTTTCATGAGCCCGGGCGAGTTCTGGGTCGCATCAGTCGTGCTCGCAATGAAATGATCACCGCCGAACAATTTCGGCAGCAGTTTGAGCAGCGTCCGGGAAATCCCCTGGATGCCATCGTTTATCAGGTTTTCCCGCTCTACGAAGCTCGCGTCCGGCAACAAAACGCTGTCGACTTCGACGATCTGCTGCTGCATGTCGTCCGGCTGATGGATGATGAACCAAACGTCCGCGAGCAACTGGACCATTACTTCCGCTTTATTCTGGTCGACGAGTATCAGGATACGAATCTTGCTCAGTATCACATCGTGCATGCGATGTCGCAGATTCATCCGAACCTCTGCGCGACGGGAGATCCGGATCAGTCGATCTACGGCTGGCGCGGAGCGAGGCCGGGGAATATTTCCACATTTGAGCGAGACTTTCCAGACGTCCATATCGTCTCACTCGATCAGAACTTTCGCAGCACACAACGGATCGTGAAGTGTGCCGATCAGTTGATCTCGAACAATCGCCGACCGCATCGCGGCAAGCTGATGACAGAGAATCCGGAGGGCGAATCAGTTCGATTGTTGTTGTTTGAAAACCCCGACGCCGAAGCCGACGGCATTGCGGAAGAGATTGCAGCACAGGTAGCATCCGGAGCTCACAAGTATTCCGATTTCGCCATCTTCTACCGCGTCAACGCACTGTCTCGATTGCTTGAGACGGCACTCAGTCGCCACGCGGTTCCTTATCAGGTTGCGGCTGGCTATTCATTCTTCGAACGAGCCGAAGTTCGCGATCTGATTGCCTATTTGCGGCTGATCGAGAATGAGTCGGATGATGCCGCGATGGAGCGAATCATCAATCGCCCGGCTCGTGGTATTGGAAATACAACGCTGCTTAAGCTGCGAAACTATGCAGAGAAGCATCGCATCAGCCTGTTCAGTGCGGCGCGTGAAGTTCGAAGTGTTGAAGGCATCAGTGCTCGAGTCCGCAAGGCCGTGGACGGCTTTACCGATTTGATCAACAAGCTGCACGAACAGTCGGCTGAAGGTCGAGTGTCCCCGCTGATCGAACGATTGATCGCCGACATCGACTACATGTCGCTATGGCGAGACGAAGAAGACGAAGAAGCGGATGTCGATCGAGCGGCCAACGTCCATGAATTGATCTCAGCGGCCCGGCATTATGACGCTCTCTCCGAACATCTGGATGAAGAGCGTAAAGAAGAAACGAGCATGCCGGCGTTTCTCGCCGAAGACGACCGAACGTCATTGCAGGGATTCCTGGAGCTCGCCACGCTGGCCAATGAAACTGACAATCTGGATGCAAGTCAGGGCAATGTGACGCTGATGACTCTGCATGCATCGAAGGGGCTGGAGTTTCCGTCAGTCTATATCATTGGAATCGAGAGTGGCCTGATTCCTCACGAACGTGCCGTCACGGATGGCAATGTTTCCAGTTTCGAGGAGGAACGGCGACTATTGTTCGTCGGGATCACTCGAGCGATGCAGAATCTGACGTTAACGCAGACGTCGGAGCGAACGTTTCGCGGCATGCGGCGAACAACGATTTCCAGTCCTTTCATCGCGGAGCTGCACGGCGTAATTGATCGTAAGGCGTCCATGGCGACACCTCCACCAGTCACCGCCGCGCTGCTGGATGAACGCCTCGAGCAGGCTCGGCGCAGGTTTGAGGCAGCTCAGAAGATCGGTGATCGCAAGTTGATCATGACGGCTGCGGAGCTGGCAGCAAAGAAAGGTCTTCCCGATGCCGCAGCCACCACGGACTCACCCGGCGCATTTCAGTTTGCGATGGGCATGCAGGTCCGTCATCCGCGATATGGTCGAGGCGTTGTGACCGAACTCTCCGGCGGTTCAAGCCGAGCCACGATCAGCGTGCAATTCGAAAACGATGGCCAGACTCACACGTTTGTCGCCAGCCGCTGCCCGCTGCAACCAGTGGGCTTGCCGTGAGATAGTGCTCGGGCTGCACGCGTGAAAACTGCAGCCGCCCGTGCCAATGTTTTGATGTGGCGCGATTCAGGCCCGGAGGGTCGACATATCCCTTGCCGGTGGCGTGAGCCACCGGAATGTAAAGATCATGCACGCAAGGCCTGAAAGGTCGACACATCAGCGATTGTGTCGGCCCTCCGGGCCTTTGTCATTTCTTTTTCGAGTTCCGGTGGCTCACGCCACTGGCAGAGGATGTGTCGGGCCTCCAGCCCTGATGAAACATGTAAACTCAACATTGACGCTTCACGTTGTGATGCCCTCGATTCTTTTAGGCCACCCCATTGCCATGAACATCATCTCGACTTCCATGCGGTCGTGACTCACGCAAGCAACTTCTCCACAACGTTTCCAGCCACGTCCGTCAGTCGAAAATCGCGTCCCTGATGGCGATAGGTCAAACGCGTATGATCCAAACCCAGACAATGCAGAATTGTCGCCTGCAAATCATGCACATGAATCCGATCTTCGATCGCGTGATAGCCCAACTCGTCGGTCTTGCCAATTGTCGTGCCTGCTTTGATGCCACCACCGGCCATCAGAATCGAGAACCCAAACGGATGATGGTCTCGGCCTTCCTTTCCCGATACGACACCTCGTCGAATCTCATGCATTGGCGTTCGACCAAACTCACCGGCCCAAATCACCAGCGTCTCATCCAACAGACCTCGCTGTTTCAAATCCTGAATCAGACCGGCCGCCGGTAGATCGGTCATGTCGGTGTTCTTCTTCAGATGATTATTCAGATCCGAATGATCGTCCCAGGTCGAATGATATAACTGCACAAATCGCACGCCACGCTCAACCATTCGCCGAGCCAGCAGACAGTTCGATCCAAACGGACGCGTCATGTCCTGATCGAGACCGTACAATGTTCGAGTCGCCTCGGTTTCCTTTGAAAAATCAACCAGCTTTGGTGCGGCCGACTGCATACGGTAGGCAAGTTCGTACGCTTCGATTCTGGACGTGATCTCCGGATCGCCGGTCTTTTCGAATCGAGCTGCATTCAGTCGAGTAATTGCCTTGAGCCGTTGACGTTGCATCTCGGCGGATAATCCATCCGGATTCGACAAATGCAGAATCGGATCGCCCTGATTTCGGAATGTGACGCCGCGATAGTTCGATGGGAGAAATCCGTTGCTCCACAGTGCCGTGCCGCCGTCAACCCCTTCGCCGGAATTGGACAACAGCACCACGAAGCCTGGCAGATTCTGAGATTCGCTGCCAAGGCCGTACGTGACCCATGAACCCATGCAGGGATGACCAAACAGCGTCGATCCACACTGCATCAACAACTGGCCGGGATCATGATTGCTTGTCGTTGTGTACATGGATCGGACCATGCAGAGATCATCCGCACAAGAACCAAGATGCTGCGCATAATCCGAAAACTGCATACCCGACTGCCCATAACGTCGAAACGTGCGCGGGCTTCCAAAGCAGCGAGCATCGCCTTTGATCACAGGGTCCGCCAATGTTTCAAGAAACGAGGATGGGACCGCTTGTCCGTGGAGTTGATTGAGTTTGGGTTTGGGATCAAACAGGTCCAGATGACTGGGGCCGCCCGACATAAAGATGAAAATGACGTTCTTCGCACGAGGAGAAAAATGCGGCCCCGTGATTGGCGACGAGAGTCCATCTGCGGCAAGCATCTGGCTTAGAGCGATCGAGCCGAATCCAAAGGCAGAGCTCTGAAGGATCGCGCGACGATTTAGTCTGGGCTGCAGGTCCATGGAAACAACTCCCCGACTCAAAAAATGCTGTTCGCACTTTCGGTGACAGGCATATTTAAAGCGCGCCTGTGGAAAGACATGCGAGCATTGCACCATGGAACCGGAACGCCGTCAATCAGAACGAAGCAATCAATACTTCACGGGCGCAGTTGCAGATTATTCCTGGGCGTCTCAGTTGAGGCCATTTCCGCCCCCCCTGCCTGTCCGTGTCAGTGGCTTGTGCGCACAGGCTTTATTTGCGGCAGAATTTCTCTTCAGCTGAAAGTGCTGAATGACTACGTGGTGGCTCGGGGATAAACGACAGCACTTTCAGCGACAGACCCGGCATCAGACAACTTCGGCGGCTCTGGCGAGATCTTCGTCATTGCCAGCGACAATCAGCGCGTCAGATTCTTTCAGGACGGTATCCGGGTCTGATGTGAATGACATTTTGTCTGACAGAACATCGTGAATCGCGACGACCGTGATCCCGTAGTTTTGCCTCAGAGCCAGAACTCGCAACGATTGGCCATTCCAACTGGAAGGCACACCCATTTCCTGAATACTGAAGCCTGTCCCGATGGAAACATAATTCAGCAGGCCGACTCCTGACATGCGTTTGCCGAGGCTCAGTGCGGATTCACGTTCCGGAAAAATCGTTTCGGAAACACCCAGCCGCTCCATAACTCGCGCATGGTCCCGAGAAATGACTTTCACGTACACATCGCGAATTCCCAGATCATGCAGAGCCATCGTCGTGAGGATGCTGGCCGTAATGTCATCGCCGGTACTGACAACAGCCGCATCCGAACCTTTGACGCCCAGCCGTTCGAGAGTATGAATATTCTTGGCGTCGCCAACAGCCGCACGTGATACATACGGGGCGACTCGATCGACGGACTCCTCGTTCATGTCGATGGCGATGACTTCATGCCGCTGCGAAAACAGAGATTCTGCCACGCTGGAACCGAAGTTCCCCAGTCCTACCACAACGAATCGTTTCATCACTTACCCCACCACAACATCTTCATAAGCATATCGAAAATCTTTGGCCCCAGCGCGAGGCACAGTGAGTGCTGCCGCGAGAGTCAACAGGCCGACTCGTCCAAAGAACATCAGCAGAATCGTGGTCCATTTTCCGACCACAGAAAGTTTTGGTGTGATTCCCATCGACAGCCCCACCGTGTTGAAAGCACTGATGGCTTCAAACATGCACTCAGTGAGCACACTGCCATCTGGCTTTAGATGGCCTTCTGACATTGTCAGCAGCAAAATCCCCAGCAGCGAAACCGCCGAAGCAATCGTAAATAATCCCACAGCACGCGACGATGTTTCTTCCGGAATAGTACGGTACCAGATCGATGTCGTCTGCTGACCTCGCAGTTTGGACCACGCCATAATGATCATTAATGCCAGCGTGGTCGTCTTAATTCCGCCCGCTGTCGATCCTGGTGAACCTCCAACCGCCATCAACAACATTGTGACCAGATTCGAACTTTCTGCGGCCTTGCCGTAGTCGATCGAGTTAAACCCGGCTGTGCGAGTCGTCACGCTCATCATCAGACCATTCACGATCTTATGATGAACCGGCAGTTCATTGAGTGTTCTGTCCCATTCCAGAGCTGTCAGTACAACCCAGCCGCCGACAATCAAAACCGCCGTCGTGACGATCACAATTCGACTTTGCAATGACAGCCGATAAGCCTTTTTAGCACGACGAGACTTCACGATCTGCAATAATTCTTCGTGAGTCAGAAAGCCCAGTCCTCCCAGCACGATCAGCCCGGACACGGTGATCAAGATCATCGGTGACTGCTGAAACCCCATCAAATTGTCTGAGAACGTTGAGAACCCGGCATTGCAAAAAGCGCTGATCGAATGAAACACAGAAGGCCAGAGTGCTCCCTGCCATCCCAGCTTTGGAACCCAGAACACATACAGGAGGATAGCCCCGACAGCCTCAAAGATCAGAGTGTAACGCACGATGTTCATCGTGACCTGACCGGCCGTCAGATGCAGAGACGTATCCGGAGTGAAAATGCAGAGCTCTTCTTCTCGCAGCGACAAGCGCTTCCCCAACGCGGCGATGATCAGACTGGTAAAAGTCAGAATGCCAAGTCCTCCAAACTGTACCAGCAGCAGGAGAACGAATTGTCCCTGAAAGGTGAGTACCGTGCCGGGATCGACGACAGCAAGCCCTGTTACGCAGACCGCACTGGTCGACATAAACATCGCGTCGACCCAACCCAAAGGTGCATCCGTCGCATTGCCCGGAATCAGTTTTAAAGCGGCCCCGCCGGCTGCAATCAACAGCGCAAACGATGCCACGAACATCTGTGGCGGCGTGATCTTTTGCCAGATCGCCAGCCGACTGCCCTGAGGTAACTCCCATCTCGTCTTTGCGCTTTGCCGAAACATGCGGGCTGGATCTTAGATGACACGATGATCCGATTAAAGCCTACTGCGAATAGAATTACAAAGCTTCCTCCGCCACATGTTCTTAGGGCGGAAATCTTAGCCGCTTTGGCGAGCAATCAACTGATCCAGCTCGACTCTCAGTTTCGGCAGGATCTCATCGTACGGGAAGGCTCCCAAGCTATCCTTGCCGCGTTTCAGATTGACGTGAGTCGGGCCGCACCAGAGCCCGAGATCAGCGTCGTCGGTCTCGCCCGGGCCATTAACGCGGCATCCCATCACAGCGATCGTGATTTTGTACTGTTCGGCATAGCGAGTCATGTCACGAACCTGCTCGGCCAAGTCGATAAACGCTTCGTTTTCAACCCGCGAGCAACTCGGACAACTGATAATATTGAGCGTTTTCAGGCCATAATCCACGAAGCTGCGAACTCGACCGGCCGCAATGTCATCCAGAATCTTTCTGCCTGCAACGATCTCTTCGGCCTTACGATTATTAGCGACCGTCAGAGATACTCGAATCGTGTCACCAATGCCACGACTGATCAGTTGTTCAAAAGCAATGCGGGTCTTGATGATACCATCAGGCGGCATCCCGGCTTCGGTGACTCCCAGATGCAGTGGAACATCCGAACGTTTCTCGGCAAATCGCCGATTGACTTCAATCACCTTCTGCGGGTCAGAGTCCTTCAGGGAAACGCAGTACCGAGTGAACCCGAGATCATCCAGCAACTGGCAATGCTCCCACGCACTTTCCAGCATCGGCGAGATCGAATCGTGCTCATCAAATTTCGATTTCACATCCGGGTCAACTGAACCGCAGTTCACGCCAACTCGCATCGCGCAGTCGTTGTCCTGGGCAACCTTCACGAGATACCGAACCTTGTCCTGCCACGGTTTTGATCGTTCGTGATGATAGAGGTGTCCGGGGTTGTAACGAATCTTGTCCACATACGGAGCGATCACTTCGGCGAGGCGATAATTCTCCTGCAGATCGACCGACAGGTTGCCTTTGACCTGCCGCCGAATCTCCATCAGCGCTTCAGCTTCTTTCTGATTATCAATCGCGACGCGGACAACATCCGCACCAGCCGCTACCAGATCATTAATCTGACGAACGGTCGCGTCGATGTCCGTGGTCTTGGTCGCGGTCATGCTCTGAATCGCAATCGGAGCATCGCCACCAATGAAGCGATCTCCGACAGCAATGCGACGAGTTGGGTTGCGAACAATCGTGAACTTTGTGTCGTTGGACATGATATCGTCTGTGTTGAAAAGAATTCCCGGGGCTATCGCCCTCAGTTGCTCCGCAGCCAATCGCATCGATTGAACTGTACGCTATTTATCATTTTGCGAACGAGTGGAATTTACCGTCTCCTACGCCCTAGAACCCGATAATGCTGGGGTTTGTTAACTACTCCGCACAGTTTGAGCGGTCTTCTTTCCGGAATATTTCAATGCAACACGATCGCTCGGCCAGGACTAGCGTGAGCATCTCGAATACGAACCGGAGCGAACAGGAAATACGATTTTTCTGGAACCTGGCCAAGGTTGTTCAGGAATTCGATCCCAACCATGTCGGCGCTTCCCAGCGCCCAATAGGTCATCAAAGCTCGTCGTGGATCCACGCCGCCCAGGTCCGGAGCATCCGTCGCAACGCACCGAATTCCCTTGCTGCGCAGGTATTGAATGGCGTCCGGTCCCGGAGCCGGCCAGCCTTCCGATTTTCCAGTGAGTGGATCGATCCAGACTCCTTTATCCTCCGGAGCTGGTTTCAAATACTTATCGATGTGTCCCGTCTGAAAGATCACGATCTGCCACGGGGTAAATTCCCCATGAGCTTTCTCGTAGGCCTTCAAATGGTCAACGGTCACTTCCGGTGAAGAAGGCCACTTTGCGCGATCCGTTGTCCCGACCAAAGATCGCACATCGACAACTCGCGCATCCCCGCATGTCCATTCCAGCGGCACTTGTTCTGAGGTTCGTGAACTGCTTCCACGCTTGCCATAGTGCGCTTCGTATTCTTCGAGCCATCCTCGCACCTGAGGCGAATACTCGACGGCCGTTCCTTCCGGTGGCAAGGCAAACGATGGTGTAATCAAATGAGTTCCGGTCGTCGCATCCATCAAATGCGTGTGATGCCATAAATCCAGATCGGGCGAATACAGAAAATCAACCTTCACGTAGACCTGGCGATGTCGCCCAGCCAATGCTCCCGGATTGGTCACCGGCATCTTCATTGACAGCGTTGGCGATAAATCAACAGCCCGCTTGTTTCGAGTTGACTCGATGAGTCGCTTGGGCAACTCACCGCCAACAATCGCAAACACTCGAGTTTCGGAATACATTCCGTCTGCATGTTTCGGACTCAGCATGCAATAGAAAGCACCGGTCGACGGAAGCTGACTCAGGTTCGTTGCACCTTCGGTCCAGATCATGCCGTGACGCAGGCCAGCATAATGAGTCGGCTCGGCCAGATTCGGCATCGGCCCCATGCTGGCACTGTCTGTGCCGAGGGTCATTACTCCGCGAGTCGCCAGGAACTCCATTGTCTCGGGGCCTGGATCCGGATATCCCGGAGCAAGTCGATCAGCAACATCAGCGATATAGCGATGTCCATCCGGAAACGGGCGATAGTACTTGTCTGAATAGTCACTGCGAAACAGCACAACGTCGCCGAATCTGAGTTGTCGATGCTGCTTCTCAAACGCTTCCACCTGAGCTGGCATAATGAGCGGACTCACGCCGTTGGGAGCTTTGTCGAGCATTTCTCGCACATCCACCACGCAGGCTTCGCCGCCGAATTGCCAGGCTTCAATCTTGTCCGTGAAAGCCAGACCAAATGGTCCGGACTTTTCGCGATTGAGTTCCGGACGCACGACGGAATGTGGTGGAACATCCATCTGCGTTCCGGTGTTTCCGTCGATCAAAAGGACGTCAATATTGAAGGGACTATTGGGGCCGATAGTCTGTTCATGAATAAGCTGAAAGCGAGGAAACGGATGAGTCGGCCACGTCGCTGGATACTCGGGCGCCACCAATAGTGAACAATCAACGAACCGCGTTCCGCTATCGGCCTGTTCCTGTGCATTGACTGCCGACACGGTGACCAGCAGACCAATCACGAACATGAGTAGAACGAAGCATGTCGGCTTCTGAACCTGTCCGGACAATTTCATGGTTTCCCTTTCGTCAGCGACAAAGAAGCGACTCGGCCCGAAAGGAACGAGTCGCAATAGTGGCTGATGATCATTCAGCGGTTATACATCGCAGACGGCATTTTCACTCTGCAAATCACTGCTGCTTAATCTCGTAACAGCACAGAATCTCCTGATCGCGGAGGTACAGCTTGCCGTTCGAGATCACTGGATGAGTCCAGATTCGTCCCTGAGGATTTCGCTGTGTCGTCTGAGGATCCATTTTAAAGCGGCTGACTTCCTTGTAACCCGCAGGTGTTGCTTCGACGAGGAAGCATTCTCCGGAGCCTTCTTCAAGGCAGTACAGCATGCCGTCAGCATAAGCGACCGCACCTTTGCTCTTGTTCTTGAGGTCGTCTGACCAGACCTGTTCGCCCGTCAGCATGTTCTGACAAACAATTCCAGTCGCATCACTGTGCCCATAGATGTGCTCACCCACCAGCAGGGCACCGCCGTGATGGTTCTTCATCACTTTGTTCTCATAGATCTTTTCAACTTTGTTGTCGGCCGTGACGTTGTACAACAGGCAACCCACACCGTATCCGGCGGTCAGATATACTGAGCCGTCCTTGTAGATCGGTGTTGGAATCACCGCAACTCGTCCTGGAAAATCACCCTGCCACAACAGCTTGCCATCAGCAGCATTCAGGCCAAACACTTTGGATTCGGTCAACTGAATGTATTGACGCTGGCCGAAATGTTCCACAACGATCACCGACGAATAATGAGCGTTCGTTGTCATCTCCGTGGACTGCCAAAGTTTCTCGCCAGTCATCAGATTCAGGCAAGCGACAGTTCCGTTGGGACCGCCTGGTGTTACAAGAACCTTCTCGCCATCAATCAAAGCTGATTCGCAGAAGCCCCAGCTTGGGATACTTCCACCCATTTCTGTCAGGCTGGCTTTCCACTTTTCTGAACCGTCAGCGGTTGAGAGGCAAACAACGTCACCCTTGCCGCCGATCCCAACGACGAAACCTTCCGAGACTGTCGGAGTACTACGTGGCCCGCCGCCCCAGCCGTTTTCAAGATACGGACCGATGTTGGTCTGCCAGATTTTGTTGCCGGTTTTGACATCGATCGCGATGATGAATTCATGGGACTCCGGAGTCGTTCCGTCAGCACCCATCGTGTACAGCACATCACCGACGATCGAAACTCCGGAATAACCAAGTCCGCAGTCCTTGGAAGTCCACAACTTCGTCGGTCCACCCTCAGGCCATGATTTCAGCAGTCCGGTTTCTGTCGAAATATCATCACGGTTAGGGCCTCGCCAGGACGGCCAGTCCCCTGCAATTGCACTGACCCCGGAGATGATCAAAAGCCCAACAACCGAACAAAACGCCTTAAAACGCATGATTTTTTCCCACTCGATATAATTTTGCCACGGCATTCGCGGGAGATGTCGTCAGGAGCATCGCCTCACTCGTGGCCGCGCACTGAATAACCCTGCACAAATGCAACTTCGATGAACAATTCTTGCCTGGACCGGGAGGTGGCGGCTCCTGTGCCTTGGCAACGTTGGAAAAATGTAACAGATGGTTTCAAAGTTGTCTTTTGACTTCGAGATCGTCCGCAATTTGAAAGAGTCCGGAATTGAAAGCCTTCGGAAATTCGTCATAGTGAAGAGATTCTGCGGTTTTCCTTCGAGAGGATCCTGCGGCTCCTGCCTCTGCTTCCCCGTCCGATGCTTCGACTGCACAGTTTGGCTTCTTGTCGCCAATCTGCCCCTTAATGCCACTTGCGGAACTGCTTTGCGCTGTCATTTCGATAGTGAGTATCCGCGCTGTTGGAGTTCTCTGGATCATGTTGATTCGTCCGCTGTTTGTTCTCTGTTCTGCCGTTTTGATTCTGTCCGCCATCTCAGTTAGTGCGCAGGATGAAACACCTGCCAAAGAAGAAGCTCCGAAATTGGAAACCACCAAAGACAAAGCCAGCTATGCCATCGGCTTCAATATTGGCAGAGACCTGAAGCGTCAGGGTCTTGACCTCGACCCAAAAATCATCGCTGAAGGCATTGCTGCTTCCATCGCCGGCAAAGAATCGGCTCTGACTGAAGAGCAGATTGCTGAAGTCTTCGCTGCTCTTCGCGAAGAAATGGCCGCGAAGGAAGCCAAGAAGGGCGAAACCAATCTCGCCAACGGCAAGAAGTTCCTGGAAGAGAACAAGGCCAAAGAAGGCGTCAAAGTAACGAAATCCGGCTTGCAGTATCTGGTCATCAAGGAAGGCGACGGAGCCGTTCCAACCAAGGCCAGCACCGTCAGCACTCACTACCGAGGCACTCTGGTTGACGGCACCAAGTTTGACAGCTCTTACGACGGTAAAGAGCCAGTCGAAGGCGACGCTCCTGTTTCCTTCGGAGTGACTCAGGTTATCAAAGGCTGGACCGAAGCTCTGCAGCTGATGAAGGTCGGTTCTCACTACCGCCTGTTCATCCCAAGCGAACTGGCTTACGGCGAAAACGGACCACCATCCATCGGTCCTAATCAGGCTCTGATCTTCGAGATCTACTTGCTGTCTTCAGAAGAATAATGACTTCTGAGTCGTCAGATTATTGAACACTAAAGCACCCGGGACTGCTTGGTCCCGGGTGTTTTTTTGCGCGTACTGTTTGACGCTTGGACATAGTCGCAGCCGTTACTATAAGACTTTGTAGCAAAGCCCCGTTGCCTGTGCATCTATGATGAGGAGGTAGTTAAGGAGCGATCGAATGAACGATGAATTCACGACCTACAGTGCCCCACTGCCCGAAGATGATGGTGATATCTGCCGCCGACGCTCGGTTAAACTCGGTCAAAGAGATCAAAGTAAATGACCTGACTCGCTGGCTAAAGAAGGCCAGCGACATCCAGCAGGACTACAAGAACATCGTGAAACGCAAAGATGAGCTGGAGCAGTTGATGTAGTACCCGCGAGCGAGCCTGAGTTGGCTCCGGAGCGGCGCAGTAATTGTAGTTTGGCTTGTTGAACCGCCTGGCGAGTTGCGGCAGCTATCGCACTCTTTTGCGATGTATTTACCCGGAACGGGTTTCACAACAAAGCCTGGGGTCGACGCGAATGCGGCGCACCCCAGGACGAGGACGATAAGATACTGAACCCCAACGGGGTTCCACAATGCAGTGCGAGGAGATCATCAATGATGATGCTTCCAACCGTGACACTCCACCGTCATCCCGACAACCACACGCATTGCAATTGTGGAACCCCGCTGGGGTTCGGCTCGATCAATTGGCAACCTGCGGTGCGCCGTGACCGGCGACCCGAGGCTTGGTTGTGGAACCGCGTTGCGGTTGAAACGTGCGGCAAGTTGGTCCATTCAGTCCCAGACGTATCGCTCGTCGACCGGAACTCCATACTTCGCACAAAGGCGGCGGAACTCGTCTTGAAATGATTCCGTTTTGTGATGTTCTTCCTGATCGCGGATGTAGTTTTTCAGTGCATCCACATGCGATGGGCTGACGGAAAACGCTCCATAACCGGACTGCCAGTAAAAAGCGCTGAGTGTCGGTTCTTCCTCTTTGACCCACGATGAAGAATCCCGCTTGATCTCACGAATCAATGAGCTGATGTCTATCTGCTTTCCAAGGCGACAAAGCAGATGAACATGATCAGCAACACCACCAACAATGATCGCCGGACAATCCTGTTTGTTGCAGATCCCGGCAAGGTATGCATGTACTCGTCCACGAAACACCGTGTCCTTAAGGAACGGCATTCGATCTTTGGTGGAGAACACGATGTGAACATAGATCTGCACGAGTGATTGCGGCATGCGAATATCTCATTGCGTTTCTTGCGATTTCATGCGCCTTTTTGCGATTCAACCCGGAACGGGTTCCACAACAAAGCCCGGGGTCGCCGGTCACGGCGCCCCCCCCTGGTCAGGTTGAAAAGAATAATGAACCCCAACGGGGTTCCACAACAATGGGCCGACGAGACACTCATTCACAATGGTGTTTTCGGCCGTGATGTTTCGTCGTCGTTCCTACAAGTACACCACGTTGCAATTGTGGAACCCCGTTGGGGTTCGGTGCGATCGATTTGCAACCTGGGGTGCGCCGTGGCCGGCGACCCCAGGCTTTGATGTGGAACCGCGTTGCGGTTGGAATCACCATTCGGTGGAGACGAAAAAAGCCCGGCATCTTGCGATGCCGGGCTTCTGAATCAGTCAATCAAGACGGACAGCAACGCCCATCCTGCGATTGAAGACTACTTCTTGCTCTTCTTCGTTTCAGATGCTTTCGCTTCTTCAAGAGCTGCCTGAGCAGCGGCCAGGCGAGCAACTGGAACGCGGTATGGACTGCAGCTCACGTAGTTCAGGCCGATCTTGTGGCAGAACTTCACGCTCTCTGGATCACCACCGTGTTCGCCGCAGATGCCGAGCTTAATGTCCGGACGAGTCTTGCGGCCCTTCTCAACAGCCATCTGCATCAGCTGGCCAACGCCAACCTGATCCAGAGTCGCGAACGGGTTCTTCTTGAAGATCTCGTTCTCGGTGTATGGCAGCAAGAAGTTACCCATGTCGTCGCGGCTGATGCCGAGAGCGGTCTGAGTCAGGTCGTTCGTGCCGAAGCTGAAGAACTCCGCAGTGTTTGCGATTTCGTCAGCGGTGAGGGCACCACGAGGAACTTCGATCATCGTACCGACCATGTAATTGAAAGTGATCTTCTTCTCAGACATCACTTCCTTGGCGACTCGATGAATGATCTCAACCTGCAGGTCAAGCTCCTTCTTGAAGCCAACCAGTGGAACCATCACTTCAGGATTCACAGGAATCTTCTTCTTGGCGACGTCAGCAGCCGCTTCGAAGATCGCCCGAGCCTGCATTTCCGTGATTTCCGGATACGCAATACCCAAGCGGCAACCGCGGTGACCGAGCATCGGGTTGAACTCGTGCAGCTGAGCAACGCGAGCCTTTACCTTGTCTGGCTTCACGCCCATCTTCTTGGCGAGGTCGGCCTGAGCCTTGTCGTCATGAGGCACGAATTCATGCAGCGGTGGATCCAAAAGTCGGATCGTCGCAGGCAGACCCTTCAGAGCCTTGAAGATGCCCGTGAAGTCTTCTCGCTGATAAGGCAGAAGCTTCGCAAGTGCCTTCTTACGGTCTTCCAGGTTGTCGGCCAGAATCATTTCTCGAACGGCGTCGATACGATCGCCTTCGAAGAACATGTGCTCGGTTCGTGTCAGACCGATACCCTGAGCACCGAAGGCGATAGCCTGTTCGGTCTGCTCTGGATTGTCCGCATTGGTTCGGACAGCCAGGCGAGTTACCTTAGAGCACCATTCCATCAGTTGCTTGAAGGCTTGGAACTTTTCGGTCTTGGCGGCAGCCTTGTCACCGAAGAGCAGACCCATAACGATGCTGGATGGACCAGTCTTGACTTTGCCACCGTAGATCGTGCCGGCAGTACCGTCGATGCTCAGATGGTCAACGCCTTCTTTGAAGGTCTGACCAGCAATCTTGACGGTCTTCTTGTTGTAGTCGATCTCCACAGCGCTTGCACCGCAGATACAGACTTTGCCCATCTGACGAGCGACGAGAGCTGCGTGTGAAGACACACCGCCCTTGGCTGTCAAAATACCAACGGCCGCGATCATCCCACGGAGGTCTTCCGGTGAGGTTTCGTTGCGGACGAGCAGAACGCTTTCGCCCTTCTCGGCAGCAGCTGCAGCTCGGTCGGCGTTCAGATAGATAACGCCAGATGCAGCACCTGGACCAGCAGGAAGACCGGTGGCAAGAATCTTGGCCTTCTTGATTTCTGCGAGGTCGAAGTCCGGAGCCAGAAGCTGCTCAAGCTGGTCAGCCGGGTTACGCATGATTGCGGTTTCCCAGTCGATGAGCTTTTCTTTGACCATGTCCATGCTGAACTTCAGAGCCGCAGCGGCTGTTCGCTTGCCGTTACGAGTCTGAAGCATGAACAGCTTGCCCTGCTGAATTGTGAACTCAACGTCCTGCACGTCTTTGAAGTGCTTTTCGAGAGTCGCACGAACCTTCAACAGTTCAGCGAACGCCTTTGGCATCGCCTTTTCGAGTTTCGCGACAGGCTCAGGAGTTCGCACGCCGGCGACCACGTCTTCGCCCTGTGCGTTGATCAGGAACTCACCGTAGAACTCATTGACGCCGTTCGCTGGGTTACGTGTAAACGCCACGCCGGAACCGGAGTCGTCGCCAGTGTTACCGTAAACCATTGCCTGCACGTTAACAGCAGTGCCCCACTCGGCCGGGATGTTGTACTTGCGGCGATAAACAATCGCACGGTCATTCATCCAAGAGCCGAAGACGGCTCCGGCTGCTCCACGAAGCTGATCCCAAGGATCATTCGGGAACACCTTGCCGGTGCGTTCTTTGACGAGTGCCTTGAATCGCTTGACCAGTTCTTTCTGGTCGTCGGCTGTCAGATCGCTGTCGATAACGTCCTTGCCGTACTTCTTGTGCTTGAATTCTTCAATCACAACTTCGAACGGCTCATGATCTTCGCCTTCGCGCTTCTGCACGCCCAGAACAACGTCGCCGTACATCTGAATAAAGCGGCGGTAGCAGTCCCACGCGAATCGCTCATTCTTCGTGGCAGCAACCAGCGACAGAACGGTTTCGTCGTTCAGACCGAGGTTCAGAATCGTGTCCATCATGCCCGGCATGGAGTCACGTGCACCGGAACGAACAGCAACAAGCAGCGGCATGCCTTTGGCATCACCGAACTTGCAGCCCATGATCTTTTCCATGTTCTTAACGCCAGCTTCCATCTGGCTCTGCAGTTCCTTCGGGTAGGACTTCTTGTTCGCGTAGAAGTAGGTGCAAACTTCGGTCGTGATGGTGAATCCGGGAGGCACTGGGAGATTGATGCGGGTCATTTCCGCGAGATTCGCGCCCTTGCCGCCGAGCAACGCTTTCATTGAGCCGTCGCCATCCGCCTTGCCATCACCCCAAGTGTAAACGTACTTTGCTTTTGCCATCGAATTGAACCTCAAGAATTTAGATAGGCTGAGACCCGTCACAGCCGACGTTGAAAGGCGAATCAGGCGACGCCGATCGCTGAAACCTTTCAGCACCGAGTCCCCAATTCGACGAGGCGAAATCTGCCCGAGACATTCTCGTTACAGAGCCCCCAAAATCCACGGCCAGAACTGACCGCTCGCAGCGCGCACCGCAACCGGAGACCGATTGGGCCGAAAAACGAGCGGGCACGGTAGCAATGGCACCTATAAACTGCAAGTTCGTTCCTCAGCCGCTCTAAAACCCCGCAAACTTGAGACCCAAACGTAATCGCGGTGAGCGGCAGGGAGTAAGCCATCCGTGGACGGCGCTTTCAGATAGTTGGCTCTGTAAGGTTGTTGATGAGCGAATCGACAGTCCATGGCGACGCGAAGCGGGATGAGATGTTGCGGCCGTTGACAAAAGACACGGAGGGCTGACGCTCAACCGCTCGCCGTGTGTCCGGAACTCAGGGATTTCAGGGGCTTTTTGCTTCTCGAACTTGCGGCTTTTGAGCAATTCATCAGAATCCCGCAGCCTGCATGACAAAGTCAGAGGTAGCTTTGCTTGGGGGATTCAGGCTCCCCATCATAATGAGTTTTTCGCGTTATCATCCCGGAGCATCGGTTCATGGCGGTTCGTGGCGTACGTGGGGCAACCACTGTTGAGTCTGACGATCCGGCCTTGATTCGTGCGGCGGCACGGGAATTGATGGAAGAACTGCTTCGCCGTAATCAGATCACCGACTTTGACGAAGTCATCTCAGCAGTTTTCACTACGACTCAAGACCTCTGCTCCGCCTTCCCCGCAGAAGCCGCACGGGCGATGGGGATGAGTCAGGTTCCGCTTTTGTGTGCTCAGGAAATTCCAGTTCCGGGTTCAATGCAACGCTGCATTCGCGTGCTCCTGCATATCAACTCCGAGCGAACGCCGAAGGAAATTGAGCACGTTTATCTCCGCGATGCACAAAAGCTGCGGCCAGACCTAAAGAGCGCACAGTAAAGAGTGTGGTACTCGGAGAAATGCTGGAACTCGCTCCGCGGGCCGTCAGTTGATTTAGGCCAGCCGCAGCGTCGCCGCGATTTCGGCCGTGCCCGCCACTCGCCACTAAACAAGCACGCACGGTATGCAGCCAACATTCGACAGCGCATCCTCAATAGCGCGGTAGGGTACTTCTGAATTCCCAAAATTCCTCCTGCTGCGAATTTGATCGGGATTCCAAGCTATTCAGCGGTTCAGTGTCGATGGAGTCCAGCAGATTCGATCTTTGTTCGGAACAGGCCGCCAGTCAGCGTGCAATTGGCATAGCGGATGCTAAAAATGCAGGAACCCGCAGTTAACCACGATAATTGCGGGAGTGCTGCTCAAATAATTGGCACGGTTGCTGGGAATCCCTGCAGCTGGGCGATCCGATGGGAACGTCTGGTTGCAGTGATGAAGAACGGGCGAGAACGTTTTTGGTGTCGGCGTAAGGCACCGCCCGGAGGTCCTGACCAGGAGGTCGCTTCAGTTACGGGAAGCAAGAGTAGTGCGCGGTTGTCGGAGGAAGCAGAACGCTGTTGTTCTGTCCGCAGTGACCGACGATTTAAGATAGCCGTAACGTCACAGGTTTTTCCGGGAGGAGTAAGCAGAGAATGGCGAAGTCAAAATTAGAATACATCTGGCTGGACGGAACAAAGCCTACTCAGGTACTGCGTTCCAAGACCAAGATTGTCAAGGACTTTGGTGGTACGCTCGAAGAATGCCCAGTTTGGTGCTTCGACGGCAGTTCAACAAATCAGGCTCCGGGTGGATCATCTGACTGCCTGCTGAAGCCAGTCGCAATCTTCGAAGATCCAGGTCGCTCCGACGCGTTTCTGGTCATGACGGAAGTTCTGAATCCAGACAGCTCAGTTCATGATTCAAACGGTCGTGCAACGATCGAAGACGATGACGACGATTTCTGGTTCGGCTTTGAGCAGGAATACTTCCTGTGGGATCGCGAAACCAATTTGCCACTGGGCTTCCCGGTTGGCGGATACCCAGCTCCACAGGGTCCATACTATTGTTCAGTCGGTGCGAAGAACGCCTTCGGCCGAGAGCTGATCGAAGAACATCTCGACCTGTGCCTTCAGGCCGGTTTGAATGTTGAAGGTATCAACGCCGAAGTTGCGACAGGACAGTGGGAATTCCAGGTCTTCGCCAAGGGTGCTAAGCGCGCTGGAGACGAAGTGTGGGTTGCTCGCTACCTGCTTGAGCGAACTGCTGAGAAGTATGACCTGTCCATCAACTGGCACTGCAAGCCACTGGGTGATTCGGACTGGAACGGTTCCGGCATGCACGCCAACTTCTCAAACACCGTGCTTCGCACATGCGGCAGCAAGGAAACCTACGAGAAGATCTGTGGCGGATTTGCTCCACGAATCAAAGAGCATATCTCCGTCTACGGTGCTGACAACCATATGCGTCTGACCGGCAAGCATGAAACTCAGTCTATCGACAAGTTCAGCTTCGGTGTTTCTGACCGTGGTGCTTCGATCCGTATTCCGGTAGCGACTGTTCAGAATGGCTGGAAGGGCTGGCTCGAAGACCGACGCCCAGCGTCTAACGCTGACCCTTACAAGGTTGCTGCTGAGATCATTCGCACCGTCAAGGCTGTGAAGATCTGATTGATGTTTGATTGAGCCAGTCATCCCGAAACGGTGCGGTTCATCTGCCTCGTCAGGAGGTGACTGGATCGGGAGTCACTGCTGATCTTTGGAGCGATCCACTGATCAATCCTCCCAGGCTGTCCGATGGCAACGTCGGACAGCCGTTTTTTTGCGCTGGTATTATCGCGCCAATGCCGCCAGCAGGGGATTCTCCGCAATAATGTCAATGCTCTGATTCAGGGCTTCGACGATTTCCGGCAGCAATGCATCGGCATCATCGGATGGAATCTGACATGTTCCGGCTGCAGAGTGACCGCCGCCGCCATGCTTCAGCATCAGTTGGCCGACTTCAACAGGATTGGTGCGATTCAGGATCGACTTGCCAACGGCCAGCACGGTCATACCGGGCTGCCGGCTTCTCAGCAGATGCACTGACACATTGCACTCTGGCAGCAAGGCATAAGACAGGAATCGGTTGCCACAGTAGATCACTTCTTCAAAGCGAAGGTCGATCACTGCTACGTTGCCGTAGATTCCGGAACAGCGAGCCACCTGGTCGCAGTAATCAGATCGCTGACTGTTATAAAGGTCTACTCGTTCCCGTACGTCCTGAAGATGCAGAATGTCTTCAATTGTGTGACTGCGGCAGTAATCCACCAGAGCCATCATCAGTTGATAGTTGGAGATCCGGAAATCCCGGAATCGACCAAGTCCGGTTCGTGGATCCATCACAAAATTCAGCAGGTCCCATCGCTTTGGGGACAGAATGTCTTCACGAGAGAATCGGCCGGAGTCACACTTGTCGACCGCTTCCATCATCTCTGTGCTGATATGTCGGAAGCGAGCCGCCCCACCGAAATAGTTGTAGACTACGCGAGCGGCTGAATCGGCATCAGGGTCGAGAATGTAGTTCTGGCGAATTGTCTGGCCGTTACGAATCGCTTCGCTGGCATGATGATCAAAGCAAAGATGGCAACTGGCGACGTACGGCAGATTCGTGATAATGTCACGCGAAGTGACCTCAATCAGACCGTCCTGCATATCCTTTGGATGCACGAACATAATGTCGTCGAGCATCTGTAGTTCACGCAGCAGCGCGGCACTGACGAGGCCGTCGAAGTCACTGCGAGTAATGAGGCGATAATTTAAAGTCTGCAGGGGCATAAGAATCACTCTGCCAGAGAGAGTCGATGGTCAACTGCTCATGTCACGGGAACACCAGGAGCGGGCAGAAGAACCCTAGTTCGGGATTTCGTGGCGTGTTGCATTTGTGATTCGAATCTTGCATTTCAGGACAGTCTCATGGCTCTGTTTGTTTCGGTCGTAGTGATCCTGCAGGGAATTGACCTTCGGTTTTCCCTCCGTCCCGAAACGTTCATGGTGGAGCCCCATCCCGCTTAATTCCTCCCCGGGGTTCTTCGGTTTGCTCAGAATTTGGGCGAGTTCCCGATAAACTTGCCAGGGACGGAGTTTGAAACGTTGCCGAAAAGGTCTTCAGGAATCTGGCGAATGGAGACGCTCGGAATTCGCAACTGGAGTTGTGAAAACCTATCGTTCCACCTTGAAGACTAAAACGTCCACCCCAGGTTCGGTCATGATCACTGTTCGTATGATGCTGCCTGCCCTGCTGGCCATTTTTTTCGCCAGCACCGTTCTGCCCGAATCCGGGGCCGGCGCAGAGCAAACATCGAGCGTTCTGTTGAACGTGCCGATCGCGGTTGCGGTATCTCAATCGACGGAGGGATTAACGGCCCCTCGGGAAGAATCCCCCCGCCTCGAAGACTCCAGGAAGTCTTCAAATTCGGAGGCGGAAGAGTTTCTTGATGAGCAGATCAAGCGATCCGCGGCGGCTGCAGGTCGCGGCGATTCTGGCTGGCTGCTGGTCGCCTACTGCACGGCGATTGTTATCGCCTCAATCGGTGGAGGCTGGCTGCCTTCGTTAGTGAACCTGACGCATACCCGAATGCAGACGATCATCAGCTTTGTCGGCGGACTGATGCTGGGGATTGCAGTCTTCCATCTATTTCCGCATTCGATTCATGGCAGTCAATCGGCCGATGATTCTGCGTGGTGGATGATGGCCGGGATTATCACGATGTTCCTGCTGATCCGCTGCTTCCACTTTCATCATCATGGTCCGCTGGAGATTTCAACAGCAGAAGAAGATCCCTGTGCCAGCCATCGCGGTCACGACCATGACCACTCCCATGACCATGGGCGACACGATCACGATCATTCGCATGACCACGATCATGATGATGCGCAAAAATCACCATTGAAGATCCTGAGCGCTACTCAGATTCCGTCGCCGCAAAGTTCGCCGCAGCCTCACTGCCATCACGCCCATCAGTTGAGCTGGCTGGGGATTACGTTGGGACTGTCGTTGCACACTTTGATCGATGGCATGGCACTGGCTGCGAGTGTTCAGGCGGAGTCTACGTTCCGTAACGTTACGCTGGTTTCAGGCCTGGGTACTTTTCTGGCGATCATGCTGCACAAGCCGCTGGATGCCGTATCAATTACCTCGCTGATGGCCGGTGCTGGCTGGTCGACTCGATCACGTTTTCTGGTCAGCATTGTTTTTTCAACGATGTGCCCGATGGGTGCTCTGCTGTTTCGCTTTGGGATTTCTTTGTTCGGCCAGTATCAGGACGAATTTGTCAGTGCATCTTTGGCGTTCTCAGCGGGTGTGTTTCTCTGTATCTCGCTCAGCGACCTGCTGCCTGAGATGGAGTTCCATGCTCACAATCGAGTACGCTTGACCGCTGCTCTTCTGGCAGGAATCCTGTTGGCGTATGGAATAACATTTCTCGAGCCCGGGCATCTGCATTAACCAACGTTCAACAATTGGAATCGATTATCAGGCAACAGGTCATCGACATGAGAACGAGGCGATCGATTCTGAAGGCTGGATTGACGGGCGTTGTGGGATCAGCGATTCCCCAGGTATGGCCGTTTCCATCTGTTAAAGCGGCCGGCATGCGGCGCAAACTGCCTGTCGCTGCGGTGGTTTCTGTTTATACGCCGAACAGCCATGCTGACGTCATCGTAGGCAAGATCCTTGAGGGCTATCGCCAGGATGGCGGAGTCGGTCCTGACCTCGAACTCGTTTCGCTTTTCACAGATCAAGTGCCCTCACAGGACATGAGTCGTGAGAAGGCGAAGTTGCATGGTTTCAGGATTTCTGAAACCGTCGACGACGCGCTGACTTTCGGAACGGATCGGCTGCAGGTCGCAGGAGTTCTCTGTATTGCCGAACATGGAGATTATGAGCTGACTCCGGAGACAGGCCAGCGGATGTATCCTCGTCGTCGATTCTTCGATGACGTCGTGCGAGTTTTCCGCAGATGTGATCAGGTGGTTCCGGTCTTCAACGATAAACATCTGTCGTATCGCTGGGACGACGCGAAGGCAATGTACGACACCGCTCGGGAACTCAGCATTCCATTCCTTGCGGGGTCTTCTCTTCCTGTCGCGTGGCGCGAGCCTTCGCTGGAACTGGCGACCGGCACAGAAATCGAAGCCGCCCTTTCGATTGGTTACGGCGGTTTTGAAGATTATGGCTTTCATGCTCTGGAAGCGCACCAGTGCCTGCTGGAAAAACGGAGCGGCGGCGCGACCGGAATCACAGCCGTGCGAGCGTTAAAGGGCGATCAGATTCGGCAGGCGGAAGCGGCCGGAGAATGGTCGACGGAACTCTTCGCAACCGCTCGTCGGCTGATGCCCGGTCATCCGGAAGATACAGCCACTTGGAAGCCGGCACAGAATTCAGCCGTCTATTTGCTTGAACATCAGGACGGTTTGAAATCGGCCGTCATTATGGCGAACGGTCTCGCGGATCAGTTTACGACCGCATTGAAAATCAAGGGGCAGGCGGAACCCGTTGGCACCTGGTTCCGGCTTCAGGAAGAACCACCCTTTGGCCACTTCGCTTGCCTGCTGCGGGCTATTGATAAAACATTTCAGACAGGTCAAGTCGCATATCCGATCGAGCGAACTCTGCTGACCACCGGAATTCTTGATCGAGTCATGCAGAGCCTGGCTCAGGATGGGAAGCGGATTGAGACACCGGAGCTGGCGATTGAGTATTCGCCGACCAACTGGGCGTATGCCAATCGAGACGACTCACCGAGCTGCATGCAAAAGTGACCGCCGAACGCCTCATAAATGACCAAAAGACTCTCCATTCAAGCGTAATTCTGTGAGCCGTCCGGTGCTTGTGCGAAAACCAGAAGTCAAACCAGCAACCGCGAATTCATTCTGTCGCGATGGTTCATCATCCGAACTTGCAGAAAGCAACGCACTGGAATAACGTGGCTCGTACGCGTTCCAAGTTTGATTTCGCGGTTGTCTCAGAAAGGTTTGAAATGTCATCTACGATCGTTCGCGGCTTGATGATGGTCTTTGCCATGATCCTGACCGCAAACAGTGCGTTTTGCCAGGTAACCGGCAAAGATGGCACCGATGATGTCAAGGGGATTCGCTGGAACTTTGAGGTCACAGATGGCGCAAGGTAGTGGAGAAGGGATTCTTTCGCGTAGCGGACAAAGTGATCTACACAGGAAAGAAGAAGGTCGGCAAGGTCGAAGCCGAAAGTCGCACAGAGACGAAACTTTTGATTGATGACTTTGAAAAGCTAAATGGTAAAGCCACCCTGAAGAAGATTGAGGAAAAGCCTCCCGTGTGGGAAGGCATATTGAAAAGGAAAAATGGCAATCGCTTGAATATGAAGGTCACGTTCAAGGACGGCTGACAAATCCTGTGAAGACGCTTTGCTCGCGCTGAAGTCACTGCAAATCGCAGGGCCAGCGTTTCCGTGACTCAGGAGAAGACTCGGAAGTCAAAAACGAAGGGCCCATCGCCAGCAGCCTGCTGCCCGCGATTGGCCCTTACTGTTTCTTCGAAGGCTACAACTCAGCCGATTCATCTGGCGGGAAGCAGAATCTCGGAGAATCGAGGATCTCGCCTTCAACTCCCAATCACTTCTTCGCGATCTCGATACGGTAAAGATGCGTATCCGTTCGCAGAAAAACGGAGTGATCAACCATCGCAGGAGTTGCCAGAGTGCGGCCTTCCAAAGTGTTGGTGGCAAGGACTTCGTACTTCTTTCCCGGGGTAAGAACTGTCGTCTTGCCATCTTCATCCAGCAGATAGATTTTTCCATCGGCCAACGTTGGTGATGCAGAGAAATTCCCGCCAATTCGTCTCTGCCAGTGCTGAGTTCCGGTGACGGCATCCAGGCATGTGGCGATACCGTCGTCGTCGACAAGATAGAGTTCATCGCCGACCAGCAGTGGCGATGGATTCAACGGAGCCGCCTTCTTCATGTTCCAGCCAAGATGAGATTCTGTGACGTCGCCAGTGCCATCCACTTTCACAGCATAGAACTCGGGACGATCATAGCCTGAGCTGATAAAGACCAGGCCTTTACCGACAACCGGGCGCGGCACATTCGAGTAACCGTCGTAGCGGAACCACCAGTATTCTTCGCCGTTGCGAGGATTGTACGAGACGATGCTGTCGGCTCCGCTGCTGAGCAACTGGATCGTGCCGTTGATCTCTGCCAAAAGCGGCGTCGTGTAGGACATCGGGACGTTGGATTTTCCCGTGAGTCGATCTTCTCCGATATGTTCGCGTTTCTTCTTCCAGCGGATTTCTCCCGTGTTCTTGTCGAGAGCGACGACAAACTGAATGTCGGAACCATCGCAGTTAAGAATCAGCAGGTCTTCAAAGATCACCGGTGATCCGCCGGGGCCGTGGCGATGATCGTGTTTGAGGTCCTGAGTCTTCCAGACGATAGTGCCATCTGTCTTGAGGCAGGCAGTGCCGTGAGCACCATAGTGAACATAGACGCGATCGCCTTCAATCAGTGGTGTCGGTGAAGCGTGACTGTTCTTGGCATGGACCGTGCCCGGTTCGGCGAGTTCAAAAATTGTCACATCATGCAGTGACTTTCCGGTGGCTCGATCAAGTGCGATGGCGTGCAGTGTTTTGCCATCATCGACGGCTGATGTGATCCAGATCTGGTCGCCTTTTATCGCCGGAGAAGACCAGCCCAAACCAGCGACCGGGACCTTCCATTTGATGTTCTCAGTCTCGCTCCACGTCAACGGGAGATTTGTAGCATCGGAATGCCCCTGCCCGCCGGGACCACGAAACTGAGGCCAGTCGGCCGCCTGAGTTTCTGAAACACAAACCACGCACAAAAGTACAAGCAAACATCGGCACATAAGCAACCTCCGGGCAGGTAAGCAGAATTGGCGGGCTGGCATCGTGGTGCATCCATGGCGGGAATGCAAGAGACTCAGAACGCCAAACAAAACCGGGGCTGGCCGCCGGATAACTCAATAATCTGCAGAAAGAAGATTGGACATGTCCTGTTACGATTTTGCTAAAGCTTCTTTACGATCGCTGACGCAAAAGGCTCTGTCAGCACAGGATTACTGTTCAGGTGAGTTCCATTCAGAAAGAACAGTCGGAACGGAAGCCGTCGCCGGTTGAAGCGACGCGGTTATCCGGTTAAAAGCCGCAGTGTGTCAGGACACGAATCGACGCAATCGCGATAAAACTCCTGAATGCGTCGGCCATAGTTCTGTAACGTGGGGCTTCGTTCACTGTCAATGGCCCGGCGACAGATAAGTCTGACTCAACTCTTTACGGTTCGGCTTGAGAAAAGGGTAATTTCAGATGATGTCAGAGTCAGCAATCCGCGAGAAAAAAGACCTGCTGCGAAAGCAGGCGCATGCCAACCGAAATGCTCAGGAAAACAAGGATGACCTGAGCCGCCGTATTGTCGGAGCTTTCATGGCTCTGCCGGAATACGCAACCGCTGAAGTCGTGATGTTCTATATTGACGTTCGCAGCGAAGTCCGCACTCGACTGGATCTGGAACTGGCTTTGAAGTCAGGCAAGACGATCGTTGTTCCTTGGTGCAACGCAGAAGGCGAACTCGAACTGTTTCGTCTCGACAGCATGGACGAACTGGAACTCGGGATGTATCGCATTCTGGAGCCCAAGGCTGAATTGCGAACTCTGCCGGAGAAACAGGTCGATGTTGAGTCGCTGGATCTGATTATGGTGCCTGGCGTTGGGTTTGATCGCCGAGGTGCTCGCATGGGCCACGGAAAAGGTTACTACGACAAACTGCTGCAGCACGCTCGCCGCGACACACCTCTGGTCGCTCTGGCGTTTGAGTGTCAGTTGTTTGATGAAATCCCGGTCGCTCACCACGACATTTTCATGGACAAGATCATCACTGAAGATCACGTGTATCAGGGAAAAGGTCGATGACCAGTGCCGGTTCGAATTGTGTGATTGAAGACACATACGCCGAAGCCTTTCGCAGTCTGTATGTTGAGTTCCTGATCACAGCGCGCGATCGCAAGTGGCTGGACCATGCAATCAATGCAGCGACCGGCTATGGATCGTCAACGATCATGTGCGATTGTGAAGCCGGGCTCGATCGCTACGTCGGTCCTGGCGGCGACGAATCGTTCGTGACTCCGGATGGACGTCCGGGAGCCATCTGCCAGCTTCACGTACCTCGCTTCTGGAAACATCGCGTCGAAGCTCTTGAGAAAGCTCTCCTGTCCCGCGTCTGCCAGAATGTTTTGACGTGTGCGACGACCGCGTGTTTTTCACTCAGCCAGACAGAACCGTACTATCGTTTGGGACGAAAGCTGTCGTTTTTCGGTGATGGTTACGAACAGGTCGAGGACCGTTTCGGGCGCAAAATGTGGGTTGTGCCCACAATGGGTGGCGAGTTCTGCATCGATCGCCGTTTCGGATATCACGACGGTGTCATGGGCGGAAATCTTTGGTTCATGGCAACCAGCGAGGACGCTTCCCTTGAAGCGGCTGAACGAGCTGTCGAAGCCTGTCAGCATGTTCCCGGCGTAATTACTCCGTTCCCCGGTGGAGTTGCCTCCAGCGGATCCAAGGCTGGCAGCAAGCACAAGTTTCTGTTCGCCAGTACAAATCATCCGTTCTGTCCGACATTGAAAGGTCGTCCGGGAGTCGACTCACAGATTCCGGATGGCATCAAGTCCGTGATGGAAATCATCATCAACGGTCACGATCTCGCCACTGTCAGCGCAGCGACTCAGGCGGCGATCAAAGCTGCGGCCGTTGTCCCTGGCGTCGAAAAAATCACAGCCGGAAATTACGGCGGCCGACTGGGCAAAGCCTGGGTCTGGCTGATTCCGGAAAATCACCAGGAAGCCTGATTCGCTCAGAAGCCGACGCAGGCGTTGATTTGCCGTTCTGATAGCGCGAACGGTCGTTGTCTGTTTCTGAAAACCAGAGGCATCGGCCGCAGTTGGCTCTGGCCTGTTTGAAGCATCTGTTCGTTATGACGAAACCCATCGACGCACGAGATACGCATCCCATCGCTGGATCAATCATCAAAGTCGTGGCTTTCGATGCGGTGGGCACGTTGATTTATGCGGAGCCATCCGTTTCGGCAACCTACTGCCGAGTTCTGAATGAACTGAGCGGAAGCCCGGTCGATGAAGCTTTTGTTCGCAGAGTTCTGGGAATGCGTCTGGCAGAACGCTCAAGTCACGAGAATCTGCGTACCAATGAAGTCGCTGAACGACAATACTGGTATGACCTCATCGCGGAACTGGTTCCCGATGCAAATCGCGTCGACGCCTGTTTTGATTCGCTGTACCATCATTTCGGCCTTGCCTCCAACTGGCGATGCTTCAACGATGTTGCCGGCACACTCAGTGCTCTGAAGTCAGCCGGGCTTCAGCTCGTACTGGCCTCGAATTTCGACGAGCGATTGAATGCCGTCTGTGCGGGACTTGAGGAACTGCAAGGGATTTCCAGCGTGATCATTTCTTCGGAAGTCGGCTGGAGAAAACCGGCTCCGACGTTCTTTGACATTGTCTGTCAGCAGACCAACTGCCGACCCGAAGAAATTCTGTTCGTTGGCGACGATTTGATCAACGACATTCACGGCGCGAAGCAGGCGGGGATGGCGACAGCGTGGATTGATCGCAAGGGAGAACCCCCCGGAGCCATGCTTGAGTCCGGAGATGAGCCGGGAGCCATTTCAACTCGCCAAATGCGAACGCTGATGGAATTGATCCCTGACGCGTCCTGATCAGTCGCTGGCTGACATGTGGGGCAGTTGCGTGTTGCTGGACGGTCTTCGGATTGGCTCCTACCATGAGTCGCTTTCCTGCGGTCTCTTGTCCCGCCACATTGGATTCCTGCCCATGTCCAGAGTTCCCCTGATTGCACTGATCTTCCTCTTTTCGCCCGGTCTCCTGCTGGCTCAGAAGACCTGGACACAGACTGTTGAACGTCAGCCAGTCGTTGAACGTGGTCAGGATATCGCGGAGCCTGCGGACAAAGATATCGCGGACATTCCTGATTCAGCCTTCTCCGGCGGCACGGTTCCGAAGTGGATCTGGGGGCCTGACAACAACTCCAACTATGTCCTGCGAACAACGGTTGAGTTACAGGACATCAAAGCCGCGCGACTGCGAGCGTCATGCGACAACGTGGGCACTGTGTTCATCAACGGGAAACGTGTTGGCGGCAGCAGTGAGTGGCAGGAGCCCGTCGATGCGGATGTCGCCTCGGCTTTGGTCAAAGGCACGAATGTCATTGAAGCCGAAGTTGAAAACCAGGGTGCCGTTGCGGCGTTCGTCCTCAAACTAATTGTGCAACCTTCCACTGGCGATGCGATCGAAATCGTAACCAGTGAAACGTGGACCTATAGCACAAAGCGAGACACGGATTCAAAAGATACGGTCCAGCTGCGAGGCGAATACGGTGGCGGGCCGTGGGGACTGGTCTTCAACAACGCGGCGATGCCGGGACGAGTTCCCGCCGGAGTCTTTGAAGTCCTGCCCGGATTTCAGGTCGATAAACTTTATACCGTTCCGAAAGATGAACTGGGCTCATGGGTCTGCATCACATTCGACAACAAGGGCCGACTGCTGGCCAGTGATCAAGGCGACAAAGGACTGTTTCGTATCACTCTTCCGCCGGTCAACGGTAAAGGTGGCGTCAGTGTCGAGCAACTTGATTTCTCAAAGTGTGAAGTCAAGCCGAGCGGCGCGCAGGGAATGCTGTGGGCGTTTGATTCGCTCTATATCTGCTGTAACGGTGGTCCCGGCAGCGGACTGTATCGGGCTCGCGACAAGGACGGCGACGACCAGTTTGATGAATGCGTGAAACTGAAAGATCTTCGAGGCGGTGGTGAGCACGGTCCTCATGCTCTGCGACTTTCACCAGACGGCAAACGTATCTTCCTGATCGCCGGCAACCATACTCGATCACCATTTGATGAAGGTGAAGAGCTGAAGAATCCTAACTACACCAGTCGCGTTCCCACAAACTGGGCGGAAGATCATCTGCTGCCGCGTATGTGGGACGCGAATGGTCATGCGGTTGGAATTCTGGCTCCCGGCGGCTGGATCGCCAGTACTGATCCCGATGGAAAAACATGGGACATCTGGTCGATGGGATACCGCAATCCTTATGACATGGCTTTCAATGCAGACGGCGAACTGTTCGCATACGACGCAGACATGGAATGGGATGTTGGCATGCCGTGGTATCGTCCAACACGAGTCGTGCATGCAACCAGCGGCAGTGAGTTCGGTTGGCGAAGTGGCAGCGGCAAATGGCCCAATCATTATCTCGACAGCCTGCCACCGATGGTGAATATTGGTCCGGGTTGTCCGGTCGGAGTTGAGTTCGGTTACAACCTCAGGTTCCCGGCCAAGTATCAAAAGGCGTTGTTCATCTGCGACTGGACTTTCGGCACGATGTACGCCATCCACACGCAACCCAGCATGAGCAGCTACACAGCCACCAAAGAAGAGTTCCTGTCTCGCACACCGCTGCCGCTGACTGATGTCGTGGCCGGACCTGATGGAGCGATGTATTTCACGATTGGTGGACGCGGAACACAGTCTGAATTGTTTCGAGTCACTTACGCAGGTAAGGAATCCACAGAGCCAGCCGAGCTTCGCGATTCATCGCAGGCGGGGGCTCGATCACGCAGGAAGGTTCTGGAAGCTGCTCACGCTGGAATTGGTCCGAACGGAAAACAGTCTCCGATGGATGCAGAAACCTTCATGAAGAATCTTCAAAGCGATGTTCGCACAAACGACCGTTTCCTGAAGACGGCTTCCAGAAACGCTTTCTATCATTCGGCCCTTTATGACATCGTAATGAAGACTGAAGTGCTGAAGCAGGCCGATTTCACAATGGGTGAACCGGATGATAAATTGGGGGTCGTCATTGCACTTGCAAAGACTCCATTCAAGTCAGCGGATCCGGCTGACACCGAAGTCGCTGAGATGAAATCAGATCTGCAAAGGGTCTGCCTGAATACCCTTCGATCAATGTCGTGGAGCAGCATTTCGCGTGAACAGCATCTGGGCTACCTTCGAGCCTTGAGCCTCGTGTTTTTGCGACTCGGCGCTCCGGATGATGCCGTTCGTCAGGAGTTCGTCGGACGCATCGACGATGCGTTTCCATCGGGCGACGATGAGTTGGATCGAGAACTCTGCCAGATGCTGGTTTACCTGAATTCTCCAACCGTCATCGCGAAGACCGTAAAGCTGCTGGAAGCCCCTTCGAAGCCTACTGTGACTGATGACATGAAGGACTTGCTGGCTCGGAATCGCGGCTACGGCGGCGCAATTGCTGAGTCAGTTGCGAAAGCTCCGGACCAGCAGCAGACGTGGTACGCGTTCTGTTTACGAAATGCCAAAGACGGCTGGAAGATGGACGAGAGAAAGATCTACTTCGCGTGGTTTGAACGCGCTCATCAGTGGGCCGGAGGAGCCAGTTATCATGGCTTCCTGAGAAACATCGAACGCGAATGCTTTGAGAATGCCAGTGAGAAAGAACGACTTCTGATTGAAGCGAGCGGTGCGCGTAAGCCATATACGCTGCCTGAGATTCCAAAGCCTGCGGGCCCTGGTAAGGACTGGACTTTGGAAGAAGTTCGTGGTCTCGCAAAGGATGGGCTCAAGGGACGCGACTTTGACAACGGCCAGAAAATGTTCGCGGCAACTCGCTGCGTGATCTGTCACCGCTTCGGCGGCGACGGCGGTGCGACGGGCCCTGATTTGACTCAATTGGCAGGTCGCTTCAACCTGAATGACCTCACCGAAGCCATCATGGTGCCAAGCAAAGTTATTAGTGATCAGTACAAGGGAACGACTGTCGTCACGACTTCCGGGAAGTCCTACAGTGGTCGCATTGTGGGCGAAAATGATGAACTCATCCGAGTTCTGACCAGCCCGGAAGACCCTACGAAGATCTCAGAGATTTCCAAGTCTGAAATTGAAGAGTTGCAACCGTCGCCGGTTTCAATCATGCCGATGGATCTGCTGAAGCCACTGAATCAGGATGAAGTCCTTGACCTGCTGGCCTACTTGTTATCACGCGGCGACAAAGGCAACGCGATGTTCCGCAAGTAGTCGTTTTTTCCACCCACCCATGATTATTGTCCGCAAGGAAATCCTGAATGAAGACTTTTGTTTTGTCACTGCTGCTCGCACTGACCTGCGTGCTTAGTTCTGCAGTCGTATTTGCAACTGAGCCGAATCGTGAAGACTATCCCAAAGGCGAATGGGTCTCTCTGTTTAACGGCAAGGATCTGACTGGCTGGACTCCCAAGATTCGCCACTGCGAAGTCGGCGAGAACTTTGGGAACACTTATCGAGTCGAAGACGGAATTCTGAAAGTACGCTATGACGGTGGCGGCTACGAGAAATTCGACGAGCGATTTGGCCACTTGTTTTTCAAGGACACATTCTCCAGTTATCGCCTGCGTATCGAATATCGATTCGTGGATGAGCAATGTCCGGGCGGCCCGGGCTGGGCAACTCGCAACAGCGGCGTGATGGTTCACGGGCAGGATCCGAAGACGATGACCAAAGATCAGGATTTCCCTGTTTCGATCGAAGTTCAGTTCCTCGGAGGCAATGGCAAGGATCCACGCACGACGTCGAATCTCTGTACGCCGGGCACGAACGTTGTGATGAATGGTGAACTGAAACTCCAGCACTGCATCAATTCGTCATCGAAGACCTATCATGGCGAACAGTGGGTCGTCTCTGAAACAGAAGTCCACAACAGCGAGATTATCAAACACCTGCTTGATGGCGAAGTTGTGCTCGAATATCAAAAACCACAACTCGACAAGCGTGATGAGAATGCACAAAAACTGATCAAGGGCGACGACCTGTTGATCACTGGCGGCACAATTTCACTGCAGTCTGAAAGTCATCCCATTGACTTCCGCAAGGTCGAGATCATGGTGCTGGAAGAGTAGTGGGATCAGCGCGAACTTCTGGATTTCTCTCGGAGCAAAGCCCGGCCAATTCCTGTTGGTCGGGCTTTCGGCTTTCGATGAGTGATCGCTGTGAGGTTGGCAAGTGCAGCCTGAATTTCAATTGGTGGCTCAGCGCATACTGGACTTTCTCATGAACCTGCGAAACCTGAACTCCCCGAATGCAGACGTTCGCATGAAGGGCTTTTTGACGCGCACGACAGTTGACGATGCCTTGGCCTGGATTGGCTCGACGCTCTCTGCAGGCGCCCGCAATGCCATTGAAGTGATTTCACTGAAGGATGCTGCCGGTCGAATTCTGGCCGAGGACATCATCAGCGAAGTCAATGTCCCGGGATTCAATCGGTCCATGATGGACGGCTATGCATTGCGTGCCGAGGAAACCTATGGGGCGACTTCGTATAATGCATTGCCGTTCAACATCATCGGCACCAGCCTTCCAGGAAAGCCGTTCACAGGAACCGTTGCGCGTGGAACCGCAGTTCGCATCATGACCGGTGCGCCAATGCCGAATGGGGCCACTGCCGTTTTGCCGGTTGAAGGTACGGAAGCTCAGAATGACATCATGTCGGCGATGTCTGACGTGTCGGTGGGTAAGCATGTGGGCGTCATCGGCGAGGATGTTGCAACGGGTGCGACGATTCTCACGGCCGGACGAACATTGCGCCCTCAGGATCTGGGAGTTCTCTCATCGATTGGCCGCGGAACGATCCCGGTGGTTAAGCGACCGGTCGTCAGAATTCTGATCACGGGCAATGAATTATTGCCAGCGGGGACAAGTCCTGAAGGCTTTCAGATTGCGGACGCGAATGGTCCGATGTTGCATTCTCTGGTCAGTCGTGATGGCGGTATTGCGGCCATGCCTCCGTTGATCCACGATAGTCGCGAGCAGTTGCAGGCGGCGATGCTGGAACCTGCGGATGTGATTCTGGTCTCTGGCGGTTCCAGCGTTGGCGAGGAAGATCACGCTCCGCAGATTCTGGCTCAGCATGGCACATTGGCGATTCATGGAATTGCGATGCGTCCCAGCAGTCCGGCGGGAATGGGAATCCTGAACGGAGCGTTTGTGTTCTTGCTGCCCGGCAATCCGGTTTCATGTCTCTGTGCGTATGATTTTTTTGCAGGCCGAGTCATCCGGGCTCTGGGCGGTCGCAATGAAAATTGGCCGTATCGCAGGATCACGGCCACGTTGACTCGCAAGATCGTTTCAACAGTCGGCCGTGTCGATTATGCTCGTGTCAAACTGGATGGCACTGCTGCCGAGCCGATTGCTGTGAGCGGTGCATCGGTACTGTCATCAACCACGCAGGCGGACGGCTTTATGATCATACCTGCGAATAGCGAAGGTTTTGCCGCGAATTCGACAGTCGACGTTTTTTGCTATGATTAGCGTGACATTGCAAAAAATATTTCCTGACAGGTATTGGCTTCAGTCATGAATTCTTGCGTTTTCGTTTAACAGCGAGCCCGAAGGCGTAGGCGAAGTCCTGCGACAGCGACTGTGGCTTGCCGTTAAACGACAGCCTTCCCAGAGATTCAGCATGTCGACTGATGACCTGTGCATTCAAATAAGAATCCAATTCAACTCGGAACACCGATGATTATTGATTCCCATCAGCACTTCTGGCAACTTGATCTGCCGTTTGAGTATGGCTGGTTGCATGAGCCGCAGCACAAACCCATCTGTCGAGATTTCCTGCCGACAGATCTGAAGACGCATCTGCAGGCGACAGGTGTCACAAAAACTGTCTTCGTGCAGACACAACATAATGTCGAGGAGAATCGTTGGGTGCTGGAGATGACGAAAGACCATGACTTCATCGCCGGAGTCGTGGGCTGGGTCGATCTCGCCAGCGAGTTCTGTGAAGAACAGCTCAGCGAATTCGCGGGCAATCCGAAGTTTGTCGGGGTTCGTCACGTGACTCAGGCCGAGCCGGACGACAACTTTATTGTTCGGCCGGACATCATTCGAGGCCTCAAGGTGCTACAGAAGCATCAGGTCCCGTTTGACCTGCTGTTCTTTACGCAGCATCTGAAACATGCGGCCACGCTGGCGGCAACGTTGCCTGAACTACCGATGGTGATTGATCATTTGTCCAAGCCGAAAATCAAGGACCGTAATATTCACGACTGGAGTCTTGATCTGCGGCGGGCGGCGGCCTTTCCAAATATCTATTGCAAGCTGAGCGGCATGGTGACAGAGGCCGACTGGAAGAACTGGAAGCCAGCCGATTTGAAGCCTTACGTGGAAATTGCCCTGGAAGCGTTCGGTCCTGAACGCTGCATGTTTGGATCTGACTGGCCGGTCTGCGAGTTGGCGGGCTCCTACGAAACGGTCTTTTCTACTCTGCGAGAACTCACACAATCGCTGTCCCCGTCAGAGCAGAATCTAATCTTCGGGGAAACGGCCCAACGCTTTTATCGACTGCAGGTGTAGAGGATTAGTGAATCTGTACAATCCAAAGTCGACGCGGCCCGGCTGAAAGCCCGAACGTCCGCCTGGTCGATGGATGCGAATTCTACCTCGCTGTCATAGTCGATTTGTAAATGATCTTGCTCCGAAAGTATTTGAACAATGACCGCTCTGCCTGCTGACAAACCACTCGTCCTCGGAACTCATACGTTGAAGTCTCGCCTGATCGTCGGGACGGGAAAGTATGCAACGCTGGAACTTATGCAGGAGTGTCTTGAAGCCAGCGGCTCCGACGTGATCACCGTCGCCGTGCGACGTGAGCGACTGGTTGATGCGTCCGGACGAAATATTCTCGACTTCATCGACCTGAAACGATACACAATCCTGCCCAACACGGCCGGATGTTTTAATACGGAAGACGCCATCCGAGTTGCACGTCTGGGTCGTGAAATCCTGCGAGGTCTCGAGAATCCTGGCGCAGACTGGGTGAAGCTGGAAGTGCTGGCGGATACTCGCACATTGCTTCCGGATCCCATCGCGACCGTTGAAGCATGCAAGGAACTGGTTGGCGATGGATTTCAGGTGCTGTGCTATACGTCAGATGACCCGATTACAGCCCGTCGTCTGAAAGCCGCTGGAGCAACTTCGGTTATGCCAGCCGGAAGTCCCATCGGAAGTGGTCAGGGCGTGCTGAACGCGAACAATATTCGCATCTGTCTGGAGTATCTCAAAGAGAACGATCCAGACTATCCCGTGATCATCGACGCCGGCGTCGGCACCGCCAGCGACGTGGCCTTCGCGATGGAACTCGGATGCGACGGCGTCCTCTTGAACACAGCCATCGCCAGCGCGGCCAATCCGTTGCGGATGGCAGTGGCCATGAAACAAGCCTGTGAAGCCGGCCGCAACGCGGTGCTGTCAGGCCGGATTCCTCGCAAACTGTATGCGACGGCTTCCAGTCCAACAGAAGGCGTGATCAGTCGACCGTTGGGTTAGTGAGACATCCTCGCGGTAAGTGTCGCGCGTGCTGAATTCCTGCCAGTTGACAATTCGGAAAGTTCAAGAGCTATGAACGTTCAGAACATGGTCAGGTTCACCCTGCTGCTTTGTTTGATCTTCTCCACAGACACCGGGCTCAGCATTGCTCAGGACAATGTGGCCGTTGATGAATCGGCGACGCTCACACTGGAACAACTTAAGGCGGAAGGGGCTTCAAAGTCACGATATCGGCAGCAGAATGAGGCTGCTTCGGCGGTCAAAGAAACTCAGACGAAAGACACTACCGCTGAGTTCGAACGGCTCATCAAACCGATGCTGAAAGAAGCTTGCGTGCAGTGCCACGGGCCGGATCATGTTGAAGGAAACATCCGGATCGACACACTGAATCCTGACCTTGTGAATGGGCCGGACTCGCACTGGTGGCTGGAAGTTCAGGCCGTGCTTAGCAATGGTGAGATGCCTCCGCCGGATGCAAAATCGCTGAAAGACACCGATCGCGCCAAGGTTGTCGAATGGCTTGCGGACGAAATTCAGCGGGCTTCGAAGGTACGGCGCGCGACCGGCGGGCATTCGTCTTTTCGCCGCCTGACGCGATACGAATACAACTATGCACTGCAGGATCTGCTGGGGGTAAAGTGGAATTTCGCGAAGGATCTGCCGCCCGAATCTCATTCCGACGATGGCTTCCAGAATAGCTCCGAACTGCTGCATATGTCCGTCGGGCAACTCGAATCGTATCGCCAGATTGCTCTCACCGCACTGCGACGAGTCACTGTGCGAGGTGAACGGCCTCCGGTGATTCATTGGGGCGTCTCGATGGAAGAAGCGGCTGATCGAGAATGGCCGAAGCAGCAGGAGCAGCTTGCAAAAGCCAAAGAGCAGTTCAAGGATGATCCGGTCAAGCTACAAGAGGAAGTGGATCGACTGACAGCCAGTTTTAAGCAGCCTCACGATCGACCGTATTATCGAGAACTCTCAAGCGGCAACACGTCCCGCGCTGCGTGGGACTATGGTGGTGCGAAGTATGCGTTCGACCCCGAGGGCGCCGAACCGAAGTTTCCTGAAACGTTTGATCATGTCGCCGTGATTCCTTCCGGACGCAATCAGGAACTGACGGTGGAACTTGGCGACACGATTCCTGACGAAGGAATCATGCGAGTTCGCGTTCGGGCCTCGAAGGAAGCCACCGAAGAGAATCGCGTTCCCAGCTTGCAGCTTGAGTTTGGATTTCAGGCCAGCAACGAAGGCCGCGCTGAGATTCGCGTGAGCACTGCGGATACTCCGATTACCGCGACGGCCGATGCTCCGGCGATTTACGAGTGGGATGTGCCTCTCGGAGAAATCTATCCTCGCAACGCATTTCGTCGCGAATCAAAGATGGGGGATTTGCCGAGCCCTTCGGAGTACGTCCGCTTCATCAACAGTTCGGTTCCTCGAGGCGGACATGGGGCGATTCAGATCGATTACGTGCAGGTGCTGGCTCCGTTTTATGAAGAATGGCCTCCGAAGTCTCATAAGCAGATATTCTTCGACAGTGAGCATCGGACTGATGAAGTGATTTATGCCAGAGAAGTGCTGACTCAGTTTATGACACGAGCCTGGCGGCGTGACCTAAGCGACGACGAAATCCAGCAGAAGCTGAAACTGTTTCATGGGATCCGCAGTCAGTGCGACAGCTTTGAAGACGCGATGCTGGAAGTTCTGGCGGCCGTTTTGTCGTCTCCGAAATTCCTGTACGTCGTCCATGAGGATCACGAAGCCGGCAAAGACGCAGAATCATCGGCTACAACAGCTCGTCTGTCATCGCAGGAGCTTGCGTCACGGTTGTCGTTGTTTCTGTGGTGTAGTATCCCGGACGACACGTTGCGGAAGCGTGCCTCCAGTGGAGAACTTGCGGATGCAAACATCCTTCGTCAGGAGGTTGATCGCATGCTGCAGGATCCGCGAGCGGAACGGTTTGCGGAACAGTTCGTCCATCAATGGCTCGATATGCAACTGCTGGACTTCCTGACGCTGAAGAACGCGGAACCGGAGCTCAAAGAATCCATGCAAAAAGAACCGGTCGCGTTCTTTCATGAAGTGTTGCGGCATAATGAAAGTGTGCTCAATTTTATTCATGCCGACTACATGATGGCCGACGAACGTCTGGCGGTGCATTGCGGTCTGGCGGATGTGCGAGGCAACACTTTCCAGCGCGTCGCATTGAATGGGGCTCAGCACCGCGGCGGCTTGTTGACGCAGTCGGGACTTATGGCGATGAATTCCAATGGCAGCGATTCGCATCCTTTGAAACGAGGAGTCTGGTTGTTGAAGTCTGTGCTCAACGATCCGCCTCCACCGCCACCAGCCGCAGTTCCGATCATCGACCTTGCGGATCCCGAGATCGCAAAGATGACTTTAAAGCAGCGAATTGAAAACCATCGTAACCAGGCCGCTTGTTTTTCCTGCCACGCCAAAATTGATCCCTGGGGAATCGCTTTCGAAAACTACGACGCGCTTGGACGCTGGCGTGATCAGGTCAACGGTGTGCCGGTGGATGCATCCAGCCTGTTGTTCAATCAGCAGGAACTCAACGGAGCCGATGGGCTGAAGCGATTCCTTCTACAGAACCGACAGGATCAGTTCATTCGAGCAACGGTGCATAAACTTGCGACGTTTGCACTCGGACGCCCGTTGACGTTCAGCGATCATGCCGACATCGACAGTATTACCGCTGAAGTTCGACAGCACGGAGACGGTTTGGCGACCATTATCAATTGCATCGTGGCGAGCGAGCTCTTCCAGACGAAGTAGCTTCGAACAATGTGACTGGAGCGTCGAACGGCTGGGAGCTAACTCACGGGGGTCGGTTTCACCGAAGGGAGTTGCGCGCCGTTCCGGGGAATCGTGTTCCTCGTCGGTGATAACGGAACGCAAGGAGAGTCTGAAGGGGCGAAGTCCGGAATTATAACCAATCGGAAAACCTCTCTGACCGATGTAGCTCCAAATCAATCCACCCAAGCATGCAATGGCAAAGGGGGGGACTGCATCGCAAGGTCTTTGCTACCAGTGGACGATGCTGGGCGGCTGCGTTGGAGTGTGCATCTTTGATGTGCACTCCACGTTTCTTCGCACATGTAGCATCCCGTTGCTGCACACTTAGCCGCGACTTCGGACTGAAATGATTTGATCGAAAGGCACAGAATGATCGACGTCAAATGTCCCGATTCAGCTACGCGAGGTCAGGAAAATTGAAGTAAGGCCGGAAGACGATTCATGCACGCAGCGAACGGCACATCGTTTGCAAAATGGTGTCAGGACCAAGTGAAGGCCGCAAACGACCTCAAAAACACATGGATGGAACCACATTGGTTCATGCATCGTTCTGGATACGGCACCACAGATGAGAACCGCAGCGAGAATGGTCATGCATGATGACGGCGATACCATCACCCTTCTCTGTTGATCAAAAATGAATGAGGCGCAACGACTCCTTGGCGCAATTGGATGCTAACGGCCAGTCTGCGCTCAATGACATCTGAACATCGAGTTCGCCATTACCGATTGTCCGGTTAGTGGCCGGTCTGACAGTGTCCGCAGATATGGACATCGGATCGAATGACTTCGATGGGGGCAGTGAATTCAGAGTTTTCTTACGTCGTATTCTGGTCGGCTGCCACTCGATGCTTGCATGTTTGTGAGCATCTTCGGTTGAACTGGGCTGGCTTTTCTTTCCGGAGTTTATTACGAATGAACACACGCAGTTTGTTGGCGATTTTCTTTACTTGGCTGCCGTTCACAGGATCCGGTGTTCTAGCAGCGGATTCTCCTGCAGGCAAACCGAACGTGCTGTTGATCGTCGCCGACGACATGGGCTACTCAGACCTCGGTTGTTATGGCAGTGAGATCAACACGCCCAACATCGATGCGCTGGCGGTTCGAGGGCTGCGAGGAATCGATTTCTACGTTGCCCCCAGCTGTTCTCCGTCGCGTTCGATGATGCTGACGGGGACGGATAACCACATCGCCGGTATTGGAAACATGGCGGAATGGTCCGGCGCTGCTCAGAAGGGAAAACCGGGATATGAAGGCTACCTGAATACTCGCCTTCCCAGCGTGGCATCGCTTCTGAGGGATTCCGGATACCACACGGTCATGGCAGGCAAGTGGCATCTGGGAGATAAGTCCGATCAGTGGCCGGCAGCTCGGGGATTCGATCGCGATCTTACCATGTTGCAGGGAGCCGGAAGCCATTGGGCCGACATGCAGGGACTGCTTCCGTCCGAGCCGCAGGTCTCCTATGCGCGCAACGGAAAGCGGCTTGAGTCGCTGCCGAAAGATTATTATTCCACAAAGAACTTCACGGACTTCGTGATTGAAAATATCAGCGAGAAAAGCCGAGCGGATCAACCGTTTTTTGCCTACCTGGCCTACCAGGCACCGCATGGTCCGCTTGCAGTGCCACAGGAATGGATGGATCGAGACAAGGGCCGTTACGACCGTGGCTACGATGTGATTCGTGAAGAACGACTGGCTCGGCAAAAGCAGCTGGGAATCGTGGCTGGCGATGTGAAGTGCTTTCCGCGACTGCCCCATATTCCCGCATGGAATACTCTGACTGAAGAGCAGCGTCGGCATTCGGCTCGCAAGATGGAACTCTATGCAGCCATGATTGAATACATGGATGATCAGATTGGTCGACTGATTGGCCACCTGAAGCAGACTGGCGAGTACGATAACACGCTGATCCTTTTCATCTCAGACAACGGTGCAGCCGGAGAAGACATGGGAGAACTCATGGCCAAACTCGCACCGACGGCTCGGGAGTGGTTTGAGAAGACCTATGACAATCGTCCGGAGAACTGGGGTCGCCATGGATCCTGTGTGGAGTACGGCCCGGCATGGGCTCAGGTGAGCAGTGTTCCGTTTCGTCTCTACAAAGGTGTCGAAGCGGAAGGCGGAATACGTGCTCCTCTGATCGTGAGCGGACCGGGCGTCAAGCATCAGGGGAAACTCAACCAATCGGTAATGCACGTCATGGACATCGTCCCGACACTTCTTGAGGCCGCGGGTATTGAACATCCCGCCGCTCAAGCAGGGAACAGCGCCGCGATGCCTCAGGGAAAATCGCTGTGGCCACTGCTTGCCGGGCGCGAACAGCAGATTCGCAGCGATACCGACTGGCTTGGCTGGGAACTGTTCGGCAACAGGGCGATTCGGCAGGGCGACTGGAAACTTCTGTACCTTCTGAAGGCGGCCGGTGGCACTGGTGACTGGGAACTCATCAATCTGCGCGAAGACCCCGCTGAGATGCGGGACCTTTCGGCGACTCACCCCGACAAGCGAGAGGCCTTGCTGGCGTTGTGGGAGGAATACGTCAAAAGAAACGGAGTGATCATTTCTGAGGCAGGTCCGTTCGCGCCTCGTGAACCTTTATCGAAATCGGAGCCACGCTGATGGAATTGCATCAGGTCAGTAACCACTGCTATGCGGTGATCAACGAAAAGAATCGTGTGTGTGATGCCAATTCAGGGCTGATCAATGGTGGTGGCGGCCTGCGGATAGCCATCTACGCCGATTTCCCCGCAGCGCTGGAAGCAGTGAACACGGCAGCGTCCGTGTTTGCTGCCCCAGAAGACACGAATAAGTAAACAGGTGAAATTCAATACTTCCGGCGCCCCGGCACCTGGAGCATCGCATATTTGAAAGTAATCGTTTTGCAATGTTCACGGCAAGAACTGCAGTGATTCTGGTACGGCCGTTCGCAAACATCGACTGAGAAGGGAATTCGCTGACGAGCGAGGCGGGCTCTGGCGTGTTATGTCGTCAACTCCTGCATCGGGTGTCTCTTTGCAGAATCAGAATCGAAGCCCGAGTCCAACGTTCGTAAACGAGTTCGCAGCATCTTCGTTCAGTCCCCAGCCGACACGAACGCCGATCTCAAAATCCGGCGTGATCAGATAGTGAACTCCGGGGCTAAAATACTGCGGCGCCACGTTTTCCGCTCGATTGTCAGTAAAGACACCAAAGTATTCACCGTGCACATTCCAGTGTTCGGCGACTGGCATTTTCACTACAACAGACGGTGCCCACTGGTTGAAGTGGTCATTCTCTTCCTGAGTCGCCACATAGCGAAGCGAAGAATCCAGCGTGAGCGTTTCCATCAACTCCCAGCCTACAACGTAGCCCAGCTGGAAGTCGGTTGCTGTTTCCTCGCCGGATGTTGGTGTGGTGCCCTGCAGGATACAGGCACTTTCAGGAATCCAGCCTGACTGTTCAGTCAATTGTGTCTTGATGCCATACAGCATCTGTGACTCTTCGCCGGAAGTAGAGCCTTCAAGAAGTCCACCCGCATCACCGCCGGAGACCGAACCTCCTCCGCCGATTTCATAGTTCCAACCTAAGCGCAGTTCCGTACGCTCCGTAATCCCGATACGAGTAATAATTTCCGGAAAGCTGTGAGTGGAGTCGGTGGTGCGGTTCTCAATGAATGAATAAGCCGATTCAAAGATGACTCGTCCCCGTCCTGCCGTGGACGTCGAAGGCGTAAAGGAGTCCCGATCGGTTTCGATGCGCCCTTCTTCGTCTTCGACTTCCAACGGGGTGTTTAGCGACAGCCAGGGCGTCTCGAGTGGTTCGAAGAACTCACCGATTTCCTGCGCAGACGCAGTCGTCCCGCAAACCACAGCCAACAGAATGGCAAGGCCGCAGCGCACAGAAGAATTGAGGGCCTGAGATCTCATGAAACAAATTCTCAGTAATGAACGGACTCGTCAGGCGACCGGGACTCAGAACTCAATCTTTCCTCGAACCCCAAGCAGAACAGATTCGTCCACACGTTCACGAAACGGATCGATAAACTGAACATCGGGCGTCACATGGAACCATGGAGTGACCGCCACGTTGTAATAAAGTTCCACACCCTGTTCATCGCCCAGCGGCAACAGCACAGGAGCCAGATCCTTCATCGCGCCGCTTACGCCGGTATAATAGTATCCTGCACCAAATGTATCCGAAGTACGGCCAGCGATGGGGCTTGTGCCGGCCAGACCCGTACTTGCAAACCAGTGAACAGGACTTGGATTGTTATCCGCGATGCCAAGATTTCCAAAGAGACCCCATCGCTTTTTGGGATCGTCAGGCGCTACGTAGAATGCCTGATCAAAATTGTATCCCAGTGACCACGAGCCTTCTTTCGGGGGCGATGTGACGACAACACCAGTGCCTGGCTGAAAATACACTGACGGCGACAGGTTCGTGTAAGTTCCGGTGCTGTAAGTTCCGGTAAGCCCCTGATGACCAGGCATGGCCATGAATTCTGTTGGCAGATTCAGGCTGGTCACAATGGACACACCGTCATCGAAGAATGTGTCGAATCCGGACGTCGTAGGGTTATCGTTGGTGTCGAAGACGGCCATCGAAAACACCGGTTCCATATGCTGCAGCATCGCGAAACCAGCACCGAAGGTCGAGTAGGGAACTGTGCGGACCACCACAGGATTAATCATCAGCGCTGTATTCATGAAGCCATTGGTTCCTCCGGCTCCTGTCAGCGGCTGATGAAAGTCATCAAAGGTGTTGATCTTTCCCGCAAACACCAGCATGTCTTCAGAGAGAAACTGTGACAGCTTTACGCCTGTTAATGCGGAGTTGGTGCCCGAGGGCTGAGGGAATGCGAGAGCCAGATTTGCTGGCAGCATTGAGCCCGTATCCTGAATGACGGACTCCGAGTACCGAGACTCCCCATGGACGGTAATCAACAGACCTTTCCAGAGTCCTGCTTTTTCTCCATCAACGTTCATCAGGATATCATTGCGACCACCGTACCGTGACGTTTGATTCAGGCCGCCATCCACGACGCCCTGAAAGTACTGAGTCGTACTGACGCTGAAATTGAAGCCGCTTTCTGCAAGATGTGTTCGGCTGCCGCACCAGTCACCAAGGAGTGTTGGTCGCGTCATCAATGATTCGCAGAAGGAAGGCGTCGCCGCGATTTCTCCGCAGCCTTCAGCGCAGGAACCCTCTGAAGAGCACTGCGCGGAAACGGGCAGATAGCTCGAACGAAAGAATTCGGGAACGGCAGCATCCCGAGTCGCTGTCAGCGGAAAGACCTGATCAGCAAAAACTGCTGGTTCATGAATCAAGCTCGCCAAAGCAAGCCCAAAGGCGGTGGAAAACCTGCCAGAGAATCGTCGCGTTCGCATCATATCATTGCATCCGTGCAGACAGAGATTGGCGTAGAGTTTGGAACGCCTGTGATTTTCTTCGGTCTGCAGTTATGAACTTATGAACCCATTACCGCTGCGAGATTCATCACATGAAGCTTTCAGCAACAACGCAGCGGTTAGGAAAAATGGAAGGACGAATAGTGCTTATCGGGTTCATCCAGGGCGAAGTACTTGATCAATGCCTGAGATGCACACTGAGCATCCGTTACGACTGACCTCCTGGGGTGAAATGGGTAGTGGACGAGGATCTAACTCGTTCCGATGATCCGCCAGAGCGCGGAACTGAGAATTGCAGGACTCGGCTGTTTATGAGCCGGTCGCACGCAAGGAGCAACGCTCCCGTTTCCTGTGAATTGCATTCGCGACATTGCTTCGATGCATCAACTGGCCGTGCGGCCGAAACCGTTGCAATTCAATGTGTGGTTGCCGAATCTGATAACGACTTATTTGTACTGCGTTACTGATCCTCCCCAATTGAAGTACACGCATTTGCTGGTAAGTCTGCCAGATTCAACGTACTTGATGTCTCCCTGAACCGCTGCACCGTTTTTTCACTTCATTCGTTGTTTGCGATCAGGTAAAATCAATCATCCAATGTGCGTCAGCTTCTTTCGCCCGGACCATTCGAATTGACTGATTTAACGATGGGTTCCGTAGTTCTCGTCTCTCCGACACAGACGTCATCAAAGGTCTTTGAAACATGAACCTGAACTCCCTGGATCGTCGTCGATTTCTTCGCGGAACGGGTGTGGCTTTGGCCTTGCCGTTGTTCGAGTGTGTTGCGTCGGCGAAGCTGCGAGCGAATGACGAGCCCAGTTCCATCAAGCGATTGGCGTGCATCTACTTTCCCGATGGCGTGGGGATGCCGCTGCCGGAAGATCCGTCGTACAAAGACTGGTCATGGTTTCCGCATGGAAATGGCAATGAGTTCACGTTTTCAAAATGCGGTGAACCGTTCGAACCGCTGCGGAAAGATCTCACTATCCTCTCGGGGTTTTCACATCCAGCCGTTCGTAAAGTTCACGGGCACTGCAATGCTGATCAGTTCCTGACGGCCGCTTCAACAGGAACTGGTGGGCCCTATCAGAATTCAATTTCTCTTGATCAGGTCTATGCCTCACATGTCGGCAAACAAACACGATTTTCATCGCTCGTGATGTCCACCGACGGCGGCACCGGGACTCCTCGTGGAGCACAAACGCTTTCCTTCGATCACAACGGCCGCGCGATCCCTGCGGAGAATCGTCCGAAGCGAGTTTTCGATATGCTGTTTGTCAGCAGCGACGAAGATGCTGCACGTCGTTTGGCTCTCAGCAAGAGCGCGCTGGATGATTTGATGGAAGATGCCGCTTCGTTACGCCGGAAGCTGAACATATCTGATCAGCGCAGCTTGGACGAATATCTGGAATCAGTGCGTGAAGCGGAACGACGAGTCGAAAAGGCGAGGCACTGGATTAACACGCCACTGCCAGTTGTCAAAGAGGATCACTTGAAGCTGGACATCACTCCGGATGAACCTCGAGCCTATGTGCAGACGATGTTTGAGCTGATCTATCTGGCGTTCAAGACCGATTCGACTCGTGTCGCGACGTATCAGATTGGTCGAGAAAACGGATTTGGTATCAGCGATCATCTGGCCAGAGCTGTCGGATATACATTGGCACATTCGCTGACTCATGAAACAAAGAATCCCGACGGATGGAAACGCCTTGGAATTTACTGCCAGTTCCTTAACGAAGAGTTTGCTCGATTCGTCACACGGCTGCAGCAAACCCCGGAACCCGCCGGCAAGGGGAACATGCTGGAGAACTCACTCGTGTTCTACGGGTCTGCTTCCAGCGCCTTTCATCTGTCCCGTAACTATCCGCTGGTGCTTGCTGGCGGGCAGAACATGGGGTTCCGTCACGGCCAGTATATCAACAACGCTGGCGCCGATCCTCAGGCCGGCGCTTGGGATGGCGGTACTGAACCGTGGCAGTTGGAAGTCAAGAAAGAAGACAAACCTCTGTCCAACATCTTCGCCACCATGCTGCGGCAACTGGATGTGCCGACCGAAACCTTTGCGGATAGTGACGGACTGGTCAAAGAGCTGTTGAGTGATCCGGCATGATTGAATTTTGCCCTTAAAAACAGATCCGCAGTTGCTCCGTGTCAGCCGCCTCATCAACCTGTGGAGGACGAGCGAGAACTCGCCGCTCATTGGCACAAACTGTGCAGCAGTGCAGCGGTAGAAACTTTAAGCGTTTAAGAACAAGGCATTTGCACATTTTATGATCGACACTGATCAACTTCACCGCGACATGTGTCTTCTGGAGGAATTGCTGGAGCATGTTGTTGCAGAGGATGAGGGAATTGAAGCCGTTCATTTGGTTTCCGAGATTCGCCAATTAGCTCGCGATCGTCGCGCCAATGTGCCAGGCGCGGAAACAGTTCTCGCCAAAAAAATTCAGGGCCTGAGTGAAGATCAAGTTCGTCTGGTAGCGCGTTCCCTGAGCATCTTCTTTGATCTGGCCAACCTTGCTGAAGATCGCCAACGAGTTCGTGTGCTGCGTCATCGAGAACAGGCTCGTCATCCGGATCCAATCAGTGAATCAATCGGTGCGTCAATTCAACAGTTGAAAGCGGCTGGCTTGGACGCAGAAGGGGTTCAGCAGGCGTTGAATCTGCTTGATGTCGAATTGGTCTTCACAGCTCATCCCAGCGAAGCAAAGCGGCGCTCGATTCGCTCCAAACTACGCCGCATGCGTCATTGTCTGGTGGAGATGGATCGACAGGACCTTCTGCCGCGTGAGCGGGACGGTGTGCGATCTCGACTGGCGGCCGAATTAACAGTTTTGTGGCAGACTGAATTCCTGCGGCCGATGAGACCGTCGGTGCTGGAAGAAGTTGAGCGCGGTCTTTCGATCATGCCACGTTTGTGGGAAGTTGTTCCCGAGATCTACCAGTCTCTCCGTATGGCGCTGGCCAGAGAGTTTCCTGCGTTCGAATTCACAATTCCCCGCTTCCTGCGATTTGGCTCGTGGATGGGTGGTGACCGCGATGGGCATCCGGGGGTCACCTGGGACATTACCGAGCGCACTTTAATCTGGCTCCGTGATACGGCCATTGATCGACATCTTGACTGGTGCCACAGGTTGTACGATTTCTTGTCTGTGTCACGCAATGAAGTGACTCTGAAGAATGATCTCCCCAACGCGTTGTCGATCGCTGAAACTCGATGGCCGGAGTTTTCAGAAACACTCGCACGAGTCGCACCGCATGAGATCTATCGACGATGGATCCGCCTGATTGAATGGCGACTGAAACAGTCCCGCTGCACCAGCATGACGCAGCCTGCTCTGGATGGGGCCTATTGCGATGGTCATGAACTGGAACACGATGTCGACGCGTTGATTGCCAGTCTGCGACAATGTCATGGTCAGCAGGCGTTGGCTGCAGAAGTTCAGCGTTGGTTTGATCTGACGCGAGTCTTTGGGCTGAATCTGACCCGATTGGATGTTCGCCAGGACGCCGGGCGATATCGAGAAGTCATGACAGAATTGCTCAAGGCGACTGGCGACTGTGCCGACTTTGCGACACTCAGTGAACCGGAACGTCAGGCGGTGCTGATCCGGAGCATGGGAACAGCAAAGCCTCTCGACGAATCGACGTTGGCGCCGCTGACACTCGAAACACTTTCCTTGTTTCGGATGCTGCTGAAGGCCATTATGCGATTTGGACCAAACTGTGTGGGCGGTCATATCATCAGCATGACTCGCTGGCCATCTGATATGTTGACGGTGCTCTGGTTGTGGCGCCGCGCTTGTTCAGAATTACAGGCATCCGCGGCGGCAACAACAATAGTGCCAACGCACGCGTTGCGAATCATCCCGTTGTTCGAAAAAATTGGCGATCTGAAGGCTGCTCCGGCGGTCATGTCAGACATTCTGGATCAACCTGTTTATGCGGAACATTTGAAGGCTCAGAACAACCGACAGATCGTGATGGTCGGTTATTCCGACAGCACGAAAGACGGCGGCTATCTGGCAGCCTGTTGTGGGCTTGACCGAGCACAGGACCTGTTGCATCAGGTCGCAGCGGCTCGCGGAATTCGTATGACGTTTTTCCACGGTCGCGGTGGTTCACTGGGGCGTGGCGGTGGTCCGGCTGCACGCGGAATTTTGTCCCTGCCTCCAGATGCGCTGGGCGGTTCTTTGCGACTCACGGAGCAAGGGGAAGTTCTCGCCGAACGATACGACGATACTCAGGTGGCGTATCGTCATCTGGAACAGGTTACTTTTGCCACGCTCGTCGCCAGCAATGTTCCTCGCCCGGTTGTCCATGCCGAATGGCGCGAGTTGATGGAATCACTGGCTGAGCAGTCTCTGAAGGCGTATCGCCAATTGGTCGATACGCCGGGCTTTATTGAATTCTTCGGCGAGGCGACACCGATCGAAGAAATCGAAAACCTGCCGATCGCGTCACGGCCTTCTCGTCGAACAGGCCAGCGAACTCTGAATGACCTGCGAGCCATTCCGTGGGTCTTCGCCTGGACTCAGAATCGATGCCTGATTCCCGCGTGGTACGGACTGGGGACAGCCTTGTCGGAAGTAAAGTATAGCAATCGTTCGGGCTGGCAACGCATTCTGGAAATGTATCGTCAATGGCCATTCTTTCAGGCCACGATCGATAACGCAGCGACCGCATTGGCAAAGACCGACATGTACGTTGGGCAGTGCTATTCAGAATTGTGCAGCGATGAGGAGCAGCGGGGACAGATCTGGAAGCTGATCGCCAGCGAGCGAGATCGTTCTCGACAGACCATCCTGGATCTTGTGGGTGGTTCGGAACTGCTTGCGACAACGCCTTGGTTTCAGGGTTCGATCGAAGTGCGAAACCCGGATATCGACCCGCTGAATCTGATCCAGATTGAGCTGCTGCGAAGACGCCGAAAGCTGGACAGCGCAGTTGATGAAAGCGATCTTCAGCGTTTACGAGATCTCTTAAGGCTTTCGGTTCAGGGAATTGCCGCCGGTATGCGCACCACTGGATAATTGCGGCTTTGATGATTGCGGGGAGGGCATTGCCGGGATTGGGCATCGGAACTGAGCACCAGTTGTCAGGAGCTGACCAACTCGGCAGAATGCGGCCTGTAGAGCCGTGTAGGGTCAAGGACTGTCGCGAGTTTCGAGCTGACCTATCCTTCGAAAATGTTTGTCTCCTTGTTTGTAAACAGGTTGAGGCGACCTGACCTTTCGGCCGAATTGATCATCCGGAGATTTCTCCAACCGTATAATTTTGGCAAAGAAATTCGTTATGCAGGATCCCAGAATTGACCGCCTTGCTCAGGTCTTGATTCATCATAGCTGTCGGCTGCAGCCGGGGCAAAAAGTTCTGATCGAGGCGTTTGATCTGCCCGAGCCCAATCTGGTCTGCCGGCTGATTGAAGAAGCCTATCGTGTCGGTGCGACGCCGATCGTATCGATAAAGAACAACGCAGTGCTGCGAAGTCTCTATCGAGGTGCAACTGCCGAAAGCATGTCGCTGGCGGGAAAGTTCGAAGCCGCCGTCATGACCGAGATGAGCGCATATATTGGCATTCGCGGTTCAGCGAACTCAAATGAGTTTTCTGATGTGCCGGGGACCGGCATGGATCTCTACCAACAGCATTGGTGGCAGCCGGTTCATGTTCAAATTCGCGTACCGAAAACTCGCTGGGTCGTCCTGCGGTACCCAACTCCGTCGATGGCTCAAGCAGCCAGCAAAAGCTGCGAACAATTCGAAGATTTTTACTTTGACGTCTGCACCGCTGACTATGCAAAAATGGCTAAGGATCTGTTGCCGTTGAAAGCTCGCATGGAAGCTGCCGACCAGGTCCACATCACGGCTCCGGGTACTGATCTTCGTTTCTCCATCAAAGACATTCCGGTTATTCCGTGTGCTGGCGAATCGAATATTCCTGACGGCGAATGCTTTACGGCTCCCGTCCGAAACAGCGTCAATGGAACGATCCTGTTTAACACGTCATCGCGATACCAGGGAACCGTGTTTGATGGGATTCGCTTTGAACTAAAGGATGGCAAGATCATCAGCGCCACGTGTCGAAATGCTCCGGAACGGCTGAACCAGGTGCTCGATTCCGATGAGGGTGCTCGTTACATCGGCGAATGGTCTTTCGGGACGAATAATCGCATTCTGCATCCGATGCTGGATACGTTGTTTGATGAAAAGATTGGCGGATCATTCCACTTCACGCCGGGCAATGCATACGAAGAAGCCGACAACGGCAATCGCAGTCGAGTTCACTGGGACCTTGTTCTGATTCAGCGAGCGGACTATGGCGGCGGTGAAATCTGGTTCGACGGAGAGTTGATTCGCAAGGATGGCTTCTTCATCCCGAAGGATCTGCAGCCGCTCAATGAAGGCCTGCCTGAATAGCAGGGACCTTCACGCCACCGTCAGATACACACCTGTCAATGCGACCAGAGTGCCGATGATCGCTCGGACTGTAATCTGATAGCCGTAGGCGATTCGTAGCATCGGCATCACGAACAGCGGCGTCGTGCACGTCAGTGTCAGAACGATTGCCAGATAGGAATTCTTGTACGCAATCTGACTCATCCAGATCCCCAGCCAGGGGCCGCAGATAACGGCGGGCAGATAAGACTTCAGTGCGGTTGGATCAAATGATTTGCGAGCCGTACTAACCAGTTGCCTCGTGATAATCGCAATGGCAATGCAACTGGCCGAAGCCACACAAACCCGAATCACAGTCGCTTCGAGCGGATCGCAGCCGCCCGCGGAAAGCTTCTCACTGCCGAACGTCCCCAGACGACTGAAGGTTCCGCCGCACGCATTGCACAAAGACGCCAGCAGTCCCATCGCAACGCCACGAGACATCGACGCCGGAAAATGTCCGGGCGTTTCGGCCGCTGCTCCTCGTTCAGTGACAACAATCGCAATGCCGAACAACGTCAGCAGGATCCCGGAAATGCTGAGAAGCGACAGCGATTCCTGCAACACACTCCAGCCGATGATGGCTCCGAACAGAGGCGATGTCATCGACACGATGAGTGCGCGGCGAGGCCCCAGGATTTGCAGGCTGCGAAAATAGAACGTGTCGCCGATCAGAATTCCAATGACGCTGCTGACGATGAGCAGCAGCCACGTGTTGCGATCCGCTTCAAACATCGATCGCCCGGCCAGACCTGTGACAACGGCCAGATGCACGCATAGAATGATTGATGCCAGAAAGTTCTTGCCAAAGTTGATCTGCCACGCAGACAGTTTCGTTCGGCCATAAAACAAACTGGAGCACGCCCATAATGCGGCGGCTGTTAGTCCGGCGAGTTCTCCGATTCCGATGAGTCCGTTCACTGAACAAGAATCCCTTCAAACGGCGCTCAGAGCAAATTCGCTCTGAGCGTCGATCCGCAGCATTTATCGCGGCAGTTTCTGACTCTGACCGGTTCGCGACGCTTCATAGATCGCAAGGATGATCTCAACGCTTTTGCGTCCCTCCGCGCCGTCAACTCGAGGTTGTCGCCCGGTTTTGATCGCATCAACAAAATCTTCAAGCTGCAGTTGATGACCAACGAACGAAATTGCCTTCGGATCTGATGCACCGCCGGAGGTTGCTGAACCAGCACCGAGCTTAGCCCTGATCTCGGCGTCTTCTGGTTTCTCATCTGCAAATTCCCAACGCAGAATTGAGTCCTGTTCGACGATGACCGTGCCGCGGCTGCCATGAATCTCGGTCTTCTTCAACAGACCTGGCCAGGCGGCTGTGGTGGCTTCCATCACGCCGATGGCTCCGTTGGCAAACTTCAGACAGGCGACTCCCACGTCTTCAACTTCGATGCGTTCATGAGCCAGCGTTCCTGTGAAACCGGCGATCTCCGCCACATCGCCCATCAGCCAGCACAACAAATCGACGTTATGAATCGCCTGATTCATGTAGGCGCCGCCGCCGTCCAGAGCCCACGTGCCGCGCCAGCCGCCGCCGTCGTAATATTCCTGAGTTCTCCACCATTTGACGTAGGTATCGCCCAGCGTGATTCGCCCGAAGCGTCCCTGATCGATGGCGGCTTTTAACGCCTGGTTCGCGGGGCTGAAGCGTGACGGGAAAATTGTGCAGAGCTTCACGCCATATTGTTTGCACGCTTTGATAATGTCATCGCAGCGTTCCAGAGTAATCTCCAGAGGCTTCTCCACGACCACATGTTTTCCAGCCTTTGCTGCAGCAATCGCGGGATCTCGGTGAGCACCGCTGGGAGTGCAAATTGTGACAATCCCCACGTTGGGATCAGCCAGCAGCTCGTCCAGCGTTGAGTAGGCTTTGCATCCGTACTCAGCCGCGAAAGAATTGGCCTTGTCGACATTCTGATTGAAGCACGCAACGACCTGCCCGCCTGGCATGGCCTGAATTGCCTTCGCATGGAAGTGCGCGATCATGCCCGTGCCAACAATTCCAAACCCTGTGCTCATATTGAATTCCTGTCGTAAAACGGAGTTGCTTTGAGGGTGTTTTTTATCGCAATGCGATCCCGATGCCAGCGGCTGGTTAATTTAATGAGTTTTCACAACTCGAAACGTCAGTGAGTGATAAAAGTTGCTGCGTTTTCAACAACAATCCCTCGCTAAGGCTGCGGGCCAGGATTGAATAAAAACCCGCCGCCAGCGAGCTTCTGAAAAGAAGTGGATACGTTGAGGTGAGGAAAGTTTTTCGATTGTGAAAATGGTTATAGGACTGCATCATACCGTGGGCAGGCTGCGTGTCGATTTGCTGTGGCCGCCCGCAGATCATGGAGGACAGCGTCATATGAAAAAACCGATCTCATGTGGATTTCTCATCGTACGCGGCAAGCCAATCGAATCGTTTCTGCTGATGAAGCATCCGCACCGATGGGACCTGCCAAAGGGACACGTCGATGAAGGAGAAACGGAACTGCAGTGCGCTTTGCGGGAACTGGCTGAGGAAACCGGAATAACGGAACAGGACATCGACGTCGATCCGGACTTCCGTTTCGAGAATCGCTACCTTGTGAACGAGAAGCGATACGGCGGAAATGGCTCGATTGAAAAAGTGCTGTATGTGTTTCTGGCCTGGTTAAAACACCCGGTCAAAATCAGGCTGACAGAGCATCATGGGTTTCGTTGGTTCCCGTGGAATCCTCCCCATGAGATCCAGGAACTGACGATCGATGGACTGCTGCAATCGCTGGAGGAGCACCTCGCTACGATGCAGGCCGGTGCAACTCCGACCGATGAAGAGAGCCCCAGGCTCGACTGACATGGCAAAAACTTGCCGAGGGCATCTGGATTCGAACACTTTCGCGATCACCGCTGGAAGAACTGGCTGGGATTATCCCCTTGGATATCCTTGCCATTGCGAGGGCAAGCTAAATCACGGGATCTTGACATGATTGAATCTGAACACATCACTTCCGGAAACTTGCCTGAGCTGTGAAATCCTGCCTCTGACGGTCGCTGACGGGATTTTAGTTGTGTTTTGCCGCCTGCTCCCAGCAAGGTTTCTCTCGAAAAACATGCAAATAGCCGTCGTGCTCGGCTTCAATTCGGGATGATTCAGAAATTTTTCTGACTTTGATGTTAGGTTGAAGTCGCAGCCTGAGTTTAGTCTCGCAGGAGACAGCTATGACCGAATTTCCACAAACCAGAGCCAGTCTAATCGCGCAGGTTCGATCGTCCGAAGATCGTGAGGCTTGGGATCAGTTTGTGTTCATCTATCGTCCCGTTCTTTATCGAATGGCCCGCCGTCGTGGCCTGCAGGACGCCGATGCTCAGGACGTGGTCCAGACGATCCTGATGCGAGTCGCGGCTTCCATTCATCGCTGGGAACAAACATCGCCGGAAACGAAATTCCATCATTGGCTCCGCCGCGTTGCTCGAAACGCAATGATCAGTGCTTTTACTCGACAGCCGAAAGAGGCAGCGGCTGGCGGTTCTGAGATGTTCGAGATGCTGGCTGAGCAGCCCGAAGACATCGCCGGCATTGAAGAGGAACTCGCGATCGAAACGATGCGCGAGCATTATCTTCGAGCGGCCGCGATCGTGAAGGGGGATGTCGATCCGGAAACGTGGCAGGCCTTCGAGCTGACGGTCGTTCGGGGGCAATCCTGCGATGAAGTGGCGACTACTTTGCAGAAATCCATCGGCGCAGTTTATGTGGCTCGCGGTCGCGTCATGCGAAGACTTCGCGGGCAAGTGCAGTCCATGCAGGAGAATGATCGATGAACTCAGGCAAGAATCGCTGCGACCACAGTCAGATTGACGAATTGCTGAAATCAGCGCCCGGGCAATTCGAAGAAACAGTCATCATTTCTCATCTGGATCATTGTCCCGATTGTCGAAACTATCTGGAACATCATGCCGCTGACATGGAAAGCTGGAACGAGGCCGCTCGGTCACTTCGAGAGACGGAATTCGATGTGGCCAGCTCCATGGAATACTCCGCTGCCGGAATTGATTCCCTGAAGGTCAGCACTCCAGCAGCAATCCAGAGCGTGCTGGACTCACTGACGCCATCCGAACATCCTGATCGACTCGGCCGGCTGGAAGGATATGAGGTCACCGGTGTTGTCGGCGCGGGAGCCATGGGAGTCGTCCTCAAAGCCATCGATCCCGCTCTCGATCGCATCGTGGCGATCAAAGTCATGGCCACGCATATTGCCAGTCACGCCACAGCTCGAAAACGTTTCGCAAGAGAAGCCAAAGCCGCAGCAGCAGTTCTGCATCCCAACGTCATTCCCATTCATGCCGTTTCGAACAGCGGCGCCATCCCTTTCCTGGTCATGTCGTATGTTCGTGGCGGATCATTGCAAAAACGCATCGACCGTGAAGGAGCTTTGACGACTGCCGAAATTCTGCGAATCGGATCTCAGGTCGCCGCGGGATTAGCAGCCGCTCATGACCAGGGACTTGTTCATCGCGACATCAAACCAGAGAACATTCTGCTGGATGAAGGAGTAGAAAGAGTCACGCTGACCGACTTCGGCCTGGCTCGCAGCGTAGATGACGCCTCCATCACGCAACAGGGAACAATCACCGGCACTCCACAATATATGTCTCCCGAACAAGCCCGCGGCGAATTCGTTGATCAGGCCAGTGATTTGTTTAGTCTTGGGAGTGTTCTCTACACACTGTGTACTGGTCGCGTGCCGTTTCGGGCGGATTCGTCCCTGAGCGTGATGAGGAAGATCATTGATGAGGAGCCCGCTCCGATCCTCGAGCTGAATCCGGAGATCCCAGGATGGCTCCGCGACATTATCGCTCAGCTGATGGCCAAGAACAAAACGGACCGCTTCAAGTCGGCCAAGGATGTCCACGATTTGCTCGAAGCGTGCCTGAGTCACATTCAACAGCCGACAGTGAACAAGCTCCCGGACGGACTTCGCGCACTTTCTCGATCCAAATCGACCTCATCACTTCCTCTCATCCTCGGAGTTTGTGCCATGGCTGTCTGCTCGGCTTTGGTTGTTTGGTTAACCGGTGGGCTGGGACTTATTATTCAGGAACCGGCCCCCAAAACAACACCTGTTGTTCAGCAGGAATCTACGGAAGCTTCCCCCGCAGAAGCACCACTGACGTGGAAGGCTTTGCTGGGTGAAGAGGCACCTGAGAACTATCCGACAGAACCATTCCAAGCGATCGATGGGTTAAACAAGACCGTTGGAAACTGGGGATTTGCCGGTGAGCAACTTCTGGATGGCAAGGGCAGTGAGTTCGAGGCTGTCATGCAGGTTCAGGGCGGGCTCAGCAGCGACACGATTTCTCTTGGACGCATGCCGTCATGGCATATCTCGATACTTTGGCCAGCCATGGAACCCGTGTTTTCACTCAACTTTACTGTCGTTCCTGCAATCGAACCTGACGGAGTCAAGTGGTTATTGTTTGCGGCATCAGCCAATGATGGCAAGAAACACACCTCGAGTGAGAGTCCTGTGAACGTTGATCCGGACGCCGCCTTCAACGTCTCGAAGCTATTGTGGGCAAAGGCTCCCGGAGAGAAATTCTTCTTTGAAGGAACATGGGACCCTGCTTCTCGGACGCTCAACTGGAAACCCCAAACGCCTCAAATGTTGGGCACCAAGGTTGGCCCCGCAGAGCATGGTCGCGAATTTCAGATGATCATCTCGGAGAATGGCGGGCTCCAGATCAGAAATTTCCATCAGAATGATAAACAGCAGATCTCCGGCCAGACGGCGGTTCGGCTTGGAGAGTACCTCAAACCAGGTACTGATCTGAAAATGCTGCCCAACGGCTACAAGATCTTCTTCGCAAGTTCGAGTGAAGTGCTGCTGGTTGATAAAGAGAACGGCGGTGTTGCGGGAGCCCGTGTCGACAAGATCGGCTGCTCCGGAAGCCTCATCTTCGGACTGATTACCCCTCGAGAACAAGTAGAGAAGCCTGAAGACACACTGGGTTACTTTTGGCTGGACTCAACGACCGGTGAAATTACCAAGGGAATGGAACTTGGTGGATGGAAAGACGCGTTAAAGGCCAAGGGGGTTGCGCAACCAATGCTGTTGGCCCCGGAACGAGTCGGCCCGCGATTGTAACGAAGTTGTCCATGCGGACTGACAAGGGAGTCGGCAGAATTCACGATCCTTCACCAGAAGGTTAATACCCGTGTGCTTTATGAGAGGCGAGCCATGCGAAAAAGAGTAAGTGTCAGCGGGGCGTTTCTGCTTTTGGTCGCGGGACTGATGGGATCCAACACACAGGATCGCACCCCATTGTCAGCCGCATCCATTAAGCGTTTGGAAGACATTGGAGCGGGTCTGAATCAGATCACGCCAACTCGCGATGATGTACCGATGTTGCTTGAGGCAATACAGGATAAAGACCTGACGATCAGCAGTCACGCTTGCCTCGCTTTAGAGAAAATGTCTTCGAAGAATCTGTTTCGGCCGGAAGATGTGCAGTGGCTGTGGAAAGGCCTGCACCCCAAGTTTCGCAACGAACACGACTCGACCAGCGAATGGTCGACGAGGGCAGCTGTTGCGATGGCCAGAGATACCGAACTCCTTACCAGCGCTTATCTCCCGAATCAGGAATGGCGGCTCGGCCGTCAGCCGTCCGACAATGAGCGTTCGGCAGGCGAGTTTCTCTACGGTGCGTTCGACGAGAATCTTTTGATGCTCAGCAGCAGCTGACCGTGAGTTGCAGCGACGTGGTGCAACATTATCAGGTAGTCTTCTGAGGCTTCTACCAAAAGAAAGACAGGAGAAACTGATTCGCGGGCTACTTGCCATTCCCTTCACGACTGAACCAAACCGGAATCCGGATAGCGCTGAAATTCGCTGCGGCAACAGTGTCACGTCGGCCCTCGTCAATGCCGCGTCGGAAGTCCGGACGGACGGACTCGCGAATGATGTGGCTACGAGGTTGCTCGATTCGGTCGAGGAGAAAGATCACGCAACGATATTCGGAGTGCATCGTGGCTTGGCCTATCTGGCTGACAACACCAGCCATGAAGTTCGTGGGCAGATAGTGAGAGCTATTCTGGCAGCGGCCGCAGACGGGCAGCTGGTGTACTCGCTCAGGTCCGGCGTGGATTCGCCGACGAAGCACTGCGGTGCTGACGCACTTGCCATCCTGGCTGAGTCACTGCCGGGCGAAGAACTTGATAGAGCCGAGCAAGCAATTCCGCCGTTGGCGGCAGGTCAGGAGACGGAAATCTACAACTCCATGTATCTGCCAGCAAAAGAGGCGTTGGCCACACGAAAGTTGCTTCTGAAAACACAGCAGCAACCGGCGACGTCAACTGATAAGCTCGATAACCAGGATCCCAAGAAGATCACCAGCATGGAACCGAGTAAGTGAAGTGGACCCCGGTTTTCGGACCAGCAATTAAGGTGGATAGAGGATCGCTGGAATAGCGGCATGGAGAATGGGTATCGTGGCAGTTCGAGGAGAGTTTTTATGCCACGAGTTCGTCGAAGATTTGATGCGAAGTTTAAATCGCGAGTTGCTTTGGAGGCCATTCGAGGTTTGAAGGCCATCAGTGAGATTGCCAAGCAGTTCAAAGTCCATCCGAATCAGGTAACACTGTGGAAGAAGCAGTTGCTAGAAGGAGCCGAAGGTGTGTTTGACGGAGGCGTTTCCAGCGGTAAGAAGTCAGACGATGAGCCTGAGTCAGTAGAGCTCTATGAGCAGATCGGACGCATGAAAGTCGAGCTGGAGTGGCTCAAAAAAAAGTTGCCGAGAACTCGTGAGACCGCTCTGCAATGGATCGACTTCAACCATGAGACCTTGAGCGTTCGCCATCAGTGTCAGCTGCTGGGGATTCATCGTTCTCAGTTGTACTACGAACCGGTTCCAGAGACAGAAAAGAATTTGCATCCGAACAACGGGGTCATCGATAATATATTGACAGAGCGGAGCGAGACAAATACCCTATGTTTCGTGGGCCGGCGTCTTGATCGCCGTGCGACTATCATAGGTGAATGGCACCTGCGATTCGCGATTGCGCCTGCGATTGCCTGCGAAGGGTGAAGGTTCGGCGAGTGGCTCATCAGCAGGCTGCTGAAGGAGGAAAGCTGCAGCGGGCTGCAAGCTGGCCAAAGTATTGGGTGAGCATGAGAAGCTGAGAGCCAAATAGAAACGCCCGCCATGGTGTTGGCAGGCGTTTCAGAATAAAGCCCCTCATGTGATCACCATCCGCGACTAAAGCCTTTCGCATGTGTCAGATGGGGGCCGACGCTGATGACGTCGTCGGCAGCAGCCGTCGCAGAATCGGAGTCGTGGCAATGGTTGTCGCCAAGGCCATCAAGACCATCATGGCAAATAACGTTGGCGAAATCACTCCCAGATCCAGGCCGATGTTCAGCACGATAAGTTCCATCAGTCCGCGAGTATTCATCAGAATGCCGAGCGAAGCGGAGGTGCGTGAATCCAGTCCGGTGAACTTCGCCGCAACAAATGTGCCTCCGAACTTTCCAACAGTCGCGACGATGATAATCAATAAGCAGAACCACCAGTCCGGCCATTCCGAAAGCAGCCCGATTTGGGTTCGAGTACCCGTGTAAGCAAAGAAGGCTGGCAATAGAAGTATCGATACGACATCTTCCAGCTTGTTGCGGAATGATCGAGCCAGCAGACTGTCGTGAGGAATCACGGCCCCCAGCAGAAAGGCACCGAAAATGGCATGGATGCCAATCGCTTCAGTGATCAGTGCAGAGGCTAAAACCGCGATCAGAACCCAAGCCGTGACACCAACGGGCAGTTCAGATTCCTTTGAATCCGGAAGCAGCCGATTCAGTAACGGACGCGACACACCAAACATCAGCCCGATATAGGCACCGGTCAGTACGATGGTCACGATGGCTCCGTAGAGATCGGCCTGAGTCACACCGACAACAAACGCCAGCAGGCACCATGCAGTCACATCATCAGCGGCCGCACAACTGAGCGCGATGACTCCTAGTTCCGTTTGGTTCAGCTGTAGATCTGTCAGAATACGAGCCAGTACCGGAAAGGCCGTGATCGACATCGCAACACCAAGAAACAAAGCGAAGCTGGTAAACGAAACGCCCGCCGGAGCATACTTTTCGAAGACGAACAGCGCGAGAAATGATCCCAGCAGAAATGGAGCCACGATGCTGGCGTGCGAGATCGCAACGGTCACGTGAGCTTTCGATTTCAACAGTCCGGAGTTCAGTTCCAGTCCGATTAGAAACATGTACAGAATCACGCCGATCTGCGCCAGAATCCCCAGCACAGGCGAGACAGGAGCAGGAAACAAAGAGACCATCAAATCGGGGGCAATTCGTCCCAGCAACGATGGGCCCAGAGCGATCCCTGCACAGACCTCTCCGATTACTCGCGGCTGTCCTAAACGCAGACAGATCGCTCCGAGAATTCGAGCGGTGGTGATGATCGTGATCAATGCGACCAACACCTGAGGAAGTAAATGCGAGGCCTTCGACGGCGCGGCCGATGCCGCAGCGGAGGTCGCTACAGCCGTTTCTGCGACGGGCGGGCTGGTCAATCCTTCTCCGAAGAACCGGATCAGGAAGAAGATCAGAATGGCGGCGATAAACAGCAAAATATAAACGGACGTCAGCTGCCCCGGCTTCGCCAGGCGTTTGTCAGTGGAAAGATTAGGAGCGTTGCTCACCGAAAAGGTCCCGAATGCATCGATTGCAAAAATTCAGCGGAGGCCATCGCGATCTCGGGGCAAACAGGGTGGGAAGAGATCGCGACTAAACCGTCTATGGTAGACACAAACCATACAGGCGTCCAGACAATAGTTGTTTCGACATGTTTTCGGCGATTTTGAGGCCCTTGATGAAGACTCTGATCGCTCGCCGCTGATTTCTGGAGCCTCTGCAGTTTGAAGCGTCATGGCGCGAGCTGTCCGGTGATGGAACTCAAAAAAACGCATAAAAGCGGGATGGCTTACGCCGTCCCGCTCCCAGCAAGATCTTTGAGCTGAACCCAAAGTTGTAGGTTGGACATTCTTGTCCGACCAAGTTTTGACGGGCAAGAATGCCCATCCTACCGGCAAAACAATCATGGCACACCGACAGTGATCAGCACACGCCTGAACGCAGCCGACTTTACTTGACCGTCAGCTTTCGCTTGAACAGTTTGGTGCCGTTAGCGACATACAAAGTGCTGAAGTCAGACCCAGCGAGAATGCAGGTCGTCAGTGGCTGAGTGGTGTCGACCGTTGGCAGAACTCCACATGGTCTTCCGGTCGGGTCGAAAATCTGGACACCAAGCGAACTCGTGACATACCAGCGGCCGATGCTGTCGACCGCCATTCCATCGCCCTTCGATGCCGTCACGTACGGCGGAGCTTCGTTGAATCGGAACTCGCCCTTCGGATCAATCGCGAGTCGCATCAGCATCGTTGGCATCTTCGCATCCAAAGATCCGTCGGCATTGATTCGGAACGTCCATGTGAACTCACCACCATAATCCGACACGGACAGCGTGCCGCCATCGTTGGATACGGCGATGCCATTGGGGCGACTGATCCCGACATCTGCTGCAGACACTTCACCAGATTTCAGATTGATCCGAGTCACCTGCTGAGCACCAGTTTCTGTGAAGAACAGGAAACCATCACTGGTGACAGCCAAATCATTCGGAGCCACATTGCTGGCCACGGCTTTAATCTCGCCGGACTTCAGATCGATCGAAATGATTCGTTTCTGCGAACCCTGGCAGGCGTACAACAATCCATCCGGACCAAACTCCAGACCGCTGACAGATTCTTTGGCAATCTCGGTTCGCGTCCCATCGGCAGCACTGATGCGATAAATCCCAGGAGCTTTCATATCACAGAAATACAGATTGCCTTCGGCATCCGTACATAACGCATCCGCGAAACCCAGACCTTCCGCGACGACTTCCCAGGACTGATCGGGAATCAACAGCTTAAGCAACGTCAGGTCGCCGCCCAGATCTCCTTTTGTATCGAGCACTGGCTGATGCTTCTCTTTTCGCCACAACCATTTCATTGCGTCTGGGAAGTGAGCACCGCCAAAGTCCGCGTTGTGAGCGTATCCTTCGGCCCAGTCAAAGCGAACATCATACCCCATATACTTCAGAGCAGACGCCATGAGCTGATTGGACCATGGCCAGCTTCCAAACGGATTGTCGATGTCTCCGCTGGTGTCCGCCATGTATACGCGAATAGGCTTTGGTTCTGTCTTTCGCACCAACGAAGGATAAACGTTGCCGCCTCGCAGATTTGTAAAGCTGCCGACGCTGGAGTACACCTTTCGGAACGCATCGGTCCGTTCCCAAGCGACGGTGAATGCACAAATTGCTCCCGAGCTGGAACCACCGATGGCTCGCATCTCCGGATCATCCGAAATGTTGTACTGCTTTTTGACTTCAGGAATGATCTCCTCCAGCAGAAAACGTGCGTAGCGATCTCCGAGCCCGTCATATTCGAAACTGCGATTGGACGATTTGTTATCCTTCATCGGCTTCGATTTATCGTGCCCCGGATTTAGGAACACAGCAATCGTCGGAGGCATGTCACCGCGAGCGATCAGGTTGTCAAAGACCACGGGAACTCGCCAGCGTCCTTTGACGTTTCGCATACCTTCACCATCCTGAAAAATCATCAGGGCGGCTGGCTGATCTTTCTGATACTGAGCTGGCACATAGATGGCCCATTTGCGAGTCGTCCCTTCGAAGACTTTGGATTCCCACGGAGTCATCTCTTCGACTTTTCCCTGGGGAACTCCTTCTTTGACGACCGCATCGGGATGCGGCGTCCATTCAGGCTTCGTCTCGACGACTGGGATGTTGGTTGATTCGGCGTCAGCCGCCCACAACCATCGCAGAGCATCCGGCAGAATTTCACCGGCCCACTGGCCGCTGTGTCCGCCTTCGGTCATCACAAACTTGTACTGGTAACCCGCGAACTGCAGCGCGGCGGCGAGGTCCTGGTTTCCGAGCGGCCAACTGCCATGCAGGTTGTTGACATCGTCCTTGCCTTCCTGCAGATAAACCTTGATTGGCTTCGGCTTGTCTTTCGTTTTGCGCACAAGTCCGGGGTACGCCCAGCCGCCACGAATATTCGTATAGCTGCCGATGTGACTCAGCACCTTCCCGAACTGATCGGGACGTTCCCACGCAACGGTAAAGGCACAGATGGCTCCGGAGGAAATTCCGCTGACCGCTCGATTGGCCGGATCCTGTGAGACGTTCAGCCCCTTCAACGCAACGGGAAGGAGTTCATCGATCAGAAATTTCGAATAGCGGTCGCCCATCGAATCGTATTCGAACGAGCGATTACTGCGATCCGCTGCACCGGGCTTTGTTGCGGCGATGGTGCCGGGATTGACGAAAACGGCGATCGTCACAGGCATCGCCTTTTGATGAATCAGATTGTCGAACACAATGGGAACTCGAAACGCACCATCCAACTTCGAATACCCCGCACCGTCCATAAAGACCATCAGATTGGCGGGCTGATCTTCGCGATACTGCGCAGGCACATAGACGCTGTATTCACGCCGAGTGCCTGGGAAGATCTGGCTTTCGGAAAATTGTCCCGAGGTGACTTTTCCTTGAGGTACTTCAGGTTTCGCGATTCGATCCGGATGATCCTGAGCATTTGCAGGAATAACAAACAGTGTCGCGACGGAGAGCAAAGTTGCCAGCGTCAGAAGCATCGAAACGCGGGATGGAAAGAGTGAGCCGATCGTCATAAGGCGTGATCTCATTCAGCGAATAGTGGGAGTACTAAAGCCGACGGCCTCCTGCCGCGCGGACTAACTTCTGGTTACGGTATGCAACGAGTCCGGTTTTGAACAGGAGACGCGGACCGAAACATCATGCGATGCCATCTGTCGGTGGCGTCTCATCCTGACGCTTGCCGTTCGTCGATTCGTGGGAGAATCCAGCTTCATAGCTTGTGAATGACGCGGCCATCCAGACGACGGCGTTCATTGAACGAACTGAAAACGGCGCGGTGCAGCCCAGGTGCAAGGTTTTGGGAACTCGCGATTCAATTCGCCGTCGGCTGCAAACCCAGATGCTTGTAGAGGTGGACAGCAACACTCATTAGAAAATGAGCTGTATCTTCGCTGGACATGGCTTCACTGGAAGCGATCGCAAACGGGAGTCCACCCATATCGTTGAAGGACTTAATCCGATCGATCGGAACCGTGATCAGCACAGCACACTTGCCGCGATCATCGAGGCTGTCGACAATCTGACGAGACGTTGCCTGAGAAAT